>Ga0255046_10000064_pt1 | contig 22443 bp, 21 predicted proteins | sample BC1_12_27_MG_FD_183632 | JGI IMG/M metagenome (GOLD analysis project Ga0255046, IMG submission 183632) | Seawater microbial communities from Strait of Georgia, British Columbia, Canada - BC1_12_27 | ecosystem: Environmental > Aquatic > Marine > Strait | place: Canada: British Columbia...
CACAAAGGCACAGAGCCACCCACCCACCCAAAAACACGAAGACACCAAACGAACCAAGAAAATGAATGGGTTCCAACGTGACCGGAGAACAGCGCGTTGACCGGACGTGCCGTCTCTGACGATTTTGGGAGCCAATCGTTTCAGCCCCGGTGCCGTCGAGGCCCAAACATCGTCAGAGGGGGCTCTCACGGGGAGCGCGCACTGAGAAAAGCGCGTTGATGACGCCTCGCTGATTCGAGAAAAAAGGACCGCGGACGGGCGAGCATCTATTCAAGCACGGAGATGGAAACAGGCTATTCAGTTTTGACGGGTTCGGGGTAGCCGAAGAAATAGCCCTGCTGCAGCTCGATGCCGAGTGATTGGAGGGTCTCGACCTCGTCCTCGGTCTCGACGCCCTCGGCAATGACGATCGACTGGCTGTCGCGGGCAAAACCGGTGATCGCCGACACCAGGTTGCGTTTGATCGGCTCGTCGGGCAGATCGCGCACCAACATTTTGTCGAGCTTTATGAAATCCGGCTGCAGCTCGGCGAGTACGTGAAGCGAGCTGTACCCGGTGCCCATGTCGTCGATCGCGATACGGAAACCGTGTTTGCGCAGCCCGGCGATCCGCTCCCGCAGGCGGCTCGCGCTCTCGGCATACGTTCGCTCGGTGATCTCCAGTACACACTCACTGGGAGATCGGCCGGCGGCCTTGACGCGACCGGTCAAACCCAGCCCTTCAGACTCGATGTACTCGAGGCCGAGCATCGACATGTTGACAAAGAGAACCGAAGCCTCCGGCAGATTCTTGGCGTTTTCGAGGGCGCGATCCACGCACAGCAGCTCGACCTCGCCGAGCATGCCCGCCCGCTCGGTGAACCCGAACAGATTGTCGGCGGTCTCCAGATAGCTTCCCTCCGGCCCGCGGCTGAGCGCCTCGAAGCCGATGATCTCGCGGTCGGGCACGCGCACAATTGGTTGGAAAAGGGTGCGAATCGAGCTCGCTCGGAGAATCCGTCGCACCTCGTCGAGGCGCGCCTGATCGAGGGCCTCGCCGCGACGGTGAAAGTCCTGCCTTGCCTCGAGGATACCGTTGTAAATGGTCCGTTCAACGCGCAGTGCAGGGCGCATCTTGATCACGCCCTGGCCGACACGAACCGCGACCTTTTCGCTCTCTCCGGTTTCGTGGGTGATGGAGATCCCATCGATCAAAGAGTCGTGAAGGCGACCTGCTTCGAAGTGATCGGCCAGGATGACGAGGAAAATGTCTCCGCGAACGTTTTCCTGGCACAGCAGGCTGCCGGTGCCGGTTGCGGCTTCGAGGAGCCCGCTCAGGTGACCCGCCACACTGCATAGAACGGCATCGTATCGTTCCCAGCCGACAATCCTCTCGAGATTCTGCTCATGTTCGATCCGCACCAGCAGAACCTGAAGGGTCCCGCGTTCGTCGAGCATCCGCCGGATCCGATCGAGAACCACGGGCAAGGTGGGAAGCTTGGTGACTGGATCGAACAGGCTCGCACGGTATTGCAGAATCCTCGTCTTCAACTCGACGGGATCGGAGATAGCAAAGCCGTTATGCACTCGTCTCGCCCTGGAAGGTCTCGAGAAGCTGCCTGACCTGGCGCACGAGTTCGCGCGGCGAAAATGGCTTGCAGATGTATGCATTTGCACCCAGTTGCAGCGTGCCGAGCTGGTCCTGATGACCGCTCCGGGCACTGACTACGAGCACCGGAACCGCAGCCCCTTTCGCATCCAGGCGAAGCAGCTTGAGCAACTCCATCCCATCGAGATCGGGCATCATCAGATCCAGCAGCACCAGGTCGGGGGGGTCGGCCAGCAACCGTGCCAGGGCCGAACGTCCGTCAGTGTCGGTGTCCACCTGGAAGCCATCCGACTTCAGGATCGTTGCCAGGAGATCCACCATGTCCGGTTCGTCATCGACCACGAAAACCCGCGCCATCAAACCTCCCTCGCCGCCTGACGATCAAAGTCAGCCTCTTCGAGTCTAGCAGACGGTCTGCCCTTACTCCCCACGTCGTGGGCGAAATCCCGGTAGGGCAACCACACAAAAAAGGTCGAGCCAACATTCTCTTCACTCTCGGCCCACACCGCTCCTCGGTGGGCCTCGACGATGCTCCGCACGAGCGATAACCCGAGGCCCATGCCACCAAATCGCCGCCGAGAGCTCGGGTCGACCTGGTAAAAGCGGTCAAAGATGCGGATCAGCTCGGTTGGGGGGATGCCGACTCCACTGTCCTGAATTCGCACCAGAACACCTACTTGCTGTTCGTGATCGCATGCTTCAGCAATCACCAGGACCGTGCCACCCTGCGGTGTGAACTTGACGGCATTATCCAGAAGATTGAGGAAGACTCGTTCGATCTGCTCGGGGTTGGCTTCCACTGCCTGAAGATCGGGTTGCACCTGCAACACGAAGTGCATTCCGCCGCCCTCCATACGCGGCCTGAAGGTGTCGATGACTCCCTCCAGAATGGACCTGAGATCGATTTCCTCCCGTACCGAGTCGAGAGCGGTGAACCGGTCGAGGCGTGACAGCTGGACCAACTCCTCGACCCGCAACGACAGTCGCTCGACGTTTTTCCGGCACACCATAACCGCCCTGTTCGCCTCGTCGGATACAGTCCCCAGCCCACCCTCGGACATCAGCTCGAGATAGCCTCTGAGGGCAGTCAGGGGTGTCTTGAGCTCGTGCGAAACATTTGCGACCAGATCAGCCTTGGTCTGGTCGAGCGTTTCCAGCTCACGATTGGCTTCTCGCAGCTGCCGGATGGTCGCCACGAGCTCGTCAGCCATGAGGTTGAAGGCATCGGCGAGCTCCTCGATCTCATCTCGGGAGTTGATGGAGACCCGTTCTTCGAGGCGGCCCTCCTGGATCCGCAACACCCCTGCCCGCAAACGATCGACGTCGCGCGTAATCCCACCTGCGAGGGTCACAGAGACCCAGTGGGTGAGACCCAGACCGATCGCCAGGATCAACGCCGAGAGCCACAGCGAAGATCGCAGCTGACGGTCAACGTTGGCGTAGGTGAATGTCCCTACCAGCGAGTAGACGTGCTCGCCCCACTGCTTGACCACCGGCGCCACAACCCGGTAGGCGTCGCTGCCATCTGCTTCGGTGACCTGCTGAGCGGTCGGATCGAGGCCGAAAATTGCGCGCAGGAGCTCGCGATCGGTGATCACCGGCGCCTCGATCCCGTCGCCGAAGAGAACCACGTTGTCCCCCTCAGCACGCAATACCACGTGGCCGCGAACATCCACGATCTCGAGAAGTTCAACATCGTCGTTGAGCTCGCGGAGTTGCGCCACCTGCTGATCGAGCAGTCCCTTGCCGGAGGAGCCGAGGAATCCAACGAGATAGGTCAGGGGCTCGCTGATCAGCGACGCGTAGGTGCGCGCCGATCGCTCCATATTTCGCCGCACCGAGCGGTGGCGAAACACCACCAGCACCAGCGCGCTGAGCACCAAACTGACCACCACCGCGAAAGCGATGTGGCGGGCAATCCGCGTCTGCAGCAGGACACGCCGCTTAGCCTGCATATCTCACCGGCCTGCCGCTGCGGCCCGAGATCTGCAGCGATCTGCGGCGTTTTCTCCCATCGGGCTGGTCAAAACTCTGCCGCCCCCCCGTCCATATGCCCTCCGATCATATCGCGAGCACGCCTACTCCAGGTTTTGAACCTGCTCGCGAACCCGTTCTGCAGCAGACTTGGCATCCACCAACCGATCGGCGACTCCGAGCTCCCGACACTTCGAACCGAGGGTGTTGAGCTCACGGTGGATCTCCTGGCAGAGGAAATCCAGGGAGCGGCCCACAACCCCACCCGCCGCCAGGCGCTCGGAGAAGTTTTCGAAATGGGCCCTGAGACGCACGATTTCCTCGGCTACATCGGCACGGTCAGCCAGCACCGCTGCCTCCTGGAGGATGCGTTCGGGATCGACCTTGACCGCGGTTCCCACCAATTCCTCGACCCGTTTCTTCGTTCGATCGAGGAGGCGCTGTCGGAACTCCGACATCTGTGGCTCGAACCAGTCAGCAAAAACGATCACCTCCGCCAACTCCGATTCGATCTGCTGAACCAGGCGCCCGCCCTCCTCGCGTCGCATCACCACCGCCTCTTGAACAGCTTCGGAGGCCACGGATCGCAGCCCGGTCACCTCCTGTTCCTCGAGGATCGTCTCCGGTGAAGCCACCGAGATCAGTCCCGGCACGGCCAGGACATCGCCGAGCTTCGCCGACGCGCCGACACCATCAGGCACCGCGATGCTGGAGAGCTGGTCGAGTACCTTGCGCACCGCATCGGTGTTGACTGCGACATCCACCTCCGCCGAACGAATCCGCTCGAGGTTGACCTGTGCGGTCACCCTACCGCGATGAAAGCACTTGGAAATCACCGAGCGAACGGCCGCCTCGATCTCGGGCGTTTCCTCGCGAAGGTTTGTTCGCACCTGGATGTCGAGGTATCGGTGGTTGACCGAACGCACCACCACCGACGCGCCGAACCGATCTGAGAGCTCGGCCCGTGCGCGCCCGAACCCCGTCATGCTCATGAGAGCCATATCTTTACTCCAGATTGCTCGAAACCTCAGATTACTAGGTTCGGCTTCAAAAATAAACGATTGATCGTTCTCAGGTTAGGTTATCTCCTGCATCTCGACCATCCGCCGATAGAGACCGTCAGCAGCGAGGAGATCGTCGTGCGTCCCCAGCTCGGCGATCCGACCGTTCGCGAGAACAGCGATGACATCGGCGCGGCGAATGGTCGCCAGCCGATGGGCAATGACAAGGGTTGTCCGATCACGGATGAAATTCCCCAGGGCATTCTGAATCTGAGCCTCTGACTCTGCGTCGAGCGCCGATGTGGCCTCATCGAGAATCAAAATAGGCGGATCTGCGAGCACTGCGCGGGCGATGGCCAGGCGTTGACGCTGGCCGCCCGAGAGCCTCGCTCCACCTTCGCCAATCACGGTGTCGTACCCATCCGGCAGATCTCGAATGAAGTTATCGGCATCGGCGGCCCTTGCCGCCGCCGCAACGACATCGTCGCTGAAGCCATCGCGACCACAGACGATATTGGTGCGCACGGTGTCGTTAAAGAGGAGGGTTTCCTGGGTTACCAACCCGATCTGCGCCCGCAGGCTCGCGAGGTTGAGATCCCGCACGTCGTGGTCGCCCACTCTCACCGCCCCCTCGTGGACATCGAAGAAACGCGGAATCAGCTGTACGACGGTGCTCTTGCCGGCGCCCGACGCCCCGACCAGGGCTGCGGTCGCTCCACGCGGCAGGTGGAACTCGAACCCGCGCAATACGCTCCGGTGTTGCGGGTAGGCGAAACCGACGTTTTCAAAGCATATTCCCCCTCCGAGATCCGTGACAGGACGGGCGCCGGGTCGGTCGCTCACGGCCGCCGGGGCGTCGATGACTTCGAAGACCCTGGTCGCGGCCACCGCCGCGGGCTGCAGGACAAGGTTGAATTTGTTGAGTCTCTTGAGCGGGTTATATACGGCGTACGCGCCGAGGACAAAGGCGGAAAAGTCGCCAAGGGTCATATCCCCGGCTGTGATCTGCTACCCCCCGTAGCTGATCACCGCCAACGCCGCGACAGCTCCGACCACCTCCATCACCGGCGCGTTAGCCGCCTGGATAGCACGCGCCGCGAGATTTGCGACGTACTGTCGCTGGTTGGCGCGACGGAATCGATCTGCCATGAAACTGGCCATGCCAAAATTCTGCACCACCCGAATACCTCGCGCCGTTTCGTCAATCACCACCGCAACGTCGGCCGTACCCTCCTGGGCCTGACGGGCACGTGCCCGCAACCGGCGACTCAAGTGAACGACCGGAGCAAAGAGCAACGGCGCGGCAAAAGCGGTCACCATGGTCAGGCGGAAATCAAGGGATAACAGATAGACGAAGATCACCGGCACCATCACCAGATCCTGAGAGACGTCGCCGAAACGCTCGGCCAAAGCCTCGCGGAGAAGCTGGAGATCGTTGGTTGCCCGGGATACGAGAACTCCGGTGGCGCGATCGTGGAAGAAGGCGGGGCTTTGGACGAGCAAACTCTCGAAAAGGGCGTGGCGCAGATCGCGGATCGTCGCGAGACCGAAACGCGCCGAAGCGAATCGAGCGATGAAAACAAAGAGATTCTTGACGACGATGGTCAGCAAGGCCAGGGTCAGGATGGCGACCCTGTTGCCACCAACCCAACCCTGCAAAGAGTTCTCGGCGCGGGCGGCGGCCGCGTCGAGCGCGGCAACCACCCCGGCCGCCGGAAGCTCAAGAACCGACTCCGTGTCCGGCGTTGGACGCATGACCTTGTCATAGATCGGGCGCACCAGGTTGAAGGTGAAGACCGTCGCCCCGGCCACCACGACCATGCTCATCACCGCGAGCAGAATCCAGGCCACGTGCCGCCGCGCCAACCCGAGAACGCGAAGAAAATCGCGCATGGATGGGAGACTAGCATGTAGCTGCGGCCTATACGGCTATACGGCTATACGGCTATGCGGGTATGAGGGCCCTAACCGCAGCCACGTTGGAACAGCGAAGACGAGAAGACTGACGCCAAGGAAAACTCGAAATGATCTCTTTGCGTCTTTGCGCCTTTGCGTTTACAGAGCCGTAGCGAACAGTACAGAAAAACACGGGGACGAAGACGTTCCCGTTCTATCATAACATTGGGTCGCGTTTCTCCAAGAATTCGCGAGCGCCCTCCTCGGGATCGCCGGCGGCGAAGAGCAGGCGAAATGACGCGAGCTCGAGGGCGAGTCCCGAACTCCCGTGCGCGGCTGCGCGCATCAGGTCTCGAGCTGCCGTCAACGACGCGACTGACATACTCTCCGGGAGGGGCAGAGACTCGTCAGCCGCAACGATTCCCGTAGCCACACCGAGGGTTACGACATCGGCAGCCGAAAGGTCTCCCGTCTCCAGCAGCCCACGGGCGAGGGCCGCACGACCCGCTCTCCCCAGGGCCCAGATCACACCGTCGGAAGGCGGTGCGGGCGACAGCGACAGCCGCAGCACTGCGCGCGGACGCAGGTAAACGAGATTCGAACACAGGGCGACGTCAAGCGCCGGCGATGCGAGTGCGCCGGTCACATCGGCCACTGTTACCGCTCGGCTCCTGGTCCACGGTTCCAGAGTCGACCACGCAAGCGGCCTGCCGTCGCCTCCCTCCGGGAAGGCCACGACCAGGTACCCGATCTCGCTCGATTTGGAAACCAGGGCAGTCAGCTGGGTGCCGACCTCCTCCCCATGGTCCCACTCGATCCTTCTCATGCGCCGAGTCTACTCGCGCCCGGCACCAAAGCTGTGATGAATTAGAATTCCCCCATGGGTCCTCGCATCCTGGCCGAACACACTCTGGGCCGCTGCCTCCTCCAGGCGGTGCTGGGCGACATGACGTCGGAGCGGGTCGACGCCATCGTCAATGCGGCGAACTCCCGCCTCGCCCACGGCGGCGGTCTTGCGGGCGCCATTGTCGCGCGCGGCGGCGCAGTGATCCAGGAAGAGTCAAACAAGCTCGCGCCGGTTGCGACCGGAAACGCCGCAGTCACCTCGGCGGGCGCCCTCCCGTGTCGCTGGGTGATCCACGCGGTTGGTCCGATCTGGGGCGAAGGAAACGAGGAGGCCTCTCTGCGATCAGCGGTAGGGGCAAGCCTCGATCGCGCGACGGAGTTGAGCGCGACTTCGATCGCCCTACCCGCAATTTCGACCGGTATCTTCGGCTATCCCAAGAAGGAGGGCACCTTGGCGATCGTCGACGAGGCACGATCATGGCTCACCAACCATTCCGAGTCGTCATTGACAGCGGTGCGTTTCACTGCGTTCGACGGACCGACGGCTGAATTTTTCGCGATTGCCGTCCGTACTCAAGCAACCTTTATGCCGGATTCGAGCGTTTGACTCGGATTCCAGCACGTTTTGAGCATCTAAATCATTGATCTCAGAACCTTTATCCATGTTTCACGGGAGTGTGCTACAATTTCCCGCCGAATTGACGACTTTTAGAGGAGGATTGACCTCACCCAATGGCAGATCTTCATCAATTCCGCACAGCCCCCGAAGAACCCCTCGATTGTATTTACATTCTCCAGAGCACCGACAGCGATCCGCTCTCCGGACTCGAATTTTCGGCCAAGGAGCGCAAATCGTTGCGGGCGAAGGCCAAAGCCCTCGGCCCACGCGGTGAGGAAGGCGAGATCATTTCGGGCGAGTGTCCACTCGACATCGCCCACAGGATCACCTTCGTCGGTGTCGGCAGCGAAAAGGAGATCACCCACTCGAAGCTCCGCGAGATCCTCACCCGGGTCATGCGCCAGGCGACCAAGAACCGCGAGTACCAGATAGCGCTTGGCGTTCCGGTCAAGGTCCACGGCCTAACCAGTGCTGAGTCGCGCATCTTCGCGCTCCGCGAGGCATCGATCTCGGACTACACTTTCGACTTCTTCAAATCGAAGAAGAACGAGTTCGAGAAGATCGACGGCCTCCATATCCTGCCCCTCGTCAAAGAGACCGAGGAAGAACTGGAGGAGCGGCTGCAGCGGGTTCGCCTGCTGAGGACGTCCCAGGTACTGGCACGCGACCTCGGCAATCGTCCCGCCAACGACCTCAACCCGGAGACCTTTGTACAGGCTGCGAAGGACATGGCCGAAGAGGCGAAGGGTTTGCGGGTCACCATTCTCGGGGTGAAGGAGCTGCAGAAGGAAAAGATGGGCGGCATCTTCGCCGTAAGCCAGGGCTCCGAGCACGAACCAAAGGTGATCGTCATCGAGCACCGGCCCAAGAAACCAAAGAAATCGGTGGTGCTGGTCGGCAAAGGCGTGACCTTCGATTCCGGCGGCATTTCGATCAAGCCCGCCGCCGGGATGGGCTGGATGAAATACGACATGTGCGGCGCAGCAACCGTCATGGGCGTCATGCGAGCTGTCGCCGAACTCGACCTGCCGATCAAGGTTGTAGGTCTGATTCCGGCGGTCGAGAACATGCCCTCGGGAACCGCAACCAGGCCTGGAGACATCATCACTACCGCCAGTGGCAAAACCGTCGAGATCGACAACACCGATGCAGAAGGCCGATTGATTCTTGCCGATACGCTGCACTACTCGGCACGTTTCAACCCGGACATCGTGATCGACTTTGCCACCCTGACCGGGGCCTGTGTCGTCGCCCTTGGCAACGAGGCCGCGGGGATGATGGGCAACAATCAGGAGCTCATCGACGGGCTCCGCAAGCTCGGCGAAGAGGTCGGCGAGCGGGTGTGGCCGATGCCACTCTATGAAGAGTACGTCGACTATCTCAAGAGCGAGTGGGCTGACATCAAGAATGCCGGTTCGCGCTGGGGCGGGGCCGTCACCGCGGGAACGTTCCTCAAGCAGTGGGTCCCCGAGAAGGTGAGTTGGGCACACCTCGATATCGCCGGGGTGGCTTACCACGAGAAGGAGCACAACGGGCTGCCGAAAGGGGCGTCCGGATTTGGCGTGGTGCTGATCTCGACCTTCCTCGAGAATCTCTTGAAGTAATGCGACTGAGTCGTTCGACTGCCAGACGCCGCGGCCGCCGCGGCGTTTTCCATTTTGGAATTCAATAATGACTCCGCCGACAGTTCACATCGGACCGATCGAGGTCTCCCCGCCGGTTGTCCTCGCGCCGATGGCCGGAGTCACCAACTACCCCTTTCGGACCCTGTGCCGCCGGTTCGGGGCCGGGCTCTACATCAGCGAGATGATCACCGCCCGGCCGCTGGTCGAGGGTCGCGAAAAGACCCTCAAGCTGGCCGATTTCGGTCCCGACGAAAGCCCACGCAGCCTCCAGCTCTACGGCATCGATCCGCATTTTGTCGGCGAAGCGGTGCGCCGTCTGGTTGGTGAGGGCCGCATTGACCACCTCGACCTCAACTTTGGCTGCCCGGTGCGTAAGGTGACCCGCAAGGGCGGTGGCGCCGCCATCCCGGCCAAGCCGCGGCTGCTGGCTTCGATCGTTCGCGCGGCGGTGAAGGCGGCCGAAGAGGTGCCGGTGACCGTAAAATTCAGGATGGGGATCGACGACGAACACCTCAACTTCCTCGAATCGGGCCGTATCGCAGAATCCGAGGGGTGCGCCGGCGTCACTCTGCACGCGCGTACCGCCGCGCAACTTTATGACGGGCAGGCCAGGTGGCACGCGATCGGCGAGCTCAAACAGACTCTCACGTCAATCCCGGTCTTCGGCAACGGCGACATCTGGGTCGCCGAGGACGCCCTCCGCATGGTCCGGGAGACCGGCTGCGACGGCGTAGCCGTCGGCCGCGGTTGTCTCGGACGTCCGTGGCTTTTCCGCGACCTCGACGACACCTTCGCCGGCCGCGAGCCACAGACGCCACCGACCTTTGGCGAGGTCGCCGATCTCATGATTGAGCACGCGCAAATGTTGGTGGACTGGTTCGGCGAGCGCCAGGCCATCATCTCGTTCCGCAAACACAACGGCTGGTACACAAGGGGCTTCCAGTCGAGCGCCCGCCTGCGCGATCGGCTGATGCGGGTGCAGCACCTTTCAGAGCTCGAGGAGGCGCTCGCCACCATCAATCGCCAGGAACCGTTTCCGGAGCATGGCCACCTCGTCCGCCGCGGCAAGAGGAGCGGCACCCAGAAGGTCGTGCTTCCGCATGGATTCTGGGACGACCCGGACGATCCAACGCCACCGGACGCTGCGGCGGAGCAGTCGATATCCGGGGGATGACCGCCGCAGCGTAGTTATGAGTTTTGAGTTTTGAGTTCCCACCCACCCCCCATTGCGCCTGCTGGTTGGGCGGGGGATAACTCAAAACTCAAAACTAAGAACTCAAAACTGGGAAGGGTGGGTGGGAAGCGTCGACTCTTCGAATTCACATGAACTCAGATCTTCGCCTTCGGCGTTGCACCTGCAACTGGGGCCGCCGCATGATCCGCGGAGGCTGCGACCGCTGACCAGAACGCCCGCGGTCATGAGGAGAACCGCGAGAGTGAAAATCACGAACGTCAGGAGAAGTGTCTGCATCGCCTTTCCTATCCAACCGGTTCCGCAGCCACTTCATTCTCGACCAGCGCCACCCACACGCTCGTGTGCCGTTCCTCGAAGACTCCGTCCTCGACCCGGATAAGGAAAAGCGCCGGAATGTCCTGACGCTCGGCCAGCGCGAATCCTTCGTCGGGTCCGAGCACCCCCAGGGCGGTGGCCAGGGCATCGGCCGTCATGCAACTCGCGTGGATGACCGAGACCGAGGCGAGGTCGTGAGTAATCGGCCGTCCCGTGCGCGGATCGATGGTGTGGGAGATGCGTACACCGTCGCGCTCGAAAAAGTTGCGGTAGTCCCCCGAAGTTGCCAGCGCCAGGTCGGCGAGGGGAACCACGACATGCACCGATCGACCGCCGGTGGTGGGTCGTTCGACACCGATCCTCCAGACATCCCCGGCGCCGTTGAGACCGCGGGCCCGCACCTCGCCGCCGACCTCCACCATGTGGTGGGCCAGGTTTTGCCGCGCGAGCGCCGCCGAAATCCGATCAGCGGCAAAGCCCTTGGCGATGGCAGAGAGATCTATGCGGCAGTCGGTCCGAGCCTTGCGCAGTGTCCCGCCTTCGAGATCGATCTCGAGTTGTTCGAAGCCCGTAACCGCCACCAACTGTCGGATCTCGTCCTCGCTCGGAGTAGCGGTCGCGCCGGAAGGCCCAAAACCCCAAATATCGACCAGCGGACCGACGGTGACGTCGAAGGCGCCTCCGGTCAGACGCGCCACCCGTTGTGCTTCGGTTACAACTTCAAGGATATCCGAAGACGCCGCAAAGGGTTCGGTCCCGCCACGGTTGAATTCTTCAATTTCGGACTCGGGACGAAAGGTGGACATGGTGTCGTCGACACCATCCACCACCTCGCGCACGATCTGCGTCAAGCGATCGCGGTGCGTTTCGGTCACATCGTCCGTCACCACCTTGACGTTGAAGGTGGTGCCCATGGTGGGACCCGTGACCGCCAGCTCACGGGAGACGGCATTGGACGGACCCTGGCGCAAAAAATAGACCGCAAAGAGGCCGGCGACAAAGAGCCCCGGCACCACCAGACGGCGTAGCGGAGAAGGAGACATGAATAGCTCTCCCGGCGTCACTCGCCAAAGTCGTCGAGCATGATGTTTTCAGGCTCGACGCCGAGATCCAGAAGCATGTTGATCACCGCCTGGTTCATCATCGGTGGTCCACACATATAATATTCAACGTCTTCCGGCGCCGGATGGTTCTTGAGATACTTTTCGAGCACCACCTGGTGGATGAAGCCGGTGTCGCCGGTCCAATCGTCCTCGGGCAGTGGATCCGACAATGCCAGGTGCCACTCGAAGTTGTCGTTGTCGGCCGCGATTCGGTCGAAGTCCTCCTGATAGAAGGCCTCTCGCATGCTCCGGGCGCCGTACCAGAACGACACTCTGCGATCGGTGTGGAGGCGCCGGAACTGATCGAAAATGTGGGAGCGCATCGGCGCCATACCGGCGCCACCGCCGATGAACACCATTTCGCTACCGGTCTCTTTGGCGAAGAATTCCCCAAAGGGTCCGGAGATCGTCACCTCGTCGCCCGGTTTGAGATTGAAGATGTAGGACGACATCTTGCCCGGTGGCACGTTTGGCATATTCGGCGGTGGAGAGGCGATGCGCACGTTGAGCATGATGATGCCTTCTTCGCCGGGATAGTTGGCCATCGAGTAGGCGCGGGTCACCGAATCATCGAGCTTGGAAACGAACTGCCACATATTGAACTTGTCCCAGTCGCCACGGTACTCGTCTTCGATATCGAAATCGGAGTAGTTGACGACGTGCGGTGGACACTCGATCTGGATGTAGCCGCCCGCCCGAAACGGCACCGCTTCGCCCTCCGGCAGCTCCAGAACCAACTCCTTGATGAACGTGGCAAGGTTGCGGTTGGAGCGCACCCGGCACCGCCACTTTCGGACATCGAAGATCTCGGGCTCGACCTCGATCTTCATGTCTTGTTTGACCTTTACCTGGCACGAAAGCCTCACCCCGTGACGGGCCTCGCCGCGGCTGACGTGGGAGGTCTCGGTGGGCAGAAGAGCGCCCCCGCCGGAGTGCACCTCGAGCTTGCAGACCCCGCACGTTCCCTTGCCGCCACAAGCCGACGGGATGAATATCTTCTGCGCCGACAACGTATTGAGCAGGGTGTCACCGGCCGGGGTGACGATAGCCTTATCCGGGTCGTCGTTGACAGTGATGGTGACGGCGGCCGAAGCCACCAGCCGCGAACGGGCGACCATCAGCATCACCACCAGGGTGATGATGACGACGACGAAAACGGTGACACCGAGGACGATAGTGAGCATCGACGTACCTACCTAGAGCTGGATGCCCGCAAACGCCATAAAGGCGATGGCCATCAACCCGGTTACCAAAAAGGTGATACCGAGCCCGCGCAGGGCCGGCGGAACGTTTGAGTAGATCATTTTCTCTCGGATCGCCGCCAATGCGACGATTGCGAGCAGGAAACCGACGCCTGACCCGAATCCGAAGACCGCACTCTCCGGCAGCGTGTAATCACGCTCAACCATGAAAAGCGACGCGCCAAGGATGGCGCAGTTGACGGCAATCAGGGGCAAAAAGACGCCGAGTGCCGCATACAGCTTCGGTGCATAGCGGTCGAGCACCATCTCCACCACCTGCACCGAAGCCGCGATCGAGCCGATAAATGCGAGGAAGCGCACGAACCCGAGATCGATGGTCGACCACTCCGGGTTGAGCCAGACCAGTGCACCTTCCTTGAGGAGGTAGTTGAAGATCAAATTATTGAGCGGGGTCGTGACGGTGAGCACGAAAGTCACCGCAGCGCCGAGGCCCAGGGCGGTGTCGACCTTCTTTGAAACAGCGAGGAATGAACACATGCCGAGGAAGAAGGCCAGCGCCATGTTTTCGACAAAAACCGCTTTGACTGCGAGGCTGAGGTAGTGCTCCAACATCTCAGTCCTCCTGCAGCTCGGGCTTCCAGGTATGGAGCGCCCAGATGAATATCCCGATCAGGAAGAAGGCCCCCGGCGCCAACACGAAAAGCCCGTTGGGCTGGTACCAGCCACCGTCCGAGACCAGGGGAAGCACCTGGTAGCCAAAGAGCTTGCCCGATCCGACCAGCTCGCGGAAAAAGCCGACCACGATCAGAATCAGGCTGTAACCCAGGCCGTTGCCGAGCCCGTCGAGGAGACTGTCGATCGGCCGGTTCTGCATGGCGAAGGCCTCTGCGCGGCCCATCACGATGCAGTTGGTGATGATCAGACCGACGAAGACCGAGAGCTGTTTGGAGATATCGAACACAAAGGCCTGCAGCACCTGATCAGTGACAATGACCAGAGACGCAATGATAGTCAGCTGGACGATGATCCTGATCGACGGCGGGATCAGGTTTCGGATCAACGACACCGTCAGGTTCGAAAGCGACAGCACCGCAATGACGGCGATCGACATGACGACCGAGGTCTCGAGCTTGGTGGTCACCGCCAACGCCGAGCAGATGCCGAGCACCTGGGCGGCGATGGGATTGTCGTTGAACAGGGGGTCGAGGAGCGCGCTCTTCTGCCTAGCCCGCATATCTCACCGACTTCCTGCTGCGGCCGGAGATCTGCAGCGATTTGCGGCGTTTGCTCCCATCGGGCTGCTCGACGTACCGTCAAGTACGACTGCACAGCCCTCAGGTCGCAAACACCACATCTCACAACACCTCTCCGGCCTCGCGACGAAACCCGGTGAGATATGCGGGCTCGCGTTCATGAGGCGCTCCGCTCTGCTCTGATGGTCGTCAAGAAGGGCTCAAAGCCGTCCTCGCCAAGCCAAAACCGGACCAGATCGCTGACCCCACGCGCTGTCAGGGTGGCTCCTGAGAGACCGTCGACCCGATAGGGATCCTCAGCAACCGGCCCGGCAAAACCCTTGATCACCTCGACCGCCGGCTGCCAGTTCTCGTCAAACGCCTGCCGGCCGATCCAGACCGATTTCCAATCAGGGTTGTCGATCTCACCACCGAGACCCGGAGTTTCGCCGTGTTCATAAAAGGTGATCCCCTCAATGGTGGTGGTGTCCGTCGCCAGGGCGAGGTAGCCGTATAGGGTCGACCACAGCCCCTTGCCCTCGATGGGAAGGATCAACGACTGCACCTCCTTGTCCTCTACCCGCTGGTAGACGAGGGCGTGGGTGGGCAAACGGGTGATCCCGGCGTTGTTGGCCGGAGCCGCACGACTGGCTGAGGGGTCCTTGGTCGCCTTGCGCTGATCGTAGCTGGCCGCATCCATCGAGTCGTCGTACTCACCAGTTGCGAGGTCCACCACCCGGATCTGGATGTTCTCTACGAAGAGCCGCTCGACATTCTCGGGGGCCGTCTTCTGACCCTCCTCGAGGAGACCTGCAACCACCAACACCTGGGTCTGGCGGTCGAGCACCTTGTTGCGATCCTGCCGGTCTCTCAGCGCTACTGCTGAGGTCGACACCACGATCGAGCAGACCAGACATACTGCGGTGGCGAAGCCGACGACGTACGCGTTACTGTACTGGCGCATTACGCGCTAACCTCCGCTTGATGTTCGCCTGGACAAAGAAGTGGTCGATGAAGGGGGCGAATAGATTCATAAAGAGAATTGCCAACATCATTCCTTCGGGATAGGCCGGATTCACCACCCGAACCAGAATCACCATCACGCCGACACCAAAGCCGTAGATCAACCTGCCCCTGTCGGTAAAGGCCGACGACACCGGATCGGTCGCCATGAAGACCGCGCCCAACGCCCAACCACCCAAGACCAGATGCCAGGCGAACGGGATGGCGAAGGCCGGGTTGGTCTCGGAACCGATGGCGTTGAGCAGGACGGCCATGGCGGCGGTGCCGACAACCACGCCGAGCATGGTCCGCCAGGACCCGATCCGGGTGACGATGAGAATCACCGCACCGACCAGGCAAAGCAGGGCCGAAGTTTCTCCCATCGAACCGGGGATGAATCCGAGGAAGGCGTCCATCCACTGGCTGGACCCGACCTGGCCCAGCACCTGCGGTCCTTCGGCAGTCGCCCGCGCGAGCCAGGTCGCACCTGTAAACCCGTCCACACCAATGAAGTCGGCGGCAATCCAGGGTTTGTCCCCAGAGATTTCGGCCGGGTAGGCGAAGAACAAAAACGCGCGTGCCGTCAGCGCCGGGTTGAGGACGTTCATCCCGGTGCCACCAAAGATCTCCTTGCCGATCAACACCCCGAAGATGGCCCCCGAGGCCACCTGCCACAAGGGGATGGTCGGCGGCAAGGTCAATGGCAGGAGAAAACCGGTAACAAAAAATCCTTCGTTGATCTCGTGGCCGCGGACACAGGCGAAGATCACCTCGACCGTACCGCCTGCGGCAAATCCAACGATGAATACGGGCAGGAAATAGAGCGCACCGTGAAAGAAGCACGCCCAGAAATCTGTCGTGAAACTGTAGCCCATGGCCTCGAAGAAACGGGTCTGCCAGCTGTCGAGGGGCTGGGCACCGGCGAGGATGGCGCGGTTGGCCTGGAGCCCCGTGTTGTACATGGCAAAGAACACGATCGGCATCAGGGCCGCCACCACCACCGACATCATCCGTTTGAGATCGAGGGCATCCCGCACGTGAGTGGTCCCTGAGGTGACCGTACCCGGGGTGTAGAAGATCGTATCGACCGCCTCGAAAAGCGGATACAGGCTGTCCAGCTTGCCACCCGATTGGAGTCGTTCTCCCAGGTCATCGAGGAACCGGCGGAGGAATAGCATCATTCCTCCTTCCAGAACTCGAAGAGGTTGCGGCGGAGGTGGGGAGCGTAGTCCTCCTTGCCCGGACTGACAAAGGAGCAGAGAGCCAGATCCTCCTCATCGAGCTCCAGGCAACCCAGCGCCTCTGCGCGCTCGAGATCATCCTTCAGGAGCGCACGCAAGAGAAAGGTCGGCAGGATGTCGAGCGGCATAACCCGTTCGAACATACCGATCGGCACCATCGCGCGGTGGCCGCCTTGCGCGGAGGTCGTGAAGTCATATTTGGTAGAGCGGCTTCGGAAGCTAGAAAGATAGGCGCGGGTCGTCGAGAAGAGGTTCCACCCCAACGCCATCCAACCGAGGAACCACCGGCGGTGGTCCTCGGCGAGGCAGGAGATCTGGGTGAAATACCGGCCGAGGTATCCCTCGACCTCCCCCATCGCGAAATGCCCATAGAGCACCGACCCGGAGACCACTCTCCGGTCGCCGGGGAAGAGCTCGTACTCCAGCAGGGGCCCGATCTCCGCACCGAGCCGCAGCCTCAGGAGGCGTGGTTTCCGCACCAACGGTCCACAAAATGAAATCACGCGATCCACCGCGAGGCGGCCGGTGGCGAAGAGCTCACCTATCGCCACGACATCCTGATAACCGACGTTCCACACGCTCTTTTCACGGTTCACCGGATCGAGCATGTGGATGTGGGTCCCAACCAGACCCGCCGGGTGCTTGCCGTGAAACTCCTCGACCTGCACCCGCGGAACGTCGCCGCCATCGAGGGACGAGCCGGGGCCGCGGCAGAGGAACACGGTGCCGTCGGTCAGTTTGGAGAGGGCCCACAGCCCGCGCCGGAAGTCCTCTAAACGTCCCTCGAGCACGACCTCGGGAGCTGCGGCGAGGGGATTGGTGTCGATGGCGGAAACGAAGATCGAGTGACAGCTCTCGCCGGGGCCAGGCACGTTGGAGAATGGGCGCCGGCGAATCGCCGTCCACAATCCCGACTCCACAAGAAGATCACGCACCGCCTGGTTTTCAATTTCAGGCACGTCACGGCCGGTGAAGCTCTCGAAATCCTGGTGGTGCTCGGCGCCCGCCTGACCGTCGCACTCCGCCGGATCCAACTCCACCACCAGCGACCGGAAGGCCCGGCGCGCACCACGGTTGATGGCCGTTACGGTCCCGGCACCCAGAGAGGTGAAACGCACTCCCTCGGTCTTCCGGTCCTCGAAGAGAAGTTGGCCCCGTTTGACCCGGTCACCGACCTCCACATGCATTCGCGGTTTCATGAACGGGTAATCGCGAGCCAGGACCGCCACCTTCCCGACGGTCGGCGTGTCGTCGATACGCTGTTCCGGCGCCCCGTTGACCGGCAGGTCGAGACCCTTTTGAATGACGTGTACTGCCATTGCCGACTCTTTTCCGCTTTCTGCGACCACCTGACGCAGTCGAGCGCACAGAGGATACCAAGGTCGTCAAGTCTTCGGAGCAGATCAAGTCGGGTTGATCAGATGCGCGGCGGTGATAAGCTGAGGAAAATTTTCCGAGGGGTAACGCCGATGGCGAAAACACCGATTGTCCGGAACTACATGAAAAAGTCTTCGCGCAGGTTCCGCGTCGATGATGATATGGCCGATGCCATGGGCGTGTTGGCGCGATCCTCGTTCGCGGCAATCCCGGTGCTGGACAGCGACGGTCTTGTGGTCGGGTTGCTGACCGAAAAGGACGTCGTCCGGACCATCATCCAGTGGGCCTACGACCAACGGGCTGGGGGACCAGTCGGCAACTTTATGTCCACCCTCGAGGTCATGGTGACACCCGACATGGACTTGCTGACCGCGGCACGGGCCTTCCTCGAGTGCAATTTCTCCTGTCTGCCAGTCTTGGACAATGACCGGTTGGTCGGTCGATTGGTTCGCCACGATGTGCTCAAGGGCATCGAAAAATGGGCGACCGAAATCAACAAGGAACGCCAGGGCCGCCTGACAACGACCTCTGGGCACGAACGTCCTTCGGCCATCGAGGAGATTCAGAAGGTCGCCTCCTCACACTCCCGCAAACAGCTGTCACAGATATTCCGCAAACATTAGCGCTGCAGCCTGCTCCTGGCGTGAATCCTGCATCCTGAAGATCGAGGAGGTGACTGATGCGTTTATTCCACACCCTGATCGCCATGGCGGTCGCGATCTCCTTCCTCGGGTGTTCCTCGACCAGGGTTCAAACCGACTTTGATCATCAGGCCGACTTCAGCACCTACTCGACCTTTTCCTGGTATCAGGCACCACAACAAGATGACGGGCCGACTGATGGGCCCAGCCAAATCGTCGATGGACGGATCCGCCGCGCCATCGCGGAAAACCTGCAAATCAAAGGCTTCAGCCGGGCCGAGTCGGGCGAGGGAGATCTTCTCGTCACCTACTACACCTCGCTCAGTTCGCAGATGCGGTTTCACACCACTGGCTGGGGTTACGGTGGGGGCTGGGGGCCCTACTGGAGGTATGGATACGGGTTCTGGCCGGGCTGGACCTCCACCACCGTCCACCCGTACCACCAGGGGACCGTCATCATTGATATCATCGACCGCGGGAAAAACCAGCTGGTGTGGCGGGGAGTCACAACCCGGGTTCTCGGAAAAAAGAGCCACTCGGACGAAAAAATCGACCAAGCGATGACTCGGGTTCTCCTCGAATTTCCGCCCGCCTGATCGATGATGACATTGCGTCACATGCCGATCTCATTGAAGAGCTTTGACAACCCGAAGACCGCAGCGATCGTCGAAGGCATGAAGGGAGAAGCTTTATGCGCCGTTTGATGCATATTAGGCTCGCTGCGGCGGTCGCCATACCGGCCCTGTCCTGCTCGTCCATGACCGTCCGAGCAGACCACGATTCGCAACACGACTTCAGCGCCTATTCCACGTTCGCTATCTTCGAACGCCAGGGAAAGGAACCGAGACGACCGCAGATGAGCCCGATTGTCGACCGACGGATCGCCGCCACAATGGCCTCGGAGCTCGAAGCCAAGGGGTTCGAATCGACCTCACCCGGTGGTGCCGACTTCCTGATTACCTTCTACACCGCCGTACGACGCCGCGTTGTGATCAACCGCGCCAGCGGCTGGTACGGCTGGAGTCGGTGGGGTATGCGCGGGGGTACGACCTGGGTCAACAGCTATCCCGAAGGGACCCTGGTCATCGACGTCATCGATCGACGCGACCGGCAGCTGGTGTGGCGCGGTGTCGGCGAGGGCGCGTTCTCGAAAACGAATCCTTCCGATGACAAGGTGGCGAAGAAGGTCGCGAGAATCCTTCGCGACTTCCCGCCAGCGAGTTGAGTCCGGCTCGCACTTCTCGCTTCGGCGAGGCAGGTGGGAACGCGCTTCTGGCTGCGAAGCAGCTTTTCTCATAGCGCGCTCTCCGTGGTTGCCCCCCCTGACGATGTTTGGGCCACGGCGCGGCACAGAAATCATCGTGAAACTGCCCAAAATCGTCAGGGACGGCACGCCCGGTCAACGCGCTGTTTTGTGAACGGGTTCGCTTCGAGCCTCCTCCGCCTAGGAGTCAGCGGCTTCCTCCAACTGCGCTGGAGTTACGACTGAACCGTATTTCTCCTTCAGCGCCTCGAGTCCCTTTCGCTGCTCGGCGTAGACCTCGAAGAGCTGCACCGGCACGTTTTCCTCCTTACCGTAGGCCTCCTCCTGAAGATCGATGCGTGCGAGGATATTGTCGACATAGAGGGAGAACTGCATGTCATACAGATCGCGCGGGTACTCCTTCGAGATCTTTTCGGCGAAGAGACCCTTCAGGTCCTCGTACTTGGGGATCGACCCGACAGGGGTCGAGATGGCGTCGACGTCGTTGTGGCTGCGCCGTTCGAGCCAGTTCATCCACACCTTCACATCGCGCTTCTCGCCCAACAACCTCGTCCCCTCCCCGCCTCGTGCGCCGGCCGTCAGGAAGTAGTTGAGACCCGCAAGGATGGGTTTGTCGGTCAACTGCGGTGAGTTGAAGATATCGAACTGCGCCCGCATGTAGTCGGCGAGCGCGCCCGGAATGAAGGGCGCATTGGCCCACGGCTGCCGGCGCACACCGGTCACTCCAACCTCGGTTGCGGTGGCGGCCGAAACGATGGAGGCTCCGATTACGACACCCTGGTCGGGGTTTTCGGCAACCCAGATCGGCGGCATGGTGTTGCTGTCGCGGCCCGAGTAGGTGATGACCTTGATGTGCACCCCTTTGGAATCCTCAGCCGAAGCGAGATCATAGTTCCCGATCGCCTCGTTGGGCACGGTCGCCCTCGCGTTGGGATGGGAGATCGGGATCGGTTTGCCATTCTCGTCGGTCTTGCCCTCCCACCACTCGCCGCGGAAGTTGCGTCCCTTAGGGGGGTGGGGCTCGCCGTTACCGACCCAGTGCGGAACCCTCTCATCGTCTATCAGCACATTCGAGAAGATGACTTCGGTCCCCTCTTCACGGAGGCACTTCATCAGATAGGGGTCTCCCTCCCAATTGACGTCCTCGACGATGCCGAAAATGCCCTTTTCGGGGTTGACGGCACGCAGGGTGCCGTCATCGGCGACCCACATCTGCGCGAGATCGTCACCCACGAAACGGTCTCCCGCCATCGCCGTGGTGGTCTTGCCGCAGCCGCTCGGGGCGGCGCCGCAGAAAAAGGTCGAGCGGCCCCCGGGGCCGTCAAACCCGGTGATGAACATGTGTTCTGAGAGCTGTTTTCCGGGCTGAAAATATGTTGCGAGATCGACCGCGAATCGATGGTTGCCCTTCTTCATCAGCAGCGTATTACCGGCGTAGGTGCAGAACATCGAGTAGGTGGTGAGCCATGACCGATCCATAAAGACCCGCGCATTGGGGAGGTCCTCCGCCCGCCACGGTCCCTCGGAGTGGAGATTGGTGAAGAAGAAGCCCGTGTCAGTGACCTCCTGGTCGAAGGTGTCGTAGGAGTTGCGGTAGAGAAGGTTGGCGCTGTGCATCACGTAGGTGGAGCTCGTGATCTCCAGCGCCGGGATGGTGGCCGGCGCCCCGGCCGGGCCACGGTTGAAGAATCCAACCAACATGATTTTGCCGCTCATGACCCCGGACAAGTGGGTCTTGACATAATCGTGGCCCTCGTCTCTGAGGATCTTCTTGGCGAGTACGCTGATCTTCTCGTCTGGATTGACGATGTAGAAGGTCCGGTCGACAATCCGTGCCTGTTCCTCGGCCAGGTCGTAGTGGATAGTGTGGTCCTTCATCGCGAGAGGTTCTTCCTCGCCCTTCTCCAGGCTCATCTCACGGATTTTGGCTCTGTCCTTTGCGTCACCGGAGTTGATCATCACGCTGTCCGGCTGGCAGAGGGCGATCGAGTTGGCGATTTTGAGGAGAGCCTCCCCGGTGGTGATTTTCTCGAGCTTGGCAAGCTCGCTTTCACTCATTTTTTCGCGGAAGAGGGCCCAGGCCTCGTCCAGGCTGTCGATACCACCAATTGCCGCCAGAATCTCAGTACCCTTTTTGAGCTCAAGCATCAGTCTCTCCTCCGTCTACCGAGTTGTTTTGAGGAATATTTCACAAGACACATTCTGTCGCGGATTATAGCGCGTCGCACAGGAGGATGCTGGATGCTGGATGCTGGATGCTGGATGCTGGATGCGACAAGATAATTAATTCTCAAGTTCCAACGTCAAGGGGTGGGAGGGCGGA
>Ga0255046_10000065_pt1 | contig 22434 bp, 21 predicted proteins | sample BC1_12_27_MG_FD_183632 | JGI IMG/M metagenome (GOLD analysis project Ga0255046, IMG submission 183632) | Seawater microbial communities from Strait of Georgia, British Columbia, Canada - BC1_12_27 | ecosystem: Environmental > Aquatic > Marine > Strait | place: Canada: British Columbia...
GCATGGCTACGGTCAATTTCTGATCGAGCTGAAGGAGGGTGGAGATCCGGTTGGCGTCTGTGGGCTGCTCGATCGGGAAAACCTGGATGTCACAGATGTTGGGTTTGCCATCCTGCCGCAGTATCGGAAGCGTGGGTTTGCATTCGAGGCTGCTTCTGCGATGATGGAATACGGCCATTTGACACTGGGAATCGGCAAGATCGTCGGCTTGACCTCAGAAGACAACATCGCCTCAATCAGAGTTCTGGAGAAGTTGGGAATGAGATTCGAGAGGGTCGTCAAAATGTCCGACGATGACCCGGGCACTGTTCTCTATTCTTGACCGTCCGCTGAGCTCGGCTACGCTTGACCGATGAAAGCGGAATCGTTGGCAGGAGACGAACGATGACGACTCGACACGCGGCCTGCAGCTGTGGGCAACTGCACCTCGATGCATCGGGGGAACCTGTCCGGATTTCGATGTGCCATTGCCTCGATTGCCAAAGACGAACTGGAAGCGTGTTTGCGGCGCAAGCAAGGTTTCCGGCGGCCAACGTCAGCATCAGCGGCCAGTCGTCCACATTTGTGCGACCCGCCGATTCTGGCAATCGAATCACCTTTCACTTCTGCCCGAACTGCGGTGCGACGGTTTACTACCAGATAAACGACCTGCCGGAGATCATTGCCGTTCCTGTCGGCGCCTTCGCTGACCCCAGTTTCCCCGCACCAAGGGTGTCCGTCTACGAGGCGCGACGCCATTCCTGGGTGGGTATACCGGCGGACGCAGAGAACTTCGAATAGGGTCGGATCAGCGAGTGTACACATTCGTTTGTTTGCTTCGCGGAATCAATGTCAGCGGCCAAAAGAAGATCCGCATGCAGGAGCTGCGAGAGATCTGCGAGTCGATCGGCCTCGATAATGTCTCCTCGTATCTCCAGAGCGGCAACCTCGTGTTCGACAGTTCGGATGCGGAGGCTCAGTCGGTGGCGTCGTCGATCGAACTCGGCATTCGGGAGCACTTCGGTTTCAACGTGCCTACGATTATCAGATCGAAAGAGGAGTTCGCTGAGGTCGTCGCCATCAACCCGATGGTCGGCAAGGACGGGATCGACGAAAGCAAATTGGCCGTAGTGTTTCTGTCCAAAAGGCCGTCGCCGGCCGACCTCGGAAGGACCGAAGCCGAACATTCCGGTCCGGATCGCTTCGCCAGTGCCGGTCGCCACATTTATCTCCACTGCCCCGGCGGATTTGGCCGGACAAAGCTGTCGAACAATTTCTTTGAAAAAAGGCTGCGCATCGTGGCGACCTCGAGAAACTGGAGGACGGTGAAGGCGCTCTTCGATATGCTGATGCAACGATGAAACCCGAGGATCCCAATACCTTCCGTCGGTGGCTCTCGAGAGCTTTGGCGGCGATGGTCGCCGCTCTTGGTTCATTCTGCCTGTTCTACCACCTTGTTTTCTATTCGTTGTGGCGATTCCTATTCGGGGAAGAGGTTTGGCCGTGGCCGCAGTGGAGCCTCTATCTCCTGGTGATCGTACCGGCGATTGTCGCCTTGGTGTCCGGTGGATTTCTGCTTTTCGCCAGAATCACAAAGCGCAACCTCTGGATCGCCGCTGGAATCGGAGTGATCTCCCTGTTCGGGCTTTTCCGGTACGCCGCCGAGGTGTGGAAGGTCATGTTCCAGCTCGGGTTCAAACCCTGACTGCTCGTCACATGGTGTCGGCCGAGGGTGAGGTCCACACGCCGGAACACATGCTGTCGGTCGGTGGCAAATCGTAATTGTCGGCACACGTGAAAAGGCAAAGGGACTACTCATGGCACTCAGCGCATTCGACGACAAGGCCCGGGAGCCCACTGACGCAGAGGTCGCCGAGATGCTTCTCGGCACAGCCGATCATTGGAACGCAATCAAGGATCAGATAGCGTCCCTATACGAACCGCTGGCTGTCGATTGGGGATTCGCCGGCAAGAAGTGGGGATGGTCTCTGCGGCTGAAACACAAGAAACGGGCGGTGCTGTACATGACACCGTCCACGGGGTTTTTCTATGTTGGATTCGCGCTTGGCGAAAAGGCTGTCTCCGCAGCCCATCAGAGTAAGCTGCCGCAGAGCCTCCTGGATGTCATCGAAGGCTCTCAGAAATACGCGGAGGGAAGGGCCGTGCGCATCGAGGTTCGAACCTCGAGAGATCTCGGAAACGTGGTCAGACTGGCGACGATCAAGATGTCGAACTGACATCCCGACCTGTGACCAGGCGGGAGTGAAATCATGGGAGGAGATGGTTCGAAATGAAGATCACCGTCTGTGAGCTTCCAAACGAGGCCGATGATCTGGCCGGCGCCTGGCCCCAATTGGTCGAGCATGTCGGCCAGCACCGTAGTGACTTGTTACTCCTGCCGGAGATGCCGTTTTACCGGTGGCTGTCCCAGACCGACGATGTCATTCCCGAAGAGTGGGAACGGGCGGTGCAGGCCCACGATGAGTGGATCGGCAGACTCGGTGATCTGGCCCCGGCGACGGTGGTTTCAAGCAGACCGGTGGTCGACGGTGGCAAGCGGCACAACGTCGGCTTCTTCTGGGAGTCGGACAATGGTGCGGTGGATGTCCACGCAAAGCACTACCTTCCCGACGAATCCGGCTTTTGGGAGGCGTCTTGGTATCAACGTGGAAACGGGGACTTCTCGGTCGCTGACACCTCGAAGGGGCGGATCGGCTTCCTCATATGTACCGAACTCTGGTTCTCCTCACACGCTCGCGACTACGGACAACTCGGTGCCCACATTATTGTCTGTCCCCGCGCCACGCCCACCACCACGGCACCCAAATGGCTGGCGGGCGGTCAGACCGCGGCAGTCGTATCCGGAACGTTTTGCCTCTCGTCGAATCTGACCGGCACGACCTCCGAAGGAGGCGATTTCGCTGGCGTCGGTTGGATCGTCGAGCCTGAAGAAGGGAAGGTCCTGGGACAGACCTCCTCGGAGAATCCCTTCCTCACAGTGGAGGTGGATCTGGCCGAAGCGGAGCGGGCAAAGACGACCTACCCCCGATACGTTCAGGAATAGCCAGAAGACCTTTCGCGTATGCCGCGCCCAAATTTATGATTCAGTTCGTTCCCATTGGACGCGAACCTCGGCGTGCGAATAAGCGAAACACGGCCTATATTTGTATCAAGTGCCCACGGCGGCTCATCTGAGCCCCGAGCGGAGGTCGCGATGAAAGACGAGTTGAAGCTCCTCGGGATGGTTCCCATATTCGGTGCCACCGGGGCGTTGGCCACCGCCGCCGCCTGGCATGTCTCCATCACCCTGATGGATCTCGTCCCCGCACGGCTGGCCGTTTTGTCATGCCTCGTGACAGGGCTTGCAGGGCCGCTCATCGTTTGGGGAATCGTGTGGTTGGCGACCCGCAGCCTACGAACTCCGCTCGACGTGGCTCTCCGGCGCTCCGCCTTTGTCGGGCTCGGGCTCGTGTTCGCGGCCGAGCTCGGTTTTTACATCCCGCTCGGCTTCTTCGCGATCGCCTTTTCCTGACCTAGCCCACAACCGGAATTCCGCGCCGGTGTCGGACGGTTGTTCCAGACATCAACGGCTAGGAGTACAGTCATGCCCAGTGTTCGAGAAGTCCGTATCGAAACGATCGTGCGCGCTGAACCGGAGCAGGTGTATGAAGCGATCGGCACCGCCGAGGGTTTTGATGGATGGTTCACATCCGGCACCACCCTCGAGGAGCGCCCTGGAGGCGCCCTCGTTTTCCGCTACAAGGACTGGGGTGTCGAGAAGTTCACCGGCGAGATGGCCGGCGATGTGGTCGAGGCGAGCCGTCCCAACCGATTTGCCTTCCGCTGGCCAGTCGACTCCGGCGGTTACATGACGACAGTGACCATCGATATCGAGGCCCACGAGGAGGGGTCCGTTGTGCGACTCGTCGAAGGAATTTACGAGGATGACGACGTCGGCACGCAGGACATGCTCAACCGGGCCTCGGGATGGGGGCAGGCTCTGACCTTGATGAAATTCTGGGTCGAACATGGGGTCACCTACTAATCAGCTCCGTTCTGCCGTACAATCCGTCCCATGCCCGATGAAGCGACAGAAGTCGGCCGAGAAACGGTCGAGGGCGCGGTCGGTCGCGTTCTCTTCAGCAACGATGAGAACGGCTGGTGTGCGGTGCGATTGCAGCCGGAGGACGGCTCATCGTTGACCGCCATTGGGCCCCTGCTCGGCGTACGGCAGGGTGACGAGCTACGCATCACGGGCCGCTGGGTCAACCACTCCAAGTACGGCAAACAGTTCGAGGTCGAATCCTACCTCTATCTCGCTCCATCGACCCTCGACGGTCTGCGCCGTTTCCTGGGATCGGGCAAGGTCCGCGGCCTCGGTCCGGCGCGGGCGGCGCAGGTCGTCGAAGCCTTCGGCCTCGAGTCCCTGGATGTTCTCGACAACGAACCCGAGCGTCTCCTCGAAATCCACGGTATCGGTCCATCCACCGTCGAGCGCGTCCGCGAATCCTGGGACAAACACCGCGGCATCCAACAGATCATGATCTTCCTGACCGGTCACGGTGTTGCGCCGGGGATCGCGGTCAAGGCGTTCAAGCGCTACGGTGCAGGCGCCATCGATGTCGTTCGCTCGAACCCCTACCGCCTGGCCGAAGAGGTCTTCGGGGTCGGGTTCCTCACCGCCGATCGCATCGCGCGGCAGCTTGGCATCCCAGCCGACTCTCCGGAGCGCCTCGAGGCCGGGGTTCTTCACACCCTCGTCGAAGCGGTCGGCCAGGGCCACTGCTTTCTCCCGGACGACGATCTCCTCGAGAACGCGGCAGCTCTTTTGGAGACCGATCCCGAGATGCTGCCGTCGGCGCAGGCCGGCCTGATCGCACGGCAACAGGTGTCGGTTCGACCGCGAAACGATGCGCCGCCGGCCATCTATCTTCCGCGTTTGGAAAAGGCCGAGGCAACGGTCGCCCTCAACCTGGCCGAGACACTCGAAAATCCTGCTGAAACTGCACCGATCATCCTCAACACATCAATCGCCTGGTACCAGGGCCGGCTCGATATCCGCCTCGCCGACCGCCAGCGAGAGGCGCTGGCCGCCGCCTTGACTGAAAAGGTCGTTGTGATCACCGGTGGACCGGGCACCGGGAAAACCACTCTCATTCGCGGCATCGTCGAAATCCTCGGTCGTAAGGAGCAAAAGGTGGTGCTTGCCGCACCCACCGGACGGGCCGCGAAACGGCTCGCGGAAACCACCGGGTTGGCCGCGAAGACCATCCACCGGCTGCTCGAGTTCAACCCAATCACCGGCGCCTTCAGCCGCCACCGCGAGCAACCGATCGAGGCGGATTGTCTGGTCGTCGATGAGGTATCGATGCTCGATGTCGAACTGGCGGCGATGTTGCTGGAGGCCGTACCACCGGCATCCCGGATCGTCCTCGTCGGCGACGCCGACCAGTTGCCTTCGGTCGGACCCGGGAATGTACTCGCCGATCTCATTACCTCGGAAAGCGTGCCGGTGATTCGCCTCGACCAGATCTTTCGTCAGACCGACCGCAGTCTCATCGTGGAAAACGCCCACCGGATCAATTCGGGAGAGATGCCCGACCTCGACGACGACCCAGATTCGAGTGATTTCTTTTTTGTCGCCCGCGACGATCCTGCCGCAGCGGCTGAGCTGGCGATCGACTTTACCACCCGCCGCATCCCAGAGCGATTCAAGCTCGATCCGATCAACGACATCCAGGTCCTGTCGCCGATGCATCGCGGCGAGCTCGGTGTCACCCGCCTCAACGAAAGGTTGCAGGCTGCGCTCACTCCCGAGGGTCGTGAGCTGGCCGTCGGTTGGCGGCGCTTCCGGATTGGCGACAAGGTGATGCAGGTACGGAACAACTACGAACTCGACATCTTTAACGGCGATCTCGGTCGGGTCACCGAAATCGATTTTGAGGAACGGGAGCTGACCGTCAGGTTCGACGACCGGCCGACTGTCATTCCGTCGGACTCGGTTGAAGACATCGTTCCCGCCTATGCCTGCACGATTCACAAATCTCAGGGCAGCGAGTACCCGGCGGTGGTGATCGTCCTTCACCACCAGCACCACGTCATGCTCCAACGCAACCTCCTTTACACCGCCATCAGCCGCGGCCGCCGCTTGGTGGTCATCGTCGGCTCGAAACGCGCACTGTATCGCGCCGTCCACAACGCCGCCGTGCGCAGACGCAACACCATGCTCGCGGAACGTTTGCGAGCCGTCACCGAGTCCGCTGTCTGAAATCTCTGCCGGGGCCCGCTCCTTACCGGTTACTGGGCAGGAAAGAGGGGGCTGCGGTATGATCCACAGAACAGAGGGCGAACCGCAATGCCGCACATCGAACTTCGACACCTGAGACGCTCCACAATACCCGGGATCTTTCTCGCCATCACAGCTGTGTTGATTTCTATTTCGGCCTGTGGGCGATCGCAGACCCAAGAACCGGTATTTCCTGTTCAGGAGGCGAATGTTCCCCGAATTCTGGTTGTGCCCTTCGAAAACCTGGGCGCTCCAGACGATGCCTTCTTCGCGGCCGGCCTGACAAAGGAAATCACGAATCGGCTAGCCGCTGTCAAGGGGATCGGTTTCGTCTCGCGGGTCGGTGGAGGCTCGGAAGAACCCGTTCCGGACACGCCCGACACGATCGGGAGAGAACTAGGTGTCGACTATGTTCTCAATGGGTCTGTTCTTTGGGATCGAGACGCCGAGGTCGGCCAACAGCTCGTAGTTGAAACCCAGCTCTCACAGGTGTCGGATGGAAGTGTTCTGTGGGGCGAACGCGTCGTTCGACCGCTGTCAGACATTTTCTCGATCCAGTCGGGGATCACTCATGCGGTGGTCGACCATCTTGGGGCAGCTCTGGACTCCCGCGAGAGAAGGGCGCTCGATTCACGGTCTACAGAGAACCTGGAAGCCTACCAGGCGTATCTGCGCGGTCTCGTGTACAGCTCGAGCTTTGAGCTCAAGGAGCTCGAGCTCGCGGAGCAGTTCTTCGACCGGGCCGTCACGATCGACCCGGAATTCGCGGTCGCCCACGCGGCCCTCAGCGAGAACCACAGCCTCATGTTTCATTTCCGGTATGACCGTTCTCCCCAGCGTCTGGCGAGGTCCAACGCCTCCGCACACCGGGCTCGGGAAATTGACGCGGACCTGCCCGAGGGACACCGGGCGTTGGGCTCCTACTACTACTGGGGACAGCGAAATTTCGAGCAGGCCCTCAGCGAGTTCAGTCAGGCCGCACAAGCTCGCCCGAACGATCCCGTAATCATCGCCAGCATCGGCGTCGTTCTTCGGCGCCAAGGTCGGTGGTGGGAGGCTCTCAACGCGCTTCAAAGGGCCGCCGAAATGGTGCCTGAGAGTGACGTTAACGCACTCGACGTCGCATCGACTCTTGGCCGGATGCGACGCTACGAGGACGCGGCCGAACAATGCCGGCGGGCCATCGAACTCGCACCCGACAATATCTATCCGTATATTTTCCTCGTTCGGATCCTGAGGTCACAGGACGGCGCGATCGATGGCGCGCGGGAGATCCTCGAGACCATGCCGGACAAAGATCCCGCACAACAGGGGTTCTACCTGTACGAGCAGGCGTTGTACGAGCGGGACTTCGAGGGCGCCGTCGACGCGCTCTCCGCGGTGGACGCTGTGATCTCTGAACCCATCGACGAAGTGATATTCACCAGGTCCCTCGCCGAGTGCGAGAGCCGCATCCTCGGCAGATCCGGCGGTCCTGGCTCGGAAGCCTGTGTCAGTGCCCGTGAGTATCTGGAGCGCGCACGCGAAATTTCTCCTGGTGATCCCGCGATCGTTTCGGCCCTTGGGTGGGCCTTTGCCCTGGTCGGAGAAAAGGAAGGGGCGATCGAAGCCGGGCAACGGGCAGTTGAGCTGTCGCCGATAACTGCTGACGCCATGGCCGGCCACAGTTTCCTCGTCAGATTGGCCAAGATCTACGCCTGGGTCGATGAGCCCTATCTCGCGGTCAAAACGATCGAGAAGGCGATGACCACGCCGGGGTGGATCTCAGAGGCAACCCTCAGGCTCGACCCGGAATGGGACCCGATCCGCGACGACCCGCGATTCCAGGAGCTGCTCAGGATGCACAGCGGCGACGGATGATTCGCGTGGGTTCGCACTAACCGGCAATAGCCGCCAACCGCTTTCGCGCAAACGGCGAATCCACGAGATCGAGGGCCCGTCTCAGCGCGGCGCCTCGGAGATCACCGCGGCGCGCCAGAATCCCGAGGCACCAGCGGCGGTCAAACTCGCGGTCGAGGTCCGAAATCAACTCCAGTGCGTCGTTCGGTCCCCCGGGGATCCCGGCCTCGAGCAGGGCACAGAGGGCCCGCCGTCGCGCCCAGCCTTCCGGAAACGAGTCGACCATTTCGCGCAAGGTATCGATACTCGAGCCCGCAAATCCTGACAGCTCGCGGCGCAGCACCCGGAGTTGGGAGAAGACCGATCGCTCCGCCCCCACGGCCCCCATCACCGCTCGAGCCTGGAATCGCCTCGACCCCACATCAGCTACTGACGGAACCTTCTCTGGGCGTGGGACCGGTGCCGGCCGATGGCTCTCGGTATCGCTCCGCCAACGACTCCAATCCACCATCGGTGGTGGAGCTTCGATTTTCGGTACCTCATCAGAAGGAGGCGAGATCTCTCTTGGCTCCTCGGGTTCGGACGCGGACTCGGGCGCTGGGTGGTTTTCCTCTGCTCGGTTTTCCTCGAGGGCGTTGAGTGCTGCCAGCGCCTCCTCTGGGCTTTCGATGATCGATTCCTCGACCGCCTGCAACTCTTCCAGCGCGTCGCTGACCTCCTCCGGACCTTCCTCGCTGTCCGGTTCCGCCAGGAGATCGTTTGCGAGATCCACGCCGAGAGAGATGGCTTCGCCGCGGCGTTGTGGATCGCGGATCGCTGCCAACAGATTGGAGATCGCCGAACCATCGGTCGTGCGCGCGTTGGCCAACGCCTGCAGCAGCATCGCCGGCGCCAGTCCCCCGTCGCGCCGATTGAGACCCTCGAGAATCTCCTCCGCACCATCGAAACCGGCGTTGTGAGCAAGCAGCCGGCGGTCGGTCAGGCTGAGTTCACGCACAGTGCGCCAGGCCCGCGCCAGCACCCTGGCCTGGGCGACCGGCGATCGCGCATGCTGCAACTCGTGCAACAGCGCCGTCAGCTTGTGCTGATTGCTCATTGATCAATCCGTATCGAAGACCTTTCCGGATTTCCCTTTGGAAGCTTTTGATCCTTTCGAGTCGAGGTTGTCGGCGACTGCTCCCGGAAGCCGCGAGATGTTCTGCAGGAGATTGTCGAGGTCGACACCCGAAAGCTGTTTCATAACCGGTCCGAGCTGGCTCAGCACCTGGACCACGTCGTCGGTCAGGCGGGCAGCGCCGGTGCCATCGCCAGGGTTGCCGCCGTTGGAGATGATGGTGGTTTCGCCGGCACGCGAGAGAGGTTCCGAAACAGCGGCCGCAATTTCGGGCAGAACTTTGAGGGCCTCAATCGATAAACCGGCCTCGTTGTAAAGCTTGAGCGCCTCGGCCAGCTTACGTCGAGCCTCCGCTTCGGCCTCCCCTTTCGCCAGGATGGCCTCGGCCTCGGCGAGTCCGATCTGTCGCCGCTGCACCGACTCGGCCTCAGCCTTCGCGATGCCTTCTGCCTGCAGCGCCTTGGCGGCCTGCTCGCGGCGAAGCCGCTCCGCACCTGCCTCCTGTTCTACAGTGTATTTCTTGGCGTCAGCCAGACGTTCCGCCTCATACTTCTTGGCGTCGGCCTGTTCGCGAATCGACGCATTGAGCTCGAGCTTCTGGCGCTCGACCTCCTGGTCGGCGATGCGGATATCCTGGACCTTGAGCTCCATCTCACCGGCTTTCACCGCCTGTGCATCGGCCACGTCCACCTCTTTCTTGATGGTGGCTATTTTGAGGCTGAGGGCCTTGTCCGCTTCGGCGATTTCGGTATCGACGCCGATCCGCTTCTGCTCCTTCTGCTGCCGCGCCTGCTCTTCCTCGATCTTTGCGTCGCGGTCTGTGTTGGCGGTGGCGATCCGGGCGTTTTTGAGCGCCTCCTGGATCTTGGGCTGCCCAAGAGCGTTGAGGTAGCCCTCGTCATCCTGAATCGCTTGGAAGACAAAGGACCGGAACTCGAAGCCCATACCCTCGAGATCCGAGTGCGCTTCATCTCGCACCTTGTCCTGGAAGAGCCTCTGCTCGCGGTAAAGCTCCTCGACCGTGAGCGTACCGACGATACCCCTCAGGTGCCCCGCCACCGTCTCCTTGATGGTCGCCTGGACGCCGTCCACCGGCATCCCGAGGAAACCCTCGGCGGCACTGCGGATGTGGTCGATGTCGCCCTGCACCTTGACCTGGGCCACGGCCTTGACGTTGATCGGGATGCCCTGGACGGTGTAAACGTGTGGCAGATCGATCTCGAGAGTCATCATTCGGAGCGAGAGGACCTCGAACTGCTCCCAGGCCGGCCACACGAAGGTGCCGCCGCCTCGGATGATGCGGAAGCCCTCGATCTCGCCCTTTTCGGTGCGGACCTTTTTGCCGAACAACTTACGGCGACCAAAGACGATCAGCGCCTCGTCCGGTCCGGCCTTCTTGTAGCGTACTCGGATCACGAGGTACGCGAAAAAGAGCAGCACAGGGAGAACGATCAACAGAATGAGGAATATCGATGTACCCATGACTTCACCTCCGGGTTTGAGAGCAAAAGCAGTTTAGCAATGACGGTTCATACGTAGACATACGCACCGCGATGGGATTGCTTCCGATCTTGAATCAAGATGCCGGATGCCGGATGCATCAAAAGCGTGAATTCACTTTCTCGGATGTCAAGGGGTGGGCGGGCGGATCTGGTATCTGGAATCTGGGATCCCTTACTGCATGTAGATGTCAATCTGCCAGCCGCACCGTCACTCCGGTGATCGAACACTTCAGCCCGATCTTCGTCGGCTCGAACGGGATCGCAACCAGACGGCTCGAGACAACCTCGATATCCACCTCGAGTGACGCCAGCATGTCGGACTTTCGCACCTCGTCACCGATCACGATGTGCCGGACCAGCGTGACCGCGTCTTCCAGGGCGAGGGTGCCGCCATGGATGGGTTCTCGGGGGACCTCTCCGGTCTCTCCAGCGGCCTCCGATAGCGCCCGGGCAATCCGGTTGAGATCATCAAGCGGCACGGCGAACGCTGGGATGACAAAAGTGCGCCGCCCCTCCCAATCATCGCGCCGGCGGCCCTTGTGACGGACCCGTTCTCTCACCGCCACATCCGCCTCGACCAGCCACGCGGGGCGCCACGTACGGGCCGAGCGGCCGGGAGACGGCAGCAAGGCAGCGCTCTCAACCAATTCCAGCCCATCCCCGCCAAGGGTCGCCGCATCGCCGCAGTGATCGCAGAAGAAGATGGTGTCGAGCCCCTCGCCGCGGAGGGCCGACCCGCAGGATGGGCAGTCGAGAGAAACCAGCCGAAGCGTCATTGGAATTTGTCCACCACGTCTTTGACGGTTGCTACCAGTGTCTGGTGCTCGCGGTCGCGCGCCAAGCCCGAACCCTCCTCGACCACCCCTCCGTGCCGGAATTGAGAGTAACCCCAGTAAACCAGCCCCGCGAGAACGAGACCGATCATCCCGAGACCCATGAGGCCGTTCTCCGACCGAAGGAGTGAGCCCGCGTGCTGGAGAATTGTCGTGCCTACGAAACACGCCCCGGCGCAGGCCCCGACCAGGCTGAATGCACGGTAGAAGTGGTTGCCCGGCGCCTTGCCGTAGGCGAGGTTGCCGTCCTCGGCATCGACCAGCACTTGATAAGTGCGCCCGCGAAAACCGTAGCGGACAACCCACAATGGGTAGTACACGAGCGCCACCTGCCGGCGCACCGAGGCAAGCCAGGAAAAGGTCACCCGATCGAGCCGGTTGGCTCGTTTGATCGAGGCGATTGCTCCCTCGCTCAGTTCGGTCGCTGTCTCTTCGAGCGATCGACTCGGGCGAAAGACCATGCCTCGTCCCCTCAAAAGCTCCTCATCGAGGGGCTGGACATCATCGCCCGACAGATCAACCTTATAGACACCGAACTCGGCCATGTCGGCGGCCGGCATGGTGAGGTCCACCGCTTGATTGACCTCACGCTCGACCGGTTCTTTGACGGTCTCCCAGCGGTTGCCGCGCTTTCGCTTCTTCTCTCTGATTCCGAGCACCCAACCGACGGCATCGAGGCGAGCCCGTACGAAGGGAAACCAGGCGAGAAAAGCCTCCTGGTAACGCGCTTCTTTCTTCAGCGCAGGATCCTTGCGGATACCGCGTCGGAACCAGCGTCGCACGACGTCACTGGCGTCCTTGCGCTCGAGCTTGTTCAGCACCATCACCCTGACGATTCCCCGGCTCCCCACCACCGCCTGTGGAGTTCCGCAGTAACGGCAGGTGACATTGGTGAAACCCTCCTGCACATCGACGGACCCTCCGCATGAATCGCACGTGAGTCCCGTGAGGACTCGCTTCTTCTTCGTTGGCTTGGCGGCCGCTGCAACCGTTGGCGCAACGTCATCGACGTTAGGGGGTGGTGGCGGTGGTGGTGGCTTCACACTCATCGCTGCCCCAGGACCGTTCCCCAGTTTTGAGTTTTGAGTTTTGAGTTTTGAGTTGCCGCCCACCCTCCCCACAATTGGGCGTCGTCTCGGGTGGGTGGGGGTAATTCCGAATTCCGAATTCCGAACTCCAAATTCATCGTTACACTTTCCGACTCGTCATCCAGGCGATGCCGAGAATGGGCACTGCCGATATGAGAAAGGCCACAGCCTTGAGAATGATGTTCTGGATAAGGAGACCCTCTATCCCAAAAACGATTACTGCCAGCACGGCGACCCCGACGAACGGAGCTTCGGCCTTGGCCGGAAATTCCGCCGGAAAGACCTTGCCAGAGACCCCGTCGACCGCCGCCTGGTAGGTCCTCCCCTGCCACCAGTATGGCGTTCGGAACAACGGCAGATGGTAGAGCACGGTCTGCCGAATCTCGACCTCGCCGTGGCGCGCGATCAACCACTCTTTTGCGGTGTCCAACGGCACCTCAGGCTCGACGACCGGGGTTTTGCCACGTATCTCCGACTGCATCGACCTGGTGCTCCCGGCCGGTAGCTCGATCCCCTGCAGTCCCTGCAACGACGACGGTGCAGCCGGTTGCAGCACCACCTTTTCGCCGCCTTTGCCGACAACGGTAAAGGCCCAAAACGGGAAGTACTCCAGCTTCGGATCACCCAGGTCGGCCTTCCGATCGAGATCGGCGACAGTCGATGTGCCACCCAGAAACCTCCGGAGGTGGGCCGGCACCTGCTCGTACGGCACCGTCGGCGCCATCACCTCGTGGATGAGCGTGGCGCTACCGTCGACCACCAGCGCTGTGTCGCAGTAGGGGCACTCGAGCAGGCGTTCACCGGCACGCGGCTCGATCGAGGCCCCGCACTGGGTGCACGCAACGCCCACGGCTGGTTACTCCTGCTTCGTGCCGCAGTTGGGGCAGAACGTGGCGCCGTCCGGGACCGGCTGGCCGCATCCCGAGCAACCGGTCTCCGCTTGTGCTTGACCGCAGCTGGGGCAGAATTTGGATGCCGCCGGAACGGCCGCACCACATTCGGTGCAGAAAGAACCGGCCGCCGTTTGGGCCGCGCCCGCTGCGACCGCCGCACCACCGCCGCCCTGCTGCGCCTGCTGCATCGCACCCGCGATCATCCCCGGCATCATGGCGCCGAAGCCGGCGCCGAGCCCGAGACCCATGCCGGCACTCGCCGCGCCACCGCCACCCTCTCCACCACCACCGCCACCCTTGGCCGCATCCTGGATCGCCTGAGCGGCCTTGAACTGCATGTACGTGTTCATATCGCCGACTGCGCCCATTGCGGCCCTCTCATCCATCTTCTCCTGCACCTCATCGGGGGGTGTCACGGAGTTGATGTAGAAGTCGGTGAGGTCGACACCGTACTTGGCGAAATCCTCGATCACTCTCGCCTTGGCCGCGGTGCCCAGCTCGTCGTAGTACTTCGGCAGATCGAAGATCGTCTTGAGGGTCTCACCGAGGAGGTCGTTGAGCCGCGAGACAATGATGTCGCGGTAGAAGTCCTGCAGGCGGTTGGTCTCGAAGAGACCCTGCGAGCCGACCACCGTGTTGACGAAGAGCTGGCAATCATCGATCCGGTAGGCATAGGTGCCAAAGGCCCGCAGCCTGACCATGCCGAGCTCCGAGTCACGAAACACTACCGGTTCGCGGGTACCCCACTTCTGATCGATAAAGGTCCGCTTGTTGACGAAGACCACCGAAACGCGGAACGGAGATTCTCCGCCGAAGGGCGCGCCAAGGATCTTCCCGAGTAACGGGATGTTTTGCGTGCTGAGCGTGTGGCGGCCCGGCCCGAAGACATCTAGCGCCTTACCGTCGCGGTAGAGCACGGCCTCCTGGGCCTCGTGGACAACGAGCTGAGCACCGAGCTTGATGTCAGCACTGCCCTCGGGCGGAAAGCGATAGACGATCTCCTCACCGGAGGGATCGTGGTGTTCGAGAATCTCGAGTAATGCCATCATGCACCTCCGGTCCGGGTCACGTCTTCGAAGACTGTTGCGCGTTCATCGAACTTCTCGTCAGCCGCTACTGTCGCGTCCATCAGGCGCCGCAGCATCCGTTCGTCTGCGGTGTTCGGGAGACCCTCCACCTGCATCGCCAGGTACTCCGCTGTATCGCTGAGCGCAAGATCGAAGGCGTACAGACGTTCGAGCTCGGACTTGCCGATCTTGACTGCATCGAAAAAGCCCGAAGATCCGTAGTCGGCGTGGCGGATGCGATTCGCCAGACGGTCGAGCCCTTTTTCGATCGTGCCCGCAAGATCGAGGTTCTCCAGGTTGCCTGCGCGAGTCCACTCGCGGATCTTGCCGTTGATGGCGAATCGGGCCCGGTCGATCTGGTCGGCCAACCAGTCACGCTGGATCTTGTCCACCTCGTGGCGCATCTCGCGCTCCTGATAGCCGCTGAAACCCGGAATCTTGTCGATCAGCTGCTCAAGGATGTTGCGACGGCTTCTCACTCTTTCCAATCCTTCATTCATTTTTCGCCTCCCTGTTACGTAAAGCGGACAATACGATACAGTTCCGTGCCATTCGGACACGCCGTCCGCCACAAAACGTTACGAATTTCGGGCACGCATTTTGCGTATGAATAAATCGCCATGTCGTTATCAGTCTTGAATCCCTGCTCGTGTCATCACGAGGGAGCCCGGAAGGCTTCAAAGGCTGGCGCCATGCCCACCTTGTACGGGCGGATTTTCTGCCTCCTACCGGTTTCGACCTACCAATAATACCCACCATTATACCTACCTTTTCGAGGCTGTCTCCGGGGTTCAGGGAACCCCGGGGCAGCTCCTCACCGAAAAGTCTGGCCGTGGAAATCATAGGTGTACTCACATTACTCAGTACGTTGATTCGCCTTGCTGATTCCAAATGGGCAAAACGGCTATTCGGCTTAACGGCTATACGGCGCGAGGATTGAGCATGTTGCTGGCTTAGGGAACAGTATGTGCCGCATAGCCGTGGGTGGGTGGTTGGGGGAATCCGTATAGCCGTCCTGCCTCGAGGCGCCTTTCAATCAGGTACCATTGAAACACCATGCCGAAGAAACCACGCAAGAAAAAGAAAAAGGTGGGCGGGCAGCCTCAGACTGCCCCACCGAAAAAGAACACGAAGTACTCTCCCGGAGAGATCGCGTTGGCCGTCCTCGGCGCCGCGCTACTGATCATGGTCGCGGGGATCGTCATCACTTCCCTTTTGGGCTGAATCCCGCCAGTTCAATCGATACTGGATACTGGATTCTGGATGCTGGATCCGCCCACCCTCCCGCCGGTCTCGTGACACCTTCGGATCACTCCATCCAGCATCCAGCATCTAGCATCCAGTATCCGTAGAAAAAGGGCACGCCGAAGCGTGCCCCTGTTGTGATGAATCGAGTGTCGCCCTACCGCTTCTTGCCGTGCGGTGCTGCGGTTCCGGCGAAGGCCGCACGCCGGTAGTCCTTGTTCATCCTCCCGATACCCGAGATCGAGATCTCCTTCGGGCACACCGCCTCGCAGGACCGGTAGTTCGTGCACGCACCAAACGCCTCTCGCTCCATCGCCTCGACCATTTGCAGGGCGCGTTTTGCCCGCTCGGGCTGGCCTTGAGGGAGCAAACCGAGGTGGGAGATCTTTGCCCCGACAAAAAGCATCGCGGCACCGTTGGGACACGAGGCGACGCATGCACCGCAGCCAATGCACTCGGCAAAGTCCATGGCGTGCTCGAGAGTTTCGGTCGGGATCGGGATCGCATTGGCGTCGGGTGCGCTCCCGGCTCTCACCGTGATGAAACCACCCGCCTGCTGGATGCGCTCGAAGGCCGAGCGATCCACCATCAGGTCCCTGAGAATCGGAAAAGCCCTGGCGCGCCAAGGTTCGATCGTGATCTCATCACTATCGTTGAAATGTCGCATATGGAGCTGGCAGACCGTGCTGCCCTTCTGGTGACCATGCGCGATCCCGTTGACCACAAAGCCACAGGCGCCGCAGATCCCCTCGCGACAGTCATGCTCGAACGCAATCGGGTCTTCGCCTTTTCCAATCAAGTCCTGGTTGAGGACATCGAGCATTTCGAGGAACGACATGTGGGTGCTGACGTCCTCGAGCTCGTAGGTCGCGAAGCGGCCCGCGTCATCGGCGTTCTTCTGCCTCCAAACATGCAGCGTCAGCTTCATTTGTAACTCCTCTGCGTGGGCTGCACGGTCTCGAATATCAAGTCCTCGGTGTGCGCCACGGGCTCCGAATCCTCACCCTTGTACTCCCACACCGTGACGTTGGTGAAGTTCTCGTCATCGCGGAGGGCTTCGCCCTCCTCTGTTTGGGACTCCTCGCGGAAGTGGCCGCCGCACGACTCGTTGCGCTGCAACGCGTCATGGCACATCAGTTCGGCGAGCTCGAGGAAATCGGCCACCCGGCCTGCCTTTTCGAGCTCCTGGTTGAGCTCTTCGCCGCTCCCGGTGACCCGAACGTCGGACCAGAATACAGCCTTGAGGGCTCGAATTTTCTCGATCGCCTCCGTCAGCCCTTTCTCCGACCGCGCCATCCCGCACTCGTCGAGCATCAGCATGCCGAGCTCACGGTGGAGCGAGTCCACGGATCGCGAACCATTTACGGCGAGCAGCCTTTCGGTGCGTTCATCGACCGACCGCATGACCGTTTCGCACTCTTCGTGGTCCGCGCTGACGGCATCGAGCTTGTGGCTCGCCAGGTATTCGCCGAGGGTATAGGGGATCACGAAGTAACCATCCGCCAGCCCCTGCATGAGCGCCGATGCGCCGAGCCGATTGGCGCCGTGATCCGAGAAATTCGCCTCACCAAGAACGAAAAGGCCTGGGATGTTGCTCATCAGGTAGTAATCCACCCACAGACCGCCCATCGTGTAGTGCGGCGCCGGATAGATTCGCATCGGTACCTTGTACGGATTTTCGCCGGTGATCATTTCGTACATGTCGAAGAGATTGCCGTAGCGCGCGCGAATGACGTCCTCGCCGAGCCGTTCGATCGCGTCGGCGAAATCGAGGTAGACGCCGCGCTTGCCCGGCCCGATTCCCCGACCTTCATCGCAGACGTTTTTCGCGTTGCGCGATGCCACATCTCGAGGAACCAGGTTCCCGAACGCCGGATAAATACGTTCCAGATAATAATCGCGCTCGTCTTCGGGGATGTCGCCGGGTGCGCGGTCTTCGCCGACCGCCTTTGGCACCCACACGCGGCCGTCGTTGCGGAGCGATTCCGACATCAGCGTCAGCTTGGACTGGTAATCGCCCGCCTGGGGAATGCAGGTCGGGTGGATCTGAGTAAAGCACGGGTTGGCGAAACCGGCGCCGCGTTTATGGGCACGCCAGGCGGCGGTGACATTACACCCCTTGGCGTTGGTCGAAAGGAAGTAGACGTTGGAGTAGCCGCCGGTGCACAGGAGCACCGCGTCGGCCACATGACACTCGACCTCACCGCTCACCATATTGCGGGTCACGATGCCTCGGGCTCGGCCGTCGATGACCACCAGGTCAAGCATCTCGGTACGCGTGCAGAGCTCGACCGTGCCCGCCGCGACCTGCGCGTTGAGCGAGGCGTAAGCGCCGAGCAGGAGCTGCTGGCCGGTCTGGCCACGGGCATAGAAAGTCCGCGAAACCTGGGCGCCGCCGAAGGAACGGTTGGCCAGATAGCCGCCGTACTCGCGGGCGAATGGAATCCCCTGCGCCACGCACTGGTCGATGATGTTGTTGGAGACCTCAGCGAGCCGGTAGGTGTTGGCTTCCCGCCCCCGGTAGTCCCCACCCTTGATGGTGTCGTAGAACAGCCGAAAGACCGTGTCGCCGTCGTTCTGATAGTTCTTGGCCGCATTGATCCCGCCCTGGGCGGCGATCGAGTGGGCGCGGCGCGCGCTGTCCTGGTAGCAGAATGCCTTGACCTTGTACCCGAGCTCGCCCAGACTCGCCGCCGCCGCGCCACCGGCGAGGCCGGTGCCGACGACGATGATCGAATGTTTGCGTTTGTTGGCCGGACTGACCAGCTTGAGCTCGTCTCTCAGCCGCTGCCACTTTTCGACCAGCGGCCCCGACGGAATGCGTGCATCCAGTTTCATCCCGTCACCTCCCTACTGCACCACGCCCGTCAGCACAGCCAACGGGATGGAGACGTTGCCGGCGCCGATGAGCACCGAGAAAAAGACGGCCGGTACCCGCCGCAGCCAGCCGTATCGGGGGTGGTCCCAGCCGAAGGTCTGAAAGAGGCTCCACAGCCCGTGGTAGAGGTGGAACGCAAGGAGCAGGTTGGCGATGATGTAGATGATTGCGATCAGCGGGTTGCTGAAGCTCGCGATGACGTTGTGGTACACCTCGCCGCGGATGAAATCCGGGTTCGCCGTACCGACCGTGAAATCCAGGAGATGGTAGAAAATGAAGAGGGCCAGGATGGGCCCGCTCCATACCATGGTGCGTGCTGCGTAATCCAACCCCGGCGGATTGAAGACCCGGTATTTGACCGGGCGTGCGGCACGATTGCGCAACCAGACCTGGACGGCGGCAATGATGTGGACAGTGACGCAAAACAGCATCACCGATCGGAAGGTCCACAGAAAAGGCTGATTCGCCTGAAGCAGCTCCGCATAGTGGTTGAGACGTTCCGCCCCAAGATAGATCTGCAGATTGCCGAGCATGTGGCCGACCACAAAGCCGAAGAGGATGATGCCTGTGACGGCCATCAGTATCTTCTTGCCCAGCGTCGAACTGATGAAACCTACAGCTTGACTCATAGGCCCTTTGCTAACCCCCTGTTTGGATCTTTTCGGAAAAGCGAGCATAGTGCCCGCCTTGCGCTCCCGCATCGAGCCTACTCCTGCTGCTGAAAATTCTCAACGGTTCTGTGAAATTTTTCCCAAGCTCGAATGGATCGAATTCCAGCGCGACTTTGACGACTCGAAAACCAAGCCCACAGCGTGGTTTTTCAGAGGTATCGCGGGCGGATCGAGGCGGGTTTTACCCCTCCGTGACTGAATCACGCCGCGTTGTGTCGTAGAATCCAGCCTGGAGGCACTGGGTTTGGATCGAATCGGCGTCGTTGGCGCCTCGTACCGCACGGTTCACGTCGACCAGTTGGCGGCGGCGGCGTTGCCCGCCGATTTTCCGCGCGAAACCCTGGTCGAGCTGGCCCGTCTCGCCGGCTTCTCCGAGCTCGTCTACCTCGGGACCTGCAACCGCGTCGAGTTCTATTTTCGCGGCGAATCGCGGATCCACACCAACCCCCTGCTCTTCCACCTCCGCCGCAGTCTCGCCGATCTCACCGACGGCCAGTGTCAGTTGCCGGCTGAGGACGATCTCTATGTCCACTTTGGACCGTCGGCGGTGCGCCACCTCTTCCGGGTGACTTCGGCTCTCGATTCGATGATGGTCGGCGAGGCGCAGATCGCCGGACAGGCCAAGGAGGCGCACGAGATCGCACACAACTCCGGTCTCCTCGGTGGCATCCTCGACCAGACCTTTCACGAATCCTTCCACCTTGCCAAACGGATCCGCACCGAGACCGAACTCACTCGCCGCCCGGTGTCCCTTGTGACCCTTGTCGAACGCAAGCTGAACGAGCACCTCGCAGCCTCCTCTGCGCCGGTTTTGATTCTCGGCGCTGGTCAGATGGCGCATCAGGCCCTGCGGCTGGTTCGCGCAAACGATAACGCACGACCGGTCGTCGTTGCCAACCGCACTCCGGCCCGCGCCCTGGAAATGACTGAAAGTGACCTGCACGCTTCGACGCTTCCCCTCGCGGAGGCCATCGCCGACCCGCCGGCGGTCGGCACGATCATGGCCGTCACCTCGGCCCACCAAGCGCTGCTTGACCGGCAGACAGTGGCCTCAGTCCGCGATCGACTTCCCGACGGTGAAGAACTACTGGTGGTCGACCTGGCGATGCCCCCCAATGTGGAGCCCGAATCGGGCAGTCTGGCCCGGGTCGTGATGCACGGAATCGAGGAGATGCGTGAGGAGGCGGAGATCAACCGCCAGCGCCGCCTCGATGAAATGGATCGTTGCGAAAGGCTTGTCGAGCACCAGCTCACGATCCTCAGGCGCCACCTCCTCGACCGTGCGCTGTCACCGGCCGCCCGCAGGATCCAGAAATCATTCTCGGAAATGGCGGATCGTGCCGTGCGCCACAGCTTCGGAAAGGACCTCGCCCACCTCGACGAGGCCGACCGAAAGGCGGTGGAGCGTCTGACCACCGGTCTCGTCAAACGCCTGGTGCAGGTCCCACTGAAGGGGCTCAAGGGCGCCGCGAAGAACCACTCGAGCGTGGTGATCGATGGTTTCCTCAACGGTCTCGAGAGCAACAACGGCAACGGAGAGGACGGAGATCGTTGAGTACATCAAAGGTCCTCCGCCTCGGTACCCGGGGATCCGATCTCGCCCTGTGGCAGGCCAATCACGTCACCCGTTTGATCTCAGATCAGCTTGGCATCAAGTGCTCCATCGAAATCGTAAAAACCCGCGGCGATCGTATCCAAGACGTCGCATTTCGAAAAATGGAGGGCAAGGGTTTCTTTACCAAGGAGTTGCAGGATGCCCTGATCGGGCAACGAGTGGACCTGGTGGTCCACTCGCTCAAGGATCTACCGACCGATGAACCGGACGGCCTCGAGGTCGTCGCCATTCCGGAACGGGCGGTCGCAGCCGATCTCCTACTCGCCAGGCGAGAGCTCCTCACCCGGGATCACGCCGACTCCTTCGGGCTGCCTGCGGGCGCGGTCCTCGGAACGTCGTCTCTGCGCCGAGCCGCCCAGGCATTGGCAGCGTGTCCGAAAATCGAGGTGCGGGCCCTGCGCGGGAACGTGCCGACGCGAATCCGCAAGCTGCGCAACGGTGACTACGATGCGATCCTCCTTGCCGCCGCTGGAGTCCGCCGCCTCGAGCTCGATCTTGATGACCTGGAGAGCGTGGAGCTGGCGCCCGAGATCATGCTGCCGGCGCCCGGCCAGGGTGCGCTTGCCATCGAGACCCGTGCTGCAGATCCCGTCACGCAACCCCTGGCCGGCCTTCACGACGATGCAGTGGCCCGCTGTGTCGGGGCCGAGCGGGGATTGTTGGAGCTTCTCGGCGGTGGATGCCACCTGCCCCTGGGATGTCTGGCCACTGAGGACGAGACCGGCATCAGACTCCAGGCTGTCCTCGGCGAGATTGATGACGAGGCCACGCGGGCAACGGTTTCGAGGGTCGGCGGTCTCGCCCAGGAGCCCGAGACCGCGGCGCGGGTGTGCTTCGAGGCTCTGCGGCTGGCGATGCCCGGGGTGGTGGGTACGTGAGCAGTTTCGTACTGATCACCCGCCATCCTTCGGACTGCGGCGAGCTTCAGGCGCTGCTCGATCCTTGTGATTTCAAGCTCAGGCCCTACCCGGTGCTGCGCATCGCCGACGTGCACGACGAGAAGGCCTGGCGACAGGTAACGGACCGACTTCCCAATCTCACGGCTTCAGCCTGGCTCGTCATGGCATCTCCCCGCGCCGCCGACCGCTTTGTCGGTGAGTGCCGTCGACACGACGCAGACCGGCTGCTCGATCTCCCGGTGGCTGCGGTCGGCGCGAGCACCGCAGCTGCCGCCCAAAAAGCAGGTCTCCGCGTCGAGCTGACGGGGTCCGGTACCGGCATCGGCCTCGCCCGGCAATTGCTCGATCGGATCGACGAACCGACGGACTTTTTCTTGGCCTGCGGCCGAGATCGCCGCCCGGAGCTGCCGCATGCCCTCAGCGAAGCGGGTCACGAGGTCCTTCCCGTGGTGGTGTATCGAATGGACCCAACCCCGGCGAGAGAGCTGCCACCGCTCGGACCCAGCCTCGACGGAGTAATTCTGA
>Ga0255046_10000068_pt1 | contig 21743 bp, 16 predicted proteins | sample BC1_12_27_MG_FD_183632 | JGI IMG/M metagenome (GOLD analysis project Ga0255046, IMG submission 183632) | Seawater microbial communities from Strait of Georgia, British Columbia, Canada - BC1_12_27 | ecosystem: Environmental > Aquatic > Marine > Strait | place: Canada: British Columbia...
CAGTTTCAATTTTCACCCGATGTTCGAGCGTGAAAATTGAAACTGTTTTTCGAGTGTGCAGTATGATCTGGCAAGAGGTATTCGACGAGTGACATTTTTTCTGACGAGTCTCAATAGAGAACTCGTGGGGATAGGAGCCGAGAGGTGATGACGGACTCCACGGGTCGGTGCGAGTTCCACACGGACAGCCTGATGGTTCGGGTGCAGAGAGAGTTGCCCGGAGAAACCACGGCAATACCCCCGGTTGTCGAACAAATCATGGAAATCGTGAAACAGCAGGGCTGCGCAGAGCACGGCGAGTTCGAGATCGAGGTTTCGCTCTATGAGGCGTTGGCCAACGCGGTCGAGCACGGCTGTGGACACGACCCCGACAAGAGGGTCGAGGTCATCGTCGCCTGCGAAGAACACCGCGGGATGATCATCGTCGTCCGCGATCCGGGCGAGGGCTTCGATCCCGGTTCTGTGCCCAGCCCGGTCATCGGCAAGAACATATATGCCGATAGTGGGCGCGGCATCTTCCTCATCAACCAGCTCATGGACGAGGTGCGCTTCGAAAAGAACGGTACCGAAATCTGGATGATCAAGGGACCAAAGCCGGAAGACGCTTAATTCGAGCTTTCAAAAATCAGGTCAAAAAAACGGGCGGCCCGAAAGGACCGCCCTTATTGATTCAACGATCGAGACTATTCAGGTGGGTTGTAGCTGAGATCCTCGCGATAGGACACGATAAAGCTCTCCTCGTGGGCGACCGACTTGGACCACATCTTGCGGATCAGATCCCTCTCGTAATCACCGTAAACTTCCTCGACCATCTTCCAGAGGGCCACCTCCATGTTCTGACCGTACTCGGCCCAGCTCTTCATGGGGATCGCCAGGACCCAGCTCGGGCCGGGGCCCTCGGCGCCGTTCGCTACCCACGCCCACGAGTAGGTGAACGGAATTTCCTTCTCGACGATCGCTTCGTGCAGTTTTTTGATGGCGCTATAAAAGGCTCGGCCGTACTCGCGGTTGACCTGGAAGACGCTGACCTCGACCATTGTCGGTATGCCGTAGTCCTCGGGCCAGTTGGAGATGGATGGGACCGCGACGACCATGTTGCTCGAAATCTTTTTCACGTAACCGGAGACGTTTTCGAGATAGTGCGTAACGTCTTTCATCGCGAAATCGCCTCGCTCATCGAAGTCCGACCAGCTATGGTTTCCGGTGCGGATGATGTACTGGCCGAAATCCTGACCGTTGGCAATCTGCCAGGTGTGCCAGTACCAACTGTCGTTGTTATTTGCGTGAAACTCGAGGTGGCCCTTGTAGGCGGCCTCGAACTCGAGTGCCTGGCCGGGGTTGGCGGTGACGAAGTGGTTCTTGGCCACCATTGGCGGCGGCATCTCTTCGTCCTGCGCCATCAGCGGCGCCGCAATAGCGAACACGGTCATCACAATCAGGAACATTCGGAACTTACTCATAGTCTGACTCCTCCTTGGTTGTGCCAGTTACCGGCCGTTGATCATCGCGGCGCCCGGTGCGCCACGGCTTTCGCCCCAAAACTCAACAATCGATCGCAGAACAGGGACCATCGGGGTGGATTCAACTCCACGACCGGAGAGCGCTTTTCGTATGAATATTAGATTCAGTATCAACGACATTCTGCAATTGTCAAGTGCATCCTCTGCAAAGACTCTCGTGTGATGGCAGCAGCTGTCCGAGTTATGATCGACGGATGAAATCACCGCAAACCTGGCTACCAGTGGTTATTGCACTCCTGCTGACCTCGTGCTCATCGTCTGGCGGCTCGTCAGACGACTGGTCGAGAACGTACTTCGCACCCCGTGACAAGGTGATCGACGCCGTGATCGATGTCCTCGAGGACGAAGGCTATCTGGTAGACGCCGACCGTGAGAAGGGTCGCGTCTCGGCGGAACCGTCACGGGGGAGTGCCGGCAATCTGGTATCGCTGGTGGTGCGGGTGACTCAAAAAAACGACCGCATTCGGGTGGATGTGCAGACCCGCACAGGTGCGTCGTACTCGACAATGACGTCCAGACCCCAGGAGTCCACGGTCCTCGAGTTCTTCCACGAGCTGGATTTGAGATTACATAGCGGGCAAAGCTAAGCACGCGTATACTCCTTCCTCGGTGAGTTGCAGCAAACGCCGCCCACCGGAATGGAGGGACCGATGAAACTTTCGATGTTCGCCCTGGCCGCGGTTGGAATTTTTTTACTGGTGTCGTGTGGACCAACCTCAACGGTGGCGCCGGTGGCGGAGAAAAGACCTCACGAACTCGAGATGCACGGTGAGGTGAGGATTGACGACTACTATTGGCTCCGCGAACGGACGAACCCGGAGGTGCTGGCGTACCTCGAGGAGGAGAACGCGTACAGCTCGGCGGTGATGGCGAAGACGGAGGCTCTCCAGGAGGAGCTCTTCGAGGAGCTCAAGAACCGTATCCAGCCGGACGAGTCGACGCTGCCGGCCCTGAAGGATGGCTACTACTACTACAAACGATACGAGGACGGTCTCGAATACCCCATCCACTGCCGGAGGCAGGGCTCGGTGGATGCGCCCGAGCAGATCTTCCTCGACGTCAATCACGTCGCCGAGGGACACGACTTCTGCTCTGTGCGCGGCGTCTCCGTGAGCCCTGATACCCGGACTCTTGCGTGGGCGCTGGACACCGTAGGTCGCCGCAAGTACACGATTCAGTTCATCGATCTGGAGACTGGGGAGGCGATGGCGGACGTGATTCCCCAGGTGACCGGAAACCTCACCTGGGCCAACGACAACCGTACGCTCTTCTACGCAAAACAGGATCCGGAGACCCTTCGCTCGTACCAGATCTACCGGCACCTGCTCGGGACCGACCCCTCCGAGGACGTGTTGATCTACGAGGAGATCGATCCCACCTATAGCGTCTCCGTGGGGAAGACCCGATCCGAACGCTACATCATGATCCAATCCGAGCAGACCCTCGCCTCCGAGTTCCGATACCTGGATGCCGACAACCCGGATGGAGAGCCGCGGATCGTTGCTCCGCGAGAGCGCGATGTCGAGTACAGCGTCGATCACGTGGGCAATCGGTTCATCATCAGAACCAATCTGGAGGCGACAAACTTTCGTCTGATGGAGGCCCCGGTGGCGAGGCCGGGAAGGTCGAACTGGCGCGAGCTGATCCCGGGTCGCGACGACGTCTATCTCCAGGGCGTGGAGGTCTTTCGCGATTTCATGGTCGTGACCGAGCGCCGCGACGGGTTGCGGCGCCTGCGGGTGATCCCGTGGAACCGCGGCGAGGAGTTCGAGGTCGAGTTCGACGAACCGGCCTACGTTACCTGGGTGGACGAAAATGACGAGTTCGATACACAGGTGCTTCGCTATGGCTACAGCTCGCCCAACACCCCTGAGACCATCTACGACCTCGATCTGGCCACTCACGAACGGACCCTGAAGAAACAGGAAGAGATCCGCGGCGGCTTCGATCCGGCGAACTACACCGTCGAACGGTTGATGGCGCCGGCGAGTGACGGCGTCGAGGTGCCGATCTCGCTCGTCCACCGCTCGGGCATCGAACGCGACGGCTCGAACCCGATGCTTCTCTACGCCTATGGCTCCTACGGTTCGAGCATGGAGGCGTGGTTCCGACCCGAGGTGGTGAGCCTCCTCGACCGTGGTTTCGTCTTCGCGGTCGCCCACATTCGCGGTGGTCAGGAAATGGGGCGGTCGTGGTACGAGGACGGCAAGCTGCTCAAAAAGAAAAACACCTTCACCGACTTCATCGACTGCGGACGGTATCTCGTTGACCAGGGCTACACCTCGCCGGAGGGCCTCTTCGCCCGCGGCGGCAGCGCCGGCGGTCTGCTGATGGGCGCGGTATCCAATATGGCGCCCGAGCTTTTTGCCGGCATCATCGCAAATGTCCCGTGGGTGGACGTCGTGACAACCATGCTCGACGACGATATTCCGCTGACGACCGCGGAGTTCGACGAGTGGGGCGATCCCAAAAAGCGCGAGTATTACGACTATATGCTTTCCTACTCGCCCTACGACAACGTCGCGGCGATGGACTATCCGGCGATGCTGGTGACGACCGCCCTCGAGGACTCCCAGGTGCAGTACTTCGAGCCCGCCAAGTGGGTCGCCAAGCTGCGGACCATGAAGACCGACGACAAGCCGCTGCTTCTCAAGACCGAGATGGCGGCGGCGGGCCACGGCGGCGTCAGCGGCCGCTTCAAGAAGTACCATAAGACCGCGCTCGAGTACGCGTTCATGTTGGAGGTGCTGGCTGGGGATCTGTGAGGGCCGACACCTGTAATGAGGAATTAGGAATTCGGAATGCCGCCCACCCACCCGGATGCCGAGGGGGGCGCGTTCAACGGAGGTGCCTGGCATCCCGGCATGATGTTGTCCTCAACATCATGCCGGCGTGCCTGGCATCCTCTCGGGAAGGTCGATCCGAGAAGAGCACGGTCCTTTGAGCCACCTGGCATCCTCTGAGAAAAAACCCCGCGGCACGCACCGCGGGGGTTTGTTTACCAGAATCAGTTGGCCGTTATTCCTCGACCAGCATCTCCTCCATCTGACTGAGGATCGAGCGGAAGCGATCCATGACCGCGCGGATCACCTCGGGGTTGTTCATGTCGACCCCGGCGCGCTGCAGTGCGTCCATCGGGTAGACGCTGCCGCCGAGCTTGAGGGTCTCGAGGTAGTCGGAGACTGCGGTCTCGTCGCCGGCGCGGAAGCGGCCGGCGATGGCCTCACCGGCGGCGAAGCTGGTCGCATAGACCCAGACATAATAGGTCCGGTAGAAGTGGGGGATCCGCGCCCAGCCGCCCTTGAACTCGTCGTCGAGGGTCACCTGGTCGCCGTAGTACTCGAGCCACAGGTCACTCCAGGCTTTGCCGAGGGACTCCTTGGTAAGGGGCTTGCCCTCTTCGGCCATGACGTGGGCGGCGTGCTCGAACTCGTGGAAGAAGATCTGTCGCAAAAACGTACCCACAACGCTGTTCATGCGGAAATTGAGCATGGCGAGCCGTTCGGTGGGGTCCTCGGTGCGTACGAGCATCCACTCGAAGAAGAGCGACTCCGATGCCACCGACGCGACCTCGGCTACGAAGAGGCTGTAACCCGAGTCGTGATAGGGCTGGTTCTGGTTGGCGAGGTATTTATGGATCGAATGGCCCATTTCGTGCACCAGGGTCGAGACGTCCTTGAGTGTGCCGCCCCAGTTGAGGAGGAGGTAGGGGACCGAGTCGTAGGTGCCCCACGAGAAGGCGCCGCCCCACTTACCGGTGTTCGGATAGACGTCGATCCAACGTTCTTTTCGCCCCCGCTCGGCGACCGCGGCGTACTCCTCGCCAAAGGTCTCCCTCCAGAACTCCATCGCCATGGCCCAGCCCTCGTCGAAGGTGTAGGTCGTCTCGGCGGCCGGCACCATGCTCACGTAGAGATCGTAAATGTGGAAGTCGTCGAGGCCGAGCACTTTTTTGCGGAGATCGATGTACTGATGGACCGCGTCGAGGTTGTCGTGCACGGTCGAGACCAGGGTTTCGACCACCGAGCGCGGCACGTTGTCCCCGGTGAGCACCATGTCGAGGGTGCTCGGGTAGCGGCGACTCTTGGCCATCCACACGTCCTTCTGGACGAGGCCGTTGTAGGTGCCTGAAAAGGTGTTGCCGTACGTGTCGTAGGTGCCGAAGAGTGCCAACGCGGCGTCCTTGCGGATTCGTCGGTCCTGGTTGGACATAAAGGTGTAGTAGAGCCCGGGGATGACCTTCTTCTCCTCGTCGTTTTCATCCTTGATGGTGGGCCACTCGATGTCGGCGTCAGTCAGGAATCCGTAAGTCTGTTTCGGCGAGCCCTGCAGCAACGCCGAACCGGCGAGGAGCTCCTCGACTTCCTGGGAGCGAGTATGTGCCTTGGTGCGGAGGATGTTGTCGAGATAATGATCGTAGGTCTCGAGTCGTGGGTCCTCGAGAAATTTCGCGATGGTGACATCGGGGAGCTGGACGATTTCCGGCTCGAAGAACGCTACGGCCTGGCCGAATTTGGCGTACAGGGCCTCCGCCCTGCCAACGTATTTGTTGGCATCAGCGTTGCGGGTGTTGGTTTTCTGCCACTGTCCGGCGTAAACGTAGATGTCGAAGACAGTTCTCAAGATGTTGTTCTGAAGCTCGATGGCGGAGAGCATCGTGTCGGCCGACTCACCGAGCTTTCCTTTGAAGGCGGCCATCTCCGGGATTTTCGCCTCAACCTCAGCGTAGGCAGTCTCCCACGCGTCGATGTCGGCGAAGATGATCCCGAGGTCCCAACGATACTGCTCCGGGATGTCCTCTCGATTCTCATAGAAGAGCTTCTCCTCTTCAGCGAACGATGTCGCCGCGAAGGCGACCAGTGCGATGAGCATTACGATCCTCATACCTGTACTTGTGAGTTTCATCGAGTTTCCGTTTCCGACTCGTCGCGACGAGTCTCAGAATTCGCTCGGAACTGTACTACGGAATCACCGCGAGATGGTTCCCGCCCGCCCACCCGTCTGGATACCAGATACCGGATCCCAGATTCCAGAGCCGCCCAGCCACCCTTTGGCTCAACGGCTATGCGGCAGGACGGCTATACGGGCCACCCACCCGCCCTTTGACAGATCAGATCAGAAACCGATCTTTTGGCAGAATCCGGCATCCGGCATCGAGTATCTAGACCGGTTCGCTCCGGGACCGCAACGATGCCACTCGCTCCTGGCAGGCGAGCGTGGTGCACGTCGCGCAGCAGGGAAATGCGGGGCTGAAGTCGTGCGCCGTGATCGGTGCCAGGACCAGTACTCCGGAGACCGACTTGATGGGGTGCATGAGACAACTGGAGTTGATGGAGATACCGAGCTCGTCCGGCTCGAGGTGAGCAAAGAGAGCCCGTTGGCCGGTGACATTCCAACCGCAGTAGCCGGGGCTGTAGGGAAGGACCGCCGAATCTGGTGCGGGTTTTTCTGAATCTCGGTAACGGCCTGCCACCATTTGCGCCAGCTCGTCCGCGGCGAATGAAGCAATCTGGTCGAGGATGTAACCATCGGCCGGGTTGCCTGCATCGAAGAAGTCGGTGATGTGCTGCGACACCCCCTCGCCCAGGGTCACCGCAAACAGCGCCAGCGACACGGCGTCCTCGATGACGAGCTCGAGTGGTGTGTCGCCGTCGTTCCCACCTTCGCCGCGATACACCTGTTCGAATTCGGAAAGGGTGATTGACTGATAGATCCCGCGCGGCTTCGCGGTTTCCATGAAGAGCCCGTGCGCGTCATCAATCATCGACCGCACTTGCGGTGCGGTGGGCGAGTTTTCCCTCGGTTCGAGCCCGCCGATAGCCGTTGCCGCCGACGTCAGTAACTCATTGGGTGTTGCCTCAAAAAATATCCTCATATGGTCTCCATTGTTCTCTGACGAGACCACCGCCCCGTCTCACGATCGGTCTCGATTCTAATCGATCTCGAACTGCGCAATGGCGGCGCGTTGGAAAGACCTTCCACCAGATTGTCGATTTTCTTGAGCTTGAACAGGTGGTGGTGGACGACGGGTAACAGGTCAAATTCCGCGGAGTGGCGTCAGGTGGCGAGCGGTCCGCGACGGGATGATTCCGGATTCGAAAGTCCGGGGGAACCAGGCGCCGAACGTCAGCGGCGATGCGGCCGGTCAGCGGAAAAGGCGGGAAAAAATCTTCGCTCCACCTCAGTCACTCGGCAGCCTCGACCGCGAGCCCGTGAATGACGATGTCGACGATGTCGTCCACGTACTCGTCGATGTCCGGCAGGTGTTTGTGGAGCGGCTCATACAGCTCACGGATGATGATGTAGGAGCGGAGCTGCCACAGAAACCAGATCGCGACGAAGCGGGGGTCGGAGACGCGGAGTGTGCCGAGCTCGACCTGCCGCTCGATGTACTTCTCCACCAGCGCCATGCCCTGCATGCCTCCGCCCGCCTCGAGATGGTCCGCGCCGAGCTGCGGGTTGGTGGCCGCTTCGATCAACCCCATGCGGTAAAGATCGACCGTATCCTCGTCATCAAAGAGCCTGAGGTAGGCGCGGGCGATGCTTCCGAGGGCGCGTTCCGGCGGGCGGTCGAGGGCGGACTCGGACACGCTCATCTCCTGCACCGGCGCGGTCATCTCTTTGACCGTTTCACGATAGAGATCGGCCTTGCTTGGGAAGTAGAAGTACAGGTGGGCAGCCGAGTTGAGCCCGGCCTCTTCCGCGATCGCGCGGACCGTTACGCCGTTGTAACCGCGACGTGAGAAAAGGCGCCGCGCGGCGTCCAGAATCTGCCGCCGCCGGCCACTGTCGTCAGAGGAGGTCTCAGGCGGCCTCTCGTCGACGTGTTTCGCGTTCTCCATCATCACCTCGGATGGAAAGAGTATATCATGATAATGAACATACGTTAAAGACGCGACACGTGCTGTAATCATTGACATATTGTTGTGCCAACCATATGATGATAATGGTCGTTCGAATGGTTGTTAAAATTCGTACTCCGTGACAACGACGCCAGAAAGATGACCGAGTGCCACGAGGATTCGAACCATGAAACTGGCCATCGCAGGAAAAGGGGGTTCGGGGAAATCCACCATCGCGGCCGCTCTGGCGCTGTCGCAGGCGCGGGTGGGACGGCGAGTGCTGGCGGTGGACGCGGACCCCGATGCCAATCTGGCCTCGGCCCTCGGTGTGCCGGTTGAAGAGCAGCGCCGGATCGTGCCGATCTCGGAGCAGCGGGCCCTGATCGAGGAGCGCACCGGCGCCAAGGTTCGGCAGTACGGTCAGATGTTCAAGCTGAACCCCGAGGTTGCCGACATCGCCGACGACTACGCCCTGATGCACAACGGTGTGGCACTGCTGGTTCTGGGCGCCATCGAGTCCGGAGGTTCCGGGTGTGCGTGCCCGGAGAGCGTGCTCATCAAGGCGCTGGTGACTGATCTCGTGCTCCACAAGGACGAGGCGTTGGTGATGGATATGGAAGCTGGGGTCGAGCACCTCGGACGCGGCACGGCGCGTGGCGTCGACACGATGCTGGTGGTCCTGGAACCGAGCCGGATGTCGTTGGAGTGCGCCGTGCGGGTCTTCCGCATGGCAGGCGAGATCGATCTCCGCGACGTCAGAGTGGTGGCGAACAAGATCGCCTCGCCCGATGACGAGGCGTGGGTCCGCGAAGCGGTTCCGAACCACGAGATCGCCGCCGTCATCCACCACACTCCGGGAGTCCGTGCCGCCGATCGAGACGGCCTACCGGTGCTGGACGGTTTTGGCGCCGATGGTCGAGCCCAGATCGATGATCTGTTGCGCACCCTCGACGGGGGGATGGCCGAATGACCGACGCTTACAAAAAGGTCCCGGTGTGGAGTTCAAGGGATAAGGCGGGGGAGGGAGAGTGATCATGGAGTTCAAACCGAAATTTCTCGCCTGTGCGGTGGGCAGCATGCCCCACGCCAACGCATCCGAAGCCGTCGATGTCATCCTGGCGGCTATTCCCGAGGCGCCCGTGTGGCCGCAGCTCTCGGGTCGTGGCCTCAACGAGCAGATGGAGATCCAGTACTCCGAGGGCATGCCGTGTCGGGTCATCGACCGTGAAAAGGGACGGATGTTCTTCGAGACCTCGGGTGACTACATCGACGCCTTCACCGAGTTCTACGAGGCCTATATGGTGGCCATGGATCCAGACGATGGCAACGGCGATGTGTCGTCGATGGCTATCTCCCCGGACTTCTCGGCCGGGATCTACGAGTTTGAACAGCGTCTCAAGGATGAGGGTGGCACCCGGCCTTTCGTCAAGTGCCAGACCACCGGTCCGTGCTCCTTTGCGCTGACCATTGTCGATGAGAACAAACGCGCCCTCTGGTACAACGAGGAGTTCCGCGACGTCATCATCAAGGCCCTGGCGATGAAGTGCCGGTGGCAGATCCAGATGCTCAAGCCCTACGGCGACAACGTCATCTGCTTCATCGACGAGCCGATCCTTTCAGGCTTCGGCAGCTCGACCTATGTCTCAGTCCAGCGGGACGAAGTGGTTGCCGCCGTCGGTGAGCTGGTGGACGCGATCCACGCCGAAGGTGCGATCGCCGGAATCCATTGCTGCGGCAACACCGAGTGGTCGATCCCGATCGACGCCGGCGCCGAGATCGTCAACTTTGATGCCTTCCAATACGGCGAGACCATCGCCATGTATCCGGATCACGTCAAGCGACACCTCGAGGGCGGGAAGGTGCTCGCGTGGGGCGTGGTCCCAACCTCGGCTGAGATTCGCGAGCAGACGGTCGACTCCCTGGTCGATCAGTACGAGAAGATGGTCGACAACCTGGTGGAAAAGAGCGGGCTCGACAAAGATCTGATTTATCAGCAGACAATTCTCACCGGATCCTGCGGCACCGGTTCGATGGAGGTGGCGGACGCCGAAAAGGTCTTCGCGATCACCGGCGAGCTGTCCGAGGCGCTGCGCGCCAAGCACGGGGTCTGATCGGCCATGTCATACACCGTCGCGATCGCGGGCAAGGGCGGTACCGGCAAAACCACGGTGGCTGCGCTGACCGTGTCGCGGTTGATTGCACGTGGCTCGAAGCCGGTCCTCGCGGTGGACGCCGATCCCAACTCGTGTCTGGACTCGGCGCTCGGTGTGGCCGTCACTCAGACCGTGGGCGCGGTGCGTGAGGAAGCGCGCGAAATGGCCGGCAAGGGGCTCGGCGCCGGAGTCTCCAAACAGGAGATGCTCGAGCTCAAGATCCACGAGAGCCTGGTGGAGGCCGACAGCTTCGATCTGATCGCCATGGGCCGCTGCGAGGGTCCGGGTTGCTACTGCTACGCCAACAACGTCCTCAAGAAGGTGATCGAGCGGCTGGCCGACGACTATCCGACAATGGTGATCGACAACGAAGCCGGCCTCGAGAACCTGTCGCGCCGCATCGTGCGGAAGGTCGATTTGCTGATAATGGTCACTGATCCATCACGGGTCGGCCTGACCACCGTCGACCGGCTGCACGGTCTGGCCAACGAGATGGGCCTCGAGTACGACAAGCTCGCGATCGTGATCAATCGGCTGAGGAACGACACCCTGCCGGAGGGTGCCGACGCGCTCAAAGAGAAAACCAACGCCGACGTCCTGGTCGGTCTGCCCGCAGACACCCTGCTCGCCGAGCTCGGTGAACGCGGCGAATCCCTATTCAGCATCGAAGACGGCCATCCGCTGCTTGGCGCGATGGACCGCCTTCTGGTGGAGGCACTGGGATCATGAACCCAACGACGATAGGAGCGACGCGCCATGGCGAAGGATAAGGAACCCAGACCGCCGGAACTCCGGGTCCTCGATCCGGCCTCGGTCGAGATCTTGAAGAAGGCCCAGAAGGACGGCCGCAGCACCGCGTTCGACCGGATGGACTCCCAGTCGGTCCAGTGCAAGTTTGGCACCCAGGGCCTGTGCTGCAGGATCTGCCACATGGGCCCGTGTCGGATCACCCCCAAGACGCCGCTCGGGGTGTGCGGGGCCGACGCCCACACCGTCGTCGCCCGCAACCTTTTGCGCGAGGTGGTGGGTGGTGCCGCGGCCCATTCGGACCACGCCCGCGGCCTCGTCCTGCTGCTCAAAAAGGTGGCCCAGGGGATCGAGGGCGGTTATGAGATCCGCGACGAAAAGGCCCTCAGTCGCAACGCTGCCCGCTACGGGGTGGAGGATCTCGATCGTCCCAAGGAGGAGATCGCCATCGACCTCGCCGACCGCATGCTCTCGGAGTTCACCAGCCAGGAGGAAGCGCTCACCGGTCTCGGGCTCGCGCCGCTCAATCGGCAAGGTGTCTGGAGAAAGCAGGCCATCGAGCCGCAGGGCATCGATCGCATGCTGGTCGAATCCATGCACCGCTCCACCATGGGGGTGGATCACGACTACAAGAATCTGCTCCAGCAGGCGCTGCGGACGGCGCTCGCCGATGGTTGGGGTGGTTCGAGGATCGCCAGCATCATCTCGGACATCCTCTTCGGCACCCCGCAGCCGGTGCGCAGTAATGTCAATCTCGGCGTGCTCGGCGAAAACACTGTCAACATCGTGGTCCACGGCCACGAGCCTGTGTTGTCGGAGATGCTTGCCATCGCCGTGCGCGATGAGGAAATCGAAACCGCCGCGGTCCAGGCCGGCGCGGACGGCGTCACGCTGGCAGGGATCTGCTGCACAGCGAACGAAATCCTGATGCGGCACGGGATCGCGGTGGCCGGGAACTTTCTCCAGCAGGAGCTGGCCCTGATCACCGGTGCGGTCGAGATGATGGTGGTGGACGTCCAGTGCTGTATGCCGAGCCTGCCCGACGTGGCGAGCGCCTACCACACCGAGGTCATATCCACCTCGGATATCGCCCAGACTGCGGGCGCCGTTCACATGCCTTTCGACGAGGAGAGTGCGTACGAGGACGCCAAGGCGCTGGTCCGGCGCGCCATCGACAACTACAAAAACCGCGATCGCGGCAAGATGGTGATCCCGGACCACAAGCGGCCGGTGGTGGGCGGCTTCTCGGTTGATGCCATCAAGTACATGTTGGGGGGCGCCTTCCGGCGTTCGTTCCGACCGCTCAACGATGCCATCATGCAGGGCCGGATCACCGGCGTGGTCGGCGTCGTCGGCTGTAGCAACCCGAAGACCCAGATGGATCTCTTCACCACCGAGCTGACCAGGGAGCTTTTGAGGAACAACGTTCTGGTGCTCAAGACCGGCTGCGCAGCCGTCGCCTCGGGCAAGGCCGGATTCCTCACCCCCGAGGCGGCCATCGAGCAGGCCGGCCAGGGCCTGCGAGAGGTGTGCGAGGCGGTGGGCATGCCGCCGGTGCTCCACATGGGGAGCTGCGTCGACAACTCGCGCATCCTCGAGGCCGCCACCGAGGTCGTCCGCGAGGGCGGGCTCGGTGAAGATCTGTCCGATATCCCGGCGGTCGGTGTGGCGCCTGAATGGATGAGCGAGAAGGCGATCACCATCGGCTGCTACTTCGTCGCCTCGGGCATCGATGTTGTTCTCGGCCACCCCTTCCACATCGAAGGATCGGAGCGGGTGACCGAATTTCTCAACGAGGGGACCAGAGAGCTCTACGGGGCGTCGTTCCACGTCCACCCCGATCCCGCGGAGGCCGCCGAAAAGGTGCTCGCGCTGCTCAACGAGCGGCGCGACAAGCTTGGTATCAACAAAAAGGCCGAGCGCAAGCTCATGGACATGAAGGATCGGCGGGAGATCAATGTCGAAGCTGATTTGCAGTAGTGCCATTGACGGCGCGGTGGAGTGGGTGGCACGGGCAGACGCCAGCGTGACCCGAGCCATCGAGGCCCACGGCGCGGAGCACGAGGTGGGCTTCCCGTCGACCGCCTACTTTCTGCCGGTGATCCACTCGTTTTCCGGCGACGAGGTCGAGACCCTTGCCGACTGTCGCACCGTCCTCAAGAAAACCAAGGAGCTGTTGCCTCAGAGGCCGTCCGACGACGTCTGGCTGCCGTATCTCGGAAATGCCCTCGACGCCGGCATCGCGTCGCTCTTTGCGTGCGAAATCCTTGAAGCCTGCAAGTATCTGGAGAGCTCGAATGGTAGCCATCCGGTCAACGACATCTGGCTGGGCGCCGCCTCGGATGTGATCATCCGCGAGCGGGGGATCGAGTTCGTGGACGGCACGGCGCCGGGCTTCGCGGCCATTACCGGTGCGGCTCCGTCGAACGAGATCGCGGTCAAGATCGCCCGTCAGCTCCAGGAAAAGAGTCTCTACGTCTTCATGGCGGGATCGACAAATGGCAAGCAGTTCGCCGAACAGCTTGCCGAGGAAGGCGTACAGCTCGGGTGGGAAACCCGCCTTGTACCCTTTGGCAAGGATGTGTCGGCGTTGATCTATGCTCTCGGCTTTGCCAACCGGGTGGCGCTGTCCTTCGGCAACGTTGCGCCAGCCGATTTTGAGGCAAACCTCAAGTACAATAAGGACAGGGTCTTCGCTTTCGTGCTGCCGTTCGGCGAGGTGGACGCTGAAAAGTACGCGATGGCCGCGGGCGCGATCAACTACGGCTTCCCGGTCATCGCCGACACCGACATTCCCGAGATCCTGCCAACCGGCGTCTGCACCTACGAGCACGTGGTGTCGAGCGTGCCTTACGAAACCATGGTCGAGAAGGCGCTCGAGGTGAGGGGCTGCAAGGTGAGGATCACCGAGGTGCCGGTGCCGGTGCCCTACGGCCCGGCATTCGAGGGTGAGCGCATCCGCAAGTCCGACATGCGGATCGAGTTCGGCGGCAACCGCACGCCGGCCTTCGAGTACGTGACCACCGTCGAGATCGATGAGATCTCGGACGGCGAGATCGAGGTCATCGGACCCGAGGTGGACGAGGTAGAGGAGGGGGGCGCGCTTCCGCTCGGGATCTGGGTCGAGGTAGCCGGCCGCAAAATGCAGGTGGATTTCGAGCCTATTCTCGAGCGTCAGGTCCACCACTTCCTCAACGGTGCTTCGGGTCTGTGGCACATGGGTCAGCGCGACATCGTCTGGAGCAGGATTTCACAGGAGGCGTTCGACAAGGGGCTTCGGATCAGTCACTACGGCAAGATCCTGCACGCCAAGATCCTTGCTGAGTACGGCTCGATCGTGGACAAGGTCAAGGTCACCCTGTTCACGGAGCTCGATGAGGTCGAGCGCCGCCAGGACATTGCCCGCAAGGTCTACGACCAGCGCAACCGGCGGCTCGAGGCCATGACGGACGAGTCGGTCGAAATCTTCTACTCGTGCCTGCTGTGCCAGAGCTTTGCACCCGACCACGTGTGCATCATCACCCCCGAACGCCTCGGGCTGTGCGGCGCCTACAATTGGCTCGACGGCAAGGCGGCCTACGAGATCGACCCCACCGGCGCCAACCAGCCGGTGCAAAAGGGCGAGGTCCTCGACCCGGTGAAGGGCGTGTGGACCGGCGTTGACGAATACGTATACATCAGCAGCCACAAAGCGCTGGCGTCGTTTTCGGCCTACTCGATCATGGATAGGCCGATGACCAGCTGTGGTTGCTTCGAGGTGATCTGCGGCTACGTCCCCGAGTGCAACGGCATCATGGTGGTCAACCGCGAGTTCGACGGAGACACCCCGGTCGGGATGAACTTCTCGACCCTGGCCGGCGAGGTGGGCGGAGGCCGCCAGACCCCCGGCTTCATGGGCTGCGGCAAGATCTTTCTCACCAGCCGCAAGTTCCTCTTTGCCGACGGCGGCCCGCAGCGTCTGATCTGGTTGCCAAAGGAGCTCAAGGAGCTGCTGGGCGACGACTTGACCAAACGTTTCGACGATCTCGGGCTGCCCGGGTTCATGGACAAGATCGCGGATGAGACGATCGCCACCGACCCGGAGGAGATTCGGGCGTTTATGGAGAGCGTCGGCCATCCGGCGATCGGAATGGAGGACATGACGGTGTACGCGCAGCAGGCGGATCCTGCGGCGCGGGAGACCGATCCGGAGCTCGAGCCGCCATCACAACCAGCGGAGCCCACGCCGAAGGATGCGGAGATGACGGCTGAGCAGATCGCCCGGCTCAAAAAGGAGGTGGCGGCATCGGTGGCCGCCGAAATTCGTGAGGAGCTCAAACAGAATCTCACCCGGGAGATCGTCGGCAACATCATCGGTGTCCTCAACCAGAACTTCCTCGGAGGCTCGGCGGAGCCCGTCTCCGTAACCGAATCGAAGGAGGCCGATGCCACGCCTGCAGTCATCGAATCCGGCCCCACCGCCGCCGAGCGGCTTGCCGAGCTGTCGGCCGTCGAGGTCGCCAGGGAGAAGTGCGAGGAACCGGTGTGGACCGTCACCCTCGGCGCCGGCCCCGACCAAGGCGGCACCCGCGGTGTAATTCACAAAATCGGCGGTGCGACCTGCATGCCATTCCACCTTTGGGAAGGCGAGATGCCGCACCGCCCGCTGGTCGCTCTAGAAGTCTTTGATGTGGTCGCGGAGAAATACCCGCAGGCCCTGCGTGAGATCTATGGCGATCTGCTCGCGAATCCGCCTGCGATGGCGCGCGCCTGCGTTGAAAAGTACGGCGCCGATCTGATCTCGGTGCGTCTCGAGGGGACCCATCCGGAGAAGGGTAACCGCACGCCCGAGCAAGCGGTCGAGTTGGTAAAGAACGTGCTCGACGCCGTCGACGTGCCGTTGATCGTCACGGGTCACAACCATTTCGATTCGGTCAACGAGGTCTTGAAGGCGGTGTCCCAGGCATGCCACGGCGAGAATCTCCTCCTCAACTGGGTCGAGCAGGACAACTACCGCACGATTGCCGGCGCCGCCATCGCCTACGGTCACACCGTGGTCGCCCAGAGCCCGATCGATGTCAACATCGGCAAGCAGATGAACATCCTGCTCACCGGAATGAGCGTGCCCATCGAGCAGATCGTCATGGATCCCATGACCGGGGCCATGGGTTACGGGATCGAGTACACCTACTCGGTGATGGAACGGATCCGCCTCAGCGGTCTCGGCGGCGATGCCATGCTGACCGGACCGATGATCGTCTCACCGGGCCAGGAGACTGCCAAGGTCAAAGAGGTCAAGGCGCCCGAAGGCGATTTCCCGTCGTGGGGCGATGTCGACAAGAGATCGGTCCTGTGGGAGCTCGCCTGCGCCAACTCGCTGCTTTACGCGGGCGCTGACGTTCTGATCATGTACCACCCCGACGCCGCGATGGCCACCAAGGACACCATCTTCCGGCTGATGGATGGGAGGGGTTAGGTCATGGCACTCACCGGACTCCAGATTCAGAAGCTCCTCCCCAAGACCAACTGCAAGGAGTGCGGGGTCAATACCTGCCTCGCCTTCGCCATGAAGCTGGCGGCGCGCAAGGCCGAGATCGCCGACTGTCCCTACGCCTCGGAGGAGGCGATCCAGGTGCTTGCGGAGGCCTACGAACCACCTGTCAAGGGCGTCCAGCTGGGACCCGACAAGGGGCTGAGGCTGGGCGAGGAGACCGTGCTCTACCGGCACGAAAAGACCTTTGTCAACCAGACCCTGCTCGCGGTCAACGTCAACACCACCGACGACCCCCGGGTTGTCGAGGAAACTCTCAGGGCGGTCAGGGACTACACCGTCGAGCGGGTGGGCGAGGTCATCGACATCGATATGGTGGCAGTCACCCACCTGGATGGAGAGGCCGACGCCTTTGTCGATCTTGCGGACAAGGCCTGGCGCGAAGTCCGGAAGCCGCTGGTTCTGAGGTGCTCCGATCCGACGGTCCTGAAACGGGCTGCTGAAGCGGTGAGCGGATCACGCAGCGTCCTGGCTTCCGCGACGCCCGACACCGCCGACGAACTCGTCGAGGTCGCCAGCGAGCACGGGCATGCTCTGGCCCTGACGGCGCCCGATCTCGACCAACTGGCATCGACGGCAGGCAGGATCAAGGAAGGCGGATTCACCGATCTCATCGGAGTTTTCGAGACCTACTCGCTGGCCGAGCGGTTCCAGACCAACTCGATCGCCCGACGGGCGGCGATCAAGGGAAACTACAGACCGCTTGGGCTGCCCTTTCTGAGGTTTGTCGACGAGGCCGGCCTAGTGGCCGGCACCATCGAGGCGGTGAACGAGATCGCCAAGTTTGGCGGTATCTGCGTGCTGCCGGCGTTCGACGCAGCGCAGATCGCGTCGCTGATCACCTTGCGGCTCAACATCTTCACCGATCCCCAGAAGCCGATTCAGGTGGAGCCCAAGATCTACCCCATCGGCGAGCCAGACGCGGACTCGCCGGTCTTCCTGACTACCAACTTCTCGCTGACCTACTTCATCGTCGGCGGCGAGATCGAGAACAGCGGTCTCAGCGCCTGGCTGGTGGTGCCCGAGTGCGAGGGCATGAGTGTCCTCACCGCATGGGCCGCCGGCAAGTTATCGGGCGCGACGGTGGCCAAGTTCTGCAAGGAGATGGGCCTCGAGGAGCAGGTCAACCGCCGTGAGATCATCATCCCCGGCTACGTGGCGCAGATCAGCGGCGACCTCGAGGAGAGTCTCCCGGGCTGGAGCGTGCTGGTCGGTCCCCAGGAGGCATCGGACCTCGAAAGCTTCATCAAGGCAAGGTTGAGCTAGGAAGAAGGATCATGCCGACCGTCGAGTTCCTCCCCGACCACACGACCTTCGAGGCGCCCCCCGGCACCCCGTTGGTCAAGGTGGCTCAGCAGGCGGGGGTCGACATGGAGCTTCCATGCGGTGGGGACGGTTCGTGTGGGCGGTGCATCGTGCGTGCCACCGGCGGCGAGGTGGAGACCGAGAGCCTGGGCAGGATCCCCTCCTCGGCGCTTTTGTCGGGTTATGTGCTGGCGTGCAGAACCCGCATCGGTGGTGACTCGGTGACGGTCGAGCTGCCGGACAAGGCATCAACCGACGGCCAGTTTGCCGACACCGAGGCGCAATCGCTGGTGGACCCGGCGCTGATGCCGAAGGCGGACGACATCGATCCCCTGGTACGGAAGTTCTACCTCCGGGTGCAGCAGCCGCGGCTCGAGGACGGTCTCTCCGACATCGATCGTTTGCTGGCGGCTCTTCGCCGCGAGCGCAATACCGACACGACATCCTGCACCCTGTCCGCAGCGAGATCCGCGGCAATCGCCCTGCGCCAGGAGGAGGGGAGGGTGACGGCGACGGTGGTTTCGGCGGATGACGGGTTGCGGATCCTCGACATCGAGGCCGGGGACACCACCGGCCGACACTACGGCGTGGCGGTCGACATCGGGACTACGTCCATCGCCGTGCAACTGGTCTATATGCCGACCGGCGCCGTACTCGCCACCGAAAGCGATTACAACGCGCAGATCCCGTGCGGGGTCGACGTGATCAGCCGTATCAACTTCGCCACCAAACCGGCGGGCCTCGAGGAGCTGCAGACGCGCGTCCTCGAAACGGTCAATCGCCTGGTATGCAAAGTGGCCTTCAGGCGCGGTGTCAACCCGGGCGAGGTCTGCCAGGCGGCGGTGGCCGGCAACACGGTCATGACCCACCTGCTGCTCGGGCTGCCGCCGGAGCACATCCGGCTCGAACCCTACACGCCAACCGTGCTCCGATCGCCGATTCTCAGCGCGGGAGAGATCGGTCTGGGGATCTGCAGCGACGCGCCGGTGGAGCTCGCCCCCTGCGTCGGCAGCTACGTCGGCGGTGATATCACCGCCGGTCTGCTGTGTACCCACATGGCTACCGAAATACACGACATCAGCCTCTTCATCGATATCGGCACCAACGGTGAGATCGTTGTCGGTAATTCCGACTTCCTCATGTCGTGTGCGTGTTCGGCCGGCCCCGCCTTCGAGGGAGGCGGCATCGAGTGCGGCGTTCGCGCCGCCGCCGGCGCCATCGAAAATGTGGCCGTGGATTCCGAAACGGCCGAGCCCAGCTATTCGACCATTGGCGACAAGCGACCGCTGGGCATATGCGGTTCGGGGATGATCGACCTGCTGGCGAATCTTCTGCGAAGCGGGTGGATCGATCGTAAGGGTGAGTTCGACCGGTCGCGGCCGTCCGAGCACATCGACGTCAGGGGAAAGCGTGCCCGTTACCTTCTCGTCCCTGCCGAAGAGAGCGCCACCGGCAAACCAATCTCCATCGGCGAGACCGAGATCCAAAACGTCATCCGCGCCAAGGCGGCCATCTACTCGGCGTCGGCGCTGATGCTCGAACGAATGGACCTCGGCTTCGACGATCTCGATCGGATCTACATCGCCGGCAGCTTTGGGCGGTTCCTCGATCTCGGGCAGGCAATCCTGATCGGCATGATCCCCGACCTCCCCCACGAGAAGTACCGCTACCTCGGCAACGCATCGCTGACCGGGTCCTACATGGCGTTGATTTCGAGAAGCCATCGGCAGCGCGAGCTCGGGATCGCGCAACGGATGACCAATATCGAACTCGGCACCCAATCCGGGTATATGGATCACTACACCGCGGCGCTCTTTCTGCCTCACACCGATCTCGAGCTGTTCCCGTCGGTAGTGCGGTGCTGGGCGGATCGATGAGACGGTGCCAGGCACCGCCGGGAGTGGATCGGAGAACGAAATTGATACATTATCAGCGGTGCCTGGCACCGCCGGGAGTGGATCGGAGAACGAAATTGATACATTATCAGCGGTGCCTGGCACCGGCACGCGCGTCAATAGACAAAACTGAGGGAGGAATAAATGAGTGTTCTGCAAAAGATCATTGAGAGCCTGCAAAGGGGTGAAGACCAGAAAGTCGCCGAGCTGACCCAGCAGGCGATCGACGCCGGGCTGGGCGCGGCCCAGATTCTCAACGACGGGCTGCTCGCAGGGATGGATGTCATCGGTGAGAAGTTCGGTGCCAACGAGATCTTTCTGCCCGAGGTGCTGCTGTCGGCCCGAGCCATGAACGCCGGTATGGATCTCATCAAACCGCTGCTCATCGCCGACGACGTACAGTCGCTGGGAAAGGTGGTCATAGGGACCGTCAAGGGAGACCTTCACGACATCGGCAAGAATCTCGTGGGGATCATGCTCAGGGGCGCAGGCTTCGAGGTCATCGACCTCGGCGCCGACGTGGCATCTGAGAGCTTCGTCGAGACAGCGGAGGCCGAGGGCGCCTCGGTGATCGGATTGTCGGCCCTGCTCACCACCACCATGTCGGGGATGAAGGATGTGGTGGAGCTGGTCAAAAGCAAGGGGCTCGAAGGAAAGGTCAAGGTCATCATCGGTGGCGCACCACTGTCCCAGGCATTCGCCGACGACATCGGAGCCGACGGCTACGGCTATGACGCCACCAACGCGGTGGATATCGTCAAAAGCCTCGCCGGGGCAGCGTAATGCAACCGCCGCTGGAGCGATTGAGGGCCGGCGAGACTCTGTGCGGCGACGGTGGCTGGGGTACCCAGCTCATGGCGCGCGGACTCAAGCCTGGTGACAGCCCGGAGGCCCTGAACCTCTCCAGCCCGGAAGCCCTTGTGGAAGTCGCCGCCCTGTATGTCGAGGCCGGCGCCGAGCTGATCACCACCAACAGCTTTGGCGGTTCGTCGCTCAAGCTCCACTCATACGGGCTCGACGACCGTACCGAGGAGATCAACCGTGCGGCCGTCGAGGTGCTCAAACCGGTCGTCACTGACAAGGCCTACATCTCGGCTTCGGTCGGGCCCACCGGCAAGCTCCTCAAACCGTACGGTGATACCGAACCGGAGGCCATCGCCGAGGCTTTCGACCGCCAGATGGGCGCCCTCGTCGAGGCCGGCGCCGACCTCATCTGCGTCGAGACCATGATCGACCTCAGCGAGGCCCGGCTCGCCATCGAGGCGGCGCGGTCGCACTCCGAAGACATTCCCATCATCGCGACCATGACATTTGACGCAACACAGCGGGGCTTTTTCACCACGATGGGGGTCACCGTCGAGCAGGCCTGCGCTGGCCTCGTCGAAGCGGGCGCCGACATCGTCGGCTCCAACTGCGGCAATGGTATTGACAAGATGTTGGAGATCGCAGCGGAGTTCGCCGCCCACTCCTCGGTGCCGGTTATCATCCAATCGAACGCCGGCGTGCCCGAGAACCGCGGAGGTGAGGTCATCTACCCCGAGTCGCCCGAGTTTATGGCCGAACGGGTGCCGAAGCTGATGGATCTCGGCGTCGCCATCATCGGTGGCTGCTGCGGCACCGGTCCCGACCACATCCGCGCCCTGCGCGCCACTATTGGCGAGCATCGCCCGTGAGCTGATGGGGGAGTCTATTCGAAAATCTCAGAGACAACGGGAATAGACATGAGTTCTGAATCTGAATTGGTCGGCATT
>Ga0255046_10000069_pt1 | contig 21239 bp, 15 predicted proteins | sample BC1_12_27_MG_FD_183632 | JGI IMG/M metagenome (GOLD analysis project Ga0255046, IMG submission 183632) | Seawater microbial communities from Strait of Georgia, British Columbia, Canada - BC1_12_27 | ecosystem: Environmental > Aquatic > Marine > Strait | place: Canada: British Columbia...
GACTTTGACGATCTTAGAGTTTTTCTGGCCACCAGGCATGTCGGTGACGTGGTTCGGCTCAAGGTGCGGCGCGACAAAGCGACGGTGGAGTTAGATGTAGAGCTCGGGGCTCCAAGCCGGCACGGGCCATGAACTGAAGCCATCAGTTGCTGATCTTAGATTTTAGACTTCAGATTGAAGTAAGCCTGAACGGACCGCCGGGAACGATGGTAACCGGCAATGCAATCTACAATCTGACATACTATTACCTCAACACTTCCCTTCCTTGTCTCCTGGTAGCGTCTCAGGAACCTCATCAGCAAACACTTCTTCAAAATCAATTTACCGCTTCTTTTAGGGGCGAGTAAAGGGTTGGTTCGCAAGGTTTGCCAAAGAATTAGTCCGGCAAGGCTGATGCCGAGAAATCATAGGAATTTACAGGATCTATCCACTTTTTTTTGGTTGCTGATTCAAGCCGATTCGTGGTATAGAACTGATATCTATAGAAGTCTCGTGTAAAGGTACCATTGAGAAGAAAACCTTTCTATTGACCAATCTCTTTCCAGGTATTTTTAGTTGCTAAGTATCGTAATTTCTGGGCTCCAAATGGCAGTTGAGCATTCGTTTATCTCGATTTTGTTGCTGCGCAGCCGTTGTAATTAGAACTCCATAATAGAATTGGAATGGTTCAGTATGGCTATGTCTAGCATGACACAGGTTATTCGGCTCATGAACACAGTATATCAATCAAGTGTTTTGACAATGAAGAAACTCTGAGGAGGGTTTAAAGTGATCATCGAGAGATTTTCTTTGAAGGCACAGGATGCAATTGAGCGCGCTTCTCGCCTGGCTGTGAAAAAGGAGCACCGGGTTGTGACACCGTGGCATCTTCTGCATGGCATGCTGGAGCAGGAAGGGAGTCAGGCTGAGCGTTATTTGTCCGAGGCTGAGGTTAACTCGGAGGTGCTCGGCGCCAAGCTGGATGGTCAGCTCTTGACTCAGCCCAAGGCCAAAGCGGACTCCCAGCAAACACCTATTAATAGGGACATGGAGAAAGTTTTAATCCACGCGGAAGAAGCTGCCACCTCTATGGGGGACAAGTATATCGGTATTAACCACATAATGCTGGCAATGCTTGAGTTAGAAGAGCTGCTTTCTGTCTTTACAGAGGCGGGTGCGCAGAAAGATAAGCTGACCACTGCACTCAAGCAAGCGCCAAAGGGTGGATACCAGCCGGGCGAGGGTGTTCCGGGCGAGTTTGAATATTTGGACAAGTATGCCACAGATCTCACTGAGCGTGCCCGCCAAGGAGGCTTAGACCCTATTATCGGGCGGGATGAAGAGATTAGACAGGCCATACAGATTTTGAGTCGCCGCTTGAAAAACAATCCCATAATTATCGGTGAACCTGGGGTCGGAAAGACCGCTATTGTGGAAGGGTTGGCCCAGAGGATAGTTGAGGGTGACGTGCCGGACAATCTGAAGGACACTGTAGTTCTCGCCTTGGATATGGGGCAGTTGATAGCAGGGGCGAAGTACCGGGGGGAATTTGAGGAGCGATTCAAGCGAGTATTGGATGAAATTGCCGCTGCCGGCAATATCATAACCTTCATTGATGAGATTCACATAATTGTAGGTGCTGGCGCTTCCGAAGGAGCCATGGATGCTGCCAACCTTATAAAGCCAGCCCTTTCCCGAGGGGAGATTCACTGTGTGGGAGCCACGACGTTGGAGGAATATCGCAAGCATATTGAAAAGGACGCTGCCCTCATGCGCCGTTTTCAGATAGTGATGGTGGAGGAGCCTTCTGTCGACGACACTATCTCCATTCTCCGGGGGGTGAAAGAGAAATATGAAGTGCATCACGGCGTGCGAGTTCAGGATGTCGCTGTCACCGCAGCGGCGAAGTTGTCCCAGCGCTACATTACAGACCGCTTTCTCCCTGACAAGGCCATTGACCTCATTGACCAAACGGCCGCTACTATCAGGATAACTTTGGCCTCCAAACCGGAAGAAATCGACAAAATAGACCGCCAGATAGTGCAATTGGAGATCGAGGCCCGGGCGCTGGCTAACGAGACCGATGAAAAGCTTAAAGAACGCTTGACGCTATTGAAAGAAGAACTCTCGGAACTTAAAGCAAGGAGCAACGATTTAACTGAAAAATGGCAGAAGGAAAAACAGGCAATTTCGGAAGTTCAGGAGGCCAACAAGGCCCTGGAAGAAGCAAAACGGGAGATGGAACAAAAAGTTCGGGAGGAGGATTTTTCGAGAGTCGCCGAGTTGCAATATAAAGTTATTCCGGAATGTGAAAAAGTCCTGGAAGAATATGGAGACATAGATATATCCGGCAGTGCCTTCTTGCGGGAAGCCATTGACGACCAGGATATAGCAGCTACGATTTCCCGCTGGACGGGTATTCCTGTCTCCAAGATGCTGGGTGAGGAACGGGATCGGTTACTCAAACTGGAAGATCACCTCAGAAAGCGAGTCGTAGGTCAGGATGATGCCCTTTCTGCCATAGCCAAAGCAGTCCGGAGGTCCCGCAGTGGTTTGCAGGACCCCAACCGCCCCCTGGGATCTTTCTTGATGCTCGGCCCTTCAGGCGTGGGCAAGACCGAGTTGGCCAAGGCATTGGCCGAGTTCATGTTCGATGATGAGCGCGCCCTTATCAGAATAGACATGAGCGAGTTCATGGAGAAACACTCGGTGGCTCGGCTTGTGGGAGCGCCGCCCGGATACGTGGGCTACGACGAAGGAGGAGTTTTGACCAACAGTGTCAGGCGCAAGCCATACAGTGTCGTTTTGTTCGACGAAGTGGAGAAGGGACATCCTGATGTCTTTAACCTTTTCCTCCAACTTCTCGATGACGGCAGATTGACCGACAGTCAGGGCCGGACGGTCAACTATACAAACACCATTATCCTGATGACCTCCAATCTGGGGGCGGAGCACATTGAGCCTGCCGAAACCGAGGAAGAAGCCCAGCAAATGATCCAAGGTATCATGCAGGCAGTGCGGGGTCATTTCCGGCCCGAGTTCTTGAATCGGCTCGATGACATTCTTGTTTTCAGTCAACTCTCTCCAGAAGTGATGCCGATCATCGTAAACATTCAATTAAGAAAATTACGAGAGTTATTGCAGGAGCGCCAGATTCAGCTGGATGTAAAGGAAGAAGCGAAAACGCTTTTGGCCGAGGAGGGTTTCAATCCCCTTTACGGAGCACGGCCATTGAAGCGGGTCATTCAGGCCCGACTTCAAGATCACCTGGCTGAGGAAATTATCAGTGGGGCACTACAAGAAGAGCAGACGGTTGTTGTTACGGTGGTGGATGGTGAATTTGTCTTCCACACTGACGGAGCCCCTGAATCGTCAGTAAGCGATGAACAAGTTGAACCGACCGATGTGGACGAACCATCGCCAGAGCAAGAGAGCGATGACTCTTCGATTGAGGACTAGACTACGAAGAGGGGAGTTAGGGAGCTGAACTTAGATTATGGATCCTCTCAAGAAGATTGCACCTGTTAAAAAAATAGCCGCTAACCCGTTCTTTAAGAAATTTCTGGGCTTGGAAATCTGGCCTTATTGGGTGGCGATTTTAGGCCTAGCCGCTCTTGTGGTCCTACTGGTGTTTCTAATCAAACGGAGACGAGCAAAAAAGGTTGAGCCTCCCTTAGAAGAAACCAAGGAAAAGCCCTTTCCCTTTTCCACTTTGCTAAATATATGGAAAGAGTTCTTGCTGCAAATTCCGAAGGAGTTCCGACGGTCCATCATGATGTACGAACCCTTCGTGGTGCTCGGAGAATCCGGCGTTGGCAAGAGCAGTTTAATAGACGCGTGTACGGATTGGCAGGGACAAGCCCGTCAGTTCTATCCCAGCTATACCACCAACCCGCTTCTACAGATTTACCTCGGCTCCCAGGTTGTGGTCCAGGAAATACCCTCGGCTCTACTGAACGATTCCTCCAAACCGGTACTTTCGGCTCTGCGCAGGCTTTGGAAACCTCTTTTTCGGAAAAAAGAGCCGACTGTGGTGGTTGCTCTCGATGCTTCGTCTTTCCAGGCCGACACCATTGAATCCATAAAAAAGCACGCCCAGATGGTAAGAGGGAAAATAAACATCATTTCTCGTCTTCGCCGGAAGCCAGTGAAGATCTGTGTCGCTTTAACCCATATGGATCAACGGGAGGGATTCCTTGAGTTTTCCAGGTTTCTTTATCAGAACAACATACCTTTGGATCTTAGGTTTACCTCCAAGACAGATCTACAGAATTTGTCTACATCTCTGGTGCAATACGAGGACTATCTATCCCACGGGCTGACAACTCTACCTGGGAAAGACTACTTAAAGATAATATCTTTTCTCCGCCAGGCCCCTGAGCTATTTGCAAAAGTTTCTGTATTCACAAAAATCCTTCAAAGTCCTGACCCGCTTTCTCCTGAGCCCGAGGTCATTCGCTTAAGTCTAATTTCTGAGAAAGAAGGGGATAGTGTAATCTCTAACCCCTTTGTTTCAGCTCTAAGAACTGATGATTTGCGGGGCATGAAACCGCTGCTGAAACATCAGATTGCAGCCGCTGCCATAGTTGTGTTTGGAGTGGCATATTTGTTGTCAGGGTACCTGTACGAGCGCCACCTACTGAACAAGACAGATCGTGAAATGCAGTTAATGCAAGCTTCACCGCCTACACTAGGAGATTATGACAGAGATGTGCACAGGCTCTTCCTGGACTTCAGTTTGAGTCTGAAGAAGGATCCACTTCTGACCTTACTGCCCAACTTTTTCCCCGATTTTCATGAGAAAATTGACGAACGGTTGGTGCGCATCATCCGAAAGTTCTACCTGATTCCAGATCTCCAGCTGCTGGCGAACCAACAACAGCAAGAGGAGGTACAAGAAAAAACCCTGTTCCTGTTGTCATTAATGTGCGCCTCCAAGCGCAACCAACTGGGAGCATTGATCCTGGAGAATCTAGAGGAAGATGGCGAAGAATGGACGGAGAAACTTGGGCTGCCGAAACTTCTCATTGAAGATTATGTAAATCACAACAACGATTTACGGCAGGTAGCCCGCGATCTATCCAAGCTTAATTTGACCGCCCTCAATGCGAAAGGGAGGGCCCCGGATCCTCTGCCTTGGCTGATTTACTTCCGAGAACTCACCAAGGCTTACCACAAGCCGTGGATCACCAAGGCCCATTTGGCGAAACTTCAGCAAGAAGGGCAACGCGGCCTCGAACTCCTTGACAAGCTCGAGCGCTATGATCTGTATGCCAAATTTTCCGAGTTACTGGACTCGGAATTAAGAGAGCTGAAATCTGTACTGGACATTGACTTTATCTGGATGCCGAGGAAGGGCTCAAAGATTCACCGAGAATCCATGCGACAATTTCTTGGTCTCTTGGGAAGCTTGCATATCACCTATCCCCCGGTAAAGGAATTGAGTCTCGGCCAATTAGTGGAGAATATCAAAGGAATGATGACTCTGTTCTCCAAGGAATCTGATAGAGGGAGAACCTTTACATTTAGTTTGGCCGAAGAGTACTTCGAATTTACTGAAAGGAAATTGAGGGAATTAATTGTTCGTAGCATGATTACCCTGTCTCTCCGCGATTTCATAGCTGAGAATAAACAAGACGATGGTCTGTTGTTTTTTGAGCTCTATGATGGATTCGACGATATTGTAATGAATCCTACGAATGAAGGTCGGTTCTTGTTTGTAGGAAAGGCGAGGGTTGACGGCAGATTCACCCGGGACGCCTTTGAGGATGCAGTCAAACCAGTCCTTGTCGCATTGCCTGAATTTGTGGAAAACCTGCCCATTGACAAGAGTGAAAAGGCACGTTTTCGCAACCTTATTTTTCGAGAGGTTCAGGCCTACGCCCAACGGTATCATGCCGAGTGGCGTGATTACTATTGGGATTTTGACGTGCAGGCCCAATCACTTGAAGAACTCAGATATGTATTGAACCAGATGCAACTTCCTTCGTCTGCGTTTGAAGATTTTCTGATGACTGTTAAAGAAAACACGGTGTTAGAGCTTGGAGACAGCCCCTACTTCACCCCATTTGAGTCGAGCTTGAGGACATTTGATTTTATCGGACGTGTAATGCAGAAGCGAAAAGACGAAGTTCCAGAACTGGAAAACTACCGCGCAATCTTAGCGCAGATGCAAGGAGACTTGGAGAGTAATGAGCCTCCTGAATCTACCACCAAGGAAGCTGACTCCGATGGCGCAGACAGCCAGTTGTTTGAGAGACAATTATCGCCACTCGGTCGGTTTTTCATAACCGTTTTGCGAGGAGACGAAAACTCCTATTTACGTCTGGCGGAGAAGTGGGTCACCAATGTTGGTATTGGTAAAAGGTATAAACACCTATTCCTGGAGCCCTTCCGCCAGGCTTACCAACTGGGGCGCCCCGAAGTGCAAGCAAAGATTAGTGAGCTCTGGAGTGAACTTCGGCTGTCGGACATCGAACCCCTCGCCAGCAAGTTTCCATTTAATGTGCAAGCCGACTCTGTTGTTTCCCCCAGCGATGTGGCAACTGTGATTCACCCGCAGCAGGGGACATTCTGGAAAGCATTCGAGCTGTTCTTAGCGCCGGTATGCCGCGAAACGGGTGGCATCTTGCGTGAGCGTACCTGTATCCTGGGTTCGTTGAAGCTGCCGGGGGAAATGCTCAATACGATTAACAACATTTCCCGGCTCAGCAAAATTTTATGGAACGATAAAGGACAGCCAGAACCCCTGGTATTTTATTTCAAATCTTTTCCATTACCTGCCATGGTAGAGGGCGACCCCATCGCGGTGCTCTCATATCTGCAGTCTGGAAAATCCTCCGCCTTCGGTTTCAATCAAAGGCCAGCGTGGCAGAAGTTCGAGCTGCAATGGTGGCAGGAACAACCTGCCGCTGTTGGACTCGAGTTCAGAACTTCTCCTGAAGCTCCCAGCATGTACAAAGCCATCACCGTCGCAAAATCGAATTGGAGTTTTCATCGACTGCTGCAGGAATCGAAAGTAGTGGATACCAATGTACTGACGTGGAAAATCGTGAACCCCGAGTATCCACGTGAGACTTTGAATGTACAATTTGCTACGAAAACCAATCCTTGGGAGGTCTTAAAATTGGTTGAGTAGATGGGATTCAGTTGGCAGGCAGCAGGTGAAGGTTAAAGGAATCAAGTAGCATGTTTTTTCCTATACACCAGGACAGGGTTAGACACCGCCTGTCGAATCTGAAGAGAATACTCATTGGCTGCATCTTGCTATCGGGGGTAGCTCCATTTGTGGGTGGTTGTGGGGGCAAACATGTTCCCCCACCGGAAATTGTTTTCATCATCGAATCGGAGTCAAAAACAAATCAAGGAGAGCCCTTTTACTGTGCCTTTCGTTCTGTTAATGCCAACCAGTTTCTGACTGATAGTTATGACGGCGTTGCCAAGATGCTGTTTGCAAACCCTCCAGATTCCAGTGTCCTGACCTCTCTTGTGTTGTTGCCCGGCGAGGAACAAGAGATCAAGATAAAAAGGCCAGACAAAGTTGATATTGGGTTGTACTGCTTTTTCACGGAGCCTGGAGACCCTTGGAAAATAAAGTTGGATCAGCCCCTGGGTGAAGAATATGCAGTGGCTTTGGGGGAGAACAACATAATAGAGGCAGAAAAGGAACCTGGAAGTTGGTGGTGGCCTTTCTAGAGGCACAATAAAGGCCGATTTTCCTCTTCTTTTGTTATGTCTGTAAAAATCAAGTTGTGGGGTGGGTAGAGAGTATGGCCGAGCCCTTGAACATTTCAATGATCGAGCGGCAACTCTGTGTTGAGCGGCTGGAAGCTCCCGGCAAGTTGGCGTGGCTCGAGAAGAGCTACCGGGATCCCCTCGCCTTCTGGCAGGCACTCAAACATACTCAGGATTCATCACTCCCATACCCGGGGAAAAGCACCCCCTTTGGGAATTATGACTTCTATCACGACATTGTTGTCCGAAATCAGCAGAACAAAGCACCGGCCTTTTGCTGGCACGATAGACTCACGGGTTGGCAGAAGATTTCTTACAGTCGGCTCGGAGCACTGGTAAGCAGAAAAGAGGTGGTCTGGTTGAAGCATGGGGTTCAGCCGGGCCAGAAAGTCTGCATCGTTCTTCCTTTAGAGGTGAAATACGTGGTGTCCCTTCTCACTGCACTGAAGCTCGGTCTTACGTTTTCCTCCCTGCCACCCCAGGGAAACCTGTTTTTGCAGAACCGGCTGGAAGCTCTGTCCCCGGAATTTATTGCCACGGATGAAATGTATCTGTCCATGCTGGCACCGTGGCGGGATAGTATTATACCCGAGGAAACAGTGGGGGAAGATTCAACCACACCTTCAGAACACTCACACAGCTATGCTACTGGTGATATCGTCAGCCTCTGTTTCGATCCTTCCAGTGAAACACCCCAGGCTCCAAAGGAAGTGACCAGTGATGCGGCCTATCTCTGTCCCCTTCGCGATGGGAGTATTGCCCTGGGGATTCGGCCGGGGGACGTCCTTGCGGCACCAGGATTCCATTTCCTGGAGACTCAGCCAGGATTGCTCATGGCGTGCCTCTTGAACGGTGGCACCTACCTGCACCTTGAAGCGGATGATGTTGCCGAAAATCCTCAACTGCTGAGTGAGCAGCCAATAAGGGTGTTGGGGGTGAGCAGGCGACTGCGTGACATTCTGCTTGAGAAGCCGGTGAAATTGGGGAAACCCTTGTATTACTGGTTTCGCAACCCTGCTGAATCCATGGACATTGAGCTATGGCAGCGTTTCGTTGAGATCTCGGAATTGGAAAACGTCTACAGCGGTAATGTCAAACATGAGGCGATCCTGGGGGGATGCTCTTTGTTCTCTGTAAAGCGCCAAGGACAAACCCATTCTCAGGTATTACCTGCCGCCGGAGTCCCGTGGGGTCTTGCCGATCCTGGGAGCGGAGAAGTAGGTGCTTACGGGGATTTCGGAGCTTTTTGTCCAGCTACTCCGGGCCAAGAAAACGGTGAAAAGACAGCTGTTGCCAGCATCCTCACCAGAAGCAGTGAGGGATGGTTGTTTGTGGGCTCTCGAGTTTCCGGCCGAACTGGGAGAACTTACCCAGTGGACGAGATTCTGGTGGCCATTAGTAACTTGCCACATTGTTCCCATTGCTGCGTGGTGGAAGTCCCTGCTTTCGGTCCTGATGTCGAACCTACTTTTGCTCTCCTGCTTTTTGTCGGAGGACGGACCGGGGTGGACCAGGCGTCAGTGAGAAAAGAGGTCTTGGCCACCATTGCCAGAGAAATGGGCAGGGAATTCTTTCCCAACCGCATACAGTTCTTCCCTCTATACCCCAGAGGTGACGGCGAAGGGAATGTGGATCACGACTGGTGCCGGGATCAATACCTCATGGGGGCACTTTTCCGAAAATCGCGGGAGGAAATGTATCGATCTCTGGCTCAACTTAGGGAATATTTAGTGTAAAGGAGGTGACACGGTCTCAGAGTCTTGTTTGTGGATTATGAGGCTTAATTTCTAGCCAGACGATCTCAAACAAGCGTTTTTTGGCATTTTTGTAGTAAAAAAATAAACAGGGAAGGAGGAAGATTATGGCAATCCAGGATGAAATACCCAAATCAAGACTAACACTCAGGTACAAGACGGAGGTGAGCGGTCAGCCTGAGGACCTGACCCTGCCCATGAGGCTACTGGTGACAGGTGACTACTCTCTGGGGACTTCCAAAGACAGGAAGGTTGATCTCGAAGAGCGACGGCTTCGGAACATGGACGGTAAGAACACCGATGAGGTGATGAAGGACATGGGCATGTCTTTGAAGATGGCCGTACCGAACAAGATCGACCCGGACAATGAAGAAGACATGAATGTTGAGATTCCCCTAGACAGCATGAAGGCTTTCCTGCCGGACCACATAGCGGAGAATGTGCCTAAGCTGAAAGGTATTCTGATGCTGAAGCAGTTGCTGGAGGAGGTCCTGTCTAATGTGGACAACAGGAAGGAATTCCGGAATCTCCTGGGACAACTTATGAGCGACCAGGAAGCCTTGGGGAAGATGATGGAGGAACTGAAGGAATTCGAGAGCCTCAAACTGCCATCTGCCACCAAAAGCGAATAAAGACACAGATGCCCGCTCGTGAAGTCGAGTGATAAAGGCATAGTAACCAAAAGGGGAAGATATTATGGCTAAAGAAACCAAAGAAAAGGTTAAGACCGAAGAAGAGGTGGAAACGCTTGACCTCAAGCGTTTCCTCTCGAGCATGCGGTTGGATGTCGAAGCCGCTGAGCCGGTCCCGATGATCCAGGATGAACTGCAGACCATTGCTGAAGAAGTAAGTGACGAGGACCGTTTCATTTCCGGCTTGGCTGCGCTGCTGATGAATATCGACACATCTGTGGGGCGTTTCGACAAGGGAATGGCCCAGGAAGTCATCGCCGGTATTGACGTCATGATAAATGACCAGATCAACGAGATCATGCACGATTCGCAGTTCAAGGAGATGGAATCCAACTGGCGCTCCCTCAACGATTTGATTCTGAACACCAATTTCAGAGCGGATGTCATGATCGATATCCTGGACGTGAGCAAGGATGAGCTCTACGAGGACTTCGAGAGCAATGCCGTGGACATTACCGGCAGCGCCCTTTTTCAAAAGGTTTACATCTCCGAGTACGATCAGTACGGCGGCAAACCCTTCGGCAGCATTGTCGGCCTCTATGACTTCGAGCACACACCCAGGGATGAGTTCTGGCTCCGGACCATGGGTAAAGTTGCCGCTGCCAGTCATGCACCCTTTGTCGGTGCAGTATCACCGAAATTCTTCGGCTGTGACAGCATCGAAGAGTTCGAGGCGATCAAGGACCTGGAAGGGTTAATGAGCCACCCCAAATATGGCTCATGGAACGCACTGCGCGAATCAGAAGAGGCGGCGTATGTGGGGTTGACCTTGCCCAAGTACATCATTCGCAAACCCTATGATCCGGAACTTAACCCCAGTGGCAAGATTCCCTTTGAGGAAAAGGTAAGGGGTGACAGCAACGAAGATTATCTCTGGGGCAGCGCCTCGATTCTTTTTGCTCAAAACATGGTGCGCTCTTTCGAACAGTCCGGCTGGTGTCAATACCTGCGCGGGCCTAAGGGCGGTGGGCTGGTAAGTGGCTTGCCGGTTCATATGTTCAATGTGCGTGGGGAAGAAGAGATGAAACTTCCGGTTGAAATGGCGATTCCGGATTACCGCGAGCTAGAGTTCGCCAATGCCGGCTTCATGCCCCTTGTCTACCGCAAGGGCACTGCGGATGCCTGCTTCTTTAGCTGCCAGTCGCTCAAGAAACCGAAGAAATTCAAGGATCCGAAGGACAGCGAAAACGCGCAGCTGGTGACCAACCTGTCCTACACCTACTCAATTACCCGCATCGCCCATTACGTCAAATCCATAATGCGAGATAACATTGGCTCATCCGCGGATGCCAGCTACATCAAAAACTCGCTGCAAAATTGGCTGTTAGAGTATGTCACCACGGTTGTGGATCCGGATGATCTGACACTCCGTTTCTACCCGTTCAAGGCGGCCTCGGTGGATGTGGTTGAGCGGGAGGGTATGATCGGCTGGTACGATTGTTCCATAGGTATACTGCCCCACATCCAGTTTGAGGGCATGGACGTGGAACTCAAACTTGACGCACGCTTATGATCTCGCCGCAAATGTTGCGAGCGGAGAAATAATCAAAGAAAGGGAGGTTGGTATCATGGCAGAATCATCATACAGCTGCAGCGTAACGCAGGGATTCAACTTTGAGAAGGACGCCCAACAGATAGTGGGACATATCAATTATCTCAAAATAGGTGACCAGGAAATTAAGGCGGACATCAATGTGACCAATCCTGAAGATATAGCCAAAACGGTGAAGGTGGTGGGCGTAGCCTCAGACATTTTCTGGGCAGGTGGCTACGCTGACCCGATCCAGTTCAGTTGCCAGGTCGCTACAGAGAACAAGAACTTGATATCCACTCTAGTACATAAGACCATGGCGAATACGGAGGCTCTCCTGACATTCACCATCTATGACTATGATCCCAAGGCAAAAAAGTTTTTCAAATGTTTTCACACAAACGACGAGAAATTGAATTGCCTGATCAACAAAGCGGGTGGTGAGCTGGAGATGCAAATGGCCACGGACGAATCCATGGAGATTGTCTCGCCAAAGAATTTTCAGTTAAATCTTGGTGTCATGCCCCAAGATGAAGAGATGTCTCTACACGTCTCAGTTTCAGTTGATGGTAAATTCGCCAAGAAGTTTGGTGTTGAGGTCAGCGCATAATAGTTTCAGACTGTCTGGGCCTGGCCACAGAGCCAGATAGGAGATGACAAACAGCGGTGTGGAGCAAGGGGGGCAAGATCTGCAAGGTTTGCCCTCACTTTGAATCGATTATTGCCTAGAGATGTGTCGCTGGCACGTCTGCTCGACACGTCTCTAACGGCATGATGTTGGAGAGTAGGAGATCATGGCTGGTAAACTGGCACGTGTGCGTTGGCAGATGGGGCAAACTCTGTTACCGGAACAGTTCCAGGCACAGGAAGAAGCTCTGGTGACAGATACCATCATGCGGTTTCGAATGAGTGGCATCCCAGCTTATGGTATCGCGGCTCTGAAATGGAATGAAACGCTCATCAGTGAAGGTGTGTTTTCCATTCAAGCCATGGCGCTGGTAATGCCCTCCGGCCTGCTGTTGGATGTGCCGGGAAATGCGACCACATCTCCATTTAACCTGAACATTCCCGGCACTGTCAAAGTACCGCTCTATTGCCACGTGGTGGGAGAGGCCTCCCCTGGAGAAGAGGGTGAAGGAGGCTGGGAGGCACAAGAGGAAGGCACCATTTCCCGGGTGGTCTACCAGCTCATTATTTCTTCCGAGCAGAGCCAACCAGGTGCCTTCGAAACCATAAAGCTCGCAGAGTTCGAGAAAGACCCTGAAGGCATCTGGGGGGTCCGCCGAGATTTCATTCCCCCCTTGCTCCAGGTTGGGACTTCACCCTTCTTGATGAGCGAGTTCGACGAATTCGGTGAGGCCCTGGAACTCTTTCAGTACAATCTGGCCCTCGACGCTGCCAGCTACTTGAGCGGTGCCGGTCTGTTCAGGGTGGAGCAGTGTCTAAAAGGTGTCTATCAGACTCAGAGATTTCTGGCGAACCTTCGTTCCCAGGTCCACATGCACCCGTATTACGTCTACGAGGCACTGAAAACTTTCTACATCGAAGTGTGTTTTTACAAGAGCGTCGTGCCGGAGCACATTGCCAGTCCTTACAGACATGATGAACTTGCTGCCTGTTTCCAGGAGATTCTCGGGCCATTAAAAAACCAGATGAAGCTGGTTGAGGTGGAATCTCCCTATCTCCCATTGCGGTTCAGAGACGGATTATACCAGATTGAATTGCCGCCTGAGATGAGGGAGGCCAAGGAGGTCTACTTACTGGTGCAGAAAAGCCAGGTGAGTAAAGTGGTATCTCTGGAAGACATCAAACTGGCAAGCATTTCCAGGATATCCCTGGTTCACAGGCTGGCCCTTCAGGGTATCCCCTTGGAAAAGGTCGATCAGCCCTCGTTTCAACATTCCTTCGGACCTGAAGTTGATTTCTTCCGGATAATCGAAGGCGAAGAATGGGACCATGCCCTTAGCGAACTGTCGCTCTCTTTCTACGATCAACCTCAGCTCAAGGAAATGGATTTTTATATCTATCGACGCTAGGACAGGCAGTGGAAGTAACTGTCTGCTGAGCGCGCAATCAGTTAGCGGCGAATATGAGTTTCTTCGACAAGTTCGATCCCCACGCTAGGGGAAAATATATGGATCGCTACCTGGCGAGTATCGTCGAAAACCTCAACAATGTTCTCAACACGAAAAAGGACTTCGGTTCGGTTCTGACGGACATGGGTATCCGTGATCTGAATGAATTTCGTTCTCGGGATGTCATTGCAACTGTGGTAGTTGAGGAGGTGAAAAAAAACATAGAAAAGTACGAACCCCGGGTGGAGCTGGTGAATATTGCCCCGCAAGAAAGCAAGAATTCGTTCATGTTGTCATTCAAAATTGAATGTATTGTTCGGGAAAATGAAGAATCCCTACTCATGGTGTTCGATACACTTTTTAGCAAGTTTCAGATAAATGAATTTCAGGATTAGAAGCTATTTATGTTTGTGGATGGACTAGAAATTAAGCTCAGGTTGACCGTGGGCAAGAAGGATTTCACCGTTCCCGGCGGTCACGTCAAGACCCTTAAACTTGACCTCCAGCCCTGCGGTTTCATTTGTCTTTTAAGCTTTGTAGTAGACAGCCAAGAACACCGTCGTGATGAACTCTTTCCCATTTTCATCGAGCCTGACCTCATGAAGGTGCGACTGGAGGTGAAGTCCCGGTGGGAGGAGAAAAAAACAAAGTCTCTACTCCTGCATGGATTGGTGACGGATAAAGACATACTTGCCGAATATGTTCCCGAAGAGGTTAAGGTAAAAGGTGACCCCATACTCTACCGTCACTACCGCATCGCTTTTGCAGATCCAGCCTCTGTTCTGTGGCGCCAGCACTATCCCTGCGATTTACTGACAAACAGAAGCGTCAAGGACTTGCTGGAAGCCCACAAAGGGGGCAAGGTTTCACTGAAATACGATTGGGACATATTGGAAAAGAAGCATGCCATCAATACCTTGCCCCTTGGGATAGAAGGAAGCGAGGCGAGTTTCTACGATTTCGTCTACTGGTTTGTTTTTTCACATGGCGGTGTCTTGAGTTACGACTGTAACAAAGACGAGTACACCCTCTCAGCGACCAAGCCAGACAGCAGCAAGTCGGTTGCTCTGGACAAGCTGGACGTGGAAGATTTCCGCATCGAGTTTCCCCAAACCATCCGCAACAATGTAGCCATATTGAACAGTTACTCGGAAAAATCCCAACGAAAAGTGATCGAGCAGGAGCAGGCGGTAGATGGTGTCCGGCACGATCATCTGGTGCGGTTGCCGGTGGCCTCCGACTACGAAGAGAGCAGAAAGCTGGAGGAACAAAAGCTAAGGATTCGCCAGCACGAAATCTCCCTGTCCTTTAAAAGATTTCCCCAGTCCATCCATCGCCCCTGGTCCTTGTACAAATTTGAGGGGCCCGGCTGGAGTGATGAGATTTTTCCCCACGGCAAGGACTATCGGGTTCGAAGTGTCCTCCTGGATGTCAGCGCCGTGTCGCCTCAGTTGAGTGCAGATCAGAATATGGAATACGCCAGCTACAACATAGAGATGAAATCCCAGCTCGAACTGAAGAGCGAAGACTGGGTGAGCCTACCGCCATTCAAGCCTCCCCCCTACCCCATCTACGTCGAGGGCAAAGTTGTAAGCGAGCAAGGCGCCAAGGAAGCGGAGACTTACCAGATTTATCAGGACAAGGAAACCTCACTGGACCAGTACAAAGTGGCCATTCCGCTTTGGAAAGACCAGCAGGTTGTGTTGCCCTTCGAGCCCAATTTTTTCACCGGCCATTTCTATTTTCCCGATTACAAAGAAGCCAGAGTACTGGTTGCCCTGGACTTGCACTCGGGTCTGATCGAACGTTTCCTCGACTGGCGGGCAGGGGCGCGTCTTCCCATGGACACCCAAGGAAATCACATCCTGCTCGGAAAGACCGACAAAAGCCAGACTTCCATCCAGCATGTTTATGTTGACGATAAACCGGTATTAGACGTAAAGCGAACCTCAGATAAGGACACCGAAATGATCAAAATGGTCGAGGGTAGCTTGATTCTTGAAACAAAAGAAGAAGAGTGATGGGATTCGATTATGGGTACTCTAGTCTGCCGCGTAGAACTCAATAAAGAATTAGGGCTCATCCTGACGGTGGAAAACAAGGAGGGCAAGATCACGCAAACCGCGGTTCTGGATGGCGAATCCATTACCATCACCAGCAAGGGAGAAAAGGAAACAAGCACCATCACCCAGAAGCCTGACAGCATTGCGATTAAATGCAAGGATTTCACCCTGGAATCTGAAACCATCACCTGCAAGTCAAGCAAAGACACCCTTCATCAAAGCGAACAGAAGTTCGATGTTGAGAGCACCAAAGACATGACCTTGAAATCCAGCGCAAAATACACTGCTGATGCCACGGGAGACGTCTCGGTATCAGGTAAGAAGATCGCTGTTTCAGCCCAGGACAAGGCGGAGATCTCCGGAATGAACACCACTGTGAGCAGTACGAGCAAGACGGAGATCAAGGGTATGAACCTAACTCTGTCGGGCACCACCAAGGCGGAAATGAAAGGTTTAAGTGTGGATATATCCGCGGACGGTATGATGAAGGTTAAAGGGGCGATGACCACTGTGGAAGGTCAGATGACCACCGTGAAAGGTTCGCTAACTAAGGTGGGCTAGAGATGATGACACCAGTTTCAAGAACCTCCCTTTGTCCCCCCTTTACTAAAGGGGGGTGCGGGGGGATTTTGCCCCTTTGTCAAAGGGCGCAACTCGATAGGTCACCATTGGAACAGAAATAATGAAATCGGATGACAAACTTTACAAAATCTTTTTGGAGCAGATGCACGAGTTGGAAAACTTTCGCATGTCCTATGCAGCGAGACATCCAACCATCCCGCTGGAACGAGAGGACCCGGACGTAAGGCGGCTTACCGAAGCGATGGCCCACTTTGCTGCCCGTACACATCTGGCAGGAATTCGCAACATAATTGAATTCCGTCGAAGGATTTTCCAGCAATTCTTCTCTTATTTGTTAACGCCTCTGCCGGCCATGGGGATGATCCGGGCGAAGCTCACCGGGCAGTTCAGCGAACCTGTGTCGTTGCCCAAAGGCAGTGAAATCGCCATTTCCTCGGAGACCAAGGGCACCGCAATCTACCGGACCCTTCACCACATGCGGATCCTGCCACTCTCTCTGACCGAAATGAAGATGCTGCTCTTGCCCAACAAGGGATATCGCATCGTGCTGGTCCTTGATGCCCCCTACGCCCGGAATGACGATATTGGCCATCTGCGCTTCCATATCAATCACCTGGATGATTTTCAGGCTTCCCTTAGAGTGCTCTATAATCTGAAAAAACACCTGAGAAGGGCTTCGGTGGTTTTCGATGAAAATGTTACTGAAGAAACCCGGGGAGCGCAGTGCGAGGTATCCTTTGGACCACCGAAAGATGATGAGGATGAGGAGTGGCCCCATCCCTTGCAGAAAGAACGGTGGTTTTTTCACTTCCCCCACCGGGAACTGTTTCTCTCAGTCAATGTTAGTTCACAGCCAAGGGATTGGAGCCGATTTACCCTCTGCTTTGATCTGGATGCACATTGGCCTAGAAGTCTGGTCCTGAATGAGGATGTATTCCAACTGTTCGCTGTTCCTATCGTCAATCTCAATTCGGGCATGGCTCAACCTATTATTTGTGATGGAACCAGAGAACGCTATCCCATCCGCCACCCTGAGCCGGAATACAACTTTGCTCTTCATTCCGTGGTAGGAGTCTATCAGATCGAAGAGGGAAGCATGCTGCCCATGAGGGCCGGCATTTTGTCAGTGGGGAGTGGCTCATACGAACTTGAAGAGAGCACAGATGGTGATGGAATAAAACGACATTGGCTTGCCCCGCATTTCCCAGAGACTTTTGAGGAACCCAGAACCATCGCTATCGACGCACGCTGGCTGCAACCATGGTTTTCCGAAGCTCTCAGGGAAAGGTTAATGGTAGCCACTTACAGCCGGAACATAGTCGGCCTGGAGTGGGAGTTGGTAGGCGAGCTTGTCCCGCATGGGGAAAACACTTTTCAGGCAGAGATGGAAGGTTTTCTTCACCTTCTCACTTTGAAGAATAAGACTGTATTGAACGTGGATGATTTGCTGGGAATGCTTCAGACACTGGGAAGTGTTCACCAGGGATATTTCCAACGGGCCTACGATTTGTTGAGCGATGTGAGGGTGGAAGAAGCCCCCGTCAACAGAGGCGGGATGCCCGGTACGTTGAAACAAGTCTATTACCTGCGGTTTGAGGATCACGACCCCAGCCTGACCCCCCTGGTGGAAACTTTTGTCACCCATGTGAGTCACATTCTGGATAGCTGGATTTCGGAAGCAAGCGTGGAGATAAAGATGGAAGTTGCGGAGGCCACAGAGCAATTCGCAGCAGCGAGAGGTAATCAATGAAAAACGAACATTGGGAAGCGATTCAAGTGGTCTTTGAGAAAATGGAGCAGGCGTGCGGACAACTGGAAAGTGCGCCCAGTCCCACCCAGCCAGCGGGGCAGCCTCCTGAATTATATGGTGAAACTCCAACTGAAGAGGCCAGTCCGGCAGCGGACCAATGTTATGACGTTGTAGGGGTTCGATCGGAGATTCGCACCAGACTGGACTTTCTCCGGGTAAAGCTGGCTGAAACTCTCACGGAGAGGGATTGTTACTTGGTTCTATTCCCGATTGTCGCCTACTTTGATGAGCATGTCAAAACTCACTATCTTGATGAGAACCAGTTGAGTTGGCCTCCGCTCCAGAAAGAGCTTTTTCAGATAGATGAGGCTGGTGAGCTTTTTTACGAAACCGTTGACGATCTTTTGCGCAAGCCCCAGACCATCCCATTCATCTATGAAGTTTACTATTTCTGCCTTAATCAAGGATTTCAGGGAAAGTACGTCGATAATCCGGTGAAAATCAGCGAATACATGAAAAAACTTCGGGAAAAGATACCGGTGGTTGACTTGTCGAATGCCCAAATAGCTGCCGCGGAAACAGGCCAGGTCAGGCTGGTTGGTTCGGCTGTATGGTACTATCTGGCTTCGGCAGCTGTGTTGGTTCTCTGTTATCTCTTGCTCATTGTTTTTGCCCGTCATTGGGACGTGGGTTCGGCCGGACAGGAAATTGAGCGGGCCAAGTTTTCCCATCGACAAGGGTCTGTCCGCACCAAAACGGAGGCTCTACCGGAGCGAAAAACCTCTACACAAGAACGCATCAAAGACCACCGAACCATAATAGTGAAGCCCATCCACCACACTACTGAGAAGCCACGCGTTATTTGGGAGGAGCCTGCGGTTGCGATCCTGAAACATGAACTGGAGACTCCATCTCAGGTCTTCGAAGAGACGGGGGTTACACCCGCGGCAGAGGGAGATTACGTGCCGCAGTACTCACGCACCCTACCGTATGTTTACTCGGTGCAGGTTGGTTCTTTCAAATTCAGGCAAAACGCACTCTCTCGCATGCGGGAACTACAAAGGCAGGGTCTAGATGCCTGGCTGGATTTGGATACCAGGGGGGGCTACCAGAGAGTGCTTGTGGGCAAATACGAGCACAGGAACGAGGCGCTTGCTATGCTGAGTAGGCTCAAGGAGAGCGAAGAGTTCCATGACGCCCTTCAGGTCAAGGTGGAAATGGAGATCACACCCGCACCACAGAGAGAGACGGTGCCGCAGTACTCCCGCACGCTGCCGTATGTATACTCAGTTCAGGTTAGTTCCTTCAAGTACAGGAAAACCGCCCTTAGCCACTCGCAGGAACTTCGAGGTCAGGGTCTAGATGCCTGGCTGGATTTGGATACCAAGGGAGGCTACCAGCGAGTGCTTGTGGGCAAATACGAGCACAGGAACGAGGCGCTTGCTATGCTGAGTAGGCTTAAGGAGAGCGAAGAGTTCCATGACGCCATCCAGGTCAAGGTGGAGACGAGTGGCTCCGCAGAGCCTGCAGGAGACCTTTAGAGAGCTTTCATCTGAACCTACATGTGAACCATGACAAATAGTCTTGACGATATATTCTCGCCTGAACGTTTGCGGCATCGTTGGCAACATGGTGAAGATGCTGTCGCAGGAGGAGATGAGCCAGGAGCAGAGCCTGTTGGCTCTCCAGACGTTATGACCGTCTTTACTCTTCTGCAGGGTCGCATTCAGGAACGGTTTCCGGGTGAACAAGGAGAGCCCCTGGCAGCATTGCTGAATGAAGTGGAGGAAAAACTTCTCAAAAGGTTCCCACAAACAGACGATAGAGAAGTTTCGGAGGAAGACAACTCGGCTCTTAATCAAGAGATTGAAACCTTACTGAACGACATAGAGGATTTGGCCGAGGCCCTCGAGCTGTAGAGACGGGCAGTTGGGACGTCTCCACTGGATCGGATGCGCCCAGATTATGACCGCTCCGGAAAGAAAAATTGCCAGCAGAATTCATGATTTCGATCTCATCTCTCTCCTGGAGCTTTTAGAGTACCTAGGCTACCATCCGGAAGAGATTTATTTTAGAAGCCACCTCAGCACCAGCTCCCAGCCCAGCCTGATACACGGAATCGAGTTTCATGATGAGCCTGCCCGGTGGGTCCTGATAATTGTGAATCTGGGACTCTTGAGCGCCCAAAGTCCCCTGCCGAGTTACTTCTTGAAAAAGCTGGACGCGGGGTACATCAATACCCAAGCGTTTGTGGATTTCATCGGGTATTTTGATCATTTTCTGATCAAAAACTATCTCCTCAACATTTATCCGGAAATGAACAAGAGGTTTTTTCCGGATCGGCAGGTGACGAAAAGCCGTTTCCTGGAGTTATTGGACCTCAGGTCCTGCAGCACACTTCACTGGCTCTTCGAGTTAGTGTTTCCAGAACTGGGAGTTTGTGTCGAAAAGATTGCTCTCGGCCGCAAATTGAGGTCAGCTCCACTCCGGTTGGGTGAAACTATCCTCGGCACCGATGCTATTTTCGGCGCCAAGGCAAGCGCACCCGTCCAGGGCAGGAGAGTTACCCTTTTTAGCGAGTTTGAAAGCACCGACCAGGGAGAACCGTGGCCTCGGGAAATCAAGCAACGTTTGACCGATCCGGTTTTCCCCATTTTACGGTCCATTGGGATGGATCTGGATATCGTTCTGGTTATAAGAGCTCAGAAAACATGGGCAAAGCTTCATTCCGAGAGCTACCTCGGGTACGACAAAATACGGGGTGGCGAGGAAGATTATCGACGAATAACCGTCTTCACGGGAAGGCTGAAGGCTAACTGATCTAGGGTAGAACCCAATTAACCCGTATCGAGGGCGACCAATGAATGTGGACATTCTCAACACCACTCTTGAGGTAAGTGAGAATCCCGGACTTGATATGATCGATCCCCGTTTCATGGACATTACCACCCTGGTGGAGAATGGTGAATATCTGGAAGCGGCCACTCAGGCAGAGGGAATTCTGGCAGAAGGGGCGTACGATATTCGGATCACGGGTTTTTTCCTCTACGGTGTTTTTCTCGAGCAGGGCGTTGGTGGT
>Ga0255046_10000072_pt1 | contig 20847 bp, 18 predicted proteins | sample BC1_12_27_MG_FD_183632 | JGI IMG/M metagenome (GOLD analysis project Ga0255046, IMG submission 183632) | Seawater microbial communities from Strait of Georgia, British Columbia, Canada - BC1_12_27 | ecosystem: Environmental > Aquatic > Marine > Strait | place: Canada: British Columbia...
TTCTATGCCGGCTATTTTCGTGACCTGGACGGCAATAAGCTGAATGCATTTTGCATGGTTGAAAACTAGGGGACCCTTGTGAATAATGAACTCATCCTGCAGCCGATGCTTGGCATGATGGTCCTCACGGCAGTTGTCTGGTTCGTCATGTATGCGAAACGAATTCCGGCGATGAGAAATGCCAGGGTGCCCGCGCAGACCTACACAACGCCTGAGAAAGCAATTGAGTTGCTTCCTGAATCCGTCAATTACTCGGCATACAACCTCAAGAACCTTTTCGAATTGCCGGTACTTTTTTATGCGCTTTGCCTGTTCTTGTATGTCACGGCGGCGGTCGACATGACCTATGTAATTGCGGCATGGCTTTTCTTGGTGTTTCGCGTGTTGCACAGCTTTGTCCACTGCACGTCAAACGTGGTGATGCTGCGGTTCTATCTTTATTCGGCCGCAGCGCTCGCACTCTGGTTCATGCTGGGCAGGGCAGTCGTGAGTCACTTTGGCGCGTAGGACGCCGCCGCTTCGTCAAAGGGCGCTGTCCCCGGTTTCGCCGGTGCGAATACGCCACACCTGCTCCAGTTCGGTCACGAAGATCTTGCCGTCGCCGACTTTGCCGGTCTTGGCGGCATCGACGACAGCTTCCACGACGCGCTCGACCATGTCGTCTGAAACGGCAACTTCGATCTTGGCTTTTGGAAGAAAATCAACGACATACTCCGCCCCTCGATAAAGCTCGGTGTGGCCTCGCTGGCGGCCAAAGCCCTTGACCTCGCTGACGGTCATGCCCTGGATACCGACTTCGCTCAAGGCATTGCGCACATCATCAAGACGAAAGGGTTTTACAATAGCGGTTACAAGCTTCATTCGTTGGATCTCCGGAACGGGCAGGTCAGGGTGCGTATGCTAGCAATAGGCGTTCCCTATGTGTACAACTAAACAGGACGGACAGGCGGGACACTATGACGGGCATCGCAAGGTTGCTAAAGGAACCAGACGGACTGCGGTACTACGGTGCTGCGACGAGCTACGCCGTCGTCGCCTATGCATTGGGATTCGCCGGTCTTTTTCATAACAATGTGCTGATCAATGGCGTGGCCACCTTGTTGCTTGCGCATGGTATGACCATTGCTGCGTACCTGATACACGAATGCGGCCACAACCTGGTGTTTGCGCACAGCCGTCACAACGCGTTCCTAGGCCGATTCATGAGCTGGTTGTGTGGTGCTGCGTATGGCACCTATGAGGATATGCGTTACAAGCATTTCCGCCATCACGTCGATAACGATGATGTGGTCTGGTTTGACTACGATCGATTCTTCGAGGAGCACCCGCTGCTGACCAAGGCTACGCGAGTGCTGGAGTGGTTTTACATCCCTGCGCATGATCTGATGATGCATACGGTCATGGTTCTTACATCATTCCTCATACCGAAGCGCCGCAATCAGCGCGTTCGCAATGTGACCGTCATTCTCATTCGCGGTGCTGTGTTCGTTGCGCTGGTTATCTATGCGCCTGAGGTCGCGATGCTGTATGTCGTCGCATACTTGATCATGGTGCACGTATTGCGGTTTATGGATAGCGTGCAACACGACTATCCCTACAATACGACGCTATTCGAGTACGAAAAGCCACCGCACAAGGGTGATTTCGCCTGGGAGCAGCGGCATACCTTCAGCAACCCGTTGAGCCTCCGGTTTCCCAGGTTGAACTGGCTCACCTTGAATTTCGGTTATCACAATGCACATCATGCGGATATGAATGTACCGTGGTATCGCCTTCCGATGTTGCACCATGAATTGACCGGTGACGATCCGGACCTCGTTATCCCGTTCATGTCACAACTCAGGCTGTATCACCGCAATCGTGTTCGGCGGATTTACAGTGCACAACCCGACGACTACCCGACGGGGCCGGACTATCTGAAAGTCGCGCAGTCAGGATCGGGGCCTATCGGCGGAAACGCAGCGTCTTTTCTTACCGCTTTTTGACAGAAAAATGGCGCCTTTTCAGGTGAAGCTAAGAAGGTACGGACATGCCGGATGAGAACCAGGTTGGCAAGATTGGCTGGATCGATATCACCGTCGATGACGCGACCGGACTACGCGATTTCTATAAGAAAGTGGTCGGTTGGAAAAGCGACGACGTCGGCATGGGTGAGTATTCAGACTATTCGATGTCCATGCCGGCCACGAATGAAGTGGTGACCGGTATTTGCCATGCGCGCGGCAGTAACGCGGATTTGAACGTCGGCTGGCTTGTTTACATCACCGTAGAAGACGTTGAGGCGAGTACCGCAGCGTGCGAGGCGCATGGCGGCAAAGTGGTTGTCAAGCCGCGCGGCCTGGCCGGCGGCAAATTCTGTGTCATCGAAGATCCAAGCGGTGCGACGGCGGCGTTGTATCAGCCGTAAGCGGATTCTCTTGAGCAAACGATTCGACAACTCTGAGTGGCACGTCGCGGTAGCGAGCCTCGTAACATCCAACACTGATCAGGCGACCGCCGACGCGCTGGTAAAGGTGATCGGCACGGCGGTCGAACACAATGCAACCTGCTTGCTGGCGTTTTACCAGGATGCGCCGCCGAACGTGTTGCACCACACTATGACGCCAAGTCGAGCCCGTCATTACCTGGATCGTTATCTGGCTGGCCCGTACTTGCTCGATCCGTTGTATCAGCTCGCCTTGCGTAAGAAGAAAGCGACCATGTGTCGGTGTCGCGATGAAACGCCGGATCGCTTTCGTTCCAGTGAATACTATCGCCAGTACTACGAACGAACGCACCTCGCGGACGAAATGGACTTTATCCTTGATACCGGCTCGAACAGCGCGCTTGTCCTCGTTGTCGGGCGCTGGGAAACGAGGTTTTCGCGATCCGATGTTACAAGTCTGCGTACGATGGAGCCCGTCGTCAGGGCGGCAATGCAGCGAATCTGGAATACATGGTCTGCGCGTCATTCGGATGATGAGCGTGATCTGAGCATGCACCAGCGTTTGACCCACTGCTTTGATCACTTTGGTGAAACGACACTGACGCAACGAGAACGACAGATAACGCAACTCTTGTTGCGAGGTCATTCTTCGAAGTCGATCGCAAGAGAACTGGGCATCGCGCCGGGAACCGTCATGGTGCACAAGCGCAACCTGTTTTCGAAACTCGGAATCACGTCGCAATATGAACTGTTCTCGCTTTTTATCGACAAACTCTCGGGTCTTTGAGCTTTTCGCTTGAGTACCGCGCAATTGGTATTCAGCTGATCGCCTGCTGAGCCGACAATAGCAAGAGCTTTCGTCTGGTTGTCAAAGGGTGTCCCTGCCATGTTTGAGTTTGATTTTGGTCACGGTGAAGATCTGGACCTGCTGCGCGAGACCGTCAGAAGTTTTGCCGATGATCGTATCGCGCCACGCGCGGCAGAAATTGACGAGAAGAACGAATTCCCGCGGGATCTTTGGCCCGAACTCGGAGCGCTCGGTCTGCTTGGAATAACCGTCGAGGAAGAATATGGCGGCTCGGAGCTTGGTTACCTGGCGCACGTCATTGCGATGGAAGAGATTAGTCGCGCGTCGGCCTCGGTCGGTCTGTCCTACGGTGCCCACTCCAACCTGTGCGTAAATCAGCTGCGACGTTGGGGTAACGCAGACCAAAAGCAGGCGTATCTTCCCAAGCTCGTGGCGGGCGAATACCTCGGCGCGCTGGCGATGAGTGAGCCGGGAGCCGGATCTGACGTCATGAGCATGCGAACGACGGCGGTCCGGGACGGTGACGAGTACGTCCTCGATGGATCGAAGATGTGGATCACCAATGCGCCGAGTGCCGACGTGATGATCGTGTACGCAAGGACGGATACCGACGCGGGTACACATGGCGTCAGTGCGTTTCTGGTAGAACGAGGTACGCCCGGTTTTTCCACGCCGCAGAAACTCGACAAGCTCGGCATGCGCGGTTCCGACACGAGCGAAGTGCTGCTGGAAAATTGTCGGATACCGGTCGGCAACTTGCTGGCGGAAGAAGGTAAGGGAGCCACCATATTGATGAGTGGTCTCGACTATGAACGCGTCGTACTTTCAGGTGGCTCGCTCGGCATCATGGCGGCGTGCATGGATCTCGTGATGCCCTACGTCCATGATCGCAAGCAATTCGGCCAGCCCATTGGAGAGTTTCAGCTGATGCAGGGCAAGATTGCCGACATGTACACGGCGATGAACGCCAGTCGTGCCTACGTTTATGCCGTCGCGGAAGCCTGTGATCGTGGCAGGACTACCCGCTTCGATGCGGCAGGATGTATTCTCGTGGCTGCGGAGCGGGCGACCTGGATGGCCGGTGAGGCGATTCAGGCATTAGGTGGCAACGGTTACATCAATGAATATGCGGCCGGCCGCTTGTGGCGTGACGCGAAATTGTATGAAATCGGCGCGGGCACCAGCGAGATTCGCCGCATGTTGATCGGCCGCGAGCTGTTCAACGCCACAAAGTAGTGACTTCGAGTCAAAACACATGCCCATCATAAAAACGAAAGTCGATCGTTCATCGGAGGACTTTAAGAAGAACGCCGAGGCGCACTTGGCGCTCGCCGACAATCTGCGTGAAATCGATGAGTATGTAATGCAGGGTGGTACGGAACGCTCACGTGAACGGCATCTGTCGCGAGGTAAGGTACTGCCACGGGATCGCATTCGCGCACTGCTTGACGAGGATTCGCATTTTCTGGAGATCGGTCGTCAAGCAGCGTGGCAGGTCTACAGCGATGATGTGCCTTCCGCTGGCATTGTTGCGGGTATCGGCCGGATTCACGGTGTCGACTGCATGGGTGTTGCCAATGACGCGACCGTCAAGGGTGGCACCTATTATCCGCTGACCGTCAAGAAACATCTGCGCGCGCAGGAAATCGCAGAGCAAAATCATTTGCCCTGTATTTATCTGGTCGATTCGGGGGGCGCTTTTCTACCGCGTCAGGACGAGGTTTTCCCGGATCGGGATCATTTCGGACGTATTTTCTTTAACCAGGCGAGGCTCTCGGCCAAGGGTATTCCGCAGATCGCCGCGGTGATGGGCTCATGTACCGCCGGGGGTGCCTACGTGCCGGCGATGTGCGATGAGTCGATTATTGTTCGCAACCAGGGCACGATCTTCCTGGGCGGCCCGCCGTTGGTTAAAGCAGCGACAGGCGAAGTCGTCGATGCCGAGACCCTGGGTGGCGGCAGCGTACATTCACGAATATCCGGCGTCGCGGACCATCTGGCGGACGATGATGCCCACGCGCTGGTGATCGCGCGTGAGATCGTCGCTAACCTGAACTGGAAACGTGAGATCGATGTGGCGAGGCGCGATCCGGCGGAGCCTGTTTATCCGGCCGATGATCTCTACGGCATCGTGTCACGGGAGTATCGCTTTCCTTACGATATTCGAGAAGTTATCGCGCGCGTTGTCGACGGGTCGGAATTTCAGGAATTCAAGAAACTCTACGGAGCCACACTTGTGTGCGGCTTTTCGCACATCGACGGATACCCGGTCGGAATAATTGCCAATAACGGGATACTTTTTCCGGAGTCGGCGCAAAAAGGCGCTCATTTCATTCAGCTGTGCAATCGTCGCGGCATCCCGATGGTTTTTTTGCAGAACATTACCGGTTTCATGGTCGGAAAACGGGTCGAACATGCGGGCATAGCTAAAGACGGGGCGAAAATGGTCAACGCCGTCGCGACCGCGACTGTGCCCAAGTTTACGGTAGTCATCGGCGGCTCTTTTGGCGCAGGAAACTACGCGATGTGCGGCCGCGCCTATAGCCCGCGACTGATGTGGATGTGGCCGAATGCGCGAATCTCCGTTATGGGCGGCGAGCAGGCTTCGCTGGTCCTCGCGACGGTCAAGAGCGAGGGTCTCGAAGCTCGCGGTGAGGAATGGCCGGAGAAGGAGAGAGCGGATTATGAGGAAATGATCCGCCAGCAATATGAGACGCAGGGAAATCCTTACTATGCAAGTGCGCGCCTCTGGGACGACGGTGTTATCGACCCGGTGGATACTCGCTCTGTGCTTGCGCAGGCGCTATCGGCGGCGATGAACCGCCCGCGAGACGAGGAGAAGCCGTTCGGCATTTTCCGCATGTAGCTGTACACTTCGATCGCATGATCACGCCTAACAACAGGAAGCTGTCTGATGCCGGTATTTGCCGGGACATTGGACGTGTCGCCGAGCCGCGCCGATGAGTCAACGCTCGCAGCAGAATACGGGTACGCGGGATGTCGGCGAGCCCCATCGCTTTGATGAGCAGCGTTTGCTCGACTACCTGTCGTCACACATAGAAAGTTTCCGCGGGCCATTATCGGTGAGGCAATTCAAAGGCGGGCAATCCAATCCGACCTACCTGCTGGACGCAGGCTCCGGTCGCTACGTCTTGCGGCGTAAGCCACCGGGAAAACTCCTGAAGTCGGCCCACGCGGTGGATCGTGAATTTCGCATCATCAGTGCTTTGTATGCCACCGGCTTTCCAGTGCCGAGGCCGCTGGTTCTTTGCGAGGACGACGAGATCATTGGCACCACGTTTTTTGTCATGGAATTCGTTGAAGGGCGAATATTCTGGGATCTCGACCTGCCCGGGCTCGAGCCAGCCGAGCGAACGGCGATCTACGACAACGTTAATGAGACCATCGCCAGGCTGCACAACCTCGATTACGCCGCGATCGGCCTTGGGGACTATGGCAAACCCGGCAATTACTTTGCTCGCCAAATCTCGCGTTGGTCCGGGCAATATCGCGCGTCAGAGACTGCTACCGTCGAGGCTATGGACGCGCTGATCGAGTGGTTACCGCAGAATATTCCGGAGGACGATTCGGCGAGCATTGTTCACGGTGACTATCGTTTGGACAATATGATTATTCATCCGACCGAGCCCAAGGTGATCGCGGTACTTGATTGGGAGCTGTCCACGATTGGTCATCCGCTTGCCGACTTCACGTACCACCTTATGATCTGGCGAATGCCGGAAATCGGCATTGGGTCGGTGGGGCTGGTTGATAAGCCGTTGCAGGAACTCGGTATTCCGGATGAAGAAAGCTATATTCGACTTTACTGTGAGCGTACGGGGCGCGACGAGGGAATTGCTGATCGAAATTTCTACTCGGCCTTTAATTTTTTCCGTCTGGCTGCGATCCTGCAGGGCATCGCGGGGCGGGTTCGGGACGGGACGGCGGCAAGCGCGCATGCCGCGCAGGCCGTCAATGCCGTTCTGCCGCTCGCGAATCTGGGCTGGCGTTTTGCGAATCGGGGATAACGCGCGACGGCGTCGCGTATGCGTGGATAAGCAATGGCACTGAACTACGATGAAGTGATGTCGAAGTCGATCTACGACATTCCGTTCGCATACACCGATATCGAAACCATGCTTTATGCGCTGAGCGTTGGCATGGGCCGCGATCCGTTGAATGGCAAAGAGTTGCCCTACGTTTACGAACAAGGTGGACTGCTGCACACGATGCCGACGCTGTCTACGGTGCTTGTCCCGGACATGTTTCCACCGGATCTCGGCTGGGATTACAGTCAGGTCTTGCATGCGGAACAGCGCATGCAGCTGTACCGGCCATTGCCTCCTGCGGCCGATTTGCTAATTGACAAGAAAGTTGTTGATGCGTTCGACCGAGGCCCGAATCGGGGTGCTTTGATACTGCTCGAGGCCGAGGGCAGGTTGGCCAGTGACGACACCGTTTTGTTTACGCTCGGTTGCACAATCATGGCGCGCGGGGATGGCGGATTCGGCGGTCCGTCCGGCAAAGGGCCACTGCCGCATCGCGCGCCCAAGCGCGAAGCGGATCTAAGCTGTGACATCGGCACGCGCCAGGATCAGGCTTTGATGTATCGGCTGACGGGTGACCGAAATCCCCTGCATGCCGATCCGTCCCGGGCGGTTGCGGTTGGCTTCGAACGACCGATCCTGCACGGCTTATGCACGTATGGCATCGCCTGCAACGCCGTGCTGAAGACCATATGCGACTATGATTACACGCTGATCAGCGGGTTTGACGCCCGTTTTTCTGCACCAGTCGTACCCGGTGATACGATCACCACGGACATGTGGCAGGACGGAAACATCGTCTCATTCCGCTGTACCGTCAAGGAACGTGACAGCATCGTGTTGCGGAATGGCAAATGCACACTATCGGTTTGAACGACGGAGAATAGAATTGAACGATCGCGTGAAAATCAGCCTGAACGAGCATGTCGCCGAAGTGAAGCTCAATCGGCCCGACAAATACAACGCCCTGGACATGCAGATGTTCGAAGCACTTGTCGCTGCAGCCGATAGCCTGGCTAATGAGCCCAAGCTTCGTGCCGTCGTACTGCATGGGGCCGGCGGCAACTTCTGTGCGGGTATCGACGTTGGTGTCTTCACGGATCCGAGTGTGAAACTCGACCAGACACTGATGCAACCGATCGGCGTATCAAAAGCCAACCTGTTTCAACGTGCGGCTTACGCCTGGCGAGAGCTTCCGGTGCCCGTTATTTGTGCGTTGGATGGGGTCACCTACGGCGGTGGGCTACAGATAGCGCTCGGCGCCGACCTGCGCTACGCGGCCGCCGATACCCGATTTTCGATTATGGAGACCAAGTGGGGGCTGATTCCCGATATGGCAATCAGCGCAACACTGCGGCACATCGTCGCTGCTGACAAGATCAAGGAGCTCGCATGGTCGGCGAAGGTGTTTGATGCCACCGAAGCCCTGGCGTTGGGTATCGTCACCGCTATCCACGCCGATCCGCTCGCCGCGGCGAAAAGGTTCGCCGAAGATTGCGCGGCTCGGTCACCGGAGGCCATACGCGGTATCAAGCAGCTCGTTAACGAGGCCTGGCATTTGTCCGAGGCCGAGTCTCTGGCTTTGGAGGCGAAGCTGCAGCTCGGTATCATGGGTTCGCCGAACCAGATCGAAGCGGTGCGAGCGAATCTTGAGAGCCGCCAGCCAAAATTCGCGGACTGATTACCACCGCAATTTGGTGATGTGGCTGGAACTAAAATGCTCAGTCCGGACTCAAATAGAAAGCGTGCCGTTACCCGGGCACTACGGTGATTGAGATGAACAAACTTCGGAACTTCGCATGGTTGGCGCTAGTCGCGCTGTTGAGCGCTTCCGTGCAGGCCGAGCTTACGTTTGAGCTACAGAATGGCGAACCCGATTCGCGAACCTTGAAGGTGCAGAGCAAGGTTGAGAAGTTATTCGTAAGTGGAGACTTTGATCGCGCCTATTTTATCTATCGCAATGAACTCGTGCCGGCTGGCGACAAGTATGCCCAATACATGGTTGGATATATGCATATGACCGGGATGAGCGTCGACGAGGACCCGGTGGCGGCTTCGGCGTGGTATCGGCTTGCCGCGGAACGCGGAACGCCACAGTTTATCGACGTTCGCGACAAGCTGATGAGCACCATGACCACGGACGAGCGTCGCCGGTCCGATCAACTATTTCTCGAGATACGACGCAATTACAGCGATCTGGCTATCTTGCTGAGGACGATCAGACGCGGCGTGCGAGACATGCGGGCGATGACCGGGTCTCGCTTGTCAGGCACAAGCAGTCCGATTACTGTCATCGAATTGCGGTCGCCCACTCAAGATCAAGACAGCGTCGATTACTACCGGCGCGTCCAGGAGGACCTGGAGAGGCACCTTGCCATGCTGGCCGAGATTGGCGATTTTCCAGACCTTGAAATGGACACCGCGCGAGTCGATATCGATGAGATTGAGCGTCTTGTCTACAATCGCCTCGATTCGGTCCAGGACTAGTCCGAGTGAGGTCGCAGGCCTTTGGTGAGGATTGCCGGAAATTCTGTGGCGATCGCCTTGCCCATGGCCGAGTCACCGTGATGCCACTTTGGGATCCAGTTGATTGATCCCATTATTGCGTTACCGGTCATGCGGACGTCACAGGGCGCGATGCTGCCGTCTTCGATTCCCGCTTTCAGAATTTCCTCGAAACGGGCGCTGTGTTGCCGGGACAAATCCAGCACCTCTGTGCGGTGGGCGGGTTTAAGCGACGGGATTTCGCTCATTATTGCGATCGGGCCACGTTCGCCGACCATCATCTCGATGTGGTAGCACAAGTACTGAAGAACGGCGTCCATTCCGCTGAGCGTTTCTTCCAGCGCACGTTGCATGGCTTCGCGACCAAGCTCGGCGGCGCGCAAGTAACACAGGTAGACCAGCTCTTCCTTGTTACGGACGTAATAGTAGAGGGCGGCGTCGGTTAGCCCAAGGATAGCGGCGACGTCTTTTAGCGACGACCCGCTGTAGCCCTTTTCATTAAAGCAGCTCGCCGCCGCGCGAAGCATGCGGTCTTTTTGCAGTTGGAAACGGGTTTCTTCTTCCTTGCGAGCCATGATTCTCCCTTGTCATGGGCGGGAATAGCGCAACAGCGACTTGAGTTCTGCCGCGATCTGCATTATTTTAATCTAGATTAAAATTTTTTCAAGAGCAAAACTGATTGTTTTTTTAAGAACTTTCTGCCCTTTTCGCGGACAGTTCTTCTGTGTTTCCGCGCAGGAGTGAGTGCATGGGTACCGTAGCCACAGATTTACCCGGCGTATCCGGAAAACGCGAATTCGCGCCATTACGCTTTGTGACCGCCGCATCATTGTTTGACGGGCACGATGCCGCAATCAACATCATGCGACGCCTGATACAGGCGCAGGGCGCCGAGGTTATCCACCTCGGGCACAACCGGAGTGTTGATGACGTCGTACGCGCGGCGATCCAGGAAGATGCCGATGGCATCGCGATCAGCTCCTACCAGGGCGGTCACATCGAGTTCTTCAAATACATGATCGATCGTCTCAAAGAGTTGGGGGCGAGCCACATCAAGGTTTTCGGCGGCGGTGGTGGGACAATCACGCCCGATGAAATCAAGAACCTGATGGATTACGGCGTGGAGCGCATTTACCATCCGCATGACGGCATGGAGCTGGGCCTTCAGGCGATGATCGCCGACCTTATCGAACGCACGATGGCAGGGCGCCGGCCGACCGTCGCCCCCAGCAAGAATCGGTCATCTGTCGATATAGCCGCCACCATTTCGTCGATCGAAGAACGTGTTTTCGACGAGGCGGAATTAAGCAGGTTGCGAAAGGAATGGCGCATGCAGGCCGGGCAAGTGCCCGTTGTCGGCATCACGGGTACCGGCGGTGCGGGGAAAAGCAGCGTTACGGATGAAATACTCAACCGTTTCCTGTCGTGCTTCCCCGAGATTCGCATCGCGGTCCTAGCCGTCGATCCGACGCGTCGCCGCACGGGCGGTGCTCTGCTAGGCGATCGTATTCGAATGAACTCCTTGCGGTCCGAACGTGTGTATATGCGCTCAATCGCGACCCGACGGCAACATCTGGCGACGAGCGAGATGCTCGGCGACCACATCCTGTTCCTGAAATCCCAGGGCTTCGACCTGGTCATTGTCGAAACCGCGGGCATTGGGCAGAGCGACAGCGAAATCGTCGATATGGTCGACTTTTCGATATACGTCATGACCAGCGAATACGGGGCTGCGAGCCAGCTCGAGAAGATCGACATGATCGATTTCGCGGACCTGATCGTTCTCAACAAGTACGACAAGCGGGGTGCTGAAGACGCATTGCGCGACGTGCGCAAGCAGTGGAAGCGCAATCACGTGGCGTTCGCTGTTGCGGACGAAGATGTGCCGGTTTACCCAACCATCGCGAGCCAGTTCAACGACCCCGGTGTTAGCTGGATGTTCTCGGAGCTTTGTCGGCGTGTCGTCGAGAAGGTCGAACTCGATGCGGATCAGTGGACGCCGGAGATCGACACGTCGAATCGCGAGCCGCGTTCAACGGCGGCGATTCCCGGTGCCAGGATTCGATATCTTGCCGAAATCGCCGAACAGGGACGCGCAATCAACAGCCGCGCCGACAGCCAGGCAGAAACGGCAAGCCGCGCTCAGCATGTCCATGAGGCGTTGCGCTTGTTGGACGATCCTGAGTTACCTGCCGAGCTTGAGGCGTACAAGGCCGAAGCGCTAACGGGTGGCGGCGATCTTAGCCTGCTGACCCTGCGGCAGCGTTACCAGGAAGCGATCGGTGATCTCACGGCTGATTCGCTGCAGCTCCTCAGAGAATGGCCCGAACGCAAAGCGGGCGTGCGTTCCGAGAAACACAGCTACACGGTTCGCGGCCGCGAAATCACGGGCGACAATTATCGTGAAAGCCTGAGCCACCAAAAGATTCCGAAGATCGTGGCGCCGGATTTCTCGGACTGGGGCGAGCTTCTTTTGTTTCTCACCAAAGAGAATCTCCCGGGTGGCTATCCGTACACCGGAGGTGTCTATCCGTATCGGCGACTTGGAGAGGATCCGACTCGCATGTTTGCGGGAGAGGGCACGCCGGAGCGGACCAACCGCCGGTTCCATTACCTGTCGCTCGGTCAGGAAGCGGCGCGACTATCAACGGCCTTCGACTCGGTGACGCTTTACGGCGAGGATCCGCACGAGCGTCCCGATATATACGGCAAGGTCGGCAACTCAGGCGTGTCGATAGCGACAGTCGACGACATGAAGAAGCTGTATTCCGGTTTCGACCTTTGTGCACCGACCACATCGGTCTCGATGACGATCAACGGCCCGGCGCCGATGATCCTCGCGTTCTTCATGAACACGGCGATCGACCAGCAGGTTGAACAGCGCCTGCGCGAGACGGGTGGCTGGGACGCCGCACAAGAGAAGATCGACGAGTACTTCAAGGACAAAGAACGACCGCACTATCAGGGCGACCTTCCCGAAGGGAATAATGGCCTGGGCCTCGGGCTGCTCGGCGTATCGGGCGAGTTGGTCGTTGATGCAGAGACTTACTCGCGTATTCGAACAGAGACAATGGCGTCCGTGCGTGGCACCGTGCAGGCAGACATTCTCAAAGAAGACCAGGCGCAGAACACCTGCATCTTCTCGACCGAATTCGCGATGAAAATGATGGGCGATGTGCAGCAGTTTTTCATCGAGAACAATGTTCGCAACTACTACAGTATCTCGATTAGCGGTTATCACATCGCCGAAGCGGGAGCTAACCCGATCAGCCAGCTCGCGTTTACATTATCGAACGGCTTCACGATCGTTGAGTATTACCTTGCGCGCGGCATGGACATCGACAAGTTTGCGCCTAACTTGAGTTTCTTTTTCTCCAACGGCATGGATCCCGAGTACTCCGTTATCGGTCGTGTTGCTCGCAGAATCTGGGCGCGTGCGATGAAAGAGCGCTACGGTGCGAGTGCTCGCTCGCAGATGCTCAAGTATCACGTGCAGACTTCGGGCCGTAGCCTGCACGCGCAGGAAATCAGCTTTAACGATATCCGGACGACGCTGCAGGCGCTGTACGCATTGTTTGACAACTGCAATAGCCTGCACACGAATGCGTTTGACGAGGCGATAACGACGCCGACGGAACACTCGGTGCGGCGTGCGGTTGCGATACAGCTGATCATCTCACGCGAGCTGGGGCTCAATTTCTGCGAAAACCCGTGGCAGGGGTCCTTCATCATCGATGAGCTCACCGACCTGGTGGAAGAAGCCGTCTACCAGGAATTCGAGCGGATTTCGGAACGCGGTGGTGTTCTCGGTGCCATGGATACCATGTACCAGCGCGGCAAGATTCAGGAAGAGAGCCTGTACTACGAAAGCAAGAAGCATGATGGCTCACTGCCGCTGATCGGAGTAAATACCTTCCTGCCAAAAGAAGGGCAGGAGGATGAAGTGCACGAACAGGAGTTAATCCGGTCATCTGAGGACGAGAAGAATGACCAGATCAGTCACGTGCGTGCTTTCCAGCAAGGTCATGCAGACGAGAGTGGCGACGCGCTGGCGCGCCTGCAGTCGGTTGCCCGTGAGCGCGGAAACGTATTTGCAGAACTCATGGAGACGGTTAAGTCGAGTTCGCTGGGACAGGTATCGGGCGCACTCTACGATGTTGGCGGCGAATACCGCCGCAACATGTAAGGCCCGCCAGCAGGCGCCCTTGGGCCGCTTGAAACACGACACCAGCGGCGTATAATAACTTGCTTGTTGACAGCAAGTAAATGGTGATTCTTGCAGCAGACCAACACGACGCTGACGCAGGCCGAACGTACCGCCATGTCCGACAAGGCCATGTTGGAGGCCGCCATGGCGCTCGTCCTCGAGCACGGCACGGACAAAACGACACTGGTGATGATCGGCGAGAGGGCCGGCTACAGCCGCGGTTTGGCGACCTATCGCTTCGGTTCCAAAGGCGGACTTTACGATGCGTTGTGCAAGTCCATTTCCCGGCATTGGCTCGAATATATGAAGCAGGGCGTCGGCGACAAGGTCGGTATCGAAGCAATGTGTGCCGCGCTCGATACGATTTACAAATTCGAGCGGGAATCGCCGCAGGAAGCTCGTGCGCTGCAGATATTGTACAGCGGCGCCGCAAGCCCGAGCTCAGAGTTCCAGGAAACGGCTGTAGCCATTCGGCGTCGTCAGAAATCCGACGTCGCCGACTGGGTTCGGCTAGGGCAAGCGGCAGGCGAAGTTCGAGCCGACGTTGACGCGAACGAAGTCGCGGCTCAATACGTGGCTTACATTACGGGCATGACCTACCTCTGGCTGATGAGCCCCGACTCGTTTGATTTCTCAGACGCAAATGAGGTCATGAAAAGACATTTGAGAGATTCTCTTGCCGCGCGTTAACAAGCGGCAGATTTCAATAACAGGAAGACAAAATGACAGACGCTTATATTTTCGATCATGTTCGCAGTCCGCGCGGCAAGGGCCGCTCGAATGGGGCATTGCACGAGGTCACGCCAATAGATCTGGCCGCACAAATTCTCATTGCGGTGCGAGAGCGCAACGAACTCGACACAAGCAAACTCGATGACGTTATTTTCGGCTGCACCGCTCCGGTCGGCGAACAGGGATCCGTTATTCCTCGCCTGGCCGTACTCAACGCGGATTACGATCAAGGCGTTCCAGGAAAACAGCTGAATCGATTCTGTGCATCCGGTCTCGAAGCTGTGAACACGGCTGCGGCACAGGTGATGTCGGGCCAGTCCGATCTCACGATCGGCGGCGGCATCGAATGCATGTCGCGCGTGCCGATGGGTTCGGATTCGGGCGCAATGCACGCCGACCCGGGTTTCGCCTACAAGTCGTACTTCGTACCGCAGGGCATTGGTGCGGACCTGATCGCGAGCCTCGAAGGTTTCACCCGAAAGGACGTCGATGCGTACGCCGTGGAAAGCCAGGCGCGCGCTGCGAACGCATGGGAGAACGGCTATTTTTGGAATTCCGTTGTACCGATCACCGATCAACTCGGCGATGTCCTGTTGGATCGCGACGAACATATGCGGCCGGGAACGACGGTCGACGATCTGGCAGGCCTCAAAGCCGCGTTTGAGATCCCGGGCCAGCAGGCGGGGTTCGATTCAGTCGCGTTGCAGAAGTATCCGCAGGTGGAGGCGATAAACCACGTTCACACGGGCGGCAACTCGAGCGGCATCGTCGATGGAGCGGCCGCGGTCCTGGTCGGGACGAAGGAAATGGGCAAGGTGCTGGGGCTCAAGCCACGCGCCCGCATCAAGGGTTTTTCCTCGATTGGCACAGATCCGACGATCATGCTGACCGGTCCCGCTCCGTCCGCAGAGAAAGTGTTGAAGCGCTGCGGAATGGCTGTCAAGGATATTGACCTGTTCGAGTTGAACGAGGCGTTTGCATCGGTAGTGATGTTGTTCATGCGGCAGCTGGGCATCGAGCACGACAGGATCAACGTCAACGGTGGCGCGATCGCGATGGGCCATCCGCTCGGAGCAACGGGCGCGATGATATTGGGCACGGTACTCGACGAGCTCGAGCGTCGCGATCAGGGAACAGCGCTGATAAACCTGTGCGTTGGCGGCGGCATGGGCACGGCAACCATTATCGAACGCGTTTGAGTCGCGACAAAACTAACGGAACCAGATAAATGAATACACTTGACATCAAGACAGACAGCGATGGCATTGCAGTAGTCACGATCGATCTCAAGGATCGCTCCATGAATGTCGTATCACCGGAGTTCATCGCCGAGTTCGACCAGGCCATCGACCATATTGCCGGCGACGAGAACATCAAAGGTGCGGTGGTTACATCGGGCAAGAGTTCTTTTATTGCCGGCGCGGATCTGCTTCAGATTGTCGATGAAATCGCTCCGGGAGCAGACCCAAAAGTAGCCTTCGCCAAATGGAGCGGCCTGCAGGCGCTTTATCGAAAACTCGAAACCTGCGGAAAGCCTGTTGTTGCGGCAATTAACGGCACCGCACTCGGCGGTGGCCTGGAGCTCTGCCTCGCGTGTCATTATCGCGTAGCCGCGGATAATCCGAAGGCAAAACTGGGCCAGCCAGAGGTCCAGGTAGGGTTGCTGCCGGGCGCCGGCGGCACGCAACGTTTGCCACGCATGATCGGGCTCGAAGCGGCGCTGCCTATGTTGCTGCAAGGCACTCACCTGTCGCCAGAGAAGGCGACCGAGCTTGGCATCGTTGATCAGCTGGTGGATTCGGGTCAGGAGGTCGATGCCGCGAAGCAGTGGATTCTCAGCGGCGGCGAAGCTGTACAACCCTGGGACAAGAAAGGTTTTAAGGTGCCCGGAGGTGCCGGCCTGATGAATCCCAAAGCCATTCAAACGCAGATGTTTGGTGTCGCCTTATTGCAAAAAACCACCAACCATAATTATCCAGCGCCGATCGCGATTATGTCTGCGGTTTACGAGGGCTCGGTTTTGCCAATCGATACGGCCTTGCAGATCGAGTCAAAGTACTTTGCCGAGTTACTGACCAACGTCGTGACGCGCAACATGATTCGCACTTTGTTCGTGAACAAAGGGGCCGCGGATAAGCTGGCACGTCGTCCGCAAGGCATCGACAAGAGCAAGGTCACGAAACTCGGCGTGCTCGGTGCCGGCATGATGGGTGCCGGGGTCGCATTTGTTTCTGCTCGTGCCGGGATACAGGTTATCTTGCTCGATCGCAGCAAAGACGACGCAGAGAAGGGCAAAGACTATTCGCGTCAGTTGCTGCAAAAACGCGTAGACCGCGGTCGCATGACTGCGGAAGCTGCAGCCGATTTGCTTGAGCTGATTCAGACGACGGACGACTACGCGGATCTCGATGGCTGCGAGTACGTCATTGAAGCCGTTTTCGAGGATCGTGGCATCAAAGCCGATGTTACGTCCAGGACAGAAGCGGTTATCGGCAGCGATGCGATATTCGGATCGAATACATCGACATTGCCGATCACAGGGCTTGCCGAAGCATCACAAAGGCCCGAGAGCTTTATCGGCATTCACTTTTTCTCGCCCGTGGACAAGATGCCGCTCGTGGAAGTCATCGTCGGCGAGAAGACGAGCGATGAGGCAATCGCCCGTACGCTGGACTACATCCAGCAAATACGCAAGACGCCGATCGTTGTCAATGATAGCCGCGGTTTCTACACGAGCCGCGTGTTCAGCACGTTTACGAGAGAGGGCATTGCGATGCTTGCAGAAGGCGTCAATCCGGCACTGATCGAAAACGTTGCAAAGCATGCCGGCATGCCGGTTGGCCCGCTGGCGGTGACGGATGAGGTATCGTTGGAGCTGGCGTACAAGATTGGCAAACAGACGAAAGCGGACCTCGGTGACGACTATGTTGAGACACCCGCCGATGCTGTGATGGAAAAAATGGTCGTCGATCTCGATAGGCGCGGTAAGCGTTTCGGCGCGGGTTTTTACGAATACCCCGATGGCGGTAGCAAACATCTATGGCACGGACTGGCAGAACAGTTCCCGATGGCTGATGTGCAGCCGTCGCCGGAAGACGTCAAAACGAGGCTATTGTATGTGCAGGCCATAGATGCGGCACGTTGCCTCGAGGAAGGCGTGCTGACGCATCCCGCCGACGGTGATGTGGGGTCGATATTTGGCTGGGGATTCCCGGCCTACACGGGTGGCACATTGTCGTTCATCGAGACAGTCGGACTTCGGGCGTTTGTTGCCGAAGCGGACCGCCTTGCGGAGAAGCATGGGGCGAGATTCGAAGTTCCGAAAGGTCTTCGAGCCATGGCCGAGAGCGGGGACACCTACTATGGCTTGGCAGGCAAGGGCGATACACGCTCTGCCGCCTGAGGAGATTTATGGGACCTTCGATTGATTATTTCGTGGCTGCGCCGGCGGTGAATCGTTCGGAGAACAAGGCGCGATGGCGACAACATACCCATAGGTCTGTCGAGACATCGCAACGTCGTTATTCGGGCGATCCGCCCCGGCCCGAAAAAAGAACACTAATGTCAACGGGTTGTGGCCCAGTTGTGCCGATACTTTGTTGCACCTCTCGGCAAGGGCTAAGGCCATTACCGTCGAGCCGCGTCGCGTCTCGGCACAACTGGGCGCGCAACGCAGTCATGAAATAATCAATCGGAGGTTCCCCGTATGAGTGATATCGTTAGTTACGAAACCAAAGGGGCCGTGGCCGTCATTACACTGACTCGTCCCGACTCGATGAACGCCTTTACAATGCAACTGTCGAATGACCTGCAGCTGGCTCTCGAGCGGGCGGCGGGTGACGATACCGTGCGTGTCGTTGTTATTACCGGCGAAGGACGTTGTTTCAGCGCCGGCGCGGACCTGAGATCGGGATTCGAAGGCCGTCCCGTGTTCGGCAAGCTGCACTATGAGTACCGGCCGGTTTTTTCTGCGATCGCCACGATGTCGAAACCCGTTATCGCCGCGGTGCCTGGCTCAGCCGCCGGTATCGGTATGTCGATGGCCTTGCACTGTGACCTGATGGTCATGGCGGACAACGCGTTTTTGTTGTCGCCGTTTACGACGATCTCGCTGGTACCGGATGGTGGCCTCAACTGGTTATTGGTAAGACAGCTGGGCTATCGACGCGCATTCCAGCTTAGCGTCGAATCAGAGCGAATTCCGGCAGAACGATGTGTCGAGTTGGGGCTGGCCAACAAAGCCGTGCCTGCCGAGGACTTGCAAAGCGCGGCACTGGAGTGGGCTCAACGACTCGCGAAGCGTGCGCCGCGTTCACTTGAGGCGACCAAGAAGTGCATGCGCCACGCCATCGACAACGACTGGGCGAGCACGTTTAACATGGAAGCTGACTGGCAGCAGGCGCTGGCGGGCAGTGAAGACAACGTTGAAGACGTCGCTGCGTTCTTCGAAAAACGCGAGCCGAAGTTCACGGGCAAGTAACAAGCATCAAATTCCAGGCGGGTAAACAGTATGGACAGACATATATTCGAAGAAGAGCATGAGATGTTTCGAGACTCCGTGCGGAGCTTCATGAAGAACGAGATCGAGCCGCATAGCGACCGCTGGCACGAACAGGGCATCGTGGATCGCGAGGCGTACCTGAAGGCGGGCGAGATGGGCTTCCTCTTGATGTGGGCTGACGAACAATACGGTGGCATCGGCGTACGGGATTTTCGTTACGAGCAGATTCTCATCGAAGAGAATGCCCATCATGGCGATGCGGGATTCTTCATGACCTTGCACAGTCGCCTGGTCGGCTCTTATTTCGACGCTTTCGCTACCGAGGAACAGAAAGCGCGGTGGCTTCCAAGGTGCATCACGGGCGAACACATACTGGCTGTCGGTATCACCGAGCCGGGCGCTGGCAGCGATGTCGCGGGATTGCGAACCAAAGCCGAAGACAAGGGTGATCATTACCTGCTCAACGGCTCCAAGACCTTTATCTCGAACGGCATACTGGCTGATCTGGTCATTGTTGTCGCGCGTACGGATCCGGACAATAGTCATACCTTGTCACTGTTCGTCGTCGAACGCGGCATGGAGGGTTTCGAGCGCGGCAAGAACCTCAGTAAGATGGGTCTTAAGAGCCAGGATACGGCAGAGCTGTTCTTTAACAACGTCAAAGTGCCCAAAGAGAATCTGCTCGGCGAGTTTAATCGTGGCTTTTACCATTTGATGCACGGCCTCGCCGAGGAACGACTTTTGGGCGCCTGCGGTTACATTGCAAGTGCAGAGGCTGCCTACAACCTGACGCTCGACTACGTTAACGAGCGTAAGGCTTTTGGCAAACCGATCGCCGATTTTCAGAATACGCGCTTCAAGCTCGCGGACATACGGACGGAGCTGGACGTGGGCTACGCATTTGTCGATCGCTGTGTTGAAGTGCACAACAAGGGTCAGCTCACGGCGGACGATGCGGCCAAGGCCAAGCTCTGGACGAGTGAGCTCGAGGGTCGCGTTACCGATGAATGTGTGCAGCTGCACGGTGGCAATGGCTACATGGACGAGTACAAGGTCTCGCGCCTCTACACCAATGCGCGCGTTTCGCGGATCTATGCCGGTAGTTCGGAGATCATGCGTGAGATTATCGCGCGCTCGATCGGGCTTGATCCGCGTAAACGACAGAAAGCAAAAAGAGCGAACGCGGCTTGAGGGATCAGACGATGCGTACTGCGTTCGTGGGGCTCGGCGTGATGGGTTATCCGATGGCCGGCTTTCTCAAGAAAGCCGGTCACGACGTCGTCGTCTATAATCGTACGGAATCCAAAGCCGACGGCTGGACCCAACAATTTGGCGGGAGCCGGGCCGCGACGCCGGCTGCCGCCGCACAGGATGCCGAAATCGTTTTTTGTTGCGTTGGCAACGACGACGACGTTCGAGATGTCATTCTCGGACGCGAAGGCGTACTAAACGGCCTGTCACCGGGCGCTATTATCGTCGATCATACGACGGCATCGGCGACCGTTGCCCAACAGATCCACAGTATCGCGGCAGACAAAACTGTCGGATTTCTGGACGCGCCGGTCTCCGGCGGGCAAGCGGGTGCCGAGAATGGCCAGCTGACCGTAATTGTGGGTGGTGACG
>Ga0255046_10000074_pt1 | contig 20699 bp, 12 predicted proteins | sample BC1_12_27_MG_FD_183632 | JGI IMG/M metagenome (GOLD analysis project Ga0255046, IMG submission 183632) | Seawater microbial communities from Strait of Georgia, British Columbia, Canada - BC1_12_27 | ecosystem: Environmental > Aquatic > Marine > Strait | place: Canada: British Columbia...
ATCGCATGCACATTTACGGAGGATTCAACTACACGGACCCCGATATCGACGATCCGCGCGTAGACCCGGACTTTGGAGTGGAGCAGCTGTTACTCGGCGCGTCGTGGTTCGCAAGCGACGAGAGCTTCGCCTACCTCGAAGCCCTGCTGTCAGGCAGCAGGGACATCAATGGCAAGCATGTCGATTCCGTGCTGTCGGCGGGTTATCGCTTCGATTTCTAGTGTCGGCAGCCTTAGCCCGGATAATTCACCAGCTCGCCGCGCTCTCGCTTAGTCTTTGATCGCCTGACGGATTTTCTGCTTTCGGAAATAGGCACCGTTATTCCACTCAATCAGAAAATCCGCCAACCAATCAAATCCTTAAGCGATCTTACGCGCCAACTGGTGAAATATCCGGGCTAGGGTTTGGGCGATGCGCCCTGCAGGAGGCGGACCTCGAGCGGACTGGCCGTATCCAGGTGCAGGTCGCGTTGCGGGAAGGCGATGACGATGCCTGCATCCTGGAATTTCCGATTGATGGCGCGGCGCAGGTCCGTCAGCGTTAGCAAACGCATCTCCAGGTCCTGGACGAAGCAGCGCAGGCCGAGTATCAGCGCGTTGTCGCCGAAGTCCTCGAAAGTCACGAACGGTTCAGGATCGGCGATGACCTCGGGATGCTCTTTTGCGGCCTCCTCGATGAGTCGCAGGGCCTTTTCCACGTCGCTGCCGTAGGCTATACCAACTGTCACGTGCAGGCGCAGTATTTCGTCAGACAAGGACCAGTTCAGGACTCGACCCGCGACAAATTCCTTATTCGGTACCAGCAATTCCGTTCGGTCCCAGGTGCGAATCGTCGTGGCACGGATCTGTACCCGGGACACGGTGCCGCTGATGTCGCCGACCGTCACGACATCACCCACACGGACAGGGCGCTCGATCAGGATGATCAGCCCGCTGATGAAGTTGGCGAAGATCTCCTGTAGCCCGAAGCCGATGCCGACGCCGAGGGCGGCGACGAGCCACTGCAGCTTGGACCAGTTAACACCGATTATATTGAGCGTGACCACGATGCCGATGGCGGCGATCGTGTATTGGGCGAGTGTCGAAAACGCGAGACGGCTACCCGGTTTTATGGACGGCGTTTGCCGCATGACAATTTCGATGAGGGACGGTACGTTTCCAGCGGCAATGATTGTGACCACGATGACGACACCGGCAATGATCAGGTCGATCAGCGTTACTGGCTGCAGCGCTTCCTCGCCGCCGACGGTGGCAACGTAGTGCCACAGGGTGATATCACTGAATATGCCGAGCGCCGGCAATACACTGGACCAGATGCCGGCTATCCCGAGAATCATCGTTATGACCAGCGCGACGTTGACGAGTTTGCGAGTATCCGCATCGAGCGATGCGATGTCCTCGAGAGCGTCCTCTGCACTCTCGGGACCTTCATCTGTCGCTACGGCTTCACCGCTGGCCTCGCGAACCGCGGCCTCTCGCCTTTGCAGTGTTTCGCGCAGCAGCAGTCTGCGTTTGATAACAAGCAACCAGCGTACGATCAGTTCCCGCACGATCGCAACCCCGAAGAACAGCAACACCGAATACAACAGCTTGCTGAGCAGTGTGCCGGCTGAATACATGAAGCCGGCCAAAGATATGATTCCAACTGCCAAGGGGATGAGCGTCGCCACCACGATGAAAAGCCGCGGGTAGGGGACCATCGGCTTGCTCCCGGGTGGTCGCGGCAGGGCCTGGGCAATGCCGTCGCTGGGTTGCAACACGCGGTAGAGGAACCATGTCAGCCCACCGGCCAGAATCACCATCATGACCTGGTTCAGTCCGCTGCTCGCCGCCATTTCGTCGAACTCGCGATTGACCAGCAGCACGAATCCGGGCAGTACCAGTACCAGCGTCAGCCAGTCGAACTGCCGTCGAAGTGTCGCAACACCCTCCGCTGCCCAGCGAAAATGGCCAACCGCCACGCCGCCGGGTGTGCACAGCCTGCGGAACGCCAGCAACACGAGCAGCATCAGCGATACCTGATACAGGCCTACACCGATGGCGCGCGAAGCTTCGTCCGCCTGCGCCTCACTGGCAATTCCGTACCCGGTGGCCGCGACAAAAACCGGCCATGGCAGCGTCAGCACGACAGTAAGCAGAACGGCCATGATCGTCGACGAAAAACTGTCTTCTGACGGTTTGTTCACCTTGGCCGACGTGCCGTGCAGGCGAGCATGCAATCTGGCCCGTCTCCAGTAGTACAGTATCACTAGCAGCGCAGCGGCAATCTGCAATGGAGAGCGCTGCAGCCGGTCGGCAAATACGCTTGCCGCGCCGATCCAGCGATCCGGTGCGAGGAACGCCATCAGCTCGCCTGGCAGAGCGACGACGTCGGCCCAGCCGAAGGTGCCGCGGCTGCGGACCCACATCAGGTGTTCGGCGAGGAAATCGCGAAACTCGGTGATGACTTCGAAGAGCTGGCTCTGCGTGTAGCCGCTGTCGGCGAGCATGCGCAAATAGCTGCCGTGCAATCGAATCAGCTGTTGCAGCATGCCGCTCTGCGATTCCACCAGCTGCACCAGAGCCGGCCGTAGCAGCAAGGCCTGGTCGTCCGGGACGAGCTCGAGTTGCCCATCGACATAGCTTTCGACATCGCGGATGGCTCGCCAGCGTTCACCGAGTCCGATATTGCGTATGCTTGCCTCGGCGATCTGGTCCTCGCTCAGTTTCAGTCCTCTGCGATAGACGATGGGTGCCGGCAGCTTGCGGCGCTCCTGCGCGAGATAACGGCCGAGCGCCTGGCGGATGCCTGCAACATCAAGCCTGCTGCGCGTTCGCTCGTAGCGCTGCCGCATCTCCTCGAGCTGCCGTTCGGCGGCGTCATTGCTTTGCGTAAGCGCCTCGACGGTCACCGTTAACTGGTTCAACTCCTCGGCAAGCTCGCGCATTTCGCGGATGACCTGCTCGACGAGCGGGTGCGACGCGTCGGCGCCGAGGGATTCCAGGCCGAGCTCCGCGAGTACCCGCTCTGTCTCGTCGCGCCGGCGCTCGCTCAGGGTTGTCTGAAGCGCCCCGACACGAGCCTGCTGGCGCTCCAGTATCTGGGCGGCTTCATCCGCTTGCGCCTGCAACAGCACGATGCGCACGGGTTGACTGAGGATCTCCTGGTCCAGCATCTGGATTTCCGCCCGCAGGGCGGCCGCCGTACTCTGCCATGCCGCTCGTCGGGCTTCCTGGACGATCTCCGGATCGTCCGCACTGTCCGGCTGCGAAATCGCTTCAGTGACTGCCCGTAGCTCTTCGTCCGCAAGTGAGAGACGTTCGCGTGCCGCCTGCGGGCGGGTTTCTTCGGTGGTGAGTTTTTGCCTCAGTTCGGTGTCGGTCGCTCTGGCCGAGGCTTCGCTCGCCTGCTCCTGTTGCAACAGTTCGTCGATAGCCGCGATTGTGGAATCCCGGCTCACAGCAAGCCCGGCCAGCGGATCCGCGTCCCGCCCTTCGGCGACAGATGCACGCAACCGTTCCGCCTCGGCAGGCGCCTCCGTGATCGACTGCCGGAATCTCTCGGTGGCTTCGCTGTAGCCCTCGGCGGTCGCCAGGTTCACGAGTGCCCGCCGATAATTCTCCAGAGCTGCCGACCGGGTTGCCTCATCGTAGGCGGACGAGTCTTGCAATTGCTCGATCTGCGACTGCAGCACCTCGGCCGTCAGATCCGCGACCGTCGCGTCATCGACGGTCTGCCCAAAAGCGGTGCCCAGGGCGAGCAGACCGGCCGCAATGATCAGTCGACGAACGCGGCAAGATCCGTGGCGATGCGCTGCGGGGCGATGGCTGTTCATTCGTGATTCAGGCTCGGCTTTTCGACGATTGCATCTAGTTTGAGGGAACGGGGCATCGGCATCAACACGGATGGCGAGGCAGGGTTCCGGTGAGAGATCACCTGGCGTGTCCATTTCCTTAGCGCGGTTAGTCGAACGCGCTCGAATTAACCAGGAAGTGGACGTAAATGCTGGCGGCATAGCCCAGCGCAATCGCCCAGGTCCACTTCAGGTGAGCGAAGAAGGTGTAGACACCACGCGCCTGGCCCATGACGGCAACGCCGGCCGCAGATCCGATCGAGAGAAGGGATCCGCCGGCGCCGGCCGTCAGTGTCACGAGCAGCCACTGGCCATGGCTCATCTCGGGCAACATTGCCAGCACGGCGAACATCACGGGAATGTTATCGACGATCGCTGAAATGATGCCGACGAGAACGTTGGCCGTCGTCGGCCCCAAGTCGCCGTACATCATCTGCGAGCCCAATGTCAGGTAACCGAGCGTGCCCAGGCCACCCACGCACAGAATGATGCCGTAAAAGAACATGAGCGTGTCCCACTCGGCTCGTTCCAGACTCTGGAAGATGTCGAACTGCTTGCGTCCCGATGAGGTTTGTTCGACCCCCATCTCGACTTCGAGCGCCGTGTCGCTGAAATTCTCGTCGGCAGGCGCCGGGAAGAACGAATCGCGGCGCTTCAGGTAGTAACCGTAAAGTTTTAGGAGGCCGAGGCCGGTCATCATGCCGAGTACGGGCGGCAAGTGCAGGATGTTGTGCGCTGAGACGGCCATCGCGATCGTGACGATGAACAGCCCGCAGACCACCCAGGCACCGTGCTGCAACTCCGCCTGTTCGGTTACCTCGTCCGGCTTGCCGGCAGGGATAGCGAAGCTCATGATCACAGCCGGCACCAGCCAATTCACAACAGAAGGTGCAAACAGGACGAAGAATTCCTGGAACTCCACGATGCCCTTCTGCCACACCATCAGCGTCGTGATGTCACCGAACGGACTAAACGCGCCACCGGCGTTGGCCGCGACCACGATGTTGATGCACGCGAGGACGACGAACTTGGTATTCGATCCGCCGACGGCCATTGCGACGGTCGACATGAGCAAGGCTGTGGTCAGATTATCGGCGATCGGGGAGAGGAAGAACGAGAACAGACCTGTCAGCCAGAAGATTTTCTTCAGCGAATACCCTTGGCTGACGAGCCACACGCGCAGCGCATCGAACACGCCGCGTTCATCCATCGTGTTGATGTAGGTCATCGCGGCCAGCAGGAACAGGAACAGTTCGCCGAACTCGAGCAGGTTGTGTCGCACCGCTTCCCCGGCTGTGTGCGTGTCGCCGTGCTGCATGTAAGCGATGGCGACCAGCATCCAGATGACGCCGGCAGCAACGATGACGGGTTTGGATTTTCTGAGATGCAGCACCTCCTCGCCAATCACGACAAGGTATGCGACGACAAAGATTGCCAGGGCCGCGAAGCCGGCCCAGTGACCGGTGAAGTCGAACACACTGCCTTCTGTCGCAGCCGCAGCAGCGGTGGGAACCATCAGTGCGCCGAGGAATAACAGGACGGTGGCACCGGCAAACGCCGGCGATACGAAGCGATGTTTCGAATTCATGATTTGGACTCCTTATCGGTCCGTGGGTAAATTCAGAGTAGCAGGTGCAGGTGGTTAACCCAATTGAGGGTGAGTAACACATCTCTGTCTGGTTATTACATCACTCCAGCAGCTTGAACATTACGGCGGCCAGGAATCCTGCCAACGTGCTCAATCCCACTTCGTTCGGCTTGCCATGCGCCGCCGCCTCCGGGATCATCGCGGCGGCAATCATGGTAAGCATAGCGCCCGCCGCCAAGCCCTCGGCGAACGCCAGCCAGGTCTCACTGAGTACACCTGCGAGCAGAAAGCCGAGGCCTGCTCCGACGGAGGTCGTCACCATCAACGCAAACCACATGAAAAAGATCCGGCGACGGTTCCAGCCGGCGCTAAGCATGTTGGCGGAGCTCGACAATGCTTCGGGGAAGTTCGAAAGGAACAGCCCGGCGACGAGCGTGTACGGGATTGCCTGAACAAACCGCAATTCTGCGAGGGAGGGGTGAACCGCGATCACGGCGAAGAGCCCGGCACCGATGACGATGCTTTCGGGGATGCCGTCGAGCAGAATACCCAGCCATACGGCGAGGGGCGAACCCTTGTCCTCAGCGTGGGCTCTGCCGATCGCAAGTGCCGATACCTCTTCTCCGAGTCGCAGGGCAGAGGCCGCCGAGCGGGTCCACTCGATAGCCTCGTTGAGACGCGTGGTCAGATGGTGTTCAATTTGGCCCATTCGCTCAGCCGCGAGATCGCGGCAAGCCTTGTCGAAATTGGGAGACAAGGTCCTCAGGTGGTCGATGTCTTCACGCGCCAGCGCGAGACACCTTACGTCGCTCTTCGCCCGTATCGTGCCCAGGCCCGTCAATCCGGGCACGAACAGCATCACCACTCCAATCAAGGTCCCCGGACCGAAGGTTTCGCCGTGTTTGCCGCTGATCTCGATGTCCACCTCTCCCTCGAGGACAATGTGCGCTCCGGCGGGCTGATCATCATGTCCGAAGATCAGCTCACCTCGTCTGAAGTCAACGGGCCTCAGCATGCCGGCGAGCATCTGTCCCATCTCACTGTTCAGGGCAGCGAAGGGCGGGACCTCGAGTACGGCGCCCATCACCTTGCTAACGCTTTCGCGGCGACGTTTTGCCAAGTACGCCAGCGTGGTGGAGGTCTTGCGCAGGTAGCCGCCCTTCTTGTTAACCACGGTGTCCAGCATCACGAACACCAGTCCCCCGAGAACACCGCCAGCCAGCATGGCAAAAAAATGGGCGTAGGCGTGTTCGCTGCCAGCAGCGTGATTCTGCTCAGTAAGGGCGAAGGCCGTGGGAGCCACGAGTTCCACGCTTAGCGCCGCGATCAACGCACCAGCACCGAATGCGGCGAGTATCGCGATGTACCGCGGCTGGAAACGCACGTTCAGCCCGACGAGTGAGCCGAGCGGCAACGACACGGCACTGACTGCACCGAGGACCAGCGCCCAGACCACATACACCAACGTCGCATCTGTCATGTGAAGGTACCTCCTTGCTTCAAGGATACCTCACTCGCTTGCCAGGATTAACGCCCGCCTCTTCCAATGGGGCGTCTATTACGACCTGGCCGACATCACTGACTGGGGCCATACGTGAAGGAGACGGGGTCGGGACAGTCCTAGCGAAAATGCTCGTCCACGTAAGCCAGCACTTCGCTGGGCTTCAGTGCTTGCGTCGTATTGGACATCCGCACAAAACATGACTCTTCGTTGTCACGGTTGAAGAACACCGGTGAGGTTGCCGGCAGGCACTCCACGACCAGAACCCGCTGCCCGCCCAGTTCGTGGACCATTGAACGGATACACCGCAGAAACTCCGCGCCCAGGTGGGCCTTGATAAGGTTCACCCAGTGGAGCAGCATCTTGTCCTCGGTCTGGAAGTGGTCCTTGCCAAGGCCAATGACCTCCCCGTCATCGGCAACACCGACCAGTAACGCGCCGCCGTCGGCGTTCAAATAACCCGCCACGGTCTTGAGGCAGCCGTTCTCGATCTTTTTGTCGCTGCGATCGGCGTGCAGATTCCAGCGCATAGTCGACTTGAACTCAACGCTGTCTCCCTCACCCGCGTCGATGATCGCGGCCAGGCGTTCGGGCGTGAAGTCGGTGAAAGCCCGGGCCAGTCGGGCGCGAAGCTCCTCAACCTGTTCCGCCAGCGCAAGGATATCCTGGTAGTGCGAGAACTGGGCCTCGACTCTGGCCTTCACGAGGTCCGGGTTGAACGGTTTGGTGATGTAGTCCACGGCACCCAGCGACAGGCCCTTCTGTTCGTCCTCCACGTCGGTCTTCGCGGTGATGAAGATCACCGGAATCAGCGCCGTGTCCGGATTTTCCTTGAGCCGACGACAGGCCTCGTAGCCGTCGACCCCCGGCATCATGACATCGAGCAGGATGATGGCCGGGCGCGGCTCCTTCTGCGCGACGGCGACCGCCCGATCGCCGTTAGTCGCCACCTTGATCGTGAAGTCGTCCCGCAGCATGGCGTGGAGGAGATCCACGCTCGACGGCGTGTCATCCACGACCAGCAAGACGGGCTTGTCGCTATTCATTAGTCGTCTCCTTTCAGCAATTCAATCGCGGTATCGAAGTCGTAAGCCTGGATCGCCTGCTGGAGTCGGGGAAAAACCACGCCGCTGAGGCTACTCTTCAGCAAACCCTTGTGCTGCTCGAAATACTCGACCGCGTCGACGCTGGATGATTCGAGGTATTCGGTGAGTTGGCGGATCACGTCGTCCAGCGCCTCGCCTGACGTTTCTCCCGAATCTTCGTCGGTCTGATCCGCCAGGTATGCCGCCAATCCCGGCAATACCTGGCTGATCTCCCGGGTTAGAGGCGCCAGCTGTTCGTGGCCGTAGGACTCAGCGGCCACCGCGCTTTCCACCGTCATCGCGGCCTCGTGAATGGCCTGTGTGCCCAGGGCTCCCGACACGCCGTTAAGGGTGTGCACCACGCGTCGTGCTTCTTGGGTATCGCCGCTATCGATCGACGATCGAAACGTTGCGTCGAAATCCGTCAGCTGTTCCTTATAGCGCGCCAGGAGGCGACGGTATAGTGAGACATCGCCCAGTACGCGGGCGAGGCCGGCCTTCGTATCGATACCCGGTATCTCGATATCAACCGGTTCGATCACCTCCGTCGATTCGGTCGTCGCTCCGATCGTGCGATCACCCTCTATTTCGACCCAGCGAGCCATGGTGACGAGCATCTCTGCAATGTCGACGGGCTTGGCGATGTGATCGTTCATCCCCGACTCCAGAGTCAGTTGACGATCGCCCGCCATGGCGTTGGCGGTCAAGGCGATGATGGGAAGCGCCGCGAAACGGCCGTCCTCACGGATCAATCGCGTGGCCTCGTAGCCATCCATCACCGGCATCTGGCAGTCCATGAGTACGAGGTCGTAGTTTCCAGCTCTGACCTTTTCCACAGCCTCCTCGCCATTGGCCGCAACCTCCGAACTCATACCCTGGCTGCTCAACAGCTCCGTGGTGAGCTCCTGATTGATCTCATTGTCTTCGACCACCAGGACATGGGCGCCTCGCAACCGCGCGGCCGCTCCCTCGGCCTCCCGGTTGCGGCGCGACGAGCGTGCCGTCACCGGCGCCGCATGACCCATTGCGCTGACCACAGCGTCATACAGGCTGGATGCCGTCACCGGTTTCGCGAGCACGCCGGCGACACCCATATCGTCGGTCAACACCTGCAGGTCTTCACGCCCGTGTGCGGTGATCATCACGATTTCCGGCGGGTCGGCTTCGCGGCTCGATGCTTCCATCAGGATCTGCCTGACGGCGGAAACCCCGTCGATTCCCGGCATCTTCCAGTCCATGAGGACGAGTCGGTAGCTGCCGGATTCGACGGCATCAATGGCTGCTCTCCCGGAATCCACGCAATCGACGTTGAGACCGAAATGGCGCAACTGGACTGACATCAGGTCCCGGACGGTCTCATTATCGTCGACGACCAGGGTTGTCGCACCGGCGAGATCGGCTGGCGGTTCGTCCGATGCCAGGGTTTCTTCACCGAGACAGAGTTTCACCGTGAAATGGAACGTGCTGCCGGCACCGTCTTGGCTTTCGACCCATATCTCACCGTCCATCATTTCGCACAGCTGGCTCGAGATGGTCAGGCCAAGACCGCTACCACCATAGCGACGGGTCGTGGAGCTGTCCGCCTGGCTGAAGGATTGGAACAGCCGCTCCTGCTGCGCTTCGGTCATGCCGATGCCGGTATCGCGGACAGAAAAATGCAGCGTGATCGATGTCGCGCCCTCCGCTTCGACGCCGACCGCGATGACCACCTCGCCATTCTCCGTGAACTTGACGGCGTTGTTGCCGAGATTCAGGAGCACCTGTCCGAGACGCAAAGGGTCACCGATGAATGAACGCGGCACCGCGGGAGGAATATCGAACAGCAGCTCAAGGCCTTTGTCCTCGGCCAGCAACCCGATCTGGGTGCCTAGGTTGTCGAAGATGTCGTCCAGGAGAAACGGAACCTCCTCGATGGTCAGTTTGCCCGCTTCGATCTTGGAGAAATCCAGAATGTCGTTGATAATGCCCAGCAGCGCCTGAGCCGAGCGATGCACCTTGTCGACATAACCCCGTTGACGCGTTTCCAGGTCCGTCTGCAGCGCGAGGTGAGACATGCCGATGATGGCGTTCATCGGCGTCCGAATCTCGTGGCTCATGTTGGCCACGAAGTCGGACTTGGCGCGGCTCGCCTCCTCGGCTTTTCTCCGTGCCGCCTTGTTCTTCTCGATGAGGTCGAGCATGTCCATGAACTTGGCGATCTGCCGTGCCAGGTTATCGCCGAGCATGGCCTCGTCATCGGCAAAAGCCCGGCCCGGGGTGTCGGAACTGATCATGAAGATGCCGATCAGACCACTCTGCGACAGCAGGGGCATCAGCAGGACGGCCTCCGTGTCGCGCTCGACATAGAACGTGTGCATGTCCGCGAATCTCGGGTCCTCGCGGATGTCGGCGACGTTGATGGTTTGCGCCGTTTCCACCACGAGGCGCACGGCGCTGATCGAACGGGGAAAACGAACCCCGAGCAGCGAGGGCACGCCGGATCGCTGGTATTCCGCGATTACCTCGACGTCCTCGCGGTCGTCGCTGAACAGCACCACGGCGGCGCTCCGCGCCTGGAAGTACTCAACGGTCGCGTTCAGAACCGGGGTCAGCGCCTGTTTCATGTTCGTGGATTCGGTCAGGCTGGAGGTCACCTGGCCGATCAGTTCCAGCTGCTCACCCGCCTTTTTGTACTGCCGGTTGATGGCGCGACTGAACCAGAGGACGGCGCCCGCAAGTCCGACACACAAGCCGATGACGGATAGGAGCACGATGAGGAAAACGTTGCGAAATGCGATGAAGCCGCTCAACACCTCGTCGACATCGATTTCCGTGATGATGCCGAGCCCAAGCGTATCGTCCCAACGCCAGGCCCCCATGACCATGACACCCCGGTAGTCGCGATACCCTTTGTCGTCCGCTCCTACATTGCCTGCCACAACCGACGCTGCCGATCGGATCAGTGGTTGCTCTTCGCGTGGGAGCGTTGAGGTCGCTCCCTCGACGAGGTTGACGCCAGGATCGCGCAGTTCGACGCGAAGCTGGCTGCTTTGATTTCGATCCAGCAGGCCGATGTCCCGCAACTGATCGTCAAAGCGCGATTGGGAGATCAGTCGGCCGCTCTTGTTGATCAGGTAGGTTTCACCCGTAGACCCAACGCGACCGGTCTGCGCTATGAAGCTGAAATCTGCGCCCGGATCGATCCGCAACGAGATGACGGCTTCGACCTGACCTGCGGCGTCGTAGTGGGGACCGATGATGAATTCGGTTGCATCACGTACGGGACCCGCCGTTAGCGACACGTCCGACACGATCGGCGGCACCAGCACGGTTTCGCCGGCGAATGCGCGATCCAGTAGTTCAGGGGATTGTTCGGCGATCAGGTTGACCGTGCCGACGTTGCTATCTCGCATGGACCCAACGCTGACGCGATCCTTACCGATGACGAAAAACCCGAGACTGTCGTTCGTATTGCTGAATTCCGCGTAAGCCTCCCGCAGTCGAGCCAACGCGTCGCTGGCAAGCAGCGCTTCCCTGTCGCGCGGCATCGACACCAGTTCTGTGATCTGCGGTTTCAGCGTGGGACCCGTCGAGAATTCGCGCAACCGGGATTCCCAGGCGCTGAACCAGTTCCTGAGAGCGGCCTGGGTCGTGCGTGTTGTGATACTGGCCGACTCCACTGCCTGCATGGAAAACTGGTTGCGGATCTGCCGCAGGCCAAGGGCGCTGACCGCGAAGATCAGAACCGAGAACAGCAGCACGCCGGCCACGGCGAAGCGTCGTGTTTTCGGCACGTCGAGGTTCTGGAGGGCGCCTTCGCGCGAGTGTCGGTAGAGGCCGGCGACCAGCACCAGCAACAGCACTACCAGGCCGGCGGTGCCGATATATGCCAGGAAGATGAAATCCGAGGATGTGGCTAGTTGCTGAGTCTCCATCTGTCTGATGCCTAAGTCAGAATGGGAAGACAACCGGCGCCAGCACAACGGTGACGACGCCGACAACTAGCGTTAGCGGTAGCCCGACTTTTACGAAGTCGGCAACGGTGTATTCGCCTGGACCGTAGACCATCAGGTTCGTCTGGTAGCTTGGTGGAATGATCGTGGCGCCGACCGTGCCGGTCATCAAAGCGATAGCGAATGGCATAAAGCTCACCTGCAGTTGATCCGCCATTGACAGCGCGATGGGAAAGATAAACACGGCCGAAGCCGTATTGGTAATCAGGTTGGCCATGACGACGCGACCGACGAATATGGCGATCAACGCGGTGTACGGATCGCCATCACCGAGTCGATTCAGCAAGACGGCGATATCTGCCGCCAGTCCGCTTTCCGACACTGCGGCAGCCACGCCGATCGCTGCAGCCAGCACGCCGAGCGTTGCGTAATCGATACTGCGGGCGGCAACACCGAGTGTCATACAGCCGGTCAGCAGCATCGCCCCCGTGGCGAGCAATGCGGCATTCAGCATTGTCAACCAGCCAAACGCGGCAGCCGTGATCATTGCGACCGTGATGACCGTGGCAATCACGGCTTTGTCAAAGCGCTGGATACGGTAACCCGGCACGCGTTTGACCAGCGAGAAATTGGTTTCATCGCGATTCACAAAGAAAAATGACTCATCGACTTCGAGGACCGCAACATCACCCACTTCAATCCGGACCTGGTCGATTCGGCCAGCAACCGGTCTTTCGTTTCGGCATATGCCGATCAGCGTTATCCGGTACGGGGTATCCGGCAGCGGCAACTCGGACACCTTGCGACCGATCCCAACACTTTGCGGCGAGATCACGACCTCGACGAGATTGTGCTCATGGCGCTCGGTCTGCATCGGATGCATAGTCTTGAGCGGCGCCAACCCGTTCATCGTCCAAAGGTCGGCAAGTACCTCGATTTCGGCCGATACACAAAGTACATCACCGGGTTGCAGGCGAGTGCCAGGGTCCATAGCGGCGCTCGATCCATCGGCCCGCACCAGCTCGACGAGTTCAAAGCCGACCGGCTTGGCGAAGCCTGTAGCTTCGAGCGTCTGACCTGCAAGCAGTGACGCTTCAGGGACGGTGAATTCGGCGCCATAGCGCCGAATCGATTTTGGCAGCGCTGCGCCCTTTGCCGCACCCGGCAGCAACCAACCTGACACGGCGATTATCAGCACGAGGCCGAGGATCATCGCCGGCACCGCGACGAAACCGGGGTCAAATAACCGGATCTCGCGCAGCCCGGCCGAGCCGCCTACGCCGCTGGCCAGGGCGTCAAGAACCAGGCCGGCGATAATCAGATTGGTTGCGGTGCCGATCAGCGTACAGGTGCCGCCGAGGATGGAAGCGAAGGAAAGGGGGATGTAGAGCCTGCCCTTCGCAAGGCCAGTGCTGCGACACAAGTCGCGGATCACCGGGATCATCATTGCCACAAGGGGCGTGTTGTTGAGGAATGCACTGCCAAAGGCTATAGGCGGGAGGATCTTTAACTGCGCACCGAGCAAGGTCTTTGGACGGCCGATGAACCGTTCACTCAACAGGCTGATCGCACCTGTGGAGTACATTCCCGCCGCGACCATGAATAGCGCGCCGATCGTCAGTACGCCAGAATTGGAAAAGCCTGCCAGGCTGCGGTCGAGGGGCGCTAATCCGAAAGTGACGCTAAGTGTCAAAGCACCAAGGAAAACCACCACGGGCGGGAGTCTCGTCGCCAGTAATGCGACAAAAGTAGCCGCCAGGAGGGCGATGGTCAGCCAGGCATCTACGGACACTTGCTTATTTCCACACGATGGTTGCGACTCTGGCAAACCGCATGTCGCATGCCGAAATAGTAATTCACTCGAATGAGCCAAATGAGTATGCGACGCTCAACAGAACGCCGTCATATAACCAGTCCAGAGCACCGTTGAATTCGCTGCCATCCGCATCTACGTCCAGCGAGACGTTGTTGTAACCGAGCCCGACGGCAAAGTTGTCGTGAAAATGGTAATCCAGCCCAATATAGAAATCGAACAGGCGCCCGTCTACGTTATCGTATTCGATCGCAAATAATTCTGCGCTACTACGTAGCATTAGTCGAGGCGTTAACCGGTAGTCTCCGCGGAGTCCGATAACCGGTAAGGGAGCGGTGAGACCGTCCGACTCGAACTGACCTGTGTTGGCGTCAGTCAGGCTGATGTCATTAGATAGAACGTAGAGTCCGCCAGCCACCCCCAGGTAGCCGTTATCCCGCTGCAAGAAGGAATACGTATAGGCAATCTTGTAGATGGTCAAATCATACTCTGAGGAAACGGTCGAATTGATGTCGAAAATCTCATCACCGAACTGGATTGGTTGATCAATCGTGGCGGTTGCGTCACGGGACAAATCAAATATGGAAAAGTCGATGCGGTGCCGCGGATTGAATCTGTAGTACGCATCCAAACGTGCAACTGTATCTGATGAATCCAGTCCCAGATCGTCTTCGCCATCGATTACTGTACCCATCCCTAAGGTTTCTGAATCCAGACGGGCTTCCGTATTTCGATCAGTGATAAACGCTCCGAGAGAGATACCGCCGCGTTCAGAGCCAGGGTCGGCTGCAAGACTGACTGATGCGTACAATGTTAACAAGATGAAAAGTTGAGGCTGGCAGCGCACAGTTTGCTTCCGTTGATTGAACGCGATGAATCTATTCCACTAACTCAAAATTACTAGTCGTTTTTCCGCAAAAAAACACTTTAGCGCGTCGGGGCGCCGACCGGCAACCCTGGGTTCGAGCGCAAATGGCGCCCAGGATAAGCGATTGGCGTGTTCTGATTAGTCCGGGTTTCGCACCAGGAATTACGCTACGCGCAAGAATCCGGACAATGAGGAAAAACATGTTTCAGCCCGGGCATTCAAAAGGACTCGGCACGACACTGTGCAATTACGAGTCGAAACCGGTTGCCGGCGAGCAGCGCAACTCTGTAACTACCGAATGCAGCCTCGTGATTCATTTTGTTGTCGTCCTGGTGTTGCTTCTCGCCTATTCCCAGGCCCAGGCCGACATCAGCGACTCGTTTCGGAACCTGTCTCAGGAATCGGCAGTCGAGCAACGGTATCTCTATCGTTCGCTCCACACCAAACACTATGATCCTGATCCAGACCATGTCAACGATCAGCAGATGGTCGGATTGGAATTCGGTATGGCGGGAAACCGCCTGTGGGGCATGGCCATTTTCAACAATTCGTTCGGCCAGAAATCGAAGTATCTATACATCGGCAAGAAATGGCATATTTTCGAATCCGACCGCTTGTACTTCAAGCTGACCGGTGGACTATTACACGGTTACGAAGATCCCTACGAAGACAAGATCCCGTTCAACGGCCTCGGGATCGCGCCAGCGGTCGTTCCGGCCATAGGTTACAGCTACAAGGATATTTTTGTGGAATTCGCGCAACTCGGTGTTGCCGCCGGCATGATTAACGTGGGCAGGAGGTTCTAGCGGCAACGCGTCGCCATCATATCCGAAATTCAGGGCTGGGCGCGATACTGACTCGGGGACTTGCCATACCAGCGCTTGAACGCGCGTGAAAAATTGCCCGGCTCGGCAAAGCCAAGCAGATAAGCGATTTCGTTGAGCGAATACTGCGAATTGCGCACATATTGCAACCCGAGTTCACGCCGCGAACTGTCAAGCATCCTGCTGAAAGATAGCCCCTGCGTTTTGAGTTTGCGCTGCAGGGTGCGCAGACTCAGGTTGATCGCCGCTGCGATGTCGGCTTCGTCGACCCGGCCACTGGGCATGCGTTCGATCAGTTTCGACCGCACGCGCATGACGACGTCGCTGTGGTCGAGTTTGGCGAGATAGTCGGTGACGACCTGGTCGTTGACACGCACCAGCTCGGGATTGGCAGTGGATAGCGCTTCGTTGGCTACTTTGGGATCGATATACATCGCGTACCGTTGCTGTGAAAACTCGACCGGCGCCTTAAACAACTCGGCGAACTGCTCTTCGCAACCCGGGCTGGCGTGCCGCATCGATACTCGCTGTGGGCGAAACTTGTTGCCGTAAGCCGCGCGGCACATGATCAGAATCATCGCCATGCCCGCATCCATCGCGGCCGGCTGCGGCGGCGGAAATACGTCGCCTTCGGCAACGCTGAAGCAAAATGTGTCCGGCGATTTTTCAATTTGCAGCATGCCTTTGGCCGCAGTATTGGCCATGCTCGAATAGCGAACCACCCGATCGAAACCTTCGGCGAGGTTGCTGCTCGCCAGCCACGAATACCCGAGCGCATGAAAGGTTGTTGGATGCCAGAAGCTTGCGACCCGAAGACCAAAGCAGGCATCACCGGTGGCTTCGACCGCAACCGACCACAGCCGCTGAATCGATGTATAGGAATAACGTGTCAGCGGTCGGCTCAGACGTTCATAATCCAAACCCGCGTGTCGGAAAATATTGCGGCTGTCCTGCCCGTAGGAATCCAGCGCCTTCGCGATCATCAACACCGAAGAAGAAATCACTGAATAATGACTTGCAAGCGGCATATGCGTTCAGTTTCTATTCAAAAAGATAATCGATCGTCGTCGCCCGATTTTCGTGCGCATGCTGCCGATTCGCAGCCAGCTCTGATATCAGTTCGCGGCGTGGTCGCCGCTCAAAAATTGTACTGGAACCCGCCACTGATCGTCCAGAAATCGTCGAGCGCATCGGTATCGTATCCCTCGTAATCCACTCGGATCGTGAATTGCTTGCGGCTGCCTAAATTGAAAAAAACGCCGGCACCCCACACCAGCCCGCTCTCGTCTTCGTCTCTATTATGGATGCCGAAGTGCTCCACTTCGCTCTCACCCACATAGCCGCCGACCTTGGCGTATAACTCGAAGGTCTCGTCCACCGGGATAATGCCGAGGAGCGAAGCGGTCAATGCGCCAAAGCTGACGTCGGCCTCACCATGGAAATCGTCGTCCCAGTCGTCCCAGTCGTCATTGGTGGCCCCTATGATGGTGGTCTCCACCGCGAAGAACTTGTTCGCCCGATAGCCGCCGATGCCCTTGGCTAGGAACAGCTTGTCGTCAAGGTCGTCGAATTGGATATCCGACCTGAGCGTGGCGTCGCCGAATCCGAGCGAACCACCGGCATAGAAACCCTCGGCGTGTGCGGTGCTGGCAAGGAACAAAGAGGCGCCAAACAGAAATGCAAACTTGTTCATGATATCCCTCCTCTGACGGTGTCGATTGGGGCGTTGGATCGGTGTCGGGGCAAATAGTTCCTGTGCTGCCCTGCGTATTCGTCCGGATGCTACTCTCCGGAGTATTAACGCTGGCTTAACACAGGCTGCCAGCCCCGCACACGCCGATTGTAGCCCATCGACCAGGCAGGATGAACGCTGCACTGCGCGCCGACCCAACGTCTGCTTTGGCCGAAGTGGATCCGAGGTCGATGTACATGACATACATGCGAACATAAAAACACCAAACCATAAGCTGTACATGGATTGTCGAAGCACCGATTAACTTGTATATACTCGTTTTGGTTATGTGGGGTTATCTAAAACAATATCTTCCGCCGGGTCCGTATACAAAAACTAATTTGGGCCTGGCGTTGCTCCCGGTTTTGATTGCACTGGTATTGCTGATAATCGAAAACTATGGCCTGCAAGACGCTTTCATAAGGGATTACGGCGCGCAACTGTCGGAAAAGGGTTTCGACAGCAACGACATCCGTTTCTTCGCGCAAGTCAATTTTTCTTCTTTCTGCGTGATATTGTTAATCGCGGCCCCGGTGTTGTTTCACTTCGCGTTTCCCTCGCAGTTGAACAATCCATTCGGTTTCAGCATCAAGCATTGCGGTCCCCATTGGCCGGTATACGGACTACTCCTGTTGATCATGATCCCCGTCGCATGGATCGCATCCGGATACCCCGGGTTCCACGAGTTCTATCCCATGTATAAACCGGTGAGTATCGGTATGTGGGTGCTGTACGAAGCGGTATATATGACCCAATTCTTTTGCGTGGAATTTTTCTTCCGCGGAATAGCCCTGTTTCGTCTCGAAGCCCGGTTCGGGTATCACGCCGTGACCATGATGATGGTGCCCTATGCGCTGTTTCATATTCACAAACCGTTTCCCGAGGCCTTGGCGTCCATTGTCGCTGGTTTGGTCTTGGGTCTGCTGGCACTCAAGAGCCGCTCAATCTGGCCCGGCGTACTCGTACATTGCGGCGTTGCTTATTCCATGGACCTATTTGCCCTGATACGATCGGGCCGCCTGGCGTTGCTATTCGCGTAACGCATGATGCGTCGTGAACGCAATAGAATTTCCTATCCTTCATTGGCCGAGCCGGAGGGACCATGTATATTTTCGTAACCGCGGTTACCGTTGCCCTGGTAGTCTCTTTCCTCTGCTCGATCTTCGAGTCCGTACTCCTGTCTATAAGACCAACCCAGGTCGAAATCCTTGTCAGTGCGGGACGCCGGTCGGGGCACCTCCTGAAAGGCTTCAAGCAAAGGATCGATGTGCCCATCGCCGCCATCCTGATCGTCAACACGATCGCGCACACGATTGGTGCGACGGTGGCAGGTGCAAGTTATGTGGAAGTATTCAGAGAGCAGTCGCTATGGATTTTTTCTGCAGCGTTCACGGTTGCTGTCCTGCTGTTCACAGAGATTATTCCAAAAACCCTTGGCGTGACTTTTGCCAATGTGCTGGCAACACCGGTTGCACATGCTATCCATTGGCTGACCGTAGCTCTCGGCCCGCTCGTCACACTGGCGAGCAAAATCTCGCGTGGGATTCGAGGATCGAAAGAAATCCCGGCAACGTCGATCGAGGAAATCCGGCTCCTGACCGCTATCGGTCGACAGGAGGGCGTCGTCGGAGCGCGCACCGCAGGGATCATCGTGCGCGCGACGCGTCTGCACCAGCTACGGGCGGCCGACGTCCTGGTGCCGCGACAGCAAGTTGTGGCCCTCACCAAAGAACAGGGCCTGGATGACGTCAGGCACACGATCCGGCAATCCGGGCATAGCCGTTTTCCATTCACGCCGACAGGCCAGCTCGACGACGTGTCCGGCGTGGTCCACGCAAAAGAACTCTTGCTCTCGTTGCTGGACGATCCCGATGTCATCGACTGGCCCACGCTAATGCGTGAGCCACTCATCATTCCGGAGACGAAATCACTCAACAGTCTATTGCAGGCGTTTCGAGCCGCGCGGCAACACATGGCGATCGTCGTCGATGAGTATGGGGGCACTGAGGGCATCGTGACGCTCGAAGACGTGCTCGAGGAACTCGTGGGAGAAATTATCGACGAGAGCGACCGGCCGATCGAATATCTCTGGCCGCAGAAAGACGGTGCCGTGCACGCACTGTCGACGATCGAGTTGCTGAAGTTGACCGAGCACCTCGGTATTCCATGGAGTCCGGACGTCGACGTTCACACCCTCGGCGGCTTGTTGTCCTCGCGGCTCGAGCGGATTCCCCGAAAAGGCGATGCGATTACCTGGAACGGGTACCGCATCGAAGTGCTCTCCGCCACCGAGACCAGGGCGGAGGTCGTCAGGCTCGAGCGCTTACCTCATGGATGAACGGCCGTTATTCACAATCTCCCTCAATCGGGCTTTGATCTCTTCCGTGAGGGGCTCTGGTTGGTGATTATCCAGGATCTCCTGGACGCGCTCTGCTGCTCGTTTTGCTAGAGGCTTGCTCCCTTTTCTTTCCCAATCGGCGAAGATGCCACGTTCGAATAAATCTGGATACCACGTTTCCCTGTGGTGCTTGCGGGTGTGTTTGGTTCCCAGATAGGATCCATCGATGCCATTATTGGCTATATCATCTAGCGCCAGGGTTTCATCGTTCACTTCGATACCTTTGAAAAATGTTTTCACCCAATCTACGATCTGGTTGCAGATAGTTAGTTGGGCAAAAGAGTAAGTAAGTCCTGATTCCAGATAACCTAAGTCGTGAACGATATTGCCGCCCATCAGCACATCCGCAAAAATTGTCAAGGCGGCTTCAGCGGCGGCCTGTTGGTCAGCTACTTTTGAATCGCTTCCTCCGGACAAAGCCAGAGTTGGTAGGCCGTAACGCTGAGAGACCGAACGGATAAAACCCTTCGCGGGATAAGCGTAAGGAGCGACCATTGTACGCATATCCATTGCGGCCGGGTCCATAGCGGAAATGATCATCGGAGCACCTTCACGGTTGAGCTGCGTGAGCACCAGACCCACTAACATTCCCGCATTGTCAAGGGCGATGGCACCTGCCTGTGTCATAGGACTGGTGACGCCAGCGCTCGATCCGGGGATATACAGCGACGGTAAACCCCTACTGGAAAGATAAAGTAGTTTTTGCAGGGCATCGGCATTATGAACTGCACCGGAAATCACGTTGATATAACAGGCCATGATGGGCTTTTGCCTGAGCGCCTCGGCTCCACCGACCACGGCTTCTGCCATTTCGACCGCATTCACTAGTCCCTGGGCTTCGTATGAGACCAGGATGATCGGTTTGGTCGTGTGTGCGAGCATCACTTCCATCTGGTAGGTATCCGCCAAAGTTTGATCCACATCTTCGGGCAAGACCATCGACATTACGAAATCTATATTGGACAGGGCATCACATAGACGAACCCCATCGATAACATCCTGGAGCATTGGTTTTCGCCGTTCCCCTGTGCGGTGGTCGATGATGTTCAAACAATCTGAACCAGGACCGAAAAAGCAACGTGCTCCTCCCATGGGCATGACCGGATTGCCGTTTCGGTCGTTGAGT
>Ga0255046_10000075_pt1 | contig 20660 bp, 18 predicted proteins | sample BC1_12_27_MG_FD_183632 | JGI IMG/M metagenome (GOLD analysis project Ga0255046, IMG submission 183632) | Seawater microbial communities from Strait of Georgia, British Columbia, Canada - BC1_12_27 | ecosystem: Environmental > Aquatic > Marine > Strait | place: Canada: British Columbia...
TTCAGCCCTAGTTCGTAGTTCGCAATACTTCCTTCATGTGACGCCAGAATTGCCATGGCTTTGGCGGCATCCATGGGACTGCCACCGCCCAAGCCAACAACGATGTCGATATTGTCTCGAATTATCATGTTACGGCCTGCGCTGACGTTTTGTTCGGTTGGATTTTCTTCTACCTCGTCGAAGACGATAATGTCGAGCCCCTCGGCAATAATATATTGTTTTATATCTTCCATTAACCCGGCATGGACAAGTCCTTTGTCGGTTACAAGCAGAACTCTGGTCCCGTTGAACTCTTTGATCCATTTGCCGATGTCAGCGGAACACCCTTCGCCGAATAATAGTTGGGTGGGTGTAAAAAATTTGTACTTGGCGCTTTTCATGATATCCGTCTCCTAGGTGCGATGCTGTAAAATCATACTGATCAGTGTTGTCTATCACTGGAACCAGGCGCTGAATTTTTAAAAATATGGTGAGCGACCTTTTTAAATGCAGATATGATATCATCAATATCTTCTTTAGTTAAGCAGGATGGTACCTTTAATATCGAAGATCTGCCGGCCAAATCGTCACATATGGGCAGAGTGCCTTTGCCGTATTTATATTCTCGCGCGAAATCGTTTTGAGATAAAGTCCACGGCCATCCATTTTCATGTAAACTTCGCCGATTCACCAAACTTTTATTATTGAAATACCAGTGCAATCCCCAGTTCTCCATTGCGAGATAAGGGTTGGCATAACCTTCTCCCCGAATGCCTTCAGCTATCAATGCTTCTGAAAAGCTTCGACATATTTCGGGGTTTTCAAAGATACTGATCATAAATGCACCGGTGTCACCTTGCGGGTCGTTAACCCGTCTTAGAGAAATTCCTTCAATGGTTTCGATTCCCTTTCTGATTTCCCATTTGGCCTCATGCATGGCCTTATTTATAGCCTTGAGTTTGGCCACCTGGGCGAGGGCCAGCGCACCGGTGAGCTCACTCATCCTGGCACCACAACCCCACATGTGATACTGTTCATCACAACTTGTGTCCATCAAAATCCCGGTCTTGTTGCGAGCATATCCCAAATCATGAATCCCGAAACAACGTTTGTATAGATGATCGTCATTGCATACGATCATGCCGCCTTCACCTGCTGTAATGCTTTTATTGATTTGAAAGCTAACAATTCCAATATCACCGAATGTTCCCACCGGCTTGCCATGGAGAGTGGCCCCATTGCTTTGGGCACAATCCTCCAATACTTTCAGGTTATGTTTTTGGGCGATATCAACAATCTCCTCAATGTCGCCCGGCAAGCCACTCATATGGACGACTAATACTACCTTGCTGTGGGAACTGATTTTTTGTTCTAAATCCTCAGGTGACATGTTAAACGTATCGTTGATATCGACAAGCCTGGGGATAGCACCTAATCTTATGATAGCACTGATACAACTCGTCCACAGGTAGCCCGGAAGCAGGACTTCATCTCCAGGCCCTACGCCCAGGGCAGCCAATGAGATATAAAGAGCTTCGGTACCACTGGATACACCCAGCGCATATTTTAGACCGTACAGTTTTCGAAATTCTTCTTCCAGTTTGTCACACATATGTTGCACATCCGGCCCATAAAACCGAAATGGGGACCGGGCTTTGATTACCTTAACCAGATTGTCGATTTCATCCTGATTGATGTAATGTATTCCAGGGCTTTCGGGGGGCAGGGGTTTGGTCCTGACCGGTTCTCCGCCCTGTAGCGCGAGTTTTAATCCAATTTTGTTGTCCATATCAATCCCCATTCTATCTTATTCAGCTTTGATTCGTTGCTGTGTTTGCGGGTCAAATAAATGGGCGTGTTGTATGTCAGGGGTAAATCGAAAAGTATCGCCCGGTTTTAAACTGGGCCGTTGCATCAACTGCAAGCAAATCTCTTCGCTTCCCATTTGCGCAAAAATCAGGGTTTCGGCCCCCGTAGGTTCTATAACTTTGACCGTGGCGTCAATGCCCTGGCCGGAACTATCTAAAAGCAGAAATTGCGGCCTGATGCCATAAATGACCCGTAGACCCGTTTCCAACTCATAACCTGGTGGAATCGGAAAAATAATTCCATCGACGGTCTTAAGACGGATTTGATCGTTTTTTTTATCAATCACACCTTCAAAATAATTGATGGGCGGAGAGCCGATAAATTTGGCAACAAAGGTGTTAACCGGCTCGTCATAAAGCTCCAGCGGCGGTCCGATTTGCTCTATCTTACCTTCACGCATTACGACAATGCGGTCTGCCATGGTCATGGCTTCAATCTGATCATGGGTGACATAAACCGAGGTAGATTTTAATCTCAGGTGGAGCGCTTTGATCTCGGTCCGCATTTGTAAACGAAGCGCTGCGTCCAAGTTTGATAAAGGTTCATCGAACAAAAAGGCTTTGGGATCTCGAATGATGGCCCGTCCCATGGCGACTCTTTGGCGTTGTCCGCCTGATAGTTGACGGGGACGCCGTTGGAGAAAATTTCTTATATTCAGGGTGTCGGCAACTTTTTCCACTTTGGACTGAATAGTTGGTTTGTCGATTTTTTTTAAAGATTGGCTGAATCCGATATTATCATAGACGGACAAATGCGGATAGAGGGCATAACTTTGGAAAACCATGGCAATACCTCTGTCACGAGGTCTTAGGTCGTTGACGACTTTGCCACCGATTTGGATTTCACCGCTGGAAATAGTTTCCAGTCCGGCAATCATACGCAGCAGGGTGGTTTTGCCACAACCGGAAGGCCCTACGAGTACGACAAATTCACCATCTCCAATTTCAAAGGTATTGTTGTACAGTACCTGGGTTGAACCGAAAAATTTGTTTACATTATTTATTGTTATGGCAGCCACAAAATATCCTCCTCAAACAGAACCGGTTGTACTTGTTTTAGAACGATTCTTACGGTAAATATGGTTGAAATTCTTTCCAATTCACTTCACCGCTCCCAGTGAAAGTCCACGGACGAGATGGTTTTGCAGCCAGGCGAAAACAATCGCTACAGGAATTGTCGCCAAAAAGGTTGCGGCCATGACGTGATGCCATTCCAAATTGTACATCCCCTGGGCCATGATTGAAATCTTGAGCGGAAGTGGATATTTGCTCTCTGTCACCAATAAAGTCATTGAGAGTAAAAACTCGTTCCAGCTATTGATAAAGGTAAATACGGAAGTCACCACCAATGACGGTACTGCCAGGGGAAGGAATATTTTTTTTAAACTTTGAAATCGGGTCGCGCCGTCGATCCAGGATGCTTCTTCAACTTCAATCGGAATGGTGGAAAAATAGCTTTGCAGCATCCAAATAGCAAAAGCCAGACTGAAAGCACTATTTGAAATAATCAGTCCATTGAGGTTGTTGACTAAATTTAAAGTAACTAACACGCGAAATAAACCGACAATCAACACAATAGGAGAGATCATCTGGGTTATTAATAAAAACTGGCGGTAGACCCCTTTGCCGCGAAACTGAAAACGAGAAAGTGCATAACTGGCTGGTATCGCTATTAAAAGAGTCAAAAGTGTCGAGCCGATACTCACATAAAGGCTGCTGTAGATCGCGCTGCCATAATTATTTTCAACCCACATTTCGACAAAGTTTTCCCAGCGGATTTCAGAACCAAACCAGGTGACTTCAGCAGCGAAAATTTCTTCTCTTGGCTTTACGGCGGTTGTGACCATAACGGCATAGGGGAGTAAAATTGTGATAAGCAGCGGGGAAAGCACCGCCCAGAATATAATGCTTCTCTTCGTTCTTGCTGTCATACCGCCACCCTCTATGATTTTTTTTCACGCATAATCGTTAGATAGACTATACTGAAAGTCAATAAGATTATCAGCATTACTACTGAACCGGCCGCACCTTGACCGATTTTTCCAAATTCAAAAGCACGTTGATAGATATAGGTGATCAGAATGTGGGTGCCGTTGTTGGGGCCTCCCCGGGTCATCACCCAAATGATGGGAAAGGAGTTAAAGACATAGATGATATTGAGGACCAGGGCGATGTTAATAAAAGGTTTGAGCAGAGGCAGGGTCAGGCGCGTAAATCTTTGTAAGCCGGTGGCACCATCGACTTCGGCTGCTTCATAGATATCTCTTGGGATAGACGACAAACCACCAAGCAGGATGGTGACTGTAAAGGGGATGGAAACAATAATCCCGACAAATATCTCTATCATAAAGGCGTTTTCGGCCAAAGCCAGCCAAACAAACGGTTTGTCTAATATCCCAAAGTTTTCCAGAAGATAATTTAGCATTCCAAACTGGCCATTGAATGTCCATTTCCAGACAATGGCGCTCATAGCCAAAGACATCGCCCAGGGTAACATGATAATTACGCGCACCACGCCCCGTCCCCAGAAATCTTCACTCAATATCAATGCAACCGGTATCGCTATCAACTGGGTCCCGCCGACCACAAAAATTGTCCACCAGATTGTCCGGATAAGAGATTCTATGAAAATAGGGTCTTGAAAAAGATCTATAAAATTCTCTAATCCAATAAAGCCTTTGATCATTCCCAATCTGGTTACATAGTGGGTTGAGGCGCGGAAAACGTCAAAAATAGGGTATGCAATGATGAGCAGCGGTAATAGTAAGCTGGGCAAAATCAGCCAAAAAGCCGGGTTGCGGAGGTAGGTTCGCATAAATCATTTCCTACGTTATTACCTTGCTTGAACTTGGGCGAAATTGAGTGTTCTTTAAACGATAAGATCAATCAGGTTGAAAGAGGAGGAAAAAATCCCTCCTCTTTCATACATTCACGCATGTATTACTTGAAACTACTCATCAGCCTATCGATCTGTTTGGCTGCTTTGGGTAAGGCATCTTCAGGCGCTGCTTTACCGAGATAAATTTGTTGCAGGGCAGTTTTTATATAGTCTGCCATTTCTTCCCATCCGGGAACCAGCGGAACAAATTCAGCAACTTTACCCATGTCCAAAAAGGCTTTCATTTTAGGATCACCCGTAAAGTAGGGATCATCGATGACTGAATTAATAACCGGAATGAAGCCTTCGTTTTTGTTAAAGAGCATTCGATTTTCATGGTTGAAAGCATATTCTAAAAATTTCATGGCCGATTTTTTAACTTTGGATGCTTCGAACATGACCAGCGAGTCCGTTACACCATAGGTTGCCGTTTTTACTCCGGCGGGAATGTTAGCCACACCATATTTTAGATCAGGGGCTTCTTTGGCGATGGATCCGCGCAGCCAGGGACCGTCTAAAATCATACCCATTTTCCCGGAACGGAAAATACGCTCTACATCGTAGCGGCTGTGAGAGGTCATGCCGTCCTGAACCACGCCGGCCTTGATAAATTTCAGGTAGGTTTTTGTGGCTGCAATGGCCTGCGGGCTTCCAACGGCTGACTTGCCGTTGGCATAAAACAATTGGCCGCCATGGGTCCACAGGGAATAGAACCAGTAGGCCTCCATATCAATTTCAGCTCCCTGGATTCCCAGACCGGAGATACTATCATCCAAAGCACTGATCTTTTTGGCCGCAACCAGTGCTTCATCCCAGGTTGCCGGAACTGTTGCCCCGGCTTTTTCAAAAAGGTCTTGGTTATAAAACATCGCCCGCGCCGACGCCGCCACCGGCAGAGCATAGGTGTGTCCTTTGTAGACCTGGAGCCCCATAAAGGTCGGGACAAAGGAAGCCTTGAATTCCGGCGATATTAATTCGTCCAGTTGGGCCAATACGTCATCTTTAACAAAATCAATCATCCAGCGGGTGGCGATGATGGACAGGTCCGGTTGTGTATGGGACTGGATCTCTGAGTTCAGCTTCTGCATCATATTTTCCCACGCCAGTGGTTCAACGATGACTTTAATCTCAGTTTGACTGGCATTGAATGCTTTAGCGACGTCCTGGTAATAACTTCCGGTGCCACCGCTGTAATTAGCGGTCCGGAAACGTACCGTGTCCATCCCGAATGCTGTCGGGCACATCGTGATTAAGGCCAAGGATACCATTAAGCCTATAGTAGCCATACTCCAAGTGAACTTTCTTACCTTTTTCATGCTTTCCTCCCTTTGGGCAGCGATAGGTTGTTTAAGTCAATTTTCAATCACTGAAGCGTCACACGGTGGTTTTATCACCTCCCATCTCGTCAATGGTTGTTGGTCGTCAATCTTTTTTCTATTCATCTTTATCCGGATCAGGCAGCATTAGGTCGCGAATAATACGCGTCAATTCCTCATAGCCACTTAAGAATTGCCGCAGGGTTCGCCGGGTTGCGCCATAGGCATCAAATTCATCAACCGACATACCATTGCTCGTGTAGGCCCTGCGGAAATCGTGAAATTTTTCCGATAAAACCTCGATAACAGGCTCATCCACTGGATTATTTATACGCGCAATGACTTCGACATCACACGCATTTAAGCGCTTTTGCCATTGGTGGGTCAAGGTAACGACAACATCCCCCCCGATAAACTCAGACCAGTGCCTGTGATTGCGAGTGGCCGCAGACAACAGACGGGTAGAATATCCACGTTCCTTGAAAAGCTGGTAAGCTCTTTTCATGACCGCCACACCGGCCCATTCCAGATATTCAGGTTCTGTAACTATATCTTTTTTATTCGCAACCGCTTTTAGCCAGTCATCAAGCCGGCCGACCATAATCGTACAAACAGAGCCGATGGTTGTGGTATCCTTGCCGTCCTGTTTGCGCCTTTCCAGGCCCCTTTCAACCGCTTCGGCCACAGCTAAGGATTGGGGAACCGTGAAGCAGACCGTGGCATTGATGCTGACGCCATTGTAGGTGGCCTCCTCGATTGCGGCGATACCGGCTTTGGTCACCGGGAGCTTGACGATGATGTTAGGCGCCAGGTTATTGAAATGAATAGCTTGCTCCACCATTAGGTTTTTATTGCGGTAGTATTTGGGATTCGTCTGGATTGAAAGCCTTCCTTTCTTACCCCCGCTATTTTCAAAAGCAGGCAGCAGTAATTTGGCCCCTTTTAGAGATATTTCTTCCGTAATTTTCCAGACCAGGTCATCCTCCGATGCTTCCGGACACGCATTGATAAGTTCTTTAATCCTTGCTTTCCATAGCGGCATTTCCTTTTTTAAAACTTCGCCAACAATAACGGGATTAGCGGTGGCTCCGACCGCACCATGTCCAATCGCGTATTCTAATTCTTTTATGGAACAGGAATCATTCCATAGGTCAGTATCGCTCATGCTATTCATTTTAGACAAAGGGGACTGATAACCATCTGAACTCATTTAACCCACCTCCTTAAATAAATTAACGATTCCCGCCAACTTAGGTTTGTCATCACTTGGACCTTGCAGCGGGGTCAACCATTGTTACAGACGAATCCTAATTCCTGGGATATGTTCCGCGATGTTTCTTTAACCAGATTAATGAAATAATCTTTTTTTTCTCCTTCAAACCGCGAAATAAGTCCGCCGATACTTATGGCACCAATAACCTTTCCGGAAGCATCCCTTACCGGTGCGCCGTATGAGGCCACCCCAATAGTTACGTCTTCCCAACTTACCGAATAGCCGCGTTTCCGTACTTGTTGTGCATTGGCCAATAATTGATCAATATTTTGAACGGTATTTTCGGTGAAGCGCTTGAAGCCTTTTTCTCGCATGACTTGAACAATTCTTTCATCCTCAATACCGGATAAAATTGCCAGCGGTGCTGCCCCGGCATGCAGCGGCATGCGTCCGCCCCGTTGAAGGACTGTAACTTGTATTGGAGATGGACCATCCAAACGCTCAAGGCACAGTGCTTCTCCTTTGTCTTCGATGCAAAGATATGCTGTGTAATCAAACACTTCCGATAGTTTAGCAAGGTACGGCATGGCGACACGTCGGAGGTTCAGTTGGGCCAGATAGCGGCTTCCAAGCTCGAACAGCCGAGGCCCCAATCGATAAGGCCCCCCGCTGCCATTCTGTGCCAGACAATTCAGCGACACAAGGGCCTTTAATAATTTATGGGCATTGGTTCGGCCTAATCCGGTAGTATTGACAACCTCGGTAAAGGTGAGCTCAGGCTTTTTCAGGGAAAACGCCTCAAGAACAATGAATGATTTTCTAACTGATTTCATAATGGTGTTTGTTCTCTAAAAAAGAAATCTGTTCTCTAATAAGGAACTTTCCCTGTTTAGCATTGCCGATATTGCCTGTCAAGAAAAAAATTGGGTCTTCATCCCGGAGGCTAATTCAACGTCTTTTTATCGCTTGCTTACACGAAACTATGAAATAATTGGCACATGAGCCTATAAAAAAGGGCCGCGCCGATGGAAAAAAATGCGCATGAACCGATTTTTCAAATGCCCATGGGGGTTGTGTCCAAAAAGGAGTTTAACGGGTCGAGAGTGAAAAGGTAGTTTGAAGCGCGTTTTGAGGATTGGTTTCGAACCACGAAATACACGAAAGACAGGAGGGAAAGGTTGTTGCTATCCGCCGGTCACTATAGAATAAAGCGTAATTTTATCTCCCTCTCTAACCGGCTGGTCACTTTTTTCCAGCCGTTGACTGTTGAGGGTGAAAGCAAACAGTTCTTTTTCAGGTATGCCCAGCATTCGAACAACATCGCCAACCATGGCGCCGTCGGGAGTATCAATGATGAATCCTTCCGGTTTGACTCCCGGTTCAGCATATTTTTTTAGGGTGCCGACCAACCCGATATAAAGTTTCATAGTCTTATTCAAATATATTCTTCGATCTCATATTTCTTCGCAGTGTCAGATCTAGGCCTGCCCTGTTCATCCCACCCGCGTAACCTATAAAACTCCTCGAGCATCCTTTCGAGGGGGGGCTCTTTATGGATTTTCTCTGCACCTTCAATGGTCATGTTCAAAAATCGCTTGGGCAGGGTATCGTCGTTGCGCGTTATGCCGCATTTTACATTATACAGTCTTTTCAGGTTGAATATCCTGCTGCCCGTTTCAAGGAAATCATTTTCATCCAGGGAGAAACCAGTTACCATGTCAAAGATTTTGGTTATTGATTTCAGTGGAACTCCGTTATGAGCCATAAATTTACAACAGGGGATCGTATCGAACATCGTTGTAAAATTCTGCAACTTCATAATGAACTCGGGCTTCCCCTCAACTTCAAATCGATCCGGGGACTCGGGATAACCCATATCGGGCATCTCGAATCCGGATTCAAAATTGGATGAAGCCGACGACATGTGGCAGGCGCCACGCGCGGAGGTGGCATAAGACAGAGCCGTCCCCATCTTGGCCCTGGGGTCATGGGCGGCAAATTCCAAACCTTTCACCTGGGGCGCTAAGTCCATGGCCTCGGATCCCCAATGTTCGCCCATTTTTTTGGTTCCTTCGCCAAGGAGAAAGCCAATACCTTCACGCTTTCCGATCTTATGCAACATCGCGATGGCCGCATCGCCATCCCCCCATTTAAGATCCAAACCATCAAGCTCGGTTTTTGATATTAACCCGCCGTCATAACACTCCATCGCCATGCCAATGGCGGATCCGGCACTGATGGTGTCCATACCGTAGCGGTTGCAGAGTTCATTCAGTTTACACACGGCGCCAAGGTCCGATATCAAAAGATTCGACCCCAGCAGGGCCGCACTTTCATATTCGGGCCCGCCTATCTTTCCATCGGTTTTATATTTCCCATCCGGGATCTCGATGGTTCTCCCGCAGCCGACAACACAACTGCCGCAATAATATTTATTCGTCAGAATCGTATCACGCATCTCGAAACCATCTATTTTATCGGCGCCGGGGAAACTCACGCTGCTCCAATTCTTTATCGGCACATTGCCCATATCCACTAAATCCGCAAGACCGCAGCTGGTCCCGGCATCCCGTATGGCGATCGATATGGGATGATCGGCAACTTCTTTGGCATGCTTTTTTATATATTGGCGCAAACCCGCCGGATCATGTATATCAAACTTCCGGTTACCCCCGACCACAATCGCCTTCAGATTCTTAGAACCCATCACAGCGCCACAACCGGATCGTGCGGCAACCCTCGCATGTGCTCCCGCCGATGAAACGACCGAGTATCTGACAAGCTTTTCTCCGGCAGGCCCGATATATACAGCCTCAAAAGGATTTTTGGCTATTTCTTTTAAATTTTGATCTGTCCGAAAAGTATCAAGCCCCCATAATTCCGAAGCATCATGCAACTTGACTTCAGAATTTGATATCTCGATGTAAGTCGGTTTAGTCGCCTTGCCCACAATGACGATGCCGTCGAAACCGCTTCGCTTTAACCATGACCCCCATTTCCCGCCACAATTAGCTTCTCCGAAAATTCCTGTCTGGGGAGATTTGGTTACAACCTGAAACCTGTCCGAGGAAAAGGCCTTTGTACCGGTAAGGGGTCCCGTCATGAATATCAGTGCATTTTCCGGGCCCAGGGGATCGGTGTTGCCGTCTGTCAAATCGCACAGGTATTTTGCACCTAAGCCACTGCCCCCAATATACTTTCGGGCAATATCTTCGGTCAGCACTTCTTTATCGATTGTCCCGCTGGAAAGATCGACTTTAAGAATAAATCCCATATAGCCTATCATTGTCTTCTCCATAAAATATCATTTTCAAGTTTGGATTTGTTTTCAATGGTTTATTGTTGATTTCGGTTTAGGTGCCAAACAAGGGGTCGCGGCCAATAGAGATTCAAATATCGAAGGAAGATCGTAATGTCAAGACGGCATTTAGCTCCTAATCAGCTGAATACAGGGGATTTTGGACCTAAAACGCCTGTTCCGGCCACGGTGCGGTTCACTTGTCATAGATTGAACGTGTTCAATGACATCAGCAGTACCTGCAAAATGATGACCACACTCATTACAGAATTTTGAATCATCAGGGTTCAGGCGGTGACAATCTGGGCATTCCATGGTTTGCCCCCAATTTGTACGTAAATGGATCGATTGGATTTGATAAAATTCAGATGGGAATTAAGTAGCTATATTACGCTGAGGTTTTTATGTCACATTTGATGAGATGTTAGAAAACAGGGTCAGATTTTAAGATCCATATTCGCAAAATGTTACTCAAGACTCGCCATTGTCCATTTATCATTTATTCCAGATAGATAAATGGCATTCTACAGGAGTTAGTTCTAATCACAACCTAATTTGCAATGGTTCAGGGTGTTGATTTCATCATGTGTCAGGCCTATCAGACGACGGCTTCGGTTAATTTAAAATGGATTATGGTTCATGAATTGGCCCATGTGGTTGTTACAAGGCTCGCAGCTCAAAAATGGCATATGTGGAAAATGCCTCACGGATTAGTTCCCAATATTGGTGAAGATACCAGTCCACATGGTCCGATTTTTCAATGGATTTATGAATTATTGATAAAAAGAGTCGAAAAAATTGATGCGATAGTTGCTGAGAAATGTCACGATGACTTATATCATCATCAGAATATGGCACAGACCGATGTTTTAATAACGAGTGCTTAATAACAAACGCATATGGACCAGCATTGTTTCTATTCAAATGCGACGAACTTCTGATTTCAAATTGTTATGTTGGGTTTTTATTGTGACCGGCGCAACATTGTAGATTTGATTGTGACATAACTATCAGAAATGGATTTTTAAATATCCTGTGTGAGAATCTGTGTGAGAAAAACTTTCCAAAATCTGCTAAAATCGACAAAAATCGGATAAAACGTGGAAAATCATATCGAACAATTTCAACAGCTTATAATAATTTTAGGAGGTTAGGAAACTCAGAGGTTCTGACTTCGAATCCGTAGGCCGCAGGTTCGAATCCTGCCGGGCGTACCATATAAATCAAGCAGAGGTAGCGTTGAATGTGTTACCGCCTGCTTTTTTTATGACACTGTTCGGATTCGGACCAAGGAGCAGGTTGAGCGCAAGCGATATCCGCCGTAGGAGGATTCGAACTTGTTTTGAGCCTGTCGAATGAACTTATCCTAAGCCTGTCGAAGATTCCTGTCCCCGATGTTCGAGACTTCATGTCTTGATTTTAGATATGTCAAGGAGCGATTTAAAACCATCTATTTCAGATTTTAATTTATGCATAGGCTCATTATATAAAAAAATTGACAATATTTTTTATAAGTATATACTTGGATGTGTATACATAATCAGAAATGTCGTGTACGCTTCTGTAGGCGGGGACGAACTCATGCCCCAAAGAAAGGAGACTGTTTTGACGACGACTCGAGTTTTTAAATCAGGAAATAGTCAGGCGGTTAGGTTGCCAAAAGAATTCTCCGTCAGGAGCAAGGTGCTTGAAATTTTCCGCCGTGGCGATGAAATTGTGCTTCGGGAACCAGCCATAGGTTTGGCTCGGGCTTTTGAACTGTTGGCCAATCTTCCCGATGATTTTCTTGCTGAAGGCCGGCAGGATATACCGCCACAGCATCGTGAGGGATTGTGATGGCCACTCGTTATATGTTGGATACCAACATTTGTATCTACATTCAACGTCAAAAGCCCGATGAGGTGTTAGCTCGTTTTCAAAAGCTTAAACCTGGTGATGCTGCGATCTCAGTTATCACGTGGGGGGAACTGCTGTATGGTGCCGAGAAAAGCCAGCAGCGTAAAAAAGCTTTGCAGTTGCTGGAGGAGTTCAAGACCTTTGTTCCTGTTTTGGCAATGCCAGAGAATGCCGGGAAAACTTATGGGGCCATCCGCGCATCACTGGAGTCCAAAGGGAAGCCTATCGGTAACAACGATTTATGGATCGCCGCACACGCTAAGGCGGCAGCTCTTACTATAGTAACCAACAACGAGCGAGAGTTTCAACGAGTACCAGGTTTGAAGGTCCAGAATTGGGTTGGTAGATAAGATTTCTGAAATTCGTGTCCTGGCGAAACGGGATTGGTCATGATTTTATGAAAATTAGATAAAAAGAGAAAATTCCGTTTCTTCATTCCCCTTATCGTACTTTGGTTGGATTGTGCCCAAATTGTGCCCGTCAAGGTCAAATATTTCCAAATAGTTCCAAACGAAACCAAAAGTTAGTTGAAAAAGTGGTATAGATTCAACTGGTTGTAATTACGACGTTTTTGAATTTTAAGAATCCTGCTCTTCGAATCCGTAGGCCGCAGGTTCGAATCCTGCCGGGCGTACCAATAAAATCAAGGGGTTAGGCAAATCGTCTAAGCCCTTTTCTCCTCCTTTTGACGACCGGTTTCCCCGCCGGTCGTCTTTATTTGAAAGGATCACAATTTTTCTAAAGCCAAATTTCGAAAATACCGATAATAGATTTACGGTCAAGACAAATATAGCTCTTGGCTTCAAGGGCGCTTCCTGGAGGGGGAGCGCTCTTTTTCTTTAGTTAATGGTTAAGGTAATGCTTTTTCTTCTCTGAACATTGCCTCTTGCAGGCCACAACTAAAATATCAAGATCGAAGCCGAAGGGAAAGGGAATAAGAAGAAGAATGATTTTAAACAGATTGGAATGCAGTTGACATAAAGTCGTTTTGGTTCTCACAATTGGACACAGACGACAGGTTTATAAGCGCTGATTCTAACCATAGGCCGCAGGCCTCAGCACCTATGGTGCATTAAATAACGTCCGCATAATTTCACAAACGCAAAAAAACAACACCGTCCCCAAAAATTCCTATTTTGTTTTAGTTGGACCAACACTTTTATAGCTGTGCCATGGCAATAAAGGTCGAAGGTCACCTATATTCTTGCTTATTGTTATAATATCGGTCATTTTGAAAAAAAATTAGGTCTTACTAATAGAGCCTTCGTCTGCAACTATTTACTTGACACAAAGGATTGAATATTTGTATAGGAAAACTGTTGTATAGAAAAGGGTTTGATATGACTACATAAATTGCCCTTTATAGCGGTTGTCAAAAAACGTTCCGTTATTCGAACGTTTTTTTCTACAGCCGCTTATACCATCCTTTAGCAGTCATAATTTCTTTTTGAAAAGCGGTGAAAACCTTCGGAGGCCAAAGCATGCTTTGGAATAGAGCGGAACCCCATTCTTAGAAAGAGAATGGGGATTTTTGTTTGGGGCTTCCCTAAAAGGAGGAAAAAATGGCCGGAACCAAAAGGATTTTTATTAGCGATATTCATTTGAGTTCGCAGGCGCGCTACACTGCAGAGCCTGAGATAAGAAGAGCACGATTTGTCCCGGGAAAGCCCCAGAATCATAAAATGAGGCTGGTCAATTTTTTGAATAAATCGGTCCTGGAAAAAGAAAATGAGATAAAAGACCTGGTTTTGGCAGGTGACATATTTGATACCTGGGTATGCCCGCCGGATGAAGCGCCGCCAACTTTTAAAGAAATCTTTGATTCAAATCCTGAAATTATGAACGCCCTGCGGGCGATCGCAAAGAGCCGCATCAATCTGTATTACCTCCCGGGAAATCATGACTACAGTCTCAAAAAAGCAGCCATCCAGTCAGAAATTCCGGGCGTTATTTTTCAAAAAGCCTATGATGATAAACAATTAAAGCTTCATGCGGAACATGGAAACAGCCATGTCATATTCAACAAGTCATTTTCGAAAATTGCCGGCGGACGTCCGATTGGCTATTTTATTACGCGCCTGGTTGAGCACCTGGGTGGCTACGTCAGTCGATTTCATGACCTTATTTCCTATTCCGATGATATTGTTAAGTTGGCTGCGGGTAAATCAAACTTTTTTAGTTTACTGATTCAAGCTCTGGCAGACAGGGCCGGTGTCAAAGAAATTGTAATGAATTCAAGGGGGGGTAAGATTTCGATTAAAGAAATAAATAAAATGTACAAACCTCTCAAAAAAAAATATCCTCCCATCAGGGCCTTAGCAAAATTAGCGCTTGAAGGTGAACTTGAACATGTCGGGGACCGTTTGTGCAAAAAAAAGGGATATAAAATTGTTATCTTCGGCCATACCCACAAAGCCAAAATAGATAAAGATTCCTTTCTCGTGGCTGATCGAATTTACGCCAATGCGGGGTGTTGGAGCCAGAAAAAGGCTCACTGCGTTATGGTGGATAAAACTGAAAAAGGCAAAGCCAGGGTCAAGCTTTGCAAGGTGATAAGTACGGGCCGCCCAGTTTTGATTGAAGAGGAAAAGATCAAGCTTTAGAAGCCATCTCAAATTTGAGATGGCTTCTAAATTAAATGCTTTTTTCAATTTAACTTGCGGTCCACGATTTCCTTGAATTCTTCGATTGTCAACAGGGACCGCTTTTCGGTTCCCTTTTGTTTGACTTCTTTTAAGATATCGGCAACCGTATCATCTCTGACGTTTTCGATACCCAGCTTTTCGAGGGTATAGGTAATGGATGCCTTACCGCTTTTTTTACCCAGCACGACTTCCCCCTCCCGGCCGAAGAACTGCGGGGCGGTGGCGAACATGGCCAGGGGGTTTTTCATAACCAGATCAACGCCGATGCCGGACTCTCTGGTATAATTGCCGACACCGATAACCGGTTTGTTGGTGGCCGGCTTCACCCCGGAAAGTTCTTCCGCCAGTTTGCACAGCGCCAAAATTTTGTCAAATTTGTAATTCGTATCAAATCCCAGCAGGACCTGCAGGCCCACCATCAGTTCTTCCAGGGCGGCATTACCGGTTCTTTCGCCGAGGCCGCTGATACACGAATGGACGACCTCGGCACCCGCCGTAACGGCGGCAAGCTCCGTGGCAACTCCCATGCCGAAATCATTGTGGGTGTGGATTTCCACCGGAAGCCCGGTGAGCTTTTTGACCTTCCTGACCATATATTTAATGGCCTCGGGAAGGGCGCATCCCATGGTATCCACCACGCCGATGGAGTCCGGGGGAGACTCCGCCATAATACCGGTCAACAGATTGGTTAAATCCTCATCCCGGGCCCGGGTGGTATCGTACGGGAAGTAGACGGTATAAAGGTTTTTTTCGCGGGCATAATTGATGCAGTCGACACTTTTGCGCAATACATCTTCCCAGGTCCAGCCGAACTGATGCTTTAGTTTTGGATAACCGATGGGTACTTCAACGATCACACCATGGGCACCACAGTCGATGGCCTTGTCGATATCGACCGGCAGGGCCCGGGCAAAGGTAAATATCTTGGCTTTTAGCCCCAGTTTGCTGATGGCCTTTATGGCTTCAAAATCTTCTTCGGAAACAGCCGGCATCCCGGCCTCGATGCGTTCGACTCCGACTTCATCCAGCATTTCTGCAATTCTGACCTTATCGTCCTTTCTAAACACCACACCGGGCGTCTGCTCACCGTCTCTTAAAGTGGCATCATGGATTTCAACCTTGTCAGGCAGATCGAACTGACCGGTTACCTCATCGACAAAATTATAAGGACTGACCCACCACTTATTTTCCTCAAGATACTTGCTGCCCATTTTTTTAAATCTCCATAAAAGTCATATCTGTATTATTGATTACGAGATGCTGCATAGTATTCGAATTTGCGTTCGAGCATCCCGAGGCCTTCGGCGATAAGAAAGGCAAAGAAAAAAAGCACCAGCAATAAGGCCCACATATGCTCCATTAAAAAATTGGAAGAATATATTTCGAACAGCCTGCCAAATCCGACAATTGAAACCAGGAGCTGGCCGATGATGACACCCTTGACGGAGCGGATACAACCGAGGCGAATCCCCGCTAGAATTTCGGGCATCGCCGCCCAGACATAAATTTTGCTAAACGACTGCCAGCGATTGGCACCAAAAGATTGGGCCATTTCCGACAGGGATGGCGTGATGTTCATCACGCCGGCGCGGGCGTCCAGAACGATAATCCAAATGGCAAACAACACGGTGGTGAGGATAATCGTTTTGACACCAAATCCGAATAGGGTCATGAGGATGGGCACCAGGGCGGTCAACGGGGCGCTCAGGAACATATTAACCCACGGCAGCAGCATTCGATCGGCGAGGGTGGAACGGCCCATCAGGATTCCGATCGGTATGCCGGCTGCTATGGCGATGGCCGTACCGGCAAGAAAACATTTAGCCGTTATCCAGAACGCCTTGAGAAAGGTCATCGTCGGAATGATCTCAACCATCCGCACCAGAATATGACTCAGCGGCGGCAACAGAATCGACAATTCGAACCGTCCGATGATTTCCCAGACAATCGCCCAGATGATCAACGAGGTCATCATCGGCAGCTTGATTCCGAATATTTTCATGGTATCTCTCTTCGCTATTCTACGTAAGTTCGCAGACCCTGCCATATACGCTCGACGGTATCCAGATATACGGGATCGCGCCGGATGGCATCCGGCGAGATGTCACGGCGGATATCGGGTCTAATGATTTCAGATACGCGGCTGGGCCGCGGCAACAACAAGGCGATACTCTGGGAAACGTAAACCGCCTCTTCGATTGAATGGGTGACGAAAATGAAGGTCTTTTTTTGGTTTTCAACCACGCCCAAGAGCTCTTCCTGGAATTTCCGGCGGGTCTGTTCATCGACGGCAGAAAAGGGTTCGTCCATCAAAAGGACTTCGGCATCGACTGCCAGGGCCCGGGCCAACCCCACCCGCTGCCGCATGCCGCCTGAAAGCTGATGGGGGAAGTGATCTTCAAAACCCTTGAGCCCCACATCCGCTATCTGTTTTTCAGCGATCGCCATCCTTTCGGATTTGGCAACGCCCTGCAGTTCAAGCCCGAAGGCCACATTGCGTATGATCGAGGCCCAGGGCATCAGGGCAAAGTCTTGAAATACGAAGGCGCGTTCCTTGCCCGGCCCGGTAACCGGAGTGCCGTTGACGGTAACCTTGCCGGAGGTTGCTGGAAGCAAGCCGGCAATAATCTTCAACAGGGTCGTCTTTCCGCAACCGGACGGGCCCAACAGTGAGGTTAATTCTCCCTTGGGAAACTCCAGGGTCATATTGTTCAAGGCCTCGACGCCTCCGGGATATATTTTGGTAACATCTTCAACAGCGACGGCGACATCTGCCGTGGATTTTGGATCCGATCCAGTAATGGAACTCATTAATTTACCCTCTTGTCCGGTCTGAATAATTTATATTCGGAATATTCTAGTATTTCGATGAAAAGCACCGCAAATACCATGATTGAAAAAATGGCCGCATACATCTTGTCGTATTCGGCAATGGACTGGTTATAAGTGATCAGGTCCCCGATTCCGGTGGGCGTGATCAACAGTTCGGCCAGAACCGCTCCAATAAATCCCATGGCGGCACCCAGACGAAGTCCGGCATAGATCACCGGACTGGCCGAAGGCAAAATAATCTTTAAGATCACCTGGCGCCGGCTGCCGAGATACGACTCGCCCATTTCGATCAGCGATTTAGGGGTGTGGCGTACGGCAGTGAAGGCATTTAACACGATAACCGGCATGGCCATGATGCAGACCGTCAGTATTTTCGATGTCAGCCCGATGCCGTAGGCAAAGGTCAGCAGCGGGATCAGGGCCGCCAGCGGGGCGGACTGCAAGACGATGAAAATCGGTGCGCCGAACCACTCGGCTTTTTCATTGAGCCCCATAAAGATGCCGCAAGCCACACCGAGGATCGATGAAATGACGAGCCCGATAAAAAGGGGTTGAAAGGTGGCCGGATAGACCTTGGCCATCGAACCGTCTGCAAGCATGCCGAAAAGGGCGGACATTGTCTCTAAAAAAGTCGGAAATGCGGGGCTGATCGGAATGCGACCGGCCCATTCCCAGGCACCGAACACGATTGAGACCGATATTATTCTTAATGTCAACGGATGTCTAAAAAAAGACGCCATGGATGATCCTTATGATCAATGATAAAAAGTTTGTCAGCCACAGTCATCGGTTGCCCGACGGACACGGGGTCCGGGGCAACCGAATGACTGTTGAACATCTATTTAACCAGCAGCGCTTTGGCCTGGGCCAGCGGAACCAGATACCAGTAGTCCTCGACCTTGAGGCTGGCGGCCGGGCCGTTCATCTGGCCGGCATCCACGTAGAAGGCAAAGTCGGCTTTCGCGGCTTCTACCCCTCCACCGTTGGGATCGTAGAGCCCGCCTTCGACTGCCTCTTTATAATAGGCATCTACTTCGGACAACAGCTCCTTGGGATGGTCGGACAGCAGGTTGCGCTTTTTGCGCTCACGGTCGATGATGGATGGATCTTTGGTCATTTCCTGCCAGGTGCGCAGAAGCTCCTCGACCAGGATCGCAACACTCTGCTTATTTTTTTTCATCCAGCCAATCTCGGCGAACAGGACCTCGTCACTTGCCGGATCAGTAATGCCCGGCAGGACATGAAACCGGTCCCCCGCTTTGGCCATCAGGATGTTTTTGTTTGACAGATCGACAATGGTTGCATTGATTTGGCCCTTCATCATGCCAACGATCCTATTCTCTGAGCCCGGCACGTAGCTGCGCTGACCAAATGTAATCCCCTCGCGTTTGGCGATAAGGTCACCGATGGCTTCGGTGCCGGTACCGCGCGCATGAAAGGTAAACGGTTGGCCGTCCAGGTCCTGCCAGGTTTTGTACTTATTGGCGGCCACCGGGAAAAAGACCAGCTTGCTCAACTGGAAGAAATTTCGGATCGGCACTTTGGTCTTCTGGATGATCGAATATGGGGTACCGACGCCGATATCCACCTGGCCGTTGATCACAGCCTGAATAGCGAGTTGCTCCTTGGCAAAGGCCGTCATTTCGTAATTCAGCCCACGGTCTTTGGCGCGATCGAGGGCGACGATGAAACACAGGGTTTCAACCGAGGCTACATCACCCAAAGCAATTCGGACTTTGTCGGCTGCCTGGGCGCTCAAACCGAAGCTGAGCACCATCACGATGACGATAAAAAAGACTGGTAACTTTTTGTGTAAACCGTTCATTTTTTTCTCCTTTTGGGTTGGGGTTGGTGAAAGCGCGATCTGATTAGATTGATCACGGTTTTGGCTAATGCCTCCAGTAAGTTGTCGAATCAAGACCCGTTAAAGTTTTTTCAATGCGGCGCTCATATTGGACAAGGCCATTTCGAGATTTTCATAGGAGTTGGCGTAGGACAATCGGATATAGCCTTCGCCGAAATCACCGAAAACATGACCGGGGACCACTGCAATTTTGGCTTCGTCCAGCAGATACTGCGCCATTTCCTGTGAGGATTTCCCCGTTTCCTTGATGCTGGGGAAAATATAGAAAGCACCGGCCGGTTTCGATACCTGGATGCCGGGCATCTCCTGTAAAGCGCTGCTGACAAGCGCCCCTCTTTTGTCGAATTCACCAACCATATGATGGACGTCGTCCTGGGGGCCGGTCAGGGCTGCCACCGCGCCCCATTGGGCAAAGGACGTCGCGCAGATGGTGACATACTGGTGAATGCGGACCATCGCAGAAATGGCATCCGGGCTGGCGGCCACGAATCCGAGTCGCCAGCCGGTCATGGAATAATTTTTTGAAAAACCGCTGACGGTAACCGTTCGCTCTTTCATGCCGGCAAGCGAACCAAAGCTGACGTGGCGGTGACCGTCGTAGACCATTTTTTCATAAATTTCGTCGGAAAGAACATACAGGTCTTTTTCCACCGCCAGTTGTGCCAGTTCTGCAAGAAATTCGGCGCTGTATACGGCACCGGTGGGATTGTTGGGCGTGTTGATCACGATCATTTTTGTTTTGTCAGTGATCCGTGACCGGAAATCATCGATGTGGGGTGTGAATTGGTGTTCTTCTTTGGCCGGCACGGAAATCGGCACAGCGCCCGCCATCTGAACGCAGTAAAAATAGTTGAGCCAGCAGGGATCCGGA
>Ga0255046_10000076_pt1 | contig 20538 bp, 21 predicted proteins | sample BC1_12_27_MG_FD_183632 | JGI IMG/M metagenome (GOLD analysis project Ga0255046, IMG submission 183632) | Seawater microbial communities from Strait of Georgia, British Columbia, Canada - BC1_12_27 | ecosystem: Environmental > Aquatic > Marine > Strait | place: Canada: British Columbia...
GAGAACAGCGCCTCGCACCACAGTGTCGCGAAGCGGCCACCAGTACTCGGGAGCTCCCTGCTCAACTACTCAAGATGAACTGCGCAAGCTTCCGCAGGTCTTCCTCACTGGTGTCCGGATACGCCGGCATCACGATGGGGAAGTTCTCCGCCATATATTTGAGCCTCGGGTTGTTCTCCATGACCGCTTTGGGGTCGTTGAAGTACTCCAGTAGAGACTCCTCCTGCCAGCGGTCGGAGAGAGCGTTGAGCGACGGCCCGGATCGTTGCCCCTGACGGTCTGCGCCGTGGCATTTGGCGCAGCCGAGGTCGATGTAGAGCGCTTCCGGCGTGCCCGGCGCCGGGCCGGAAACACCGCAGGCGGCGAGAACGAGGACGGTAAGGGCGCCTACTGCGAACGCTGCGTACACTGAGCGGGTAGCAGTCATCGATTCCTCCTTCATTCCTCAGGCGGGGATCAATCACCCACCAGGTGATCGACCTTTGCGGAGCAGATGAAATCGTTTTCGGAGATCCCACCGATCGAGTGGGTGTTGTAACGGATGGCGCAGGTGTTATAGCCCACCTTCATTTCCGGGTGGTGGTCCTCGCGGTGTGAGATCCAGGCCACCGCGTTGACAAAGGCCATCGTCTGATAGTGGTCCTCGAATTGGAAGACCTTGGTCAACGATCCATCTTCGATCTCCCAGCCCTCGGCGTGGCTCAATTTGTGCTCGAGGTCGTGTCCGGAGAGCGGCGGGGTCCCGGGCGCTAGCGGCCGGCAGGTCATCATCAAAAGCTCGTTGTCACACATGGTGATTCCTCCGCGGTCATAATACCAATCGCTGCTTGATCTTCGGGAAATTTTAGGTTAGCCTAAAAATATGCCGGAGCTGCGTGTGGATCATGAATCGCGACTCGTGTTATCGGAGTCCCAGGAGGACTACCTCAAACAGATCTTTCTCCTCGGCGGGGAGGGAGATCGGGTGAGCACCCAGTCCCTCGCGCGCCGACTGCGGGTCAAACCAGCGTCGGTGACCGAAATGGTCGGACGGCTCGCCCAGTTCGATCTGGTCGAGCACGCCCCGTACCGCGGCGTCCGACTGACCGATGCCGGCAGGAAGGTCGCGCTCGAAATGCTCCGCCACCACCGATTGCTCGAGACCTATCTGGTGGAGGCCCTCGGCTACAAATGGGATCAGGTCCACGAAGAGGCGGAACGGCTCGAGCATGTGATCTCGGAACGTTTCGAGGCGCGCATTGCTGAAGTCATGGGCCATCCGACCCACGACCCTCACGGCGACCCGATTCCAGCGCCCGACCTGAGTCTCCCAGACGGGGATTCGTCGGTGCCGCTGCAGGATCTCCCAATCGGGTGTTTTGGGACCGTCGTGAGGGTCGGTGCCCAGGACACGGACAACCTCAATCTGCTCAGGCGACTCGGCCTGGCTCCGGGCAGCACGGTCGAGGTCGTCGCCGACGACGAGCGGGGGCTCCGGGTTCGGGTCGGAGAAGATCGTTTCCTGCTGCCGACCTACCTTTCCGAAATGCTGTGGGTGAAGAGAGAGAAGTCATGAAATCGATAACGAATGTCGCGATTATCCCTCTCCTGGTCTTCGTGGCGGCCTGTGGCGATGGGACCCAGGAGCCGTCCGACAGAGACACCGTCAACGTCGTGGCGACCACCAATATCGTTGCCGATCTGGTGCGCACCATCGGTGGCCCGGAGGTCGAGGTGGAAGCCCTGATGGGTCCGGGAATCGATCCCCACCTCTACAAGGCCTCGGCTGGTGACGTACGGCGCATGAGCTCAGCCGAGGCTATTTTCTATAGCGGCATCCACCTCGAGGGCAAAATGAGCGAGGTTCTCGAGCGCATGGGCGAACGAGGGATGCGGACGGTGGCGGTTGCGGAGTGTGTGCCCGAGGAGGATCTCATCGAGTCGGCCGGTTTCTCGGGACTGCACGACCCGCATGTGTGGTTCGATGTCGGCTTGTGGTCGCAGACGGTTGGGTGCGTGGTGGAGACGCTGGTCGCTCTCGACCCGGACGGCGCGGAGAAGTACCGGCAGCGGGCCACGGACTACGCCGAAGAGTTGAAGGCGCTTGATGGCTGGGTCCGAGATCGGGTGCAGGATTTGGCGCCCGAGCAGCGGATCCTGATCACTGCCCACGACGCCTTCGGTTACTACGGCCGCGCGTACGGGTTCGAGGTGCGGGGTCTGCTCGGGGTCAGCACCGCGTCGGAGGCCGGCACATCGGATGTCCAGGCGCTCGCTGACTTCATTGTCGAGCAAGAGATTCCGGCGGTTTTTGTCGAGACCTCGGTGCCACCCCGCTATGTGCAGGCGCTGCAGGAGGCGGTCAGGGCGCGCGGATTCGGGGTCGAGATCGGCGGCAGCCTCTACTCCGATTCGCTGGGTGACCCGGGCACCCCGGCCGGCACCTACGCCGGGACAGTCCGCGCCAACGTCGAGACGATCGTTACCGCGCTGGCGAAAACAGTTGAAATGGACTGAGGGCCGGGTGATGAAACGACAATTCTCTCTGCAGGTTTTTGGAGTCATCATTTTGGCCTTTGGAATGGCGGTGGTGGGTTCGGCCAAGGATCCGCTCGTCACCGACCGCCCGGATTTCACAGAAAGCTCGAGCACCGTCGGTTCGGGTGTCCTCCAGCTGGAGGGCGGTATCACCTTCGCCGATTTTCGAGGCGGTACGAACGTGACCACGGTTGGTGAGATCCTCGCCCGGTGGGGAGTAGCAAAAAAGCTCGAACTGCGTTTCGTGCTTCCCGCCTATTCGAGAGAGAGTTGGGTAAGGGGCGGGGATTCGGGATTCCTCGACTCCGGCATTGGTCTCAAGTACGAACTGGCACAGGGACGCGGCGACGGTTTCATCGGTGGCATGGAGGCGTCGCTGATCGCCTCGACCACAATGCCGACCGGCACATCGGATTTCGCGAGCTCGAGTTGGCAGCCGGCGGCTGTATTTGTCGCCAGCTGGGAGCTTGGGCCGAACGTCGGCATCGGTTCGAATGTGGGTGTTGCTCGCCCCGCCGACGAGGAGAATCGATATACCACCCTGTGGGGCAGTGTCGCCCTGGGCGTTGGTCTGACCGAGGCGGCATCGATCTTCGTCGAGATCTACGGATTCAACCGGGAGGAGAATCGGGGACCAAGCACCGCTACCTTCCAGGTCGGATTCGTGTATCTGGTCAGCCCCGATCTCCAGCTCGATGCGCGAGCGGGCAGGCGGCTGACGGATCGAGGCGTTGACTTTCTCATCGGCGCCGGCCTGTCATGGAGGATCGGAGGATGAAGATGAACGATGCCAACTACGCCTGGGCGATTGAGGTCGAGGATCTGACCGTTGCCTACGCCGATCAACCGGTCTTGTGGGACATCGATCTGCAGGTACCGACCGGGGTCAAGATGGCCATCATTGGCCCCAACGGCGCCGGCAAGAGCACCCTGGTCAAGGCGGCGATGGGTCTGGTCAAACCGGTGGCGGGCGAGGTTCGGATCTTTGGGCGCTCCCGCGACGGCGCCGAAGGGCAGATCGCTTATGTGCCGCAGCGGTCCACGCTGTCGTGGGATTTTCCGACCGATGTGATCGACGTGGTAACGATGGGGACCTACGGCAGGGTGGGGTGGATCCGCCGCAGTGGAACGGCGGAGAAGATGCAGGCTGAGGCGGCTCTCGAACAGGTCGGGATGACGGACTTCGCCCGGCGTCCGATCGCCGAGCTTTCGGGTGGCCAGCAGCAACGGGTGCTGTTGGCCCGAGCCCTCGTCCAGGACGCACCCATCTACATGCTCGATGAGCCTTTTCAGGGTGTCGACGCACCCACCGAGCGCGCCATCATCGAAGTGCTCAATGATCTCGCCCACGCCGGGAAGACCATTATCGTCGTCCACCACGATCTGCAGACGATCCCCGAATATTTCGACGCGGTGCTCCTGCTCAACGTCCGCGCGATCGTTTCGGGCCCGGTGAGCGAAGTCTTCACCGAGGAAAACCTGCGCCTCACCTTCGGAGGTCGGGTCGGGGTCCTCGCGGCCAGCGGCGCGGGCGAGGTGTGATGGACCTTTTCGGCGACTACACGCTTCGGCTGGTTGCCCTCGGGTCGGCGGTCCTCGGTGCGACCAGCGGCGCGCTTGGTTCCTTTGCCTATCTGCGCCGTCAGAGCCTGCTCGGCGATGCAGTCAGCCACGCCGCTCTGCCGGGGATCGTCCTTGCCTTCATGCTCACTGGATCGAAGGTGCCGCTGGTGCTGATGCTGGGAGCGGGTTTGGCCGGGTGGATCGGTACTCTGGCGGTGCAATTGGTCGTGAGGCGGTCGCGGGTGCCCTACGACAGCGCCCTCGGGATCGTTCTCGCTGTCTTCTTCGGCATAGGGCTCGTGCTTTTGACCCACCTCCAGAAGCAGTCCAATGCTGCCCAGGCCGGTCTCGAGTCCTTTCTCTTCGGTCAGGCAGCGTCGCTGCTTAGACGGGACGTCGTGACGATGGCCGTGCTCGGCACTGCAGCGCTGGTGATCCTGGTGCTGCTATGGAAGGAGTTCAAGCTCCTTAGCTTTGATCCAGACTTCGCGGCCAGCGTCGGTCTGCCGGTGCGCCGCCTCGATGGGCTCTTGACCCTCTTGTTGGTGGTGGCCATCGTTATCGGTTTGCAGACCGTCGGTGTGGTCCTCATGAGCGCCATGATCGTCGCCCCGGCGGCGGCCGCCCGTCAGTGGAGTCAGCGGCTGGCGCCAATGGTAGTTATCGCGGCCGCTGTCGGTATCTTTTCCGGCGTCGCCGGCTCGCTCTTCAGCTCGCTCATACCGCGGCTGCCAACCGGGCCAACCATCGTCCTGGTTCTGAGCGCTATCGTCGTCGTTTCGCTTTTTCTGGCGCCACACCGCGGGCTGCTGTGGCGTTCGCTGCGGCGCGGCGCTCTGCGTGCTGCGCCCGATCTCGACCCCGTACTGATGCACCTCTATGCGCTGTCCCACCAACATCCAGATGACCCCGAGCACGGCCACTCGGTGGCGGTGATTCGGACCATGAGTCCACCGGAGACCAACGTCGACGCCGCCCTCGAACGGCTGGCCGATCGCGGTCTGGCGCAGCGCACAGCGGGCGGTAGCTGGGCGCCGACCCCTATTGGACGGCGCGAGGCACGGCGAATCCACGATCGTGAAGCGGGAGAGGGACCATGACCCCAGAGCTGCAGATCGTACTCATCGCGGTGGTCACCGCGGTCGCCGCGGCCCTCCCGGGAACCTATCTGGTTCTGCGCCGCACGGCGTTGGTATCGGATGCGATTTCGCACGCCATCCTGCCCGGGATCGTCGTGGCGTTTTTGCTTACGCACGACCTCAATTCGCCCATACTGCTGGTTGCAGCGGCGGCGACCGGTGTGCTGACCGTCTTTCTCATCGAGGCGTTGTTCCGTTCGCGGCTCGTGCCGGAGGACGCATCGATCGGTCTCGTCTTTCCCGCCCTCTTTTCAATAGGTGTCATCCTCATCTCCCGTTACGCCGGTGACGTCCACCTCGACACCGATTCGGTGCTGCTGGGCGAGCTCGCGCTGGCGCCGTTCGATCAGATGGTCATCGGCGGTGTTGAGATGGGGCCACGCGCGTTGTGGACCATGGGTGTCATTCTGGTGCTTAACCTGGTGATGATCGCCCTCGCCTGGAAAGAGCTCAAGCTGGCAACCGTCGATCCCGGTCTCGCCGCGTTGCTCGGATTTTCGCCTGTTGCCATCCATTACTCGCTGATGGCGATGGTCTCGATCACTGCTGTCGGTGCTTTTGACGCCGTGGGCTCGATTCTGGTGGTGGCGTTGATGATCGCGCCGCCAGCCACCGCCTACCTCCTGGTCGACCGTTTTGCGCCAATGCTGTGGGTTGGAGCCGCAGTAGCGGCTGCATGCGCAATCTTGGGGTTTGCAATTGCGTACGCGCTGGACGTGTCCATTGCGGGCTCCATGGCTGCTATGTGTGGGGTCCTTTTCACCGCCGCCCTGCTGTTGGCGCCGCGTCGGGGTCTGGTGGCCCAGGCGCGAAGACGCAACTCGCAACGCCTTGATCTTGGTGTTCGAATGCTGTTGGTCCACCTGCTCCACCACCAGGAGACCGAGGCCGAAATCGAGGAGTGCAGGGTGCCGAGCTTGCATCGCCATCTTCAGTGGGCCGAATCCCGGACCCGACAGGTTGTGCGCGAAGCGGAACAGAGAGACCTCGTCAGCCGGGTCGGTGACCTCCTGAACGCCACAGCCGAAGGCAAACGGCTCGCCGAAGTTGCGATTGTGGGCGAACCGACCGGCTGACGAAGTGACCGGTAATCAGTGACCAGTAGCCGGACCCACCCTCCCACGAAAAAATTGGGAGGGAGCTAAAACTCCCACTGATTACTGGTTACTGGTCACTGGTTACTGGGCGGGTGGGCGGAGACACGATACAATGGCGCGCAGGAGGGTCCATGCAGGTACTCGAAGGACACCTTGATGCACAGGGACTGCGATTCGCCATCGTGGTGAGTCGTTTCAACGAAGCGCTGACGGCGCGGCTCGAATCGGGTGCGGTGGACTGCCTACAGCGGCACGGAGCCGAGGAGGACCACATCACCATCGTCCGTGTTCCGGGCGCCTGGGAAATCCCGATGGTGGCGGCAAAGCTTGCCTCCGACGGTGGTTTTGACGCGGTGGTCTGCGTCGGTGCTCTTGTGCGAGGCGGCACCGCCCACTTCGATCTCCTGGCCGCGGAGGTCGCCAAGGGCGTCGCGCAGGCGGCCATCAGCTCGGGCGTTCCTATGACCTTTGGCGTCATCACCGCCGACACGCTTGAGCAGGCGGTCGAGCGGGCCGGCACTAAAATGGGCAACAAGGGTTGGGAGGCTGCGTTGGCCGCGATTGAGATGTCGCGGTTGGCGGAAAGGCTCGACCGGAGGTCCTGAGTGCGCACCGCCGAGTCGGTTCAAGGGAAGGCGACATAGATGGGTACGCGTCGGCGTGCTCGCGAGATCGCCCTTCAGCTTCTCTACCAGTTCGAGCTCACCGACGCCTCGCCAGAGGAGATGCAGGCCGGATTCGAAGAGTGGCGCAACGCGAGTGAGAGCGTCCGAGAGTTCGCCGATATTCTTCTCCGCGGTACCCTCGACCGGCTCGGCGAGATTGACGAGGAGCTCGTTCATCAGACCACCCATTGGCGACTCGAACGGCTGGCGGCGGTTGACCGAAATATTCTCCGGCTCGCCATGTACGAGCTCATCTACGACCCCGACACCCCTCACGCGGTGGTCATCGATGAAGCGATCGAGATCGCGAAAAAATTCGGCACCAAGGATTCGGGTCGATTCGTCAACGGCGTGCTCGACGGCTTCGTGAAACGGAGAGCGGCCACCGGATGAGCCTGCGGGTTGGTCTTGCAACGTTTTGTCTCCTCGCCGCACCGCCGGTAGCTGGCGAGGAAGCGAGTTACCTGGTGACTGGTGGTGATGTCCCGGTGGCGGCGGCAAGCAACGGCTACGCGCAGGATGTGCACACGACCGCCGACGGTGCCGCCGAAGTTCGCGTCGCCACCACCCTGAGCCCCATCGGTGCAGGCGGGACGTATGCCGACATCGCTGCCGGTGAGCGGCCGGAGGTGCCGGCAGGATTCGCGTTGCCGCGGCGTCTGTTGACCGAGCTACGTCCAGATCTTGGGGCCTGGCAAGCCGCCACCCTTATTCTCGAGTGGGCGGCCGACAACGTTTCCGTCGACGTGGACGATGGCGGCGCGCAGGACGCGGTGTCGGTTCTAGAGCGGGGACGGGGTCGGTGTTCAGGGCTTGCCAATGCCACCGTTGCTCTGTTGCAGGCCGCTGGATTTGAAGCGCGGACGGTCAGCGGATTGCTGGTTGGCGACGATCGTCCGATCCCGCATCGCTGGATTGAGTGCCGGCTTCCCGGCGCCGGTTGGGTCGCGAGCGATCCGACCCTCGGCCTGTGGACCGTCACACCGCGGCACCTCATCTTCGCCGACACCGTGTTCGATCTGCCCGAAGTGCAGGTGCTCGAGGCCTCGAATGACGGACTTCGCCGGTTGCCAAAACACGGCGGCCGCCTTTTGCGACCGAACCAAGGGGCAGACCTCGTGTGTCGATTGGCTTCGACATGGCCCCATCCCGGTCCGGTGGCCGTGCTGCGTGGCGGTGGTGGCGAGGTTCGGCGTTCGCTATTCGATCCCGAGGCGCATTTCTCAGACCTTTTGCCTGGAAGGTGGGTGCTCGAAATCGTTTCGGGTGAAGCGATCGTCGAACGGCGCCAGATCGATTTGCGCGCGGGCGATTTCAGGAGCTATGTCGTCGATGGCGGGGTCGAAGAAGAGACACAGGACGCCGGGTCGTGAGACGGACGCTGTCCGGGAGTCTCGAACATCTCGCCCCGCAGGCTCTGCTGCGTCTGGTGTCGGCGACCTCTCCGAGCGGTGTGCTCGAGATCGAGACCCCGGACGGCTCACTCCACCTCGACGTGGAACGAGGCCGGGTCGCGATGCCGGGAAAGCACGATCTCGAGAAGGCAGGTAGGATACTCGGCTGCCGGGATGGAGAGTTTCGGTTTACCCCCGGGGAGATGCAGCGCCTCGACGGCGACGTCATGAGCCTGACCGCTTTCGCCGAGGTGGCGGGTGCGGCGGCATCCAACCTAGAAATGGAGCTCTTGCTCGAGGAGGATTTCCTCGAGGTTTCGCGTCTACCGCAGCAGGCCAACATCCACGTCCTGCCGACCCAACCACTGCAGAACCCGCTTGACGAACTGCTCTCAGATCTCGAGGCGGAAACCCTGGGTGAACTACTGTTTGCCGAGGTTGGCTTGATGACTCAGGACCCGAGGTGGTGGCGCGGTGTTCTTGAGCTGGATTGGCGCCGGCGGGGTTGGCGGATCCAGCACGTCTCGGTTTCGGATGACATTGACTTCGAGCGCTTGGATATCCTGGTGGTGCACCACCAGCACGGTTCCACCCTGATCGGATCAGAGGACAACTGGCTGCAGCTCATCCGCAGTGCCGCAGAGTCGGAACCGCCCCTTCCGGTAGTCTGGGTGGCGCCGCTCGGTGACCCGGGGTGGGTCCATCAGCTGATCGAAGCCGGCGTATCCTTCCTCATGCCGGCGCCGCAGGGTGAGGCCGGGGAAGCTTTAGCCCGGTTTGCCGAATCGCTGTCTCGGGTTGTGAACCGACAGCTCCAGGCGCAGCAGCGAGAGGGCCGTCCGGCCCTGCCGGCCGGCGTCTCCGAGCTGGTCGGTGCCCTGCTATTGGAGAGTGATCCCGATCATGGTATCAGCTCGTTGTTACAGTTGGCGGCCGAACACTTCTCCCGCGGGGCGGTTTTGATGGCCGAGGAGACTGCGATCCGCTGCCGCGCGGGATTCGGATATCAGCTCGACCGTTCGACTGCGGTTCTCCCGCGCGGTATCGGACTTATCGAGAGGGTCATCCGCTCGGGAGAAGCTCTCACCGTGATTGAGCCCGGTGCCAGCGGTGAGGGCCATGTGGCAGGTGTCCTCGGCGTTTCGGAGTTGCCCACGGCGACGGCGGTCATACCCCTCGGGCGCTGCGGTGCGGTGATTGGAGTGTTGGTGGCCGACAGAGAGGGCGAGGAACTGCCCGACATGGCGGATCTCGTCCTTCTCGTGGGTCGGCTCGGCGGTGTTGTAGGCGCCTGATCATCGCGCCCTCGAAGATGGATGAGTTCACCGGCAAGAACTGTACTTTTGATTGACACCCGCGAATCGGGGGCTTAAGCTTCCTGTGCGTCTCATTCGTGCGATGACCAAAAGAAGAGAGGTGCCCGGAAAGGCCTCGATATATCGGTTTTCTCGATTCGATGCTGGGAACCGGGACGGTCTGTGGCGGGTGAGACCGGAGGGCGCAATGCTGACATTGGCGATTGACTCGGGAGACGGATCCGAGGTCCGGTACGACCTCGCCAAAGAGGTCGTGTCCATTGGTGCCTCGAGCAACAACGACGTGATCCTGCGAAGTCCGGGCGTCGCCCCGGTCCATCTCGTGATTCGCCGCACCGGCGAGTCTCTCACCTTTTTTGGCCAACCTCGACAGATCGTTCTGTTGAACGGCAACAGAAGGTCGCGAGGAGTGCTCAACGAGGGTGATCGCCTGCGGATCGGCACGGCGACCGTCGTCATCCTCGGCACCACCGCGGAGCCCGCAGACCTGAACCGGATTGTGGAGACTCAGGAACCCGTTCCTGAGACGGTCGCCAAGACCGAAACGGAGGCTGCGGAAGGGACAAAAACGCGAGCCGAGGTGGTGCTCTACAACGAGCCGAGTCGGCTCGCGGAGGCTCGCCGCGAGTTGCTCGAGGTCTTTCGAACCGGATTGCACACCGACCTGGTGGCGTCTCTCCAGTCCTTTCTCGGCACTGTCTTTGAGGGGCGCGGGGCGCTTCTGGCGTGGCTTGACCAACAGGGTGGGCTGCAACCCATCGTCTCCAGCTGGACCGGCGCTGTACCGCAGCTTCCAGGTCGAACATTTGCCGAGCTGGAGTACGGTAACCGGGTCGCGATTCTGCGCGGCGGCGGCTGCGAAGTATTCATCTATCCGCTAGTGGTCGGTGGAGATTCCAGGGTTTATTTGCTGGCCGAGACGGGCGACGAAAGCCGCGACGAGGATCGGATACTGCTGGCCGAGATTGCGGCCATGATCACGGTTCACTGGAGCCGGATCGAAGGATCGAGCGCGCTCCTCGGCGAGTGGGAGACTGATGCTCGCAATACTCTGGAGTCGCGGCTGCCCGGAACCTCACACGCGGTACAGGAGCTCCGTGAAAGAGTGCTGGCAGCTTCCCGATCGTCGGATCCGGTTCTCATTTCCGGACGCGCCGGCTCAGGACGCTGCTATCTCGGTTCGTTGATCGCCTCGCTCCGGCCGACCGGAAAGCCTTGGATCCGCGTGCTGCATGCGCGCGGTGGAGACGAATCCTCCCTGCGCGTCGAGCTCTTTGGCTCCGGTACAACCATCGGCGCGCGGGAGCTCGCCACTCGAGCCGGCGGCGGGGTCGTCATCGTGCGTGCGATCGAAAGAATGTCAATTGAGTTGCAGAGCGAGGTGGCGGCAGTCATGGCCGACGACCTGGGCGCGGGCTACGGTTCGAAGGTGCGGTGGATACTCACAGCAGCCGAAACCTGTGAGGTGCTGGTTGCCGATGGAACGATCGACGATGAACTCTTTGGCCATGCAGGAAACAACGTCATCCGCGTTCCGACTTTGGATGAGCGCCGCGAGGATCTGCCTCTGATGATCGTGCGGATGCTCGAGACCGTCGGCGACGAACAGGGCAAGGAGATCCGCGGCATCGCCCTGGAGACCCTCGACTCGCTGCTGGGTTACTCCTTCGAGGGTCAGATGGCCGAGCTTCTGACCGAGCTTCGACGGCTGGTGTCGGCGACCCCTGTGGGCGAGTTGGTGCGTGGTTCGCTGCGCCGTACGCTGGTCGGGCGGGGCGAGCAGGCTGGTCAGGGTGACCACATTGACGCCGCCGCCGTACTCGGAGAGGATGATCTGAAGGTCGTAATCCCTGCAGTCGAACGACTCTTGATCGACAGAGTGCTGCGGCGGTCGGTCGGCAATCAGAGCAAGGCGGCCCGTGAGCTCAATCTCTCTCGCGGCGCTCTGATCGCCAAGATCAAGGAGTATGAGATTCCGGACTACCGGTCGTTACGTCGAAGCAAGCGCTAGGGCGATACCAGCCGGCTGCCGATGTCGATGAAGTTAAGGGTGAAGAGTAATGAGTAAATAAGTGTTGCGGACGTCGGCCTTGACCCTTAACTCTTAACTCTTAACTTCTTTCTCTTTCGCTTCGAAGCGGGCCTGAGCGTTTTTTCCTCTTCCTCGGATATGCCCAGCATCCGCATCACGACAACCCAGTTGAAGCCAAGCCAGATCAGGAACGGGAAGGAAAACCGACCGGGCAGGTCGGTAAAGTATCGACAGAAACCGAAGACATTCCGGGCGAATTCCGAATAGAATTGCTGGCTCCACTCGCCGAGGCCTGTCGCATAAAAGGTTTTGACGTGGAACACGAGGTTCATGGCCTGGCTGAGGTAGAGCAGGCAGCAGCCCATGAACAGGCGCTCGAGCTGCCGCCTCGAAAACGGCCGCGGCAGCGCCAGGTACAGCGCGAGCAGGACGATGGTGTTAAAGCTGATCTCGGTCATCGAAACGCTTGGAATATTCGAATCGGTACGGAGGTCGGAGCGTCGCATCTGGACCCGATGGTCTTGAACGACCAGTCGGGTGACTCGTGGGTACTCGAAGGAACGGATCAGTGTCTGAGCGAATCCGGCCACGGCCCAATCGATGGCCGGACGCAGCAACAACCACACCACGATGGCCGCGATCAGCGTGAGCGGCAGGCGTCGCAAGAACACCTGTGTCGCGTTTTTCAAGATGGCGTTTCCCGGGGGAGCGCGAATCGTTGTGCCCACACGATCCACAGTGAGATTCCGACGAGTATGACCAGCGATTGCCAGATGAAGATGTGGGCATCGTTGAAGTGTTTGGGTAGGAATACGCCGATGTAGAAAAGCGACACTATTCGCACCAGATTTACAAGCTGAATGGCGAGCAGACCACCGCCGACACCGATCAGTTTGGCCGACCAACGGGCGGGAAAGGCGAGCACTCCGGATATGAAAATCAGGCTAGTGATCAGGCCGTTGCAGCCGTTGAAGATGGTGACCGCGAAACGGGGAGACGACACCACGCAGCCGCTGACGACTGCCTCCTCGCCGAATATGCGGAGGACACCACCGGATACCCGGGCGATCAACGCAGTGTAGGGTGTGACCAGGGCGTCGTTGACCTGCCGCAAGGCAACGACCGTGAAGCTCACGCCGAGGATGGCCAGGAACAAGATGAGGAAGCGGGTCTCGGGCCTCTGCCATAATACGCGTACGTTCATTGGGCGAATTATTAAAACGGTGCAGGATCGGATGTCAACGGCATAAGACCTCCAGGTCCGCACAGAGCTCTCCGGTGTCAGCGTATCGGTCTTCGGGTTTCTTCTCCAGGCAACGCAGGATAATGCGCGACAGTTCGGGATCGAGGTCGGGTACAAGATCCAGGGGATCCGTGGGAGGCGTGTTGAGGTGGGCATCGATCACGTTTCCGGTGTGGAACGGAGGCCGCCCGGTTGCGAGATGGAATGCGGTGGCGCCGAAGGCATAGATGTCGGTAGTGGGTGTAGGCGGTTGGCCCTGGATCTGTTCGGGCGCCATGTAGAACGGGGTGCCGGAGATGGATACCTTTTCGCCGTCGCCGCGATCGAGCCGCGCGGCGATACCGAAGTCGAGGATTTTCAAGTCGTGGTCCGGGGTGACGAGGATGTTGCCTGGTTTGAGATCGCGGTGAATTACGTGCCGGCTGTGGGCGTAGGCCATCGCGTCGGCAAGCCGTAGCAGGAGGGGAGCCAGGCGGCTGCGGATCCGTTCCGGATCGTTCTTCAGGAGGTCTTCCATGGCCTCCCCGGGAACGAACTCCATCGCAATGAAGTAACCGTCGAACCCTTCCTCAAAATCGTGAATGGTTACGATGCCAGGGTGGTTGAGGGTTGCCGCCGCCTTTGCCTCTTGGCCGAGCCTCGCCGCCTCTTCGGTGGATGTCGTGCGAAGTACCTTGATCGCCACGTCGCGCTCGAGACGCGTGTCGCGCGCCTTGTATACGACTCCCATACCGCCGCGTCCAAGTTTGGTAAGAATCTCGTACCGCTGCTGCGCGGCGACTTCCGGTTTCGAACTGGTGCCCGGTGCGGTGGCTGTCAGATCCGCGCTCGAGTCTTCTGCGGTGCGGTCGGCATCAATCAGCGCACGGAGCTTGCGGGCGGGCTTGCAGGAGTAGTCGAAGGCAAGGACGCGCTCGAGCTGGGCGAGGGCTGGTGCCCTCTCGCCCGCCTGGAAGAGCTCGTGGGCGAGGGCGACCGCCGGACCGAGCCTGCCCGGCTGCAGAGCAACGCCGATGACTGCCCGCTGCAGGCAGGCGATCGACGTTTCGGCGGAGAGGTTTTCGCGCGCCCACTTTGCCATGTCGAGCATCACGTGGGGAATGTCCGGGACCGGCCCGGGGTGATTTTGGAGAACCTCGCACGCCTCTTTCATCAGACCTGCGCGATGGAGTTCCGCCAGGGAATCCTGGAGGTAGCCGAGACGAGCCATGCAGTTGGCGGTGCCAAAGGGACTCCCCAGTCCTCGATAGAGTTGGAGCGCTCGTTCATCCTCTCCCGCCTTCTCGGCGCACCTTGCGGCAGCTTCGATATCTCCCGCCAGTTCGTGGATGTCGCTCGCCTCGCCCCAGCGATTGAGGCGCTCGAGCAACGGCGCCGCGATTTGCCACTGTTGGGAGTTGATTGCGAACTCAGCCGCTTCTGCCTCCTCACCCTGCTCGAGCAGTGTCTCGACCGCCTCTTCCGTACGGCCGGAGGCGCCGATTAAATCGAGCATCTCCCGGCGCATCTCGAGCTCTGCGAGGACCGGAATCAGCGAGGTCTCCTCGCGTTCGATCTGTTTTCTGAGATTTTCGACCTCCTCGGTGTCGACTCCGCCTCGGGTCTGAGTAGTTGCCAGGCGGTCGCGGAGCTTGTCGAGCTGACGGAGGCGGAGCTGGGCGGCCTCACGATGATGTCCTGCAGCGGATTCGGACACCACCGCGTCGTGCATCAAACCGGCCTTGCGAAAGATCTCTGCCGCCACGGCGTGCTCGCCCGCCGACCGCCATGCGTGGGCTGCAGCCTGCCAGTTACCCTCCAACTCGTGCAGCCGCGCCAACGAGCGTTGATCGCCGACCTGCTCCACGGCCCGTCGAGCCGCTGGAAGTGCCGTGTGCGAAGAACTGAACCGGCCCTCGTCGAGGGCGACGGTTGCCGCGCCGGCGGCCCTTTTCGGTTCGCCAGCCCGAGTCCACGCCTCCACGGCTTCGTCGTATCTGCCACGGCTGGTCAGCCATTCGGCGAGGCCACGGTCACAGCGCTGGGCGGCGGGGATGTCTCCGGCGCGCCGAAACAGACGAGCCGCCTCTCCGAGGTGGTGGCCGCCGGCCCGCCTCAGCATCTCTGCGGCCTCCGCCTCGCGGCCGAGTTCAAGGGCGATTCTTGCCGCCTCGTTCCACTCCTTGCCCTTTCGGTAGAGCGCAAGCGCACCCCTTTTGTCACCCTCACGAGCTCTCATTTGCGCTGCGCCGATATAGTCGCCGCGGCTCATCAGGGTTCGCTCCAACCGCTGCTGCGGGCTGCCGCCGAGCAGGATCTGGACCAGCGACCAGACGATGAGAGCTCCGGAGATCAGGTTGGCGACCACCACCACGCCGGGGTTGGAAAATATCTGCAGAATAGAGTTCTCCGATGCCACCGAGATCTTCAGGCGCTCGGCAAGCCACGGCAGGTTGATCGCGGCGGCCGTTGCGAGGCCGACGACGAGCAACACGACCGCACGCCGAATCCGCGATCGGCCGCCAGGAACGAGGAGCAGCGGGATAGTCAACAGCATTTCCACTCCATTCATTTTACGGTACGACCATGCGCGATGACTGCGGAGTTGAAATATTATGAAAACTCGCTCATATTTCTGTGCACCGACCGTTGTCGGGAGGAACCGTGCCGGCTGACTATTACAAAGTGCTCGGGATCGATCGCTCTGCGAGCGCCGCTGAGATCAAGAAGGCCTATCGCAAGCTTGCAAGGAAGTACCATCCCGACGTCAATCCTGACAACGAGGAGGCGGAGCAGAAGTTCAAGGAGATTCAGGAAGCGTACGCCGTGCTGTCGGATGCGGATAAACGCAAGCAGTTCGACACCTTTGGACGCGTCGATGGAATCCCCGACATGGGATTCGATCCGTTCCGCCAGGCCAGCTCATCGTGGCGCGATGCCGGCGGTGTCCAGGTGGATTTCGGCGATTTCGCCCGAGCCTCTGGCGGATTCCAGGACCTCGGGGACATTTTCGGCGAGCTTTTTGGCCGCGGGCGTACCTCGAGGACGCGACAACAGCCACGGCGCGGCGCCAACCACGAACTCGAAGTCGAGGTAGCCTTCGCCGATGCCGTGCGTGGCACTGCCGTCACCATTCCTGTTCAGCGTCAGGTGGGCTGCGCCACGTGCAAAGGCAGTGGCACCGAGGATGGACATCCGTGCTCAAGTTGTCACGGTTCGGGGGTGTTGATCTCGACCGAGAGACTTCGGGTCAAGATTCCTGAGGGAATTGCCGAGGGTCAGCGGGTACGGGTTGCCGGCAAGGGGGCGGAGGGACGTGCCGGTGGTACACCCGGAGATCTTTTCGTGCGGGTTCATGTGAGCCCGGACCGCTTCTTCGAACGTGACGGTGACAACATCCACACCACCATCCCGGTCACCTTTTCGGAGGCTTACCGGGGTGGGGAGATCGAGATCGGGACGGTGCACGGACCGGTGAGGGCCAAGGTCCCGCCCGGGACTGACTCCGGGCGTACGTTTCGGCTCCGTGGCAAGGGTGTGCGGAATACCAAGACCCGCGCCCATGGCGATCATTTGTACACCGTCGAGATCGTGGTCCCAAAAGTTGTGTCGCCGGCCGGCGAGGAGACCGCGCGCCGCGTCGCCGATCTCTACCAGGCGAACCCCCGCAAAGACCTCCCAACCGGCATCTGAGGGCAAATTAGGAATTAGGAATGAGGAATTAGGAATGCCACCCACCCGCCCGGGACGCCTATTTTCACTGGGGGGGGCGGTCGGGAATTCCTAATTCCTAACTCCTAATTCAGCAATCTACGCAGTGGATTGCTGCCAGACGCCGAGCTTGCGCATTTTTTCGACGCGGCGCATGAAGAGGCGCTTCTTCATGCCGCGCAGGTGGTGCACCAACAGGATTCCGTCAAGGTGATCGACTTCGTGGCATACGGCCTGGGCCAGCAAGCTCTCGGCCTCGACGTCGCGCCAGTCGCCATGTTCGTCCTGGGCGCGAACGGTCAGCGCGGAGGGCCGTTCGAGAGTCGTAAAGAGACCGGGGAACGAAAGACAGCCTTCCTCGAGACCTGTCTTCCCCTGGCGGTGGACTATCGTTGGGTTGGCGAGCACGATCCTGGCGTCGGGATCCTTGCCGACTGAGAGGTCGATGGTCGCGAGGCGAAGATTAACACCGATCTGGGGCGCCGCGAGGCCGAGCCCGGGCGCCTTCCAGCCGGTTTCGAAGAGGTCATCCACCAGTGCCCGCATCGCCTCGTCAAAGACCTCGACCGGCAGATTCTCCGCCTCGAGCAGTGGGTCCCCGTAGACGAGAATCGGCCGTACGCTCATTCGTCGGTGGAGGGGGCGCCGAGTCCGATGGTGTAGGAACCCGCGCCGGGACCAGGCGGACCGGTCTCGCGGATCCGTTTGATCACGGCCTCTACTGTCTCCTGCGCTCGCCGTTCATAAAAGTCCTCGAGAACCTGCCGCACCTCGGAGTGGCCCTCGGCTATGCGATCGACGCTGGCGCGGTCGAGCTCGATGGCTGTGACCTCAGTGCGGGCCGTAATGGTGGCGGTCCGGGGCCTTCCCGTGAGCAAGGAGACCTCGCCGAAGAAATCACCAGCACTGAGCTCGGCGAGTGCCACGTTGCCACCGTCTTCGGTGCGGGTGAAGACCTTGACCGAGCCACCGACGATCAAGAACAGACTTGATCCCTCTTCGCCTTCAGTGACGATGATGTCACCCTCGTCGTACGATCGGAGTTCGGTTGAGGCGATGATCTCCACAAGAGCCTCACGCTCGAAGGAAGAGAAAAGGGTCGAGGCGTGCAGCTCCTTGAGTTCCTGGTCGGTCGAGGAGGCTTCTTCCTCTAAAGCGCTGGTCAGCTCACGGCGTTCCTGGCTGGCCATTTTGCTGCGGCGGTCCTCTTCGATCAGACGGGCCATCTCGGAATGCACGTTCTGCTCGGGGTCCAGCTTCAGAATTTTTTTATAGACCGCGATCGCACGGGCATGGAAACCGTCCCGCGCCTGGGTCTCAGCGATATCCCGATAGATGAATATGGCCTTGTGGCGTTTGCCCTGGAGATCGAGGATTTCCGCCTGCCGCAATCTCAGATTGAGTTGGCTCGGGTTCTTCCTCAGCTCCTTCTTAATTGCCTCGAGCGCCTTGTCGTATTCCTTTTTGGCGAGGTAGCGGTCGAGTTTGCCGATCGCCGCGCCTGATGAACCAATTTTCATTGCATCTCCTCCATCCTCCGCCTCGTTGCCCTCCAGGCGTCGTCGATGCGTTGCCGGAGGGCCTCGGTGTCGGTGTTCACCAGTGTGCCGTCGATCACCACCGGTTGTCCGGCGACCACGACATGGCGCACCATCTGCGGCCCGCCGCCAAAAACGATCCTCGATGCTGGATCGCCGCCGGGCAACCCCGACCACTCTTCAAGCTCAACCACGACAACGTCGCCCGCCTTCCCGTTCTCCAGGGTCCCGACCTCGTCTGCGAGGTGAAGGGCCGCGGCGCCGTCTCGTGTCGCCATTCCAAGCACCGCCCACTGGTCAAGCGCCGTCGTGCCGTGCCGCAGATTGTGGATGGTGGCCGCGAGGCTCACCTCGTAGAAGATCGACAGCCGATTGTTGCAGGGCGGACCATCCGCACCGAGCACCACCGGGACCCCGGCAGCGAGAAGACCGGGCACGTCGGCGATTCCAGAGCCGAGCTTGAGGTTGGCGCCCGGGCAGTGGCAGATCGTGGTTCTGGTACTGGCCAGACGTCGGACGTCGGTTTCGTCGAGGTGAACACCATGCGCCAGGATCACGTCGTCGCCGAGGAGGCCGTAGTCATCGAGAAAGTCGATGTTGCCGCGACCGGTGAGAGCGAGCACCTGCTCGACTTCGCTACGATTCTCGGCCGCATGGCTCTGCAACAGCCAGTCGTGGGTGCGGGCGAGCTCCGAGCAGCCGCGCAGAAGATCGGGCGAGCACGATAGGGCGAATCGGGGAGCCACCGCGTAGCGCAGTCTGCCATCCGCTGCGCCGTGCCAGCGTCGTCCCAGTTCGCTGGCGTCGGCGAGTGACCTCTCGGGGTCCTCGAGGAGGGCGGCCGGTGCGCCTTCGCCAATGTCCATGTGGGTCTTGCCGGAGGTCAATCGGATGCCGAGTCTTTCGGCTGCGCGGAAGACCCGGTCGTGGTCATGTGTGGTGCCGAAATCGAGTGCTGTCGTGGTGCCGCCGCAGAGAAGTTCGGCGATCCCGAGTTCGGCTGCAGCCTCAACCCCATCGCCGTCGAGTGCCGCCTCGTAAGGCCACGTGCGGCGCCGCAGCCAGTCGAGAAGTTCGAGCCCGTCTGCCTGATGCCGGAGCAAGGACTGCACCACGTGGACGTGGCCCTGGATGAAGCCCGGGAGCACTGCGGCGCCGCCGGCATCGAGGACCCGGGCGGCATCGGACTCTTCGCTGGAACCCTCGGTCACCGCCGTGATGCGACCGTCACAAATCGAGACGTCGCCACGGAAATACTCGCCGTCGTTGACCATTGGCAGCACGAGGCCGTTCCGGATCACGAGATCGGGCGCGCCCGAACCGTTGCTCACAACTTCTCCCCGGGAGGGACCTCGGACCGCGTTTCGGTTTGGAATTGGTGCAGGGTCCGGAGGATGATCTCTACCGCCTCGTCGACCGTGTCGATCTGAATCGGCAGGTGTGTATCCTCCTCCTCGACATAACCCTGGGCGACCGCTTCCTCCTCGATCCAACGGAGGAGTCCGCGCCAATGGCTGCCATAGAGGAGGAACGGGGTTGGCGGAAGGTGTTTGGCCTGCAGGAGCTGCCACACCATCATCGCCTCGAGGGTTGAACCGATGCCGCCGGGGAAAACAATGAACGCCGATGAAAGCCGCACGAAGTGGTGGAGCCGGGAGAAGAACGTGCGGTGTCGGTATACCTGTTCCACAAAGGGAGTGTTCTCACCGTCGGTCACCAGCCGCACCGGCAGATCTCCGTCGGCCGGTACCCTCACCACACCCCGCGACGCCCCCTGGTCGGCCGCCTGCATAAGTCCGCCACCGCCGCCGGTCACAATGTCGCAACCGGCCTCGGAGAGACGTTGCGCGAGCTCCTGGGCCTCAAAGAAGAGTGGGTGTGATTCTTCGATTCGGGCCGACCCGAAGATCGAGACCCGGAAGCGCTCGAGGTTGCGAAGCTGAAGTCGCTCCAGTGACTCAATGGTCTCCCATAGCTGGGCGACCGAGCCGTCTATGACCTGGACCAGATCCGCGGCCGCTTCGTCGAGGGTGCCGTGTGCGGCCCCGGGTCGGTCTTCGCGCCTTTCGTTCACAAGGCAGCGTCCTCTTCGAACAATGGCAGCGTCGGTTCGAGCATCGGCAACAGCGTTTCGACGATGGCGTCGCACCACACCTCGCGGTCGGACGCCTCGAGACGCAGCGGGGTCAGGCCGCGTGCAGCGATCATGCCCTCGAGGAGAACATCGATGAGCTGTTGGAAAGCCGGATCCACGGCCCGTACGCCGTCATAGGAGGGACGCTCGGAGACCGGTACGTGGACCAGGACGTCGTAGGTCGGCAACCAGCGGTCGATGAAGCTTTCC
>Ga0255046_10000078_pt1 | contig 20206 bp, 24 predicted proteins | sample BC1_12_27_MG_FD_183632 | JGI IMG/M metagenome (GOLD analysis project Ga0255046, IMG submission 183632) | Seawater microbial communities from Strait of Georgia, British Columbia, Canada - BC1_12_27 | ecosystem: Environmental > Aquatic > Marine > Strait | place: Canada: British Columbia...
TGGCCCTACAAATGTACTTCTCCTCTGCTTTTTTCTGAATTGCCTCATGTTTACGCTCCTCTAACACCATTCTTTCTATCTCCCTATCGTCCATCTCTTATGCCTTTCATTACCTGCACCCATACTTCCTACTCAGGGCTTACCAAATCTATCAATTCTAATGACATTGATACAAGTGAAATTATTGCAATAAGCCCAAGAAGAAGTCCAGCGGCTACAATGACCTGATCATCGTCATCCCCCTCCCTTGCTATTCCAGAACCAGTCCACATAAGTAAAAAAGCAATTCCACCTGTTATTAGAAATACCACTAGGCTCTTCAATGGCTCTGCATATTGCTGCTCAATCAAAATAGGCATCATCTCCTTGGTCCTAGCTACTATCTCTGGGTCTAGCTCCGACATATCAATTATATTCATTACTTACTCCAATCTTTGCACATTCTAATCAGCTTGCACCCCTCTGCATCCTTTCCATGATCTACAAATCTAATTGTGTCTCTCAATTGTTGGTTTTCCAGCCTTAGCCTATCGCATTCAACCCTCGTGCATCCCAGTACTATCATCAGAATAGGAACGCACACTACTAGTCCCCATTCGCTCATCCATTCTCTCATGCCCCCCTTAATCATTTCTAATGCTTCTTCAAAATTCATTTTTTTACCTCTCCTCTTTTTATTCACCTATGGTAAATCTAAACCCGTGCTCAAAGACTTCACTGAATGACATATTCTTAACTTTTTTTGCTGCTGCCTTCCCTGTTCCTGTCAACTCTTCCCTTCTTTTTAGGTAGTAGTCTTCAGAATCCTTATCGAGTGGTTGAACCGGCGTTGAACCCTCATTGGAGATGCCTTGATCCGTGCCTTCATCTTTATCCATCCTTTTGGACTTGAGTTCGCACAGCCATCTTACTTCCCTTGCTGCAATCCATTGCAAAGCAAACTCAAAACATAGCTCATGCTCCATCGCTATAAGCTCACCACCCATCTCTGTAATTTGCACCCCTATCCCTTGAGCCTCACACTCTTCAGCCCCGGCTATGCGCTCTACCAAGGAGTCGTATTCCCTTTTAAGCTCGATATACGCCTCAACACTATCAAAAGTTAGAACCTCTTTCATTTTTTTCTCCATTCTTTTCCTCCCTTATTTTTACTTATTAGCATTCTTTATCACTTCTGTCCATACCTCGTACTCTGGATTTATCAGTTCTATCAATTCATACATTATTGACCATAGGCTACCAACCATAGCAACCCCTGCAAGGATAGCAACCATTAACAATACAGCCGCAGCTTCTTCACCAGTATCATCCAGGTCTTCTCCACAAGCCCTCGCCCACTTCATGAAAAAATAAGTAAGCGCCCCAGATATAAGGAATGCCACCAAATTGTAAAGTGGGTCCGTATATTGCTGCCTTACTAACATTGGCATTAACTCGTTTGTCTTTTCTATCATCTCTGGTGTCAATTGCGATATATCAATCATTTCTTTACCCTCTTTCTAATCATTACACCAATAAAAACCTGCTTTATCGTAAACCCATATGCAAATAGCTCTCTACTTACATGCCCCTGAACCATCTTTCGTGCACTTTGTTCCAATGCATTTACCTTATTCATTGGTATTCGCCAGAAAAACCTAATCATTGTCATCTCCAATATATTCTCTTATCTTACAAAGGGCTTCTCTTGTCTCATCCAAATCATCTATCAGCATAAACATAATCTCATCCCTATCCGCCAAATCTTCCATTAACACCACTGCCTCATCATCTCCAAAAAATTCTATGTCTGCATATTTCGTCCCATTAATAAACGAAATGGCTACCCCGCCATCCAGCGTGGCATGAATGCAATTAAACTCAAAGCCCATCTCTTCTGCCATCTCAACAACCTTCTCAGCATCCCTAATTGCATTCCTGTTTATTACTGGAGCACCCTCTCCATCCCAATCTTCTTTCAAATCCCTAATCCACTGCATCAATTCCATATCATTCTTCCTTTGTTCTGAATAGGCGACAATAATTATTGCGTCCAACCACTATTGTATTATCAGCAAGATCAGACAGCGACTGACACTCACTGCGCCCATCGCAACAAATGTAATCCTCGCACATATTGCAATTATCAACTCCAAGTGCTACGAAAAAATGAACCACTGCTTTGACATGATGCTCTTTTCTCTCTCTCACATCTGCCATCTGCTCAACAGTTAACCCCTCTAGTGGGCCAACATAGTTTTTCCTTGACTCTGCCAGCGTTCTGTACTTATGCACCCTCTTATTTAATCTACCTATTTCATTCCTAAGCTTCTGCTCTTTCTTGCTCCATGGTGTATCGCAAAATGAACATTTCTTATCCTTCATTACAGCCCCCCATTATGTAATCCGCTGAAATCCTCACGTGAAGATGCATAGTGATCCACAAATATATGAGAATAATCAACCCCCGGTGGCGAATCGTCATGCAACGCCCTGAACTCAACTATCTCATCTCCGTTTACCATAACTGTATCTACAGCCTTCATGGAAATTTTCATCCCGCGGTCACTTGCCAGCCTTATAAACGTCCTGGCCAAGCCTTTTGCATGCCTACTACAGTAGCCACAAACCAATATCGGCATCAAACATGCGTTTGGTAACATCTCTATCACCTCAAGCAGCATTCTAGTTGTTCTACCCGTTCCTCGTAGGCTCACTTACAGCACCTCCATTAGATTATTTCCTTCTCCTCGCGAACTCAAGTTCGTCAATTTATTCTCCAGTCATACTTACTCATCAAACAATGCCAGCAACTGCTTACACGTCAACCTATCCAAATCATCCTCCCCGGCCATGGCAATTTTCAAATCGGCATCATCTACATCAATGCCCTTATTAAACTCAAATATTCCATGAGGATCTGCATCCTCGCCCTCTATTATCTTAACTATCCCCGTTAGATAGTTAGTAGGACACGTATGCTCATTGTAAAAATACTTATCATCCCCCTCCTCAGAACCATGCCTGCCCCCTTCATGGCGCATTCCCTCTACAATTATCTTAACGTCCTTGGCGTCCTTTGCCATGTCTAGTAATACAAGGCGATCAACCTTTCGCTCCCCTGTTATTTTATAATTAACCAATCCATTATTTTTAACCAACATTACCCCAGCTCCACATGCATCACAGTACCATGGACCTACGGAAAATGAATTACGTTCTGCAAAGTATGAAATATCGTGAAAGCCTTTACATTCACCAATTGGACACCTTACAATATGTGAAACCCTCTCTTCTACTTCTGCAACGCCCTTTTTCTTAATATCCAATTCGAATGAACCATTATCAATGTGCACTGTGTCCTCCTTATGAACTCAAGTTCGTTCTGGCATCTTGCCAAAACCTTCTAAAACCAAACTTAGCTCTATTCTAACGTCCTGTCAACGCCTATCTTTTACTTAATGCCTTTTTCCAGCACTTCACGTTGTTCGCAATTCTAGAATCTTGAACGCTCTCCAGTGCCCTCTCTGCCATATCAGCAGCATCCTGGTATCTTCCCAGATGATTATAGGTCATGCTCAACTTATCGTACCTATCGACCAAGTATACCCTAGGGTTAACAAATAGTCTACACTCAGGTACTGGCATGTCTATGCACGCCTCTAGCCATACCTGTGCTTCTATAAACCTCTCCTGCTTATACGCCAGCTCTCCGAGGCTACAATAGACCTCAGCCATGCCATGGAATTCGTCTAGCGCTTTCACGTACTGCTCCCTTGTGTTCACGGGGTCCCCGGTCCTATCATAGCATACCCCCATGTTCACCCGCGCGTGCCACCTCTCCTCTTTCCACACGGCAATCGTCAAGTAGTGAGTATACGCATCAATCGCCTCTTGCCACCTTGCATTCTCCTTATACGCGTTACCTAGGTAGAACCAACTCCTGGAGTTCCCAGGGTTCTTCTCTATCTCTTGCAGAAATCCGTTTATCGTCGAATCTGACCTCTGTGCGTCTCTGTCACTCTTAGACTCAATCGCCTGATCCTGTTTCCTATGCTCAATTTTAAATAATTTGGAAAACATAGAGCTTTTAACTATTGGTACATTATGCAGTGGGTTATTATACCTTACCGTTGGTGCAAATACCCTGCTCTGCCTATACATCTGCCTTGGTATTCCGCTTGCGTCTGGCTCAAACAATATCATCGTCTCTATACCGTCATGGCCTTTTTCAATCGCCTCTTCAACTGCCCCCTTTACCTCTTCTGGCCTGACTACCTTCTCATGCCCGTCTAGCGTCAAGTGCCAATTGGACTGATCGCAAGCATCCAATACTATATTTCTCGCCCGCGAAAACCCCCACTCTGTATCCCCTTCATTTTTCGGGCCTTTTTTATCCAGCTCCTCTGATAAATAAATCGTAATAACCTTATCGCCTAGCCTCTTAGCAATATCAAGAGTTCCGTCACTCGACTCACTGTCCACCCCTATTACTATTTCGTCTGCGTGATCTCTTATTGATTTGATCGTCTCTTCAATCGTCAAAACTTCATTCTTCACAACCATTGCAACTGACAGCATTTACATCTCCTATTTTCTACCTAAAGCTTTTCTCCAGACCTTCACATTGTTCTCGATTCTCGAATCACGAACGCTCTCAAGCGCCTTACCAGCCATCTCTATAGCATCCCCATATCTACCCAAGTTACCATAGACCAACGAAAGTCGATCATACCTATCTACCAAATACGCCCTCGGATTCACAAATAGCATCCGGTCAGGTACAGGCATCTCTATGCATGCCTCTAGCCATAGCTGAGCTTCTACGAACATCCCCTGCCTACAAGCCAACTCTCCTAAACTGCAATAGACCTCTACCATCCCTGGGAATTCGTCCAAAGCTCTTGCGTACTGCTCCCTTGCGCTTGCCAGGTTGCCTACATTGTCATAACATACGCCCATATTTACTCGCGCGTACATACGCTCCTCCACGCACTGAGAAATCGTTAAATAATGATCATATGCACCTATGGCCTCTTGCCATCTTTCATCACCCCTGTATGCATTACCCAAATAAAACCACGATCTTGTGTTTTTTGGATCCCTCTCTATGTCCTTTAGTAGTCCATTTATCGTACTGTCAGACCTCTGTTCGTCCCTATCCTCCCTCGACTCAGCTGCCTGATCTTGCTTCCTATGCTCTATCTTAAATTCCTTAGAAAACATCAGCCTTTTAACTATTGGTACATTATGCAGTGGATTATTATATCTTACTGTCGGTGCAAGAATCCTTCCCTGCCTAATCATCTGCCTTGGTATCCCATTTGCGTCAGGCTCGAATAATAGCTCTACCTCTACCCCGTCACACCCTTTTTCAACTGCGTCAGCAATCACATCACTTACGTTCTGAGGATCTATTACAGTCTCGTGCCCATCTAAAGTCAATCGATAATTGGCATCCTTACACGCATCCAGCACCATATTGCGCGCCTTCGAAAACCCCCATGTGTCATCGTCACGTGTTACTGATTCCTTTTTATCAAGTTCTTCAGATAAATAAATATCTATTACTTTATCCCCAAGCTTGTTCGCTAATTCACGGGTTCCATCATCAGATCCCTTATCTACACCTATCACTATCTCGTCTGCGTATCCCCTTATTGATTTAATAGTTCTATCTAACGTATTTATCTCGTTTTTTACAACCATTGCAACCGATAACAGCATTCAACCACCAGCTTTCTAACTACTCGATATCATCCCACTTTACACCAGGCTTCAAGTCCTTCAATAATGCATCCAGCCTATCCATCGCCACTACATATGATTCCCGCGCCCTCTTCATATTAGACCAATCAAGCGTCTCTCTTACCTCAGCGAATGTAGTAACCTCTCCAGTCTCTGTATCTATTTCGAAATCCTCATCGCCAACTTTTATCTTCTCTTTTGCCATTTAAAAATCTCCATCCAATCTATCTTGCGCTTTATCCAAAGTCAACCAACTAGAACGTTACTACTTGCTCTTCTTTCACATTCACCTTAATCCCCGGCCTTGAAAGCATATCCTTTAGATATCCAATGTGCTCTTCACATACCCCCAAAACACCGTGCCCGTGAATATCTACAGCTGCTCCTGCCTCACCACCGCATATAAAACACATAGACGCTAAGGCGCTTTGCATAGGACCTTTATACTGTGGAAATGCCATCGGCCTATCTCCTCCAGGACCATTGCACTCTTTACCACAATTGAACGTCTTTCCATCACTTTGACCCAGCTGAATATGGTAATGCTCACACCATGCACAAACTGCTGAGAACCCACTCTCCATCGCTTTTTTTGCTTTAATACTCTCTATCATTTATTTCCTTACGTGAACTTTAGTTCGTTCTATTTAATACTTCTTAGCTATAGAATCTATTGCTTTCAATGCTGCTCCGTATTCACTGTTACCTGGCGCTAGTGGACCCTTAGTCCAATCTATTTGCCCAAAATCCCTTTTAAGCATTCTGACAATTTCTTGAAACATTTTGTCAATACTCTTTGGCATCAGGCTAGCAATGTGCTTCCTATCTTTTCCATGAAAAAGATCCACCTCCACGCCATGCCTTGAGGTGCTCCAGGTGAAATCTTTGCTACCCTTTATATGGGTAACCTCCCCCGCCCCAGCACTCGATTCTGCTACCATCTCATCTGTGTCATCCTCTAACCTAGCCAATCTCTCTATTAATTTTCTCATATGTCCTCTCAGATTTTTCTTTCAGGCGTATACTGTGTTCTCTTCTTCAATTCCAATTTAAACCCTACATAAGCCGTAGAGTCATTAATATATCCACTTCTTCCTGCCTTTACCACGTCCCACCACTCGCCGAATAAATAGCATACATCACCCTCTTTGGGTTCCCTAGTACTTATTGCAGTATCTGTTATCGCGCATTCCCATGCGTTTCTCGATACTCCTACTACTGAATCATACTCATGCCCGAACCCTTCAGTCCGAACATAAGGCGTCCTATTGTCTGCTTCCTGGTACTCTATCGCGCACTGAAATTCTAATACCTCTTCACCTTGAGAAATGTCAGGATAGAAATTCCACGCCTCTTCAGATATTGATGCAGTTCCCCTATCCGCAGACCCGCCGTAAAGTGGATCGTTGGTAGGTTCTCCATATAATGCATCTACATTAACACCTCTATTCAATGAATAATACTCACAGTCAGGACCTACTAATTCAATTCGCTCCTCTTCTAATTGTCTTAAATAAGTCGCGTCCTCGTCGTAGTATATTCTTGACACCATTTGCCCCTACTTTGCCTTTATGAAATTTATTTTGCGCACATCAATATCTACCCACTGCTTGCGTAAATCCGATTGCGTAGTGTTTCCTGGGTTATGGGCAATATAGTCTTTTTTTGACAATATTTTGATTCTATAATCTTTGCCCCATATCATACGACCTTTCCCCGTCACCTTCATATTCCTGAGCAGGTCACGGGTGCGTGACATAGTTCCAGTGTACATACCACCATCGCCCTGCAAAGCGTAGTCATCGTAAACTTTGCCACTATCCATCGCAATGGCAAACCACCCTTCCTCTTGTGACCTCTCTGCCATGTCAGTAATGCTCTCAATACTCTCTAGCATTGATTTAATGTCTTCATCTGAAATAGAAACGCGATCTATCTGCTTAATCATTACATTGGCTATGCTCTCGCCAAATCCCTTGCCCTTTTTACCATCCCAGCACCTTACATCTTTACCATCTCTACGTGCTTTTCGCCCGCAAGGTCTTTTCGTCGATGCAAAATTAACTACCTTGTCTCCAGATTTCGACTTCTTATCTCCAGCATACTTGAGCTTAGTCTTGCCCTTAACGAAAGACCCGCCCTTTTTGCCAGAGATGCTGTCTGCACCTGAGAATTTACCAGTGTTCTTATCGTGGAAAGGGTTACCCTTACCTCTACCCTTCGGCGCGCCACTAACCTTGGTTCTTTCCTCTAAATACCCTTCTATCTCATCAGCAATCGCCTCATAAGCCTCATAGTTGTCATCGTCTTCTTCCATGAACTCTTCGTAAGCCATTAAAGCAGCCTGGATGACCTCTGGCTTAATCACCATTACATGAGGAGCAAAATGCACCGACGTCTGATGCCCAGAAACATGCATGCGCACTTCACCTGCCTCTACCAATCCTGTATTAAGCACAAAATCGTATAGGCTCTGAGCGTCCATGATGTCTTCAAAATTAAACGCCAACTCACTATCAGATTCTTTACCGGCCCATGGATACAGTGTTTTCTTGTCTTGCATCCTGGCCAAAGGTGTCAAAGTCTGAGAACCCATATCATGCTCTACTAGGCTATGGATCTTTGCCCTTAGCGCACTATCGTCTTCCTTAGCCATTCCAATCGCAGCTTGATCTTCAGGAGATAGCATATCTTCCATTATCTTAAGCAGTTCATTCATTTCTTCAGTATCATTGTACATGTTCTATCTCCTTTTCGCGAACTTGAGTTCGCTATTGTTTATTCTGCAAAAAATCCTACAGGCTCTTGAAGATTGCGCATCTTCTCTTCCATCTCTTGCTCCATCGCTTCTCCATTGGCCCACATCGAGTCCCCGTCCATGGCAAAACTGCCAGATGCCCCTGGTTTCTCAGAAAATTTCATCCTAATCCCAGCCAGTGTCTTCATGGCTTGGGCCAATGCATAATTCCTAAACACCCTCGTCTCATAATTAGTCATATAGCTAATCTCCATATCCTTCGATATATACACAACCAATACTTTTGATCCTGCGCTTGGCAGCGGACTTATCACCAATGCTCTCTTAGAGCGATCCCACTCCCAATCTCGTTCAGACGACGTCACCTGCTTGGACAATTCCCTATACTGCATATATTGCACCAATGTAGAAAATATGTTCCCGCCAGTCCCACCTGAAACCCATGTGTATGGATTTATCTCTACATCAGCCCAACTGTACATATTTTGAATGCTATCAGACTCAATCTCGAATACCACATCTACTACAGAATCAACGTCTGTAGCTATCAGTGCCTCAGCTACCTCTCTAGTACCAGCTAGCGTTACCAGAACAGACTTACTCTGACCTACCCATGACTGCCACCACTCCTTAGCGTCCCGTATACTGTCGTCGACATGATCTTTTGTTAGCTCTACACCTACAGTTCCAAATCCAAGTTTTCTACAAATCCATTCTCCAATTTGTGCCTCAGTAAATCGCATGTTTACTTTCCCTTCTTTGGAGCCTTCTTCTTAGACTTACCCTTAGTATCCTCTTTGCCGTCAGGCGACTTCTCTCCGGTCAATATCTCATACACAGAGTCATTGATCTTCTTCATTATGTCAAATATGCTAGTCTCTCTAATTCCAACTCTTTTCAACGCCTTCAATGCAACATCTGAAATCTCACCAATTACGCCGTTTAGCTGTGACGCGTCCATCTCGTCAGTTGTAATAATCGCCGTCTTAATATCATCTGGCAAATTATCAACGTCTATAGATGAATCAGGATCTGCGACCTCTTTCTTAGGCTCCTTTTTAGGTTCCTCTTTAGGTTCCTTTTTGGCAGGCTTACTCTTTTTGCTATCTTCACCGTCTTTATCTTTATACTCAGCATCTGATGCATTCTTATCAATTGGCTCAGCACCTGTATTGGACGAAGATGGATCGCCAGCCTCTGACATTGCAGCAAGTTTATTTTTAATCCTTGCATCCAGCGAGTTGTCGTCCGCTGTGTCATTAAGCTGGTTATCTATCTCTACGCTCATTTTTTCGTCCAACGAAGAGAACAAATATAATTGCTCAGAGCAAAACCTAGTCCCCCCGTTGGATTCCCTTACAATTATTCCCGTTGGAACAACAGACATCACATGACCCTTCGTCACTGAGGCACCCATTTTGGTAGACACTTCGATCTCTTCTCCATCTACAAACGCATTAAATGGCACCATATTGTCTAGCCGTCTTTCGTGTTCCAACATCCAAAACCTCCTAGTGCTTATCCTGAATATGTTTAATCATTCCAAGTTCGGTTTTGAGGATTTTTTCATCCCCCTCACTCTTACATTTTAAACATAAAAAGCTCCCATTTGCTAGCTTCTCGTACTCAATATCAGAAGATTCCTCCTCTTCTTCGTCTTCTTCGTCCTCGTCTTCATCATCCTCATCTTCACTGAGATCTTCACTTAGCTCTTCGTCTTCTTCTTCCAGCTCTTCTTCGTCTTCGTCATCTTCTAGCTCTTCGTCATCTTCTTCGCATTCTTCGTCTTCCAGTTCATCTTCTTCTACTACTTTGCGAGATATTTCAACAATGTCATCGTCCGTGTTCAATTCGCCGTCTTCTCCAGGATCTACAGTAGCTATCATGATACCCACTTCTACTTCTAGTGGTTCGTCATCTCCATGCTCTTCTACTTCTGGCTCTCCCTCTATAGGCTCTTCAGCTGGCTCTTCTTCGTCCTCTTCAGGTTCTACTGGCTCTTCATCTACTAGCTCTTCTGGCTCTTCTGTCTCTTCTTCCACGAACTCAAGTTCATCTATCGCTTCTTCTTCAGGCTCTTCAACGACAACTTCTTCCTCTATGTCATCAGCCCTGTCTAACATCAACTGTACAATCATCTCGTGGCTGCGTAAAAGACCCCCACAGTCTTTTCCCAAAACATCTGGGTCTGGAACCTCAATAATAGGCTCTGCTACTTCTACAATAAACCCAGCGTCCACAGGCGCGCTCATGTCAATCTCTTCATCAACCTTGCTTATCTTCTTTGGCTCAAAAGGAATAACTACATACTCTATAATATCAGGCAACCCATTCGGCCTGCTGACTTTTCTAACGCCTTCATGTGTACATTTCTTCTCATAAACCCGCGTCAACATATAACTTTTCATATTTTTTCTCCTTAAAAAAAAGGGGCAAGGCCGATTCCTCGACCCGGCCCCTCTCAAACCCAAAGCGCAACTAGTGCGCCACTACACTCTTACAGAGTAGTAGTTACAGTCGGTAGACCACTTACGTTGATCACACCGTAGTACTCAGGACGCAACATCTTAGTTGCATAGCGAGTACGTACACCTTTCGAGAATCTGAACGTATCAGGATTCAAGAAAGTAGGAGTGACTTGCAGTGGCACATATGGTGCATAGACATAACCAGCATCCAGGTAAGAATTACCCTTCAATCCAACAAGAATCTGTGTAGATGTCATGTAAGGATCTTGGTATACTGCATATTTTCTCAGCAGAGTTCCGATTCTAACGATACCATAATCGGCAGTGATAGGACCGTACGATGGGGACTTAATGTTCTGCTCGATAGAAGCAAAATCGCCATGCGTAGAAAGCTGATCAAGCAACCCGCCAATACCAGGAGGAACTACCAGGAAGTTCGCGCCCTGGCGTCCAGAAGTCCTATGAATCTCGGCAGAAACTGCACTGATTTGAGTCAGCATCTTGCGGATGGACTCAATCTCACCAGGAACGGTACCGGAGTAAGTGTAAGCAATCGAGTGTGCCGCATTAGCAACTAAGTCACCAATAATCTCACGATCGACTTCCAACATAACTTCGTTAGCAAAGTTAGAAACAAGCTCCTGCTCCACGTCCATACCATGTTGAGCCTTCATGTCGTCAACGGCTTCTACAGTCCAGTTAGCTTTAAGCTTACGACTCTCAGCTTGAACTGGCACAGAGGAAATCTCTAGGCCAATACTAGGTACTACGGCTCCAGTTGTATCGCCAACTAGCTCGAAATTCACAAAGTACTGAACATAAATGACAGTGTTGCTTGCGAATGGGCTATTTGTTCCAGCGGTACCAGCTGCATTCACAGACCAGTTACCAGTCGTCACGTCAAATGTTCCAACGGTGTTAGTATTCGCTGTGTTATCAACTAAATTAGTAGTTACAGCTGTTTGATCCAATGTCGCAATTACTTCTACAGGTGCACTAGCTGCATCAGCGTCGAGCATTCTGTAATATACCTTCACGTAGAAAGTACGTTGTCCAGCAGTCGCAGGCGCTCTAATAGGACTCCACTCAGGAATTCTAGCATTTGCAGTACCCTGTGTAATTGCCGTGGCCGTTCCAACACCAGTGTCAGTACAAATCGCATCATAGTCTACAAACTCAGAGCTGTAGTATTTTGCAAAGTTCTGGTTCAAGTTATCGCCAGCGTCCAATTCGCCGTCATACGCCATCGTAGTAGGTGTATTAGAAATAGCACCCTGAGGAATCTTGCTGCCCTTGCGGCCTTCGTACTTTTTCTCAAAGTAGAATACTCCACCGATAGGTGCGCTCATTGGCTGTACTGATACCAATTGATTGGCAATCAGGTTAGGGTAAACCCTGCGCAGGATAGGAAAGATAAACTTCGTGAACGATCCTGTGTTGGTGCTAAGTGTATCCTCATTAAACGATTTGATATGATTCATTTCGTTCTCTAAAAGAATAGCAGTTGTCTTCTTCAAATAACCACGGTCATGCTCAGTTGGGATGCCCTTCAGCATTTTGCCCCATTTATTAACACATCCGGCTACGTATGAGTCGTCATGGACTTTATCGCCCGTTGCCTCAAACATTTCTCTCGCTTCTGTACTCATCTCAATTCTCCTTCAGTCGTAGTTGTGGCGGTCATTCACTTACGCCCGCCATTCGTGCCATGAAGTCCATGTCATTGCCAAGGTCGTCTTCCTTGTCTGCATTTCTATGTTCTTCGTTTAACAGTTTGTTCTCTCTCTCTTCGAGCCCACTATTTCCACGCATCAATTTCTTGCGCGCGTCCGTGATTTGCTCACGAGAAATACGTCCTGTTCCCTGCTCCGTCACCAGCTTGTCAACTACGGCCTTGGTGCTTGCGCCTTCCATAAGCCCTATCAGCTCTCTACCATTAGGCAATCCAACAACCCTTTTATGCTTGTAAAGTTCAAAACTATGTCGCTCTTCGGCTTCCTTAGATTCATCTAACGCTACCTTAAGCTCAGTCTCGACCTCACTCACACGGCTCTCAGCATCTTTTCGCTGATTATCTGCCTCCATGCCAACTTTTACAGCTTTCCTCATTTTAACGTCCAGCGATTCAACCCTCTCAGTAAGGAGGGATACCCTCTCACGCATTGCTGCGTTTTCTTCTCTTATCTTCATATCCTCTGGGGATATTTGCTCTTCTGTTCTAGCAGGCAGATCCCTTAGGATTGCTGCCAACTTCTCTTTCGCGTCCTCTAAGCTAACGAATTGGTGCTTGGATACGAGCTTCCTAATAGACTCAGCCATGTAATGCCCTGAGATCTCTTTCTCTATATAAGCTGCACACTCATGCTTAATCGCCATCTCAGCACTCTTATCAGCACTATCTCTTGCTTCTGCTACTTCAAGATCCTTAGCTTTAGATGCATCGATAATAGCTTGCTCATCCTCAGATGCCCTAAATGATGCTACCATCTCAAAGATAGCTGACAGCATAGCCTTCGCCCCGCCCATTTCTGGATCTGCGTTAAACTCTTCAGTCAACTCATTAGACAAGTCTTCTCTTGCCTCAATCAAACTCTTAGCAAGTTGCTTCTCAAATGACTCAATCATTACCTCGCGCAACTTATCATTCGATTCCTTGATAGCCTCGTCAACACCCTTTCCAACTTTAAGCTTGGCCTTGGCGATGGCGTCCTCTTGCAACGTAGCAGCTATCTGTGGAAATTCCTCAAGGAACATATTGGCAATATCAAGCCGATCCTCTTCAGTGTCTACGTCCTCAGTAAAGAACCCAGGCACTGCCGTTATAACTGCTGGGTCTGCGACGAAATCCCAAGTCTTCAAAATGAAATCGTCCTGAACAACTTCACCCTCCATCTTAGGGTCATTAGACGGCTTCGTTGATCCAAATCCACGAGAAGAAACAGGTACTGGTATTCCAGCCTCCATAAAAGACTTTATCAGCTTTCCTGCTCTGTTATTCAGTACCACTGCTTCACCTATTACTATTCCATCCTTTATTTTCAAAGACGTCATAGCATGCGAAACATCCCACAGTGATGTCTTGCCTGATTCTGGATGATCAACTGTTCCGAGTACCCGCCTATTGGAAAGATCCTCTTGAAGTCTATCAATCTCTCGCTGCATTATAGCTTCTGGGTAAATACGTCCGTTAAGGGTTGGAACACCTATGCGCCCGAATTCACCTCTAACAATTACTGTATTGCCCTTAGACTCTACTAGTGACAATTGCACTTGACTAGATTCAATTAACTGCTTTGGCATTCCATTATCCTTTTTTACCTGTCTTGCCTCGCCATCGCCTGAACGATGTTCTTGCAATTGGGTTGCGGTCGAGCTTTCTTTTCGCTTCAGGCGAGACTTTTCTCTTCGTTTTTTTCCCATCTATTCTAGCAGCTTTCTTCAGCGAATCAAAACCAGCCATCTCTTTACGCCCCGAGGAAGTGCCAGTGCGACGATGCCACACGGCCTCCCCAAGACGGCTCATTAGTTTTTTAAGTCACCGTCACCATTGATTTTACTTAAGCTCTTATGAATCAAGGTTAACAATGGTTTAATCTCTGCAACAAACTCGTCTTCGTTCATTACATCTTCGTCTAGTCTTCCAGCATCCCAAGATGATGTCACTAGCTCAAATGATTCTGTGAATACGCGTGTTACAGCTTCGTCCTCGAATTCTTCAGAAAGCATATCTAATATGCCGCCGATTTGATCAAGCAGGCTGTCGCGTACTGTTATTTTCTCTTCTTGTACGTCTTCTACCAGGCTGGCCAATTCCATTGCGAATGTAGACTCTTCTACTCCGTTATTCAATGGTGCTCTAAGTTTACTACGTCTCAATGATTTACGGATAGAAGCTTTGCCCTTGCCTGTTTTTCTCTTCTTTGCTTTCATGCGAGCTTGCTTGATCAGCTTACCCTTGCCACCAGCTGCAATAGCTGCCCTAACGCATTTTCCGCCTTTGTTTCTGTAACCCTCTGGGCATTGCTTGGATTTCACACGGCCCATTTTGCCAGATTTTGCCCTGCGTGTGATCTTAGCCTTAACTTCGCTAATCAAGAAATCAACCACTTCAGATGCTCTATCCTTCAATGCTTCATCAGAGTCTTCAGCCAGGGTCTTACTCTTAAGCTTCTCAAGCAGTGCTTCTACATCTTCTGATTCCATAGTGTCGAATGGCAGGCCCATAATAGCATCAAAAAGCTCGTTACTCACTTCATCAGCGTCAAGAACATTAACATCCTCATTAGCGCTTTCATCTTGCTCAGGTGTCTCTACATCTTCATCGCTTGAGGTCTCTACGTCTTCGTCCTTTGGTGCTTCCACTTCATATCCGCACTCAGAGCACTTACCCTCTGCAAGCTTAGACTCGCACTTAGGACAACAAATATCCTCTTCTACACATTTAGATTTACCCTCTACAATAGGAATTCCGCCTATGTCTGCTTGCTCTACAAGTGACATGCCTTCAAATCCCAAAATTCGCAGATCTTCCTCTAAAGACGACCCTACAATACGTTTAACCATTTTTTTGCTCCTCGTTGTCGTTGTGTTGTGATCTACCCTTTACATATGCAGTCACTACAGCCATTATTTTTGCCCGCTCAGCAAGCCCGTCGTGTGCTTCTGCTATGCGCCTGACATCCTCAGTTCGCATCAACTTTTCGGCCCTGGCAAGCGAGGTACTAATGACCTGCGCTTCAACTTTCAACGATTCACAGATTGCACTAAAGAATTCATCCTGATCACTATCAAACACCATATTAGAGCACTCGTCAACTATTCCGTCACTTAATTTAGCAATAATATTTATAGCTTCTCTAAGCTCGTCCTCAAATTCTGACAATTTAGACGCCGCGATCTTGGAGAACTTAGTAGATGGAAATGGTGATTCAATCTCCCTGATCCCGCCATACATCGCAGTTCTAATCTTCTCCTGGTTGGCCTCGTACATTGTATACCAACCACCATCTTCCGCTGCTTCTTCTACTTTAGACAACACATCTGATATCCAATAGTCCTCATCGCTGTCTATCATCTGTGCTACATCACGAACTTGAGTTCGTGACATTTCTTCTCCATCTACAGCTGCTTCTACCAATGCCCTAAGCTGCCCAGCAATAAAACAAGGCATATCCTCGTCTCTAATCACTGGTATATCAGTTGTAGCCTCTGACTTTATATCATTGACGCTTTCGCCCTTTACAGCATAAGTAATCTTCATCATGCTTCCGTTACTGTCAATTGCATATGCGTGATCATCTTGCGTAGCTAACACTCGTACTGGAGTATCACCAAAATGCTCCTGTATAGCACTGTTAATCACTAACGTCCTATGCTCTAAGCTGGACTTAAACTTTTTATCAATCTCACTTCCCTGGATGTACATGCTGTCTCGTCCTTTTTATTGTCTTGTCCAAGTTAACCACTTTAGACTCTAACCTATTTATCATTTTTACCATTTCTGGATTGCCTTGGCTAGCTTCTTGTAGCACCTTCTTAATATTATTAAGTTCTGCACTCATGTTAGACTCATTAGCCTCCTCTTCAGCAGGTGGCAATTCTTGTAATTCTGGGTACATCTTTATGATATCCGCCTGAGTCTCAGCCTCGCGCTTAGCATCTCGATCCCCTTCTTCATCCTTAGCCTTGGTAGCCAATAATGCGTCGTCTTCGCTTAGGTGCAGGATATGCTGCATTATCCAAGGCTTGCTCATCCATTCAGCCATACTACTAGCCAATGCCGCCTGAGCATTCATTACCTCTATTTGCTGCATCTCGAATATCGCCGATGGCACAGTCATCTTCAATTGCCACTCTGTAGACCCTGGATCTATATTCAAAGCAGCCATATGTATACGTACTACCTTGCGCATGCCCATTATGAACTCTCGCTGTATACGCATACAGGCTCGAGCGAATCTTGCGTCCTGAGAAGCTAGTGTCTGAGAAGAGTCGCCTCCGTCATCATCCTTGGGCATCTTCAAAGACTTATACAGCTTGTTCTGGAAGTATTCCATCTCGTCTACCATGTTTATATCTAGGCCAGACATCACTTCAATGCGAGTGGACTCTTTTTGTCCTCTTGTTGGGATCCAAAGATCCTCATGAGCGGAATTACAAACTATTACACCGGCAGAAAGCCCGAATGTGTGGCATTTGTCGACTGTCAATGTATACGTATCTTCCCTCTCCACTAGACGTTCAACAGACACAATCTTGTGATTAAAAGATAGCGCTGCTTCTTTGAACTCTCCAATGCCCCTATACCCGCGCGACTCAACAGCGCTAACCACTGAGTCCTTGCACATTGGGTTAACTTTAGCACGAGGGTTTGCATCCACTATGGACTCAAATAAGCTGCCATTATTTATATGACCACCGATGTCTGCTATCGTCGCACAAGGGTTTTCCCTTATGAACAATTCCATCCCGCATATCACATTATCAGGGTAGTGCACCTTTGAACAATTTCTACCCTTGACCACTACATCTAGGCTCACAGATGATGGCTTCCCGGCCGAAAATGCAACCAATGCTGATGCCCTAAACTCTTCAAAACTATCAAACCCGTACATCCTATATGCATTCAGCAATAGATGCCTATGGATTCCTGGGATGAACCTTTCGTCATTGTCCTCCCTTAGAATATCCATTGCTTGACCACTTTCGGCAGCCTTGGAAACATCCTCTGCACCAGCCATTGGGTTCTCTAATACTATATCCCTAACCGCAGCGATGAAATCTTCAGTAAATACATATTTCTTCTTCTCGCTCATGGCTTCTCTGTTTGCAGGAACAGCCCAGTGTGCCTTCATCATATCGCTACGTAAAACATTATTCTCAGCATGCTTGGAAGAATTATTATACTCTATTATGTGCTTGCTCGAATTTCTCTCTATATTCTGTCGGCTAATGCGAATTCTCTTTCGCTCCAAGTATGCCGGATCCCTGTGTAGCCTCTTCATCGTCCTAGATGCAGCATCGCGAAGACGCCTATCTAGGTCTTTATCCACTTTTCTAAGCTCAGTCACCCTAGCTCCACCAATTTCCCCAAGCATACAATGATGAGAACAGTGATCCTCTCTGGTCATTGATTTCAATTCAGATGGATCATTATTAAGCTTATGCCTATCATGGTGTATAATTTTACCCTTTTCGTAAATACCAACAGCCTTTGCAACGACCCTATGCGTATAACGGTACCTTTTGCTAGCAGGATCATACACCATCTCATATCCCTGCAAACCTTTACCACTGGCTGTTACTGACAGCTTACGCCTCAATGGCATCATGGAATCCCCAGGTTCCAAGTTCTGAGCCTCTATAGTTGTGCCATCTCTTAATATGCACTTATGGTCCGGCGTTACCCTGAATGACTCCCCGTTATCCAAAGTAACTCTTACTAGCTCTGCGTCCTTCCTAGTCTTGCCTGCCCATATAACCTCGCCAGGTACAATCTTATTACCAGCATCCCTATCTACGCCATAAACCCATTGCTTTTTACCGACCTCAAAAGCCTCTGCCATTTCAATGATGGTCTTTTCAGAACCATCTAATTGGGGCACTAACGTATCACCAGTAAGGCACATTACGTTATATTTAAGCTCTAATTGACCAGTGTTTGGGTCTATAAACTTCTTCTTCTTGAAGCCGTTCTTTACCTTACGCACCATAGCCATTGCTTCTCTAGGCGGAAGATCTCCAGTATCTACATAGTAAGCAAACCTTGGCCCTCTAGTTAACTTCTGCACCAGTGCCGAATCCTCCATTAGCGTCAATCGCTTGAAGATCCATCTGGCCGCGTCATAAAAACTGAACCCGTACTGTGAATTCATGTTCTTGGATCTCAATCTCCAATGAACAACTTCCCACGGCCGGAAGAATATCAGCCTGGTTTTCTCTTCGTCCTTAACCCTTGGAAGACTACCACTGCTTAATTGCTTGCTAACAGCCTCATAATCGAAGTTAAATGTTCCCCTTACGTCCTGAACAAAACCCAGCAGTGCCCCTTTTTCGTCTACTATTCTTCGCATCGTAGGCGTTGGAAGCCAATTTAATCCTACTACACCCGCCTCATTGACTAATATTTCACCGAAACCATTGCCATATTTACAGAGCGTCCTTACCGCTGGCCATATATCCTCGTCTATCCTAATTCTTCTATGCAATACGTCATCAATTATATCTCTAACTATTCTATCGTCTGATGCTCCCCATATTGTCTTACCATGTACACTGTCTGGTATTGTAGAATCATCCGCAGCACGATCCAGAGCTTCGCTTGTAGTTGGATAATCGTCCATATTCTCGTAGTCAATGTAACGCAGCATCAGGTCTGTATCTATCGCTAATGTTCTACCTAATGACGATAGCCATGCGTCATTACCAAAACCAGACACACCCATCGTATCCGTTTGAGCAGGAGCACTTACTGCTACTCCCCTGGCATCATCAACAATCTTAGCCTCTTTGTCATTGCTGTTTAGTCTTTTAATCCAGTCGCGCCATGCCATAATATACTAGTCTCCCGATATTATTGTGTAACAGTCTATGTCGTCTGCTGCTGCTTCTGCCATTTCCCTAGCCTCGCCAACATCCAATTGATCCGCTGGGATAAATGGACTTACCCAAGCGTCTTTGTGTGTCCCCTTATTATTGGTACCACTGTTAAAGCCCATTGGCAAGCTTGATGAATTACTATATAACGCAAATACTGTACCAGCGCATGCGTCAGCCACGTCCTTCGATCCAGCCTCCGGATGGTCTATCTTCCCTTTAAGCCTATCGTACTCTAATTGTTTAACCTCTTCTATAAAAGGCTCGTACTTGTTATACCTTATCCTGCCCTCGTATATAGCTCTTTTTAATTCGTCATAAGGCTCTGTTGTTCTGTCAACAGACACTAAGTGTGGAGCTATGCCACGCCTTTTTACCTGTTGATGTAATTCAATATACATGTATGCATCAGATGACATCCCAGCGAACCTATACCCGTAAGCCTGTAATGAATAAAGTAGCGTTCTAATATCAGGCATGTATATAGCCTCGCCCCTTGGAGGGTTTATCCTCATCATTACATCTATATAGTATGATGGTGCAGTCTCGTAGTACCTTCTACCATTGCCATCTCTTCTTGGTACCTCTACCATCTTCTCTATATGCCCTACGCAGAATCCAGTAGCGTCTCCTGATATACTAGTATCTATATGACACC
>Ga0255046_10000079_pt1 | contig 20085 bp, 23 predicted proteins | sample BC1_12_27_MG_FD_183632 | JGI IMG/M metagenome (GOLD analysis project Ga0255046, IMG submission 183632) | Seawater microbial communities from Strait of Georgia, British Columbia, Canada - BC1_12_27 | ecosystem: Environmental > Aquatic > Marine > Strait | place: Canada: British Columbia...
TGTATTACGCAGAACAGTTGAAGAATGGCTCATGCCCTCAGTTGTACTCTTAAATACTAACACGTTAATACATAAGAGATTATATCTAACAGCAAAACCTCCAGAACAGGTATTATCTAAAAAACATATCGAACAAAGAGTTGAGTCCTATACTGAGGGGATAATACAATTTATAGAACAGCTAAAATATATAAAATTAAAAAACAAGAAAAGAAAGTTTTTAGAAAACCTATTTGAATTATTAGATACCGATCAACTACCTAAGAATGTAGAAAAATTATTAAGAAGTATAATTTCAACATTAATTGAGAAAGGAGCAATTGATGAAGATACATAAGGAAATAGTTAATAAGCATGGTGTAAGAACCCAATCAGTCAAATGGAAAGGGGAGATATGGGAAATTCATTGCAATGATCGCTTTGATTCTGGTGATTTCAGAGTTGGATTCACCTGTGATCTTTGTGCGCCTACATTTGTACCAAAGGTAATAAATTATAATGGTTATTACCTTTGTATTGCTTGTCTTACCCGAATGATTGAGATGCTTCAAGCAGCAACACTTGAAGATTGTGGTCGTAGTTGTGGACAGGTAAAAACATTAGAAATTGAAATAAAAACAGCCCAAATGAAAGATGAGAAAGGAGAAACAAAAGGAGGATAACATGGTTCAGAAATACAAATTAAAAACCAAGCCAATCCAAATGAAATTAAATTTTGACAAAGTATCATTTCCTGGGGAAACTTATGATCCAAAGTATGATAAAGAAAGATTAACTGGTCAACAATTACGTGTCTTTGAATGTATGAAAGATGGTAAGTGGAGAACTTTTAAAGAGATTCAAGATTGGAATCTTAAACACTTTAATAAATATGATTCTGAAGTTAGTATATCTACACGTCTTAGACATTTCAGAATGTTTGAATTCGGAGAACATGAATTACTCAGAAGATCAAAAGGTAGTCGTTATAAAGGATTAAATGAATATAAATTAGTGGTAAATAATGATTGGACATATTACAAACTAACTAAAGGAGAAATATAATGATAAAATTTCAACCAGTACAAATTATTGCTAATGATTTAAATGATTGTTACTTTCAACTATTATCATATGTTTGGGAATATGGTATAAAATATACAATAGACACAGGATCATTTGCTGGAGCAAATCGTTTAGAATTTGATTTTTGTTCTGGTTTTATCAATTACCCTCATACCAGACCACTTTCTCCAATCATGCCTGAAGGTATCCCACCTGTAACAACCGATGAAAAGCTGGAAACTGAATATTTTCCCAATTACTTGATGAACCCTAAATTAGAAGGTAATGAACATTATAGATATAGCTCATGGATCAATGGCATAGAGCATTATCATGAATTTAAATATCATGTTTTTTCTGACGATAAAAAAGATTTTTATAAAACTATAAATATAGAAAATAATGAAACTCCCTTAGAGTGGGTTATCAGGCACTTTAAAGAAAAAGGGCATGGAAACAACCATTGTTATATAAACGTTGGAAATGTGGACTCTGGCTTTAATTATGATATACCTTATAAGCATGAAGGTGAGCGCAGAACATCACCATGTCTCAGAGGTATCGATTTTAAGATTAAAGAGGGTTATCTGATAATGAGTGTTGTGTTTAGATCCTGGGATCTATATGCAGGATTTCCTGAAAATATGGGAGGCATGGCATTACTTAATGAATACGTTGCTGAACAATTAGGAGTTAATCCTGGGCCATTAGCTTTTACTTCAGCAGGTTTACATCTTTATGATTATCAAATAGATCCTGTCATGGCTTTACTTAAAAAGTAACTTGAACAGTTTTGAAATAAAAATTTGAAAAAATTTTGAAAGGAGAAATTAATGAAAACTTTTAGTCTGTCTCAAAGAAGCACAATTCAAAAAATTGAGCAGATGCAAAATGTTTTAGCTGAAGTTGGGGATGAAAGTAAAAAAGCAAAAGCACAAGAGGAAATTTTACTTGGTCAGCTAAATGAAATTTTTGAATGTGAATCATTAGAAGAAGGAAAAGAAATGCTTGAAGTTTTTATGTCTGAAAAAGAAGAACTGGATAATGAACTGGAAATAGAGACAGATGATTTGTGGTTAAAAATGAAAGCCGATGGACTATTATAATGATAGAACAAATGTACATAGCTTTGACTCATGCTGAAGCAGAATTAGCTATTGCTTTAAAAACTTACAGCAGTAATAGGATTGCCATTGCCAAAGAAAAAAAGTGGATTGAACTTGAGCAAATGTGCAAGTCTGTTATCATAAAAGTAGGTCAGGCAACCCAGGACGAAATCAAAGATTACATAGAGGATTCAGTCACCTTTGCATTACAGACAGTTTATGGTTCACAGTACCACTTTGTAGTACAATTTAGCTATGATAAAAGGGATCAATCGGAGGTCACATTTTTTCTCAGTAAAAACGGAAAACTCTATGAACCCAGGAAAGACACCATCTCAGGAGGTGCAACTGATGTTTGCGCTTTTTCATTACGTATGGTATTATACACCCTTGAAGAACCTGATCCTTCCCCTGTGTTAATTCTTGATGAACCCTTCAAGAATGTATCAAAAGGTTACATTCCATTTGTTTCTGAAATGGTAACGGAATTAGCTAAGATGCTTGAATTACAGCTAATTATTAGCACTCATACGGATGAGATCATAGAACTTGCTGATAATATTATATATTTATGAAAATTCGGAGATTATCATATGAAAAAGCCCAAACCAATTGAACCAAGAAATTACAATGGACTCATAGTTAATGATGCTTATGTTTCACTTCAAAATAAATTACTACCATTGGATTTTTTCTGTGTTAAAGGAACCGGATTTATTAGCTGGACTATTAGGTATATTACAAAAAATCTCTCACCAGATAGGGAATGTGAATACAACCATGCAGGATTACTACCTGATGGATCTGCATGTACCTTAGAAGCACTTTGGCATGTTGAAACTAAGAATCTATTTGAACACTATGAAGACTGTAAAATACTAATCGGAAGATACAATAACTTAACTCCAGAAAAATATTTAAAAGCAATCAAAGCCATTCAAAAACACATCGATCAACCCTACCCAAAACGCAGACTCTTTTTTCATCTACTAAACATTGCTCATCATATCCATTGGATCAATGCTGTTGTTTGCTCTGAACTTGTAGCTAAAGTTTTATATAAAGTTGGAGCAAGGCATCATAATTATTATGGTACAACTCCTGACACCCTTGCTGATGAAATAGATAACCAATTAAATGATACAAAGGATGGGCCGAAATACAAGATAGTGTTTCATGGTAGATTACCCTGGCTTATATATAAATACTGTACCAAATGCAGACAGGTATTTTTTGCACCTATAGTTGATAAACGATGCCACCGTTGTAAACAAGTGTTTAGAGATGAATCACCCATTCCCCATAGAGAGATAAGAAAAAAGGTAGAGGAATATAATAACCTTAAAATAAAATACATTTCTAAATTACAATAAAAGGAGAAATGACAATGCAAAAGCAAAAACCATTAAAAAAATTAAAGGGAGATGAACTACTTGACCTGTTAGTAAACAGTGGTGTCTTACCAGAGGTGAACCGAACATTTTTTAATCCTTTAGGTTTAAACTTACAATTAGAAAAGGATTTAACCCTTTCAATTGAAAAAGCAGAAGAAGAATGGGGAATTATACAAGGAACTATTAATAGACTTGCTTTAAAAGTTTTCATGAAATTTGCCCTAAAAAAACATCAAACAAGACAACAAATGGCAGGATTTGTAATCCAAACCCAGGATATGATCCGCAAAGATAAGTTAGAAATTCCCGTAACATCCCCTGCTACTCTCAAATTAGATACTCTCCTTAAAGAAGTAGATCAATTTGCATACAATATTAAAAAAAGAATCATGGAAAAATCAAAAACATATGATCAAGAATTATTTGATTTTGATGAAGCGGCCTTATCATATGATATGTTTGAAGATTTGCAGCATGATCGCTTCGTTGATGGTACTGCAAGGGCAATATTTTTAAATGGAATTGACAGAATTAATACACGAATGAAAGAAATCCGAAAAATTGAAAAGGATCAAAAGAAGGTTTATAAGGAGAAAAAATAATGACATTGAAAGGAGAGTGGACTTATTCAGACAATGCAATTGCAATCTACAAACGATTATACTTTGATAAGTTAAAAGAAGAAACCAAACCATCACAAACCCATTCAAGAATAGCACAATTTGTAGCCACGACACCTGCCGAAAAATCTAAATTTTTTAACCTATTGGATAAGAAAATCTTTAGACCTAATTCTCCCTGTATGATCAATGCAGGGAGTGATTCAAAAAACCCTCATGATCGTGCTTTATCTGCCTGTTATGTCCTGGGCCTGGAAGATTCAATGGACTCCATCATTGAAATGTGGGGTGTCTGTGCCAAGATCTATGCATCTGGTGCAGGATCAGGCATACCAATAACAAACCTCAGAGAGAAAGGAGCAGAAATATCAACAGGAGGTTCAGCTTCTGGCCCATTAGCTTATCTAAATGTTGTTGATATGTTAAGCAACACCGTTAGATCTGGTGGCAAAACAAGACGTGCCGCTAACATGGGTATCTTTAAATATAATCACCCTGATGTAATGAGTATCCTTGATGCTAAATTAAATGGTGAGATCCAAACGTTTAATTTATCTATGTCTGTTACTGATTTTTTTATGAAAAATATAAATGGAAAAAGAATACTCTTACGTAGTCCTGATAGAAGAAAAAAAGTAGGAAGAAAATTATCATCAAAAGAGATTTGGGAAAAAGTAATTCATAATGCATGGACAAATGGTGATCCTGGTCTGTTCTTTTTTGATACTGTAAATAGATTTAATCCTTTTCCAAGTTTGGGAGACATTGATTGTACTAACCCTTGCGGAGAAGTACCACTCCCCCCCTGGTCTATCTGCAACATAGGTTCAATCAATGTCTCCTATTTTGTTAGAGAAGCTGATCAAACAATAGAACCAAAATTTCAATGGGAAGAATTTAAAAATACAGTTGGAGATTGCTTTCAATTTTTAGATAACGTCATTGATAAGCAAGACTATATTCATTGCAATTTTCAAAAGAATGCAAGAGATTGGAGACCTGTTGGATTAGGCATCATGGGATTTGCTGATGCTTTAATCAAATTAAACATATCTTATGAATCACAAGAAGCAATGGATCTCTTTGAAGAATTGTGTTTTCAATTAAATCGTGAATGTATTAGAAAATCTATAGAAATAGCTAAAGATCCTGATGAATGGACTATAAATATTCCTAATGAAGATTATGAATGGTTCAAAAATATTATTAAATACTATGCAGAAAATGATGAAAAGATATTAGAAGACTTTGAAGAATATGGTATTCATAATTCTAACTGGACAATGATAGCTCCAACAGGATCAACATCTATGTCTGCTGATTGCTCCTATGCCTGGGAACCATTAATGGCATTGGTATGGGAGAAACCCCTTGTAGAATCCGATGAAGTCCTTAAAATAATACATCCACAATTTGAAAGAGATTTAGAAGGACTTATAAAGTCTGGACAGTTTAGTTTAAAAGGTAAGGACAGCATAATAAAAAAGACAATCTTAAATGACATTGTGGATAACAATGGATCAATTCAAAACATTGAGTATTTTCCTCAAAATTTTAAAGATATATATAAAGTAGCTCATGACATTGATCCTCTATTTAAAATTAAAATGCAGGGTGCAGGACAAAAATGGATTTCAATGGCAATTAGTTCCACTACCAATCTGCCTAACAAAGCTACTGAACAGGACGTAGAAAATATATACATAGCAGCATGGAAAGCAGGTTTAAAAGGAATCACAGTATTCAGGGATGGATGCAGAGAGGATCAGATTGTACACTTTGGAAAACAAAAAGTAATTAAAGAAGAAGGGATTAAACAGCGACCAATTAAACGTGATGGATCTACTGTTGAAATCAAAACTCCTCATGGTAAATTTTATGTCACTGTCAACTACCATGATGATAAACCAATTGAAATGTTTTTCTCAGTAGGTAAACAAGGTGGATTGGTTAACGTTGTCATCGATGCATTGGCAAGGATCTGTTCTAAAGGTCTGCAAGCCGGTATGACAATGGAATGGATTGTTGATACCCTTGAAGGACTTAAAGGTGACATACCTTTTTGGTTTAAAATTGCTGACGGTGAAGAAAAACAAAGGCAAGCAGAATCAATTGTCGATGCTCTATCCAAAGTATTATTTTATCATTTCATGCCTGATGAAGACCGTACAATATATTCTTATAATCCAGAAAATGCTGTGTGTGAAGATACTTTACTTAAACGGTGTCCTGAGTGTGGCAAGAAAGGACTAAACCACACGTCAGGATGCAGAGGAGGAGAATGCGTACTTTGTGGCTTTTCCAATTGTAGTTAGAAAGGAGGAGGTAAATGCCAAGGATACAGCTTCAGACTAAGCTACCCAAACTGACAATAAAAAAATTATCAACCAAAGAAGATCACACTTACATTCCTACAAACGATCCAGCAAATTTTAATCTATTAAAAGATAACAGATGTGAAGATGAAAAATTTTCCAGGGTGGATAAGTTTCGTGTTAACCATTACTATTTAATAGGTACTGAATGGTTACGTGAAGTAATATTTTATCCATCCGATGAAGGGTTTGAAGAAATAAATATAGAGCGCAATCATCCTTTTAAAAAACAAACTGAACAATTAATAGAAGAAGGCATTGGTCTTCACGGTGATCGCCCTATACCAAAGATTGAAAAGCCTGTTAAACGTATGGAATTAAAAAGCAAACCTTCAAGGATGGCATTGACATGCAAAGAGTAAAACTAAGACCCCAATTAGATACAAAAGATATTACCATGATCATTGATGGTAGGTATCTTTGTTATCGAACCAAGTACAGCAGAGGAGGCAACCTATCATATAATAACATGGACACAGGTGTTTTCTATGGGTTTTTTAATACCCTGCAAAGCATTGCCAACAATCATTTTATTACCAATACTGTTATCATGTGGGATGTATCTAAATCAGGAGTAAGGAGAGAAGAATTTAAAGGATATAAAAATCGTGATACAGTACTGGCAACTCCACAAGAAGTGGAAGAAAAAATAAGGTTTGAAGAATCATATCTTTTTTTAACACAGTTATGTTCTAAATTAGGTTTTGCAACTTATTCTTTACCTAAGTATGAGGCCGATGATCTTATTGCTCTATGGTGTATTCAGTTTTCCAAGGGAACAAATATTATCATCACAAGGGATGAGGATATGTACCAGTTAATTAATGAAAATACATATCTTTATGATCCTGATAAAAAAATCATGAAAACTTTACAATGGTTTAGACGCACCTATGGGATAGAACCCGAACAATGGATAAATTACAAAGCCATTGCTGGATGCAAATCCGATACTGTTCCAGGTGTACCAGGGATGGGTGAGAAAAGAACATTAGCATACCTCAAAGGGGATAAAACATATACCAATAAGGTAGAGCAACACCATGATCTCTACGAACTATGCTATCAGCTTGTCGTTCTTCCTCACCCATCCCTAAAAAATTATTGGTTGCCATATAAGGAAACAAGATTGAATGAAGATGAATTCACTCAGTTTTGTTTTGAATGTGGCATGGTATCATTCATTGAAAAAATTCACAAGTTTTATATTTTTACGTGAGGAGAATATAATGTCGGAAGAATACGGAGAAGAATATTATAAAAGGTGTGTAGCAAAAGGGATTGATTACGCCTTTTATGGTAGTTGGCAAAAACAATACGCAAAGCTTGTCATATTCATGACTGAAATATACAAGATGGATTATCGTAATAAAACCATGCTTGATATTGGTTGTGCTTGTGGTGTTAACCTAATGGCTTTTAAAGAAACAGGAATGTTTGATAAACATTATGGTATCGATATTTCACAATACCTTATTGAATTAGGAAAGAAAAAGTTTGGTCTATCTGAAGATGAATTAAGAATCGGCAACAGTTGTGAGCTACCCTTTGAAAATAACACCATTGATTTTATCCATTGCTCTCAGTTATTTGAACACCTAACACATGATGAAGTTTTAGATACCATCCAAGAAATGAAAAGAGTCCTGGTAAAAAATGGAAAAGGTCTTATAACCCTTGATGCAATAAAATATGGAAGGAATAAAAAGAAAGTCCTTGAACAAGATCCTTCTCATACAACTGCAAAAGATAAAGGTTGGTGGAAATCACTTCTTGTAAAAGAATTTGATATACAAGATGGTATCCCTACCAAAAATATTTTTAGAAAAGGAAAGTTTTACCCAGGAGGATCGGATGATCTTGATCCTACTAAAGAAAGCGAAAACAAAAGAAGAACATTTTATGATCATTATAATGGTGAATGGACTATATTCATATTAAAAGGAAAATAACATGGATGATAAGATTCTGGAATATAACAATCATTTCCTTAATCAGATCATCTATCACTCCATACAGGACGATGCTTTTATTAAAGCAATTCGGCACGTTGTACCACTTGGCACATTTAAAACAAAAGACCGCAAGCATTTAATTCAAATCATTTATGATTTTTATGATGACTACAAAAAAGCTCCAAAGGAAAACTTCTTTGACATTTTCAAAGAGTATGAGGACACCATTACAAACGATTTATATGAACGCTGTATGAATCTGGTTGGTGTCCTCAAGGATATAACTGGATCTAATGGAGAATACATCTTAACTAAAATAAATGATGCCATGTTTCACTTCCAATTGGAAGAAGCAAGTATTGAATTTGCAGGTCTGATCAAAGCCAAACAATATGATGATGCTACCGGAGTGATTTTAGAGGCGATCAAAAGACCAAGACAGATTGAGGAACCTTATTATAATTATGTCTCTGATAGAGGATTCATTGGTGATCGGTTAAGAGAAGATCGATACCTGATGAAAACCCGAATCGATGGACTTGACAGGCTAATAGGAGGGCTTAGAAACAAATGGTTGGTAACAACCCTTGGAGCTACCAAAGCAGGTAAGACATGGTTTCTAATTGAAATGGCTGTTGCTGCCATGTTCCAGGGGTTAAACGTTTTATTTGTTTCCCTGGAAATGGGTAAAGAACAAATCGATGAACGTTTAGATATGGCTGTAGGATTTATGACCTCATCACCAAAGGGTGAAGCTGAGATCCTAAGATCGATGGGTGACACCTACATTAAAACCCTTGAAACAATTGATTCCATATATGACGTACAAAAAGTAATTAAAAATAAAGAAAGGTTAAAGAAAATATCAGGAGGTAATCTTGAAGTGGTTGCCTTTGATAGAGGACGTTTAAATTACCATGACATTAATAGAATATTAGATGAACTGGAAGAAAAGAAAGGATTTTATACTAACATATTAATTGTTGATTACTTAGGTATCATGAAAGAAACCGAATCAGGACAAAGCAAAAAAGATAGAATCTCTGAAAATTGTCTTGGCCTAAAAGAAATAGCTGCCACACGTAACCTGATTGCCTGTTCTGCTATGCAAGGTAACAGACGTGCTATGACAGCAAAGATCTTTCATTCTTATTTAGTAGCTGATGATATTGATACCATTTTTAATTCAGATCTTGTCCTTGCTATTTGTCAAACGGATATAGAAGAAAAAGAAAGCAAGGCAAGACTTTACATAGCTAATTACCGTCACGGTAAACAGCATGGATCTGTTGGAATCTATCGTGACTTATCTATAGGACAATTTGCAGTTGATGAATTTGAAATAAAGGAGGATTGGGGTAATGCATCTGGAGATGATGAAGCAGGTATTGAATGGTAATAACCATTAAACAAATCAACGCTCATAATTGTAGAGTGGACAACCGACTAAAGCAACATGAAGTCTGGAAGGTTTTATCTTATTGGGATCAAGGATCTGAATCGATGAAATCTATTCTGGATTGCAGAGGTAGCCACGGTTGCCGTTTTCCTGTCGGTCTTTACCCCTTTGTTCGTGAAAAACTAAATAAAAGAAAGCATCTTGTTCTTTATACACCCCTGTCTTATCCTAAAATTAGTCATAAGTTAATAACATCTTTACCTGGGATCAAATTTGAAGATTACCAGAAAAAAATGATCTCAGTTGTCGGTATCAAAAATCGTGGTATTATTATTGGGCCTACCGGATCTGGTAAGACAGTTGTTATGGGAGGAATAGTTAATAAGCTTAAAGTTCCTAAGACAGTTATCATTACACCCACCAAACAGATCCTTAATCAAACCTATAATCGATTCATGGAATGGTTTCCTGATCATTCCATAGGTAAAGTCGGTGATGGATGCAAAGAATTGGGCCATATCACCATTGCATTGTTCCAATCATTAAAGAAATTGCGTGTGAAAGGCTGTCAGTTGGTCATTATTGATGAATGCCATAGAATGAACGCTTCCATCGATAAGATCCTGAGAAAGCTCCCTGACGCTCATTATCGTTATGGTTTGACCGCCACTCCCCGATTAAAGAAGGAATTTGCTAAATGGGCCTTGATGATAGGCAATATTGGGCCAATTATATGTGAAATTTCTGATCAACAGGCAATCAACAGGGTAACAGACGTGGAGGTTAACCTTCTGCGGTTCATATGCAATCGTCCTATGGGTGGAAGTTATCAGGAGGTCTTACGAAATGATGTGTTATTTAGTAAGATCCGATGTAAAAAAATGTTAACAGCAGCAAAACAGGTCTCTTTAAATTCAGGTGGTAACTGTCTTATCCTTTTAGATGAAACAAAACAGGGTAATATCATGGTGGAGGTGGCTGAAGGCATGGGATTAAACCCCCTATTTGCACACGGCAAAAACAAAGGTGATACAAATGATAGGATTAAAAGCAAGCTTAATAACAGACAGATCCAATTGGTTATTGCCACGTCAGTTTTTGGTATTGGAACCGATATACCCAACATCGATTGTGTCGGAATCGCATCAGCAAGAAAATCATATATTGACACAGTACAAAAAATTGGTAGAGGAAGAAGGAGGGTTGAAGGAAAAGACAAACTCAAAGTCATAGATTTTATTGATAACGTCAGAGGCAGATACACATTCCATAAACATTTTTATAAACACTCTATTGAACGGTTAAATACATACAAAAAGAAAGAGTGGGAAATCAAAAAACTATTTATAATTTAAAAGGAGGATTGTTATGAAAGAGACTCAAGATTTTTTAGGATTTGATGCAGAAAAAGTTCACAGGTATGAGAAAGATTATTTTGATTTTCAACAAAGCAAAGAAGGTTTTGATATAACCTTTTATGGTAACTGGCAAGTAGATTTTGCAAAGCTTCTTATAGAAATAGCAGAATTTGGGCCTGAAAAAGAATTAGAGGTCTTTCTTGATGTAGGTTGTGCCACTGGTATTAACCTAAGAGGAGTTGATGAATTAGGTATCTTCTCTAAACTATATGGTACAGACATTTCAAACTATATGATCAATACAGTTATTCCTTCCATGCCTAAACATGAATGGAGTCCTGATTCTTCTTATACCGATTTTTATGCTACTCCCTCACACGATTTATCAATGATTGAAAATGGTATTGTTGATCTTCTTATCTGCACTCAAGTCCTTGAACATCTAACAAGCAAAGAAAACCTGATCAAAACATTAGAAGAATTCAAACGTGTTCTTCATCCAGAAGGTAAAATTATAATCATTCTTCCTGTTGAAACTAAAGAACGAAACAATGAAGAAGAACATAACCATCTTCATAAACTAATGCATACAAACAAATGGTGGACTAAAGAATTTTCAAAACATTTTAAATCAGAATCGTTTAAAGCACGTATAGCATTTAAAAAATCAAAATTAAAACCTGATCGAAACAGTGATAAAAATTTCTATAATAACTACCCTTCATGGGAAATCTTTCGATTAGTTCATAAATGAAAAATGATCCACGCATAGAAAAAATTATAGATCAGCTTGAAATCTTAGAAGTATTAGATGAGTTTCATGTTGATTATACTATGCATGGAAAAAACATTGGGGTCGGATACGTAGGTGTTCGGCCCTGTCCTTTTTGTGGAGAAGCAAATAACCATTGGGCTATCAGTATTAAAAATAAATTTGGTACGTGTTTTAAATGCAAAGAGGGAATGAGTACATTCAGAATTATATCTTACTATGGTAGGATGAATTTTGATGAAGTAAAAGAATATCTATTAGATAAATATGAATCTGATATTGATCTTGTTGATCAAGTAACTGAAATAATAAGAAGCAAAAAAGAAGAACCCTACTATATCCCTCCAAAGAAAGATGATCTTCCTGATAATAAACCAGTAACCTATAATCTGTTAAGACAAAATCCTCATTATAAAAGTTTCTTTAAAAAAAGAAAACTATATTATTGGGATATAAAAAAATATGATATTAGATGGTCTAAAGATCAAGTCATTTTCCCCATATATTTTAGAAACAAAATCGTCAGCTATCAAATGAGAAACATCAGGCACAAATGGTATTCCAATGGAACAAATTTAGGTGAATATCTATGCTATGAGGATCATATATTAGAGGGCAAACCCCTGATTTTAGTGGAAGGATTTTTAGACTATACAAGAATTAATTCTTATGTTAGAATATATCATAAAAATAAAATATCAGTGACAACCGGATACGTTAAAATGGTATCTAACAAACAGATAAGGAGAATCATATCATGTAAACCATCTAAGGTAATAGTTATTTTTGATTATGATTCGTGGTTTGATTATGACATAGTAAAACAAAAAGTTCCTATGGATGTTGATTTTATAATTTTACCTAAAGGTAAAGATCCAAATGATTTAAGCTGGTCGGAATTGACTTCAATATTCGGAGAGATTAATGGGGAATCCAGAGCTACAAAAAGATTTGATGTGGACACATATCACAGAAACAAATACCTGCCCACGATGTAAAAACCATTTAGGAGATAAACAAGAAGACCTATCTAAAATAGCAATAGTCATTGTATGTTTGAGATGCCATAAAAAAATATTCTATGGCATCTCCCGTTTCTTTGGTTCTTTTATTCTAAATTAACTGAACCATTACCAGGACGCAAACTGCTCTTTCTATCTGCATCAATGATGCTATCTCTATTCTTTTCCATCTTATGCCCTGCTCCCCAAATACCAAGGGTTGCAGCAGCACCATCAATTGCAATCCCTATAAATTGTAACCAGGGGGAGGCTTTAGGAGAAGGCACAACCTGAGACAAGCCAATTAAAAGAGTTCCAATAGAAGCAGCAAATGCCGATGATTTCATTTTCCAACCACTCATAGGTTTTTTCATAACCACATCTCCATAGATTTTAATTGTTTAAAGATAGTTCCCGATTTATAATTTAAAACAGGAACGGTAACTATATGTTTTGGTAGAAACTGATTGTGTTTCTTTTGGTTTTCCAGACCAACAATACTATCTGTGCCTATTAAAGCTGAAGCAAGATATATTGGGCCAGAATCAACACCAATAAAAAACTTACACTTGCCTATCTCCCTGATCATCTTACCAAGATCTGCTTTCTCATAACGCAATGAACAATCAGGAGTTAAGCACTCCATTGAATCGGCCTCTACATAATCTGGATACTCATTAGCAAACTTTGGTGTCATGTGACATTCAAATGGTTCATATCCTGCATCAATTATTTCCTGCCATATTTCTTCAGCCACATTAACCGGACAAAACTTCTTATGCATACCAGTAAGTCCAAATAAATGTACCCCTACTCTCTTTGAATCTTTAACCTTATATTTATTAACCATCTTATAAGGTCTCCAAACAAAACTATCCATCCCTAATTCATACAGGCCACAAATATAAGGTTTGGGAGGTTCTTCAGATACATCAATAGGAATGGAACTATCTTTAGGATCAGGATACATTATCTTATAAATATAACTATAATGCCTATTATTAAATGACTCATCAATAGTTACGATGTTTTCATTTATAAGATTAAATTGTCTCTTTACATTTGATCCAAGGAAGGATCTAATTCCTGACTGTTCTAAAAATTCATACCAAACAGGTAAAAAATTAATCAGATCTCCTAATCCATGATCAAAAATAAAAATAGATTTACCAGCAATTGATCTCACTTTATCAATAGGTTTCATTTTCTCTCCGCTATAACAGCTTGCTTAGATAACCCTGTGCCTCAACTATACCATATATATCATATGTGTGAGGAATAACTATTTCATCTTTTACTATTCCCTCATTATCTATAAAAATTAATCTGGCAGGAATAGTAGGTATATCTTTTCTTTCAGCAGACAGGGCTACCCAATAACCATTATCATAATAATCTTCTATAACCCCTCTTGGATACCCTCCTACCTTAACAATCTTTCTTCCAAAATGAAACAAACCTTTACCAGATTCACAAAAACACATCTCATCATTACGATTAAAAAATAAAGAATTTGGTTGATTTATATTTGAATAAACTATCCTATTATTTTTAGATAGCTCAATGATATTTCCATTCGTAAAGTCTTCCCTCCAATTTTTTCCAAAGCAAGAGACATACCATCTACGATTCCAACTAACAATCGAATTAATATGATAGGTATCATTTCCTCCTCCATCAAAAGAATAATGATTAACATCTCTTATTACATTATTACTTGATGGACTTAAAACAATACTGCTCATAATATCTGTTCCAGTTGAAATACCATAAACCCTGCCACGAAAAACTGAAATCATACCATGAATATCTTTTGATTTTAAACAAGTAGTTATTCTATTTTTTTCTGTAACCACATCGACAACCAGCATCCTATCAGCTTTTCCTTCAGTCTTTAAGGATACCATAAGATAATCACCAGACATACACAGAGCTTTAGAACCAACAATGCCACTAAACTCAGAAATGTTTAATGGCATCCATTCTATTTCTCTTGTCTTTGTATTTATTAATAAAACTAAATGATCCCTATCAGTAACAGAATTAACATTATTGATACAACTCAGAATTAACCGCATAACAAAATCCTTTAACCAATTTTTTTACCATTTTTCATTTCTATAATCACCTGCCTTACAACCAATTGAACCATATCAGCAGTTTCTTCTCTACGATCCCTTGCTAAAATTGTTTTCATCTGTGTCATCAGTTCAATAAGTTGAGTATTCATATTAGTAATTTCGTATCTTGTCCCTTCTCTTTTTTTATCAGCATCATTTACAATTTCTTTTAATTCAAAAGTAATACCATCTAATTTTTTACAAAAGTTATTTTGAAATATTGTTTGTTGTGTATGGCACTCCTCTCTCATCTCTGTACATATAGGAATACTTTGAAATTTAAACTGATTATTCCTATCAAATAATTCTTTTTTATCAACAAAATCATTTTCTTCTAATACTTTTACTTTATTAAAAAGATCTTCTATTCTTTTTTCCATAAAGGGTATTTTACCTCTCAACACTAAAAGAATAGAAATTATAAAACCAAGCACCCCCACAATTATAGGCCAATAGTCTTTTATAAAATGAAAAAAAGCATGTGCTTCATCAATTTCACTCATCAATTCTCCTTATTAGGCAGACACTTCCATGCCAAATTCACATGCGTTTATTTTAGCCTGAGTCCAATCACCCGAATCAGATGGATCTTTTTCAAATATAAAATCCTTACCTGTCCAATAATCTAACAATGACATTTCAGAAGCAGAATTATAATCAGTTGATCCGGTTCTTATCAAAGCATCAATTTTTATATTATCTGCTGGTGCTGTTCGTTGTGCTATATTTCTAATACATATTCCTTTAATATCTGTATCATCAATATCAGTGGGTACATCAGCATATGAGTAAGAATCTATATCTCCCACATCTATTCCTTCAACGTAATCAGATTCATCAACTATTACTTCATCAACACATTCATAATTAGCTCCAGCAGAAGGTGTTAAATCAGTATAATTTCCTGCACCATTAGGATTGATAGCATCTATTCTTACATCTCCCAGGAAATCATTGTTATATGCTCCTTCACTTCCAGCAATATAAAAATCATCAATTAACATATTCCATCCATAACGCTCAAAATGGAACGATGCCTGACTAAAAAAATCATCACCACTATACATAGTATCACCTACATAGTTAACCACTTCCTGTTCATTTAAGTGAACTATAATATAACCAACTCCAGCAGTTGCCATTTTACATTTTACTTCAAGATAATACCATGTATCCCTTTCATAATTAAAACTACCTGCACCGTAGAAAGAAATATGACCATAGTAAACCTGGATCATTTCCCCACCATTACTAAATCTCAGTTTTACTCCCCCTCTGGTACTGCTGTTAATAAATTGAACCTCACTACTATAAGAACCATCAGCACTATTAACTTTAAAAGAAAAACCAAATATAATTTCTTCACCGGAAACAAAAGAACCAGTTTTTATAGGAATTTTTAAATCAGATGTAGCATAAGCTCCTCCTGGATTCCAATTTAAACACTTAGTTCCTGCCCTTCTCCCTGTTGGAAAACTAAAATAATCAGTGGTAACAATTGATGATGGATATGCTTTTATTAAATCATCAAAATCATTATAACCTTCAAAACCATCTGCAAATTTAAGTGTCATTATCCTACCTCCATACCAAACTCACATGCGTTTATTTTAGCCTGAGTCCAAGGATTTGAATCATCTGGATCATTAAGAATTATATCACCATCAACCATTGCGAAATCATCAGACAAATTTTGTACTGTTTGACTGTAATCAGTTGATCCGGTTCTTATGAAAGGATCAATTTTTATATTATCAGCCGTTGCTGTTCTCTTTGCATTATTTTTTATTTGTAAAGCTATTATACCTGCATCATCAAGATCGGTAGGCACAGAACCATAGGTATATGAATCTTTATCTGCTGAATCAACCCCTTCAACATAATCAGAATCATCATATAAAACTTCATCTACACATTCATAATTAGCTCCAGCAGAAGGTGTTAATTGTGCATAATTTCCTGCCCCATTAGGACGGACAGCATCAATTCTAATATCTCCCAAATAATCATTAACATCTGATCCTTGATTATCTGCCACATATACATCATCAATGCGTCCTCTATTATGGGTATAACCTCTAAGATAAAGGTTACTTATGGTTGTACTTCCACTATAATGAAGATAACCTGTATAATCAAGCAATACTTGTTCATTAACTCTAACATGGGCATATCCATTTGTATCATCAATTCTTCCTTTCATTTCAATATAGTACCACTGATTAATATTAACCGGCATACTTGTTTCTTCCTGTGTACCAAAACCAACAGCCCTTGCAATCAAATTACCAGATAGATCAAGCAATACATGAACCCCATCCATTGAAGTACCATATAATTGTGCCAATCGATCACTATTACTTCCAAAACCTGCCGTTACATAAAAAGCAAAACCAACTATGGCAATTTTATCATTTGTTATTGGTGGAAATTTCATATATGCAGCTTTATTCCAAACAGTACTTTTATTTGTTATTGCTTTTCCACCATTTCTTCCGGTAGTGTATTCCCAATCAGTCGGTGTTTCTAAATTAACTATTCCATCTCCTAAATTTTTTTGTTCTTCAGGAGTATCATAACCTCCTTCAAATCCGTTAAACATTAATAAAGTCATTATGCTACCTCCATGCCAAACTCACATGCGTTTATTTTAGCTTGTGTCCAATCACCTGAATCACTTGGATCTTTTTCTTTTATATCTCCCTGTGATTCTCTAAATGAATCACTTAAATCCAATGTTGTTTGACTGTAATCGGTTGATCCAGTTCTTATGAAAGGATCAATTTTTATATTATCAGTAGGTGCTGTTCTTCTACAATGATTTCTTATTTGTAAACCAAAAATAGCTGCATCGTCAAGATCGGTAGGCACACTCCCATAGGTATATGAATCTTTATTTCCAGGGGTAATTCCTTCAACATAATCAGCTTCATCCATTGCAATTTCATCAATACATTGGTAATTGTTTCCTGCCGATGGAGTTAACTGAGTATAATTTCCTGCTCCATTTGGATTGATAACATCAATTCTAATATCTCCCAGGAAATCATTATTCTCTGTTCCTTGATCATCAGCAATATATACATCATCAAATTCTACCCATTGTAAATTATGATTCCAATAATACCCTGATATTAAATGACCATAATCTAAATCCGTATTTCCTGTAGTATTGTTTTTTGTATCTCCAGAAAAATCATAAATTAATTGTTCATCTAATCTAAATTGAGATATTCCAGTAGTATCATGACATTTATATTTAACTTCCATGTAATACCACTGATCAAGTTTAAGCTGAACTGTATCATAATCCATAAGATAACCATTCCAAGTACCAAAGGTAAGTACTCCAGAATCATTTAGATAAGCTACAAAACGGGAACCATTATCAGCACCAAACCCAATAGAAGGATAAGTAGTACTTGTACTTTTAAAAAAATAATGATGATTTACAGCAACACCTAAAATTCCTACACGACTATTATCTATTGAAGGAAAGTTTAAAGTAATAATTCCACGATAAAGATTATTAGCATTATATCTTATACATTTTCCACCATTTCTTCCAGTTTGATAACTCCAAACACTTCCTGAAAGATCTCCTATAATACCATTAGCATTTTCAGCATCCCCAGGACTTGAATAACCCTCAAAACCATCGAATTTTAAAAGTGTCATTATGCTATCTCCATGCCAAATTCACAGGCATTAATTTTAGCTTGTGTCCAATCACCTGAATCACTTGGATCATCTTCCCATACTACCATTTTACTTTTATATATATCTGATAAAGATTGCCCCGTAGTTTCTGCATAATCAGTTGATCCGGTTCTAAGAAATCCTTTCACTTTTATATTATCTGATTCCGCTGTTCTTATTACTTGGTTCCTTAATTGAATTCCATAAATAGCCGCATCATCTAAATCAGTAGGTACATCTGCATATGAATAAGAATCTGTTTCTCCAGCATTGGCTCCTTCCACGTAATCTGAAGTGTCCATATCAGTTTCATCAATGCACTCATAGTTATTTCCTGCCGATGGAGTTAATTGTGAATAATTCCCTGCTCCATTTGGATGAATTGAATCTACTCTAATATCTCCTAAGAAATCATTGTTTTTTGATCCAGTAGTATCAAGTATATAAATATCATCCATCCACATTTGACAATAAGTGCCATTACGAAAATGTACAGAAGAAATTTGTGATCCATAAGCCACATAACTATAAGTATCTACATTATATTCTTCAAAAAGTATTTGTTCATTCAATTTACATTGTATAAATCCTTCAGTAGTACTCAACCTTGTTTTTAATTCAAGATAATACCATGTATAAGGTGTCAATATTTCTGAAGTATATCTTATTGATGGAGTAGAAGATGGTTTACGATAAACCACAAGACGTTCCGATGAAGTTAATGTTACCCAGGCGATAGGATCACCAAAACCATTAATTGAAATCACTGTATTTTCATTACTATTAGTAGTTGGAAATTTAAAAGCACAACCAGCAGCTATTATTTGATTATCAAAAGGATTAGGATTTCCCCATTTTAAAAGCCATTGACTACTATTATTGCGTGACCCTGTATTAACACAATAACCACCACGCCTACCACTTTGATCAATAAGAGAAGTTCCAACGATATAACTACCGCTTGCCCAAAAGGATAAAACATCTTCTCTACCATATCCCTCAAAGCCATCCATATGTAAAAGTGCCATAATATTTATCCTTCAATGATAGTTAAATAAACATTTTGTAAAAAGGAATCAGCAAAGTAACCAGAGAGTATAGTAAATTTATCAACCAAAACTCTTAATTGAGCTTCATTATTGTTAGTTTCAGCTACCATGTAAACCCAAAACTGATCAGGAGATAAGCCAACAGTAACATCAGAACCTATTTGAATAAATTCGGTTCCATCCCAATACCATC
>Ga0255046_10000080_pt1 | contig 19833 bp, 15 predicted proteins | sample BC1_12_27_MG_FD_183632 | JGI IMG/M metagenome (GOLD analysis project Ga0255046, IMG submission 183632) | Seawater microbial communities from Strait of Georgia, British Columbia, Canada - BC1_12_27 | ecosystem: Environmental > Aquatic > Marine > Strait | place: Canada: British Columbia...
GCGTCGATCGGCGGGGAATCTGTAGGAGCGCGCCTTGCGCGCGATCGCGGCCAAGGGCCGCTCCTACAGTTTGTAGCACCGCCGCTGCCTCAATCGTGCGGCACGAGGGCGCGGATTGGGGAGTTCCACGAGCGTCGTGCGGACCTCGGTCCCGCTTGACGGGAGCGCCGCGATGCAGGACGCCAAAGCAAGCGGAGCCCGATGCGAGCGAGGCAGGACGCCGAGCGAGGATAAGCGAGAGGAACACCCCAAGCGTAGCCCGAAGCTCGCCGACGCGGTTGGCAGGCGATGGCATGGGACACGTAATGCGAGTTTGCAAGGTGCTTATGTCGTGCGCGGGTGGTAGCCGGTCGCCGACTCGGATATACTAATCCATCATAAATATGCATTAATCGTTATATATTTATATGAGACCCTCCACCCAGACTTTGCTCGGCCAGCTCAAGGCGCTCTCGGACCCGATCAAGGTTCGTATCGTGTCGCTCTGTGCGGTGGCCGAGTGCAGCGTCTCCGAGCTCACCGCCGTCACCGGTCAGAGCCAGCCGCGCGTGTCCCAGCACTTGAAGCAGTTGTGCGATGTCCATCTCCTGAGGCGATTTCGAGATGGCCATTTCGTTTACTACCGGGTACCGACGAAAGGGGCCGATTCCATGTTGCGGCGTCGGCTGTTGGCGTTGCTGCCTGCTGACGAGCCGCAGTTCGCAAAAGACACGGCTCGCTTGCGCGAGCTTCGCAGCGCGGACGACGTAAGACCGGCGGTGGATGCCGATCGCGCGTTGCACCGGGCTCTCGTTGAGCTGACCGTATCCCATCCGCTGGGCGACTTGCTGGACATCGGTTGCGGCCAGGGCCGGCTTCTCAAGCTGCTTGCGTCGCGTGCGCAACGGGTTGTCGGCGTCGATACGGATCCAGACGCGCGCCGGCTCGCGCGAGCGGAAATGCTGCTCGCTGGATTGCCGAACTGCACACTTCGGCAGGGCGACATGGTCTCGTTGCCATTCCCTGACGATGAATTCGACACGATCATTCTCGACGATGTGCTGTTGGCGGCCGAGCAACCGGAGAAAGCAGTTGCCGAAGCGATGCGTTTGCTGCGGCCGGGTGGGCGCATCCTTTTGCTCGCATCAGTCGCGAGCCAGGACATCGAAGAACTAAAGACAAAATACACCGATTGGGCGTCAGCGACGGGAATGCGTCTAGCCAAGCCTCGTTCAATTCCCGACAAGAACCCGGACTGGTTGCTCGCCGTAGCAACGCCCGCTGACCGCGTTGTTGCGGCGGCCTGACTGCAGGCACACGACTATGACAACAAACACCGTGGAAAGACCGTCTGTGTCTTTCGAATTTTTTCCGCCGAACACCGAGGCGATGGAAGCAACGCTGTGGACATCGATCGAGCGGCTCGCCGATCTCGATCCGGCATTCGTTTCGGTTACCTACGGCGCCGACGGCTCGACGCGTGAGCGCACGCACGCCGCGGTCGAGCGGATTATCAAGGACACGAAGCTGACGCCCGCGCCGCACCTGACCTGCGTTGGCGCAAGTCGCGGCGAGATCGATGATATTGCGCGTGATTACTGGGACATGGGGGTGCGGCACCTTGTCGCGTTACGCGGCGATGCGCCAAAGGGTTCTGACGCGTATGTCCCCCAGGCAGACGGCTACGCGTATGGCTCCGATCTCGTCGAAGGGCTGCGTAACATTGCCGACTTCGATATCTCCGTCGCGGCGTACCCGGAGGTTCATCCCGAGGCCCCGAGCGCCGATTTTGACCTCGATAATCTGAAGCGCAAACTCGACGCGGGCGCGTCACGGGCAATCACGCAGTTCTTCTTTGGTGCTGACATCTTCCTCCGCTTTCGTGATCGATGTTCTGCCGCCGGTATCGAGTCGTCGATCGTCCCCGGTATTTTGCCGATAACGCGTTTCCCGCAGTTAGAGCGATTCGCGAAGATGTGTGGTGCCAGCGTTCCCGACTGGTTGCGGAGTCGCTTCGAGGGTCTCGACGACGACGAGGACACTTGTCAGATAATTGCCGCCAGTGTTGCTATTGAGCAGGTGCGCGCACTTCAAAAAGAAGGCATCGAGGAGTTCCACTTCTATACGCTGAATCGCTCTGAATTGACCTACGCCATATGTCACGCGCTCGGCGTTCGCCCGAAGCAAGCGGCTGCGTAAGAAGAAGACGATGGATCGCAAGGAAAGAACAGAGCTATTGATGCACTCGCTGGATGAACGCATTCTTCTGCTCGATGGTGCCATGGGCACGATGATCCAGGGCTTTGGTCTCACCGAAGACGACTACCGCGGCGAGCGATTCGCTGACTTCGGTCGTGACCTCAAAGGTAACAATGATCTGCTGTCGCTCACGCGGCCAGAAGTCATTCGCGACATTCACTCGCAGTTTCTTGAAGCCGGCGCGGACATCATTGAAACCAACACATTCAATTCCAATGCGCCGTCGATGGCGGACTACGGGATGGAGTCGCTGGTCGCCGAACTGAATATCGCCTCGGCGAGGATCGCACGGGAACTGGCAGATGCTTACACGGCAAAGACGGGAGTCCCGCGCTTCGTCGCCGGCGTGCTTGGCCCGACCAACCGAACGGCGTCGATCTCCCCGGACGTCAATGACCCGGGCTTTCGCAACATCAAGTTTGATGATCTCGCGGATACCTATGAAACCGCGGCCTGTGCCTTGATCGAAGGCGGTGTCGATTTTCTGATGATCGAGACGATCTTCGACACGCTCAACGCCAAAGCCGCGATCGTTGCCTTGAAGCGCAGCTTCCGGGCGACCGGTGTCGAACTCCCGGTCATGATCTCCGGGACGATAACCGATGCGTCGGGGCGCACCTTGTCCGGCCAGACGACCGAGGCATTCTGGAATTCGGTTCGTCACGTCAACCCGTTCATGATTGGCCTGAATTGTGCGCTGGGTGCCAGCGAGCTACGGCCGTATGTCGCGGAGCTTGCACGCGTGGCCGATACGCGGGTAAGTGCGCACCCGAACGCCGGACTACCGAACGAATTTGGTGAATACGACGAAACACCGGATGAAATGGCTGCGGTGGTTGGCGAATTCGCGAGCAGTGGCCTCGTCAACCTGGTTGGCGGTTGTTGCGGTACGCGACCAGAACACATTCGCGCATTGGGCGAATCAGTGCGTGGCCGTGCGCCACGTAGCGTGCCGGTGCTGCCGGTGAAGTGCCGTTTGTCGGGACTTGAGCCGTTCAATATCGGCCCCGACGACCTGTTCATCAACGTTGGCGAACGTTGCAATGTCACCGGGTCGGCGGTTTTTCGACGCCTTATCGAAGCTGACGATTACGCGGCGGCGGTTGCCGTGGCACGCCAGCAGGTCGACAACGGCGCACAGATCATCGACGTCAACATGGACGAGGGCATGCTCGACTCCGAAAAAGCGATGGTGACGTTTTTGAATCTGATCGCGTCCGAGCCGGATGTCTCGCGCGTGCCGATAATGATCGACTCGTCGAAGTGGTCGGTGATCGAAGCCGGACTCAAGTGTGTTCAGGGCAAAGCCGTCGTTAATTCCATCAGCCTCAAGGAAGGCGAGGAAGCATTTATCCGGCAGGCGGTGCTTTGTCATGATTATGGCGCGGCGGTTATCATCATGGCGTTCGACGAGCAGGGCCAGGCGGACACGATTGAACGCAAGGTCGGTATCTGTCAGCGCTCCTACAAGGTGCTCACCGAGCAGCTCGGGTTCGATCCGGCCGACATCATTTTCGACCCGAATATCTTTGCGGTAGCGACCGGCATCGAAGAACACGCGAGCTACGGTCTTGATTTCATAGAAGCCACGCGTCAGATCAAGGCGACACTGCCTCACGCGCTCGTCAGCGGTGGTGTAAGCAATGTGTCGTTCTCGTTCCGTGGCAACAACATTGTGCGCGAGGCCATTCACTCGGTATTCCTCTACCATGCTATTCATGCCGGCATGGACATGGGTATCGTCAACGCAGGACAGCTCGCGATTTATGACGATCTGCCCAAGGACCTTCGTGACGCGGTCGAGGATGTCATCCTTAATCGTGATCCCGAAGGTACCGAGAAGCTGCTTGCCGTCGCCGAGAACTACAAAGGACAGGCAAGCGGCACGGTCGCGAAAGGCCAGGATCTTTCCTGGCGCGAACAGGCGGTCGAGAAGCGCCTCGAGCATGCGCTGGTCAATGGCATTGATGAATTCGTTATCGAAGATACCGAAGAAGCGCGCTGCGGGACCGATCGACCGCTGGACGTTATTGAAGGCCCGCTGATGGCGGGCATGAATGTCGTTGGCGATCTATTCGGCGAGGGCAAGATGTTTCTGCCGCAGGTCGTTAAATCGGCGCGGGTGATGAAGAAGGCGGTCGGACACCTGGTACCGTTCATCGAGGAAGAGAAAGGCGGCGAGATAAGCTCGAATGGCAAGATCGTTCTCGCGACGGTGAAAGGCGATGTGCACGACATCGGCAAGAATATCGTTGGCGTCGTCTTGCAGTGCAATAACTTCGAGGTTGTCGATCTCGGCGTCATGGTTTCCTGCGATAAGATCCTGGAAGCCGCCAGGCGCGAAAGCGCCAACATCATCGGATTGTCGGGCCTCATTACGCCGTCGCTGGATGAGATGGTGCACGTCGCGGGTGAGATGCAGCGCCTGGATTTCACGTTGCCGCTACTCATTGGTGGCGCGACAACGTCACCGGCGCATACCGCCGTAAAGATCGAGCCGCGTTACGAGGGCCCCGTGATTTACGTAAAAGACGCATCGCGGTCCGTTGGTGTTGCACAGGCGCTGGTCGAGCCCGACACGCGCTCCGCGCTGGTCGAAAAAACGCGCCAGGACAACGCGCGCCGGCGAGATGACCACTCGAAGAAGAAGCGACTCTCACCACAACTGTCACTGAACCAGGCGCGTGAGCGCAAGCACAAGTGTGACTGGGGCACCTACACGCCGCCGCAGCCGGAGTTTCAGGGCAACCGCGTGTTCGACAACATCGATCTTGCAGTCTTGCGTGATCTCATCGACTGGATGCCATTCTTCAATGCCTGGGAGTTTCACGGTAAATACCCGCAAATACTGAGCGACAAAATCGTTGGCGAAGCGGCAACATCACTTTTCGATGACGCGACGAAGATGCTCGACCGGATTGTCGAGGAGAAGTGGCTGCAGGCGCGTGCCGTGGTCGGATTTTATCCCGCGAATTCAGAGGACCATGACGACGTACTGGTGTACGCGGACGCGAGACGGAACGCGATCGCACATCGCCTGGTGCATCTGCGGCAACAGCGCGCGAAAGCGGAAGGGCATGCGCAGTCCTGTCTCGCCGACTTTATCGCGCCATCGAGTCGGGGGCTTGCCGACTATATTGGCGGCTTCGCAGTAACAGCCGGCATAGGGATCGACGAGCACGTCGAGCGATTCGAGAGAGCGCACGACGACTACAGCTCGATTATTCTGAAGGCGCTGGCTGACCGCCTCGCCGAAGCCTTGGCGGAGTACATGCACCAGCGCACGCGGCGCGAGTTCTGGGCGTATGCACGCGATGAGCAGTTGACGAATCAGGACCTGATTGCTGAAAAGTACCGCGGGATTCGGCCTGCGCCGGGCTATCCGGCGTGTCCCGACCACACCGAGAAGGGCAAGTTGTGGCAATTACTTGATGTGGAGGCGAGCATTGGCCTGAAGCTGACCGAGTCTTATGCCATGTACCCAACGGCGGCCGTGAGTGGCTTCTATTTCGCGCACCCTGATGCAAGGTACTTCGCCGTCGGCAAGATCGGTCGCGACCAGGTGGAGTCCTATGCCAAGCGACAAGGTGTCAGCGTTGCGGATGCCGAGAAGTGGCTGGCGCCCAACCTCGGTTATGACCCGAGCGCGGCGAACGCTGCCTGAGCGCATTTCAGGTCAAGGAATCACTGAGACGCTGAGATTTTTTTTGTGCCGCTATCTTCGGCGGCGAGCCCTCGGCTAGTCCAGGTGCTGATGCAGCCATTCGTTGACTTCGTCATGCCACTGCACCGAATTATGCGGTTTCAGTACCCAGTGGTTTTCGTCCGGGTAGTACAGGAACTTGCTGGAGATGCCGCGCCGCTGCAAAGCCGTAAAAGTAGCGATACCCTGCGTTACGGGAACCCGGTAGTCGAGTTGGCCGTGAATGACAAGCATCGGTGTTTGCCAGCGATCGACAAAGTTGGCGGGGTTGTATTTCTCGTGGTTCCCTGGGTTCGCGTAATAAGGTCCGCCGTTTTCCCACTCCGGAAACCAAAGCTCTTCGGTCGTGTAATACATCATGCGATGATCGAACAGTCCATCATGATTGACCAGGCAATCAAATCGTTCCGGCCATTGTCCGGCAATCCAGTTGATCATGAAGCCACCGTATGACGCCCCTAACGCGCAGGTCTTTTCACCATCAAGAAACTTGTACTTCTGCAGTGCAGCTTTTAGACCCAGCTGCAGATCGAGCAGGGGTTTACCGCCCCAGTCGCCGGAAATGCTATCTGTAAACTCCTGTCCGTAACCGGTCGAGCCGTGAAAATCAATAAATACGGCAGCGAATCCTTGTCCCGCATACGTCTGCGGATTCCAACGATAGTGGAAGTGGTTGCCAAAGCTGCCTTGCGGCCCGCCATGAACTAGAAAAGTGACAGGATATTTCTTGCCCTCCTTGAATCCGGCCGGTTTGACGACGTAGCCGTAAACGGTAGCGTCGTCAGCGCCCGTGAACGAAAACTGTTCGTAGTCGCCCATCTCTATATTATTAAGCTGATCCGCAGAGAAGTGCGTCAGCTGCCGTGCCGTCGCACCGTCGTTCGCGATCACGTAGATTTCGCTCGGTGATTTCAGATCGTCTTTGGCGAAAACAACGCCTTTTGGACCACTATCGATCGCACTAACGTTGCCGTTACCGACCATTTTGACAATCTTGCTGCCGTCAATATCAATGCGCCATAAAGTCTTGTTACCAACGTCCTGAGCATTTACATACAGAGCCGAGCTGTCAGGAGAGAAACTGATCGACGATGGCGAGCGGTCCCACTCGGCTGCAAGCTCACGCACCTTGCCGGATTCAAGATCCCTGATCATGATGCGAAAGCGGTCGGCCTCAAAGCCGGCTCGCCGCATCGCGAGATAAGCCAGGCTCCTGCCGTCAGGGCTGAGGACGGGTTGCGTATCCCATGCAGGATTCGATTGGGTCAGGTTGACCGCTGAACCGTCGCCGTTCATCGGTGCTGAATAGATGTCGAAGTTGGTGGACGTCGGTTCGATCGAGTCGCGAATTCGCGCCACAAAATACACCGTCGAGCCATCAGCGGACACTGCGTATTCTTCATTGCCGCCCCCCACGCGCGATGGCACGTCGGCATCCACGTCTTTGCTCAGCAGCAGTGGTTCGCTATCTGTCGCAATGCCTCCCTTTAGTGATACTGCGAACAGGCGGGAACGTTTTTCCGTTAGCCAGTGGTCCCAATGTCTCATAAACAACCGGCCATAAACGCTGCCTGTTGTCGGTGCCTCATCCGAGGCTGTGTCGCGTGCCGCAGTGCACGCGAGGTCTTCGCAATCAAGGTAGGCTTGTAGCGACACCACCAGGCGATCGCCATCAGCGGTGACGCGAAAAGTACCGATATCGACCGGCAGCTTCGTGACCTGTATTGCTTCGCCGCCATTCAGCGCTATGCGCCACACCTGCGACGTACCGCTGCGTGATGAAAGGAAATAAATGTGCTTTCCATCGGCGGACCAGGTCGGGTCTGTGTCGTTGGCCTCGTGACTGGTTAGTTGACGGGTGTTTTCTCCGTCGACGCTCGTCAGCCAGAGATCAATGCGACCTTTGTTGGCCTCCATGTCCGTGGTTCGCAGGGTGTATACGACCCGGCCGCCGTCCGGTGAAAGGCTCGGTGCACCGACACGATCGAGACGCACAAGATGTTCGGCCGAGAATGGCGCCGCCATGGCAACCGGCCCGTTACAGCTGACGAGTAGTATCAGTGAGACAGCAAGTTTACGAATCATAATCTTCGCCCTGGATCAGTTTCCGGAAGCATAGTCAGTTTCGCGCGCAAAGTCCGTTCCAGGTCGGATGCCGCCTTGCGACCGACGCGGCGGCAACGCAGGTCTACAGCGCAACAGTGACAATCAAGGGGAGGTGATCAGACCCAATGCGAGGCCCGGTTCTTGTTTCAACAACACCAACGTCATCGGACACCAGTGCATGATCAATAGCAATCATCGCGAATGGCATGAAGGTTGGCCAGGTGGGCAGGATGCCGATACCTCGGCGCGAGTTCCTTAATCCGGTGCTTTCCTCAAGCTCACGGTAGGCACGAGTCCACACGGTGGTATTGAAATCGCCAGTCAGAATGACCGCGCCTTGTGCCTGCTTGACGAGACCCGCGATGCTTTGAATTTGTTCGTTACGCGCCTCATAAAACGACCGGGTTAGCGGAATCATGGGGTGCGTGTTGATCAGTGTCAGTGCTTCACCATTAACAGTCATCGTCGCCACTATTGTCGGGTAACTCAACGGTGGGCTATCGATGTGAGTGACGGAGTCGAGCAAGATGCGAGAGAACACCGCAATGCCGAAATTACCGTCCCGGGGCTCCACATGATGATAGGGGTAGTCTCCGCGCAATTGCGCAGTGGCGTCTCGCCAGTCCGTTGATACTTCCTGAAGAAATATAACGTCGGGCCGTTCCATCTCGATGAGTTCGAACACGCGCTCATAATCATCGTTTGTTGATAACACGTTAGCGTGCAGCAGCTTCAGTGTTGTGTCGCCTTCAACTGCCACGCCTCCAAAATACCAGGGCAGAACATAACTCGCGTTGAATACGGCGGTAACGAGTAGCAGAACAATGTAAACGGGGCTGCGAAAAACCGCGAACGCTGTCAGCAACAGTAATGATGCGGCCAGGTACTGTAGCCTGAAGTGTGAAAAAAGCTCGATGTTGCGATGCGCGAAATCGAAGCTCGTTACGACCGAAAACAGGATGGTGACAATCGCAGCGGCCTGCAAAAGCCCAATTAAGGTTACCCGTTTACCGAGCATGCCGGGCAGTCGCTGCGTTTTCGAATGGCTAGATGGCGAAACTCGGTCGCGGCGGCATCATAAAGCCGCAGGACCGGCGCCGCGGTACCGACTCCGGCAAGGAACTTGAGGGCTTCGGCCGCCATAATTGCCCCGATAACGCCTGGCACCGGGGCGAGTACGCCATTGCCGGCACAGTTTCCCAGCGACTCGTCCGCTTCGACGTAAAGACAGCGGTAACACGGCGATTCGGAGTAATTCGGCCCAAACACGGCCAGTTGCCCTTCGAAACGAATCGCAGACCCCGTAATCAGCCGCCGCCGCGCTGCCACACACGCATCGTTAACCTGAAAACGTGTGCTGAAATTGTCGCAGCCGTCGAGCACGACGTCGGCCTGGCCAACCGCTTCGGCGAGCGCGGAATCCGTGAGTCTCAGGGGAATCGAGATGACGTCGACTTCCGGGTTGACCTTTCTCAGCCTCGATGCCGCCACCTCGGCTTTGAGTTCGCCAACATTGCCGGGCCCGTACAACACCTGGCGGCCAAGATTGGTCTCATCAACGGTATCGAAATCGCAGAGCATTAATCGCCCAATCCCGCTGGAGGTGAGATACGTGGCCGCCGCGCAGCCGATCCCACCGACGCCGATCAGCAGAGCGGTTCCGCGGCCGATTTTTTGCTGACCCTCCGCGCCGATTTGCGGCAGGGCAAGATGACGTGCGTCGCGGCTCAGCGTATCAGCGGACATCCGGTTTCTGCTTGTGCCGGCCTAGTCATCGATGGTGACTTCGAGAATCGTGACTGCTTCGAGCGGAACGTCTGAATGCCCGCCGCTATTGCCCGTCGGTACTGCAGCGATCACGTCAACGACGTCCAGCCCCTCAGAAACTTTGCCGAAGACCGCGTACCCGAAGTCCCGTGTACCATGGTTGAGAAAATCGTTGTCGCGAAGGTTGATGAAGAACTGGGACGTTGCGCTGTCGACCACGCCAGTACGTGCCATTGCGAGCGTGCCGCGCACGTTGGATTCTCCATTATCCGCTTCGTTCTTGATCGGATCGCGCGTGGGCTTGCTGGCCATGTTTTTATTCATGCCGCCGCACTGAATCATGAAATTGGGAATCACACGATGAAAGATCGTGTCGGTGAAGTGCCCGTCTTTCACGTACTGGCGGAAGTTCTCGCAGGAAATCGGGGCTTTTTCGTCAAACAACTCCACAGAGATGTCGCCGTGATTGGTTTTTATGGTGATCATATTGTCTCGCAAAGATTAAGTGAGCGGCGTTATTTACCACCCCTGCGTGCCGCTGTCACGCGAGGATGGCCGGAAAAGTCCCTGTGGTTCGTGATATCCGTCCACCCGCTTGCTGACAGGAGGGCCGCGACCTCGCCCGGCTGGTCGGCGCCGTGTTCGATTAGCAGGATACCGTTATCCGCGAGGATTTCCACGCACTCGACCGCGAGCGCGCGAATAGCATCGAGCCCGTCTTGCCCGGATACCAGCGCGTCGACCGGTTCGTATCGCAGTTCAGCGAGCGCCTCGTCACCTTCTCGAATGTAGGGAGGATTCGACACGATGACGTCGAACTTCTGGCCGAGCACCGGTTCGGACCAGCTGCCATGCAGGAATGTGATATTGCCCAGTGAGAGCTGCCGCGCGTTTTCACGTGCGATGGCCAGCGCCGCTTCATTGTTGTCAACCGCGGTTATCTCGCACAGCAATCGCTCGCCTGCGAGTGCGACGGCGATGGCGCCGCTACCCGTGCCCAGGTCCAGTATCTGCCACGCCGCCTTGCGAGGAATCTCCCGTAGCGCGAGCTCGACCAGCAGTTCGGTTTCCGGACGTGGAACCAGCGTCGCGGCGCTGACGAGGAGTTCGTGCGACCAGAATTCCCGGGTACCCATGATGTAGGCCATCGGCTCGCCGCCGAGCCGTCGTTGCAGGAGCGTGCCGAAACGTTCGAATGCTGCATCGTCCAGGACATCTTCGGGATGCGCGAACAGGTAGCTGCGCGGCACGTCGATGCTGCGGCTGAGTAGAATCTCGGCATCAAGTCTCTCGGAATCACTGACGGCGGCCAGCCGTGTCACGGCATCGCCGAGGAGCGCATCGATTCGTCGGTTTTCTTCCTGACTCATGGCTAGTGCTGGTCCGCTGCTATCGCGTACACTCGCGACTGATTTCCAATGTAACTGATGTATTCATGAACGTGTATTCCAATATTCTCGAGATGGTCGGCAAGACGCCCATGCTCGAGGTCACACGCATCGATACCGGGCCGTGCCGTCTGTTTCTCAAGCTGGAACTCATGAATCCGGGTGGTTCGATCAAGGACCGCATCGGCATTTCCATGATCGATGAGGCTGAGAAGCGCGGCGATATCACGCCTGGTGACACCCTTGTCGAGGCGACCGCCGGCAATACCGGTTTGGGACTCGCTCTCGTCGCGGCGCAAAAGGGCTACCGCCTGATACTTGTGCTGCCCGACAAAATGAGCCAGGAAAAAATCTTCAACCTGCGCGCGATGGGTGCGGAAGTCATCCTCACGCGTTCGGATGTCGGGCGGGGCCATCCGGAGTACTACCAGGACCTCGGCAAGCGTATTGCCGACGAGCAGGGTGCTTACTTTATTAACCAGTTCGGCAATCCCGATAACCCGCTCGCGCATGAACAATCCACGGCGCCGGAAATTATCGAGCAGATGGGCGGCGAACTCGATGCGATCGTGCTGGGCGTTGGGTCCAGCGGCACGGTCAGCGGCATGGGCAAGTATCTCCAGGACAATGCGCTCGATGTGGATCTGATCGTGGCGGATCCGGTTGGCTCGGTCCTTACCGATTACATCAACAATGGCAACTTGGGTGAAGGTGGAAGCTGGCTCGTTGAGGGCATTGGGGAAGACTTCATTCCCTCTATCGCGGACTTTGGCAAGGTCGCAAAAGCGTATGCAATTACGGACGCTGAATCGTTTGCGACGGCGCGCGAACTCCTGAAGAAAGAGGGCGTGCTCGCCGGTTCATCGTCCGGAACACTTCTGTCCGCCGCACTGAGATACTGTCGCGAGCAGACCGAGCCGAAAACCGTCGTGACGTTTGCTTGCGACACCGGCAACAAATACTTGTCCAAGCTCTTCAATGATTTCTGGATGGAAGACCAGGGCTTTATCAAGCGCGAACAATTCGGCGATTTGCGCGACCTGGTCGGGCGGCCGCATGGCGAGCGCGCCACGATTACGGTCGGGCCAACCGACGTACTGACAACGGCGCATAACCGCCTTCGTAATGCCGGGTTTTCGCAGCTGCCGGTCATGGACGAAGGCAATCTCGTCGGTGTCGTGACGGAGGACGCCATCATTCAGTTTGTGTACGGCAAACCGGAACTCATGAACGCGAATGTCGAAGACGCGATGGAATCTGCGTTCATCAAGCTCGATAAAAACGAAAGCATGAATAACCTGGTCGCAATGCTGCGTGTGCAGCCTTACGCGGCTGTCATGGATGGTGGTGACTTCGTTGGCTTGATCACTCGCTCCGACGTACTTAACTATCTTCGCCGCGAGATGTGAGGGCTCTGCGAATGACCGGAAACGACAAGAAGCGCGGTTTCGCGACGCGCACGATTCATGCCGGGCAGGCGCCAGACCCGTCTACCGGCGCGATAATGCCACCGATCTACGCGACCTCCACTTACGTGCAGTCGAGTCCCGGCGTGCACCAGGGTTTTGAATATTCCCGCACGCAGAATCCGACCCGCATGGCGTATGAGCGTTGCGTCGCCGACCTCGAATCGGGTTCGTCGGGGTTCGCGTTTGCGTCGGGGATGGCCGCGACCGGCACAATACTTGAATTGATCGACAGCGGCAGTCACGTGATCGCGATGGACGATCTCTACGGCGGTACGCGTCGGCTGTTTTCGGGTGTTCGAACGCGTAGTGCCGGTCTCGAATTCAGCTACGTCGATCTGTCGGACCTTGATGAGGTCGAGAGTGCTTTCAAAGACAACACGCGCATGGTCTGGATCGAGACGCCAACCAACCCGTTGCTGAAAATTGTCGATATTGGCGCAGTTGCGGCGCTGGCCAAGAAACACGGCGCGATCGTTGTGGTCGACAACACCTTTGCAACGCCCTGCCTGCAACGCCCGCTCGAACTGGGCTCGGACATCGTCATGCACTCGGCGACCAAGTTCATCAACGGTCATTCGGATATGGTCGGCGGTATCGTGGTGACGGCTGATGAGACGCTATCCGAGCAGCTGGCCTACCTGCAGAACTCGATTGGCTCGGTAGCCGGTCCCTTCGACAGTTTTCTGGCGTTACGCGGGGTCAAAACACTCGATGTCAGAATGCAGCGGCACTGTGAAAGCGCGCTGCGCATCGCCGAGTGGCTGGAACAGCATCCACGCGTGGACAGCGTGCTTTATCCAGGCTTGCCCTCTCATCCACAGCACGCGCTGGCCCGAAAACAGATGGACGACTATGGTGGCATTGTCACGTTCTTTATAAAGGGTGATCTCGGCGACGCGCGCAGGTTCCTCGAACGCTGCGAAGTGTTCTCGCTCGCCGAGAGTCTTGGTGGCGTAGAAAGCCTGGTCGACCACCCGGCGATCATGACGCATGCGAGCGTGCCAGAAAAAGAACGTGCACAACTTGGTATCAGCGATCAGTTGATACGACTGTCGGTCGGCATAGAGGCCGTCGAAGATCTTATCGAGGATCTCGATCAGGCGCTGGGTTCGAAGAAGTAACTCGTAAGGGAGAAGGGCCGCTTACGCACAGGAGCGGCACTTGCACCTGCAGCGCATTGTTAGGCGGCGTGAACGTCAACAACTTCGCTCTGGGATGTTGGCGGCGGTATTGGCTCGCCAGATTCCTTGAGGCCTTTCATATGAAACTCAATTGCTTCCTGAATGAGTGCAACGACCTCGGCCCGGGTTTCTGAGGCCGCCACGCAACCCGGAAGGTCTGGGACATAGGCCCCGTATCCGTTTTCACTTTTTTCGACCACAACGAGATATTTCATAGGGCTGATTTTAGCCTAGCCTGCTTGAGAATGCTGTTCAGTGTGCCCGGAGGAATATCAATACCCGGTTTTCCGGACACAGTGACCGTACCTGGCGTCGTAGGATGTCTAAACTGGCGATGACTGCCACGCGTCCTAACAAGCACCCAGCCGTCGTGCTTTAACAGGCGGAGAAGAACACGGACTTTCATCTACCCAGACTGGCGGGACGCCTGGTCTGGAACTATGTACAAAACTCGGCTAAATGCCACGTAACGAAAGTACAATCAGCCGCCTCGATCCGGCGCTCATGCCTCTCCGAGTGCTGCCAGCTGGTCGGCCTGGTACTCGTTGATCAGCGGTTCTACGACCTGCTCAAGATGCCCTTCAATGATCTCGTCGAGCTTGTAAAGCGTCAGGTTGATGCGGTGGTCGGTAACGCGACCTTGTGGAAAATTGTAGGTCCGGATGCGTTCGCTACGATCGCCAGAACCCACCAGAAGCCGACGTTTTTCCGCCTGTTCGGTTTCCTGTTCCGACACCTGTGCGTCAAGTAGTCGTGCCTGTAGCAGCGACATTGCGCGCGCCCGGTTCTTGTGTTGTGATCGTTCGTCCTGGCACTCGACGACGATTCCGGTCGGCAAATGGGTCAGACGCACGGCAGAGTCTGTCTTGTTGACGTGCTGACCGCCGGCACCCGACGCACGATAGGTATCAACCCGCAGGTCTGCCGGGTTGACGTCCACCGCCTCGATTTCGTCAGGCTCTGGTAACACCGCGACCGTGCACGCCGAGGTGTGAATGCGTCCTTGTGATTCTGTGGTGGGAACGCGCTGAACGCGATGCGCGCCCGATTCAAATTTCAGCTTGGCGAAAATGCTGTGGCCGGAAATGCGGCAGATTATTTCCTTGTAGCCGCCATGCTCGCCTTCGCGCGCCGACAGGATTTCGATTGACCATCTCATCGTCTCGGCATATTTGGAGTACATGCGAAAAAGATCGCCGGCGAATATTGCGGCCTCGTCGCCACCAGTGCCGGCCCGAATTTCAAGAAAGACGTTACTGTCGTCGTGCGGGTCGGCTGGAATCAGCGACTTCTGCAGTTGTGCCAGCAACACTTCGCGGCGCTCCAAGAGACTCTTGAGTTCTTCCTGGCCCATCTCGCGAATTTCGGCATCGACGTCACCGGACATTTCCTCGGCCGAGTCGATGTCACCGAGTATCGCCCGATAGCGTTGAAACGACTGCACGACGGGTTCGATTCGAGCGTATTCCTTGGACAGGTTGCGAAACTGGTTTTGGTCGGAGATGACATCCGGGTCTGCGAGCAGGCCGGCAATCTCCTCGAACCGTTCCTGCACGGACTCGAGCTTAAGGCGAATGGAATCTTTCACGTCACTGCCCTGTCAGTCTTCCTGAAGGCCGAAGATCTCACGTGCGGCGTCAATCAGCTCCTGGTCTGCCACCTCGCCGGCCTTGCGCAGTGCCACGCTGGGCTTGTGCAGGAGTTTTTTCATCAGTGCGGCGGTGGCATATTCGAGCGCGTCCTCGGCCGATTCACCACGCGCCAGTCGACGCCGTGCCTGCGCGTTTATTTCGCTGCGCAGCAACTCGCCGCTTTCCCTGAGCGCCGCGATCACCGGAACGACTTCCTTGGATCGTTCGATGTTTGCGTAGCGTTGAATTTCTTCGTCAAGTAGTCGATTGGCTTCGACGGCCGCCGCCTCACGATTGCCTCGACCTTCGAGTATGACCTTATCGAGATCGTCGATCGTGTAGAGGTAGACGTCGTTCAAATTGGTGACGCTGGCCTCGATGTCACGCGGCACAGCGATGTCGACGGCAAAGATCGGTTTGCGTTTGCGGGCCTTAACAGCCTCCTCCATTTGCTCCAACGTGATTACGGGTTCCGTGGCCGCGGTCGACGTAATCAGGATATCGGCCTCCGGCAAGGTTCCCTCGATCTCCGAAAGAGGCAGGGCGAAGCCACCGAACTGGCCGGCCAGGTGACGGGCGCGTTCCACGCTGCGATTCGCAACGAACATCCGGCCTATGCCGCGCTTGTGCAGGTGCTTCGCCACCAGTTCTATCGTGACACCTGCGCCGACGAGCAGTGCCGTGTGTTTCTTAAAGCCCGCAAAAAACTGACTCGCCAGGCTTACGGCGGTGGATGCGACAGACACCGGGCTCGCACCGATTTCGGTGTCCGTGCGAATTTTTTTCGCCACGGCAAACGTATGCTGAAACAGGAGACTGAGCTTCCTGCCGAGCGCGTCGGTTTTCTGGGCGTCGCGAAATGCGTCTTTGAGCTGGCCGAGAATCTGTGGCTCGCCCAGCACCATGGAATCCAGGCCACAGGCGACACGAAAAATATGCCGGATCGCATCGTCGCCGCGCAGAGTGAAAAGCGAGTCGCTAAACGAGGAGTCGAGGTTGCGCTCGTCTTGCAACCAGGACTGCACGCGGGCACTGCCGCCATCGTTCGTGATGACATAAAATTCGGTGCGATTGCAGGTCGACAGCAGCACAGCCTCCTCTACGCCATCGAGTGCCATCAGGCTCTGCAGCGCGCGCGGCGTTTCGTCACCCGCGAAGACAACTTGCTCGCGAATTTCGACAGGTGCCGTGTTATGGTTTAGCCCGAGTATTTGCAGCGGCATGACGTTACTGTTGGCGCCGATACGGCACTCAAGGATTTCGGAGTGCGTATGATAAGCGAACTGAACCGCGAGTTCCTTGTCTGTGTAATAAACGGACGACTTTTTATGCATGAACTTCGACGATGGCTGTCAGCCGCAGCGCTGATGACGCTATTCGCCCTGATCGCCGACCCTGCCGCCGCCGCAGATAAGCCTAAAGCCTCGGACGCCAGCGCCCATATCCTGCAGGCCGAGATGGCCCTGCAACGACAGGATTACCTTAAGGCCACCATCGAGTACCGCAAGGCGGCTGAGCTCAGCGGGAGCGTTGAGGTCGCTCGAAAGGCAACCATGGTGGGCTTCTCCTATCGCTTCGATGACGAGGCGCTGAAGGCTGCGAAACGCTGGGCGAAGCTTGACCCGGATAGCGACGAAGCACGAATTTACCTCGCACAGAGCTATTTCCGGGACGGTGATCTGCGCAATGCACGCAGGAGCTACAGGACGCTGATCGAAAACGGGAAGGAGCCCCCGGGACAGCGCCTGCTTTCCCTGGTTCGATATTTGTCGGAAGAGCATGACTCGCAAAACGCCGACAAGTTGATGCGAGCGCTTGCGAAGCCCTACAAAGACTCCGCGCTGGCGCATTACGCAGCGGCCGCACTGGCACTGGAAGCCGGTGATACCGAGCATGCGATGGAACGGGCGTTACGTTCGAGCGAGCTGGATCCGGACAACGTCAAGCCCAAGCTGCTGTATGCCCGTGCGATGCTCGTTGAAGGTGATACTGAAGAGGCGATCGAGTACACGGCCCGAATCATTGGCGATGATCCCGACCCGGATCCCGACGCGCGCATGGAACTGGCGATCATGTACATGACGTCGGGGCGCGACGACGACGCCCTGAGCCAGGTGAACCAGGTATTGCTCGAGCAGTCCGGGCGTAGTGATGCGCTGCGCCTGATGGCGATCATCAATTTTCGTCAGAAACACCTTGATGCCGCCTGGGATGACTTCGAGGACTTGCTCGCGACGGGTCAGTACCGCATGGATGCCTTGTACTATCTCGGCCGCATCGCGGATTATCGCGAGGACTATGATCAGGCGATTCTGCTTTATCGCGAAGTGCGCTATGGCACGAATGCACCCGCCGCGCAGCGTCGTACCAGTGCGCTGCTCGCCCTGGAAAAAGACGATGTCGATGCTGCGCTGGAAGTGTTGGACGAGTTCGCGGAAAGCTCGCCGTCGCATGCGGTGGATATGATCATCGCCAAGGCGCAGTTGTACGCATCGGTGGAGAATTACGAACGCTCCCTCGAGTTCTACGATCGTGCGATCGAGTTCCGGCCGGACCAGGAGGGCACCGCGCTTAGCCGGGCCGAGTTGCTGCTGCGTATGGGCCGACTTGACGACGCCCTCGACGCCTACTCGGGCGCCGTCAAACGATGGCCCGACAGCGCGTTGTCATTGAACGCGCTTGGATACACGCTCGCCGACAGGACCGAACGCTACAGCGAGGCCCAAGTGCTAATCAACAAGGCACTCAAACTCGATCCCGATAGCCCGGCCATCATCGACAGCCTGGGGTGGGTGCTGCACAAGCTCGGCCGTCATGACGAGGCACTGGTAGAACTGCAACGCGCGTATGCCGGTTTCGATGACCCGGAAGTCGCCGCTCACCTCGTTGAGGTACTGGTTGCACTGGACCGTGAAGAGCAGGCGCTCGAACTGCTCGAGGCCGCGGCAGAAAAGAGACCCGACAGCCCACTTCTAGACGATGTTCGTACTCGACTATTCCCCGACACGCCCTGAGCGTTGGCCGTGTCAATTCGCCTGGCTTCTCGTAGCCCTGTGCTTTGTGGCGGGCTGCGCAACGACGCGGCAGGGAATTCCTCTGCCCGATATCAGCACCTGGGAGGCGCGTAGCACGGTACTGGGTAATCTCCGGGAGTGGGAGTTCATCGGTCGCATTGCGGTCAAGGCAGCTGACGAGGGCTTTAACGGCAAGTTCAACTGGTCGCAGCACGACGATAATTTCAACGCGACCGTTGGTGGGCCGCTGGGCATTGGTACGGTCCGCATAGAGGGCGACGGCCGCTCGGTCGTGCTTACCGACAAAGACGGCATGCGGACCTCGCTCCGCGATGCAGAGACTGAGCTGCGCAATCGCTACGGTTGGACGATTCCCGTTACGAGTTTGAGGTACTGGGCGCTGGGTATTCCTGACCCGTCGATGGCGGCGGAGACGGAGTTTGATGGTGATGGCCGGCTCGCGCGGCTTCGGCAAGGCAACTGGGCGGTCGAGATTTCGCGTTATCGGGAGGGCGGTGGTCAGTCGATGCCGCGCATTTTGTCAGTGACGAACGCCGATACGCGCGTGCGCATGGTTATCGACAAGTGGTTATTCTTCGATCGTTGACAGCACTGGAGCCTCACCGCACAATTGCGCCGCAACGCGCATTTCATGTTTATTGGGGCGTAGCCAAGCGGTAAGGCATCGGGTTTTGATCCCGTGTATCGCAGGTTCGAATCCTGCCGCCCCAGCCATTTCACGTGTGGTGTAAACCATGTGATCGGAATACACCATGTCGAATTGGTGGTGATGGGTGGAATGGACTCGCGCCATCCTTGGCGCTCGCTCTGCGGGCGCCTTCGGCGTCCAAAATCGCTTCCTGCGATTTTGTGAACCACCTTCGGTGGTTCGAAGTCACCTTGTCACACTTGTAAACAAAAACGGGCACCCCGTTGGGGTGCCCATTTTCATTTACTGGTGGTGATGGGTGGAATTGAACCACCGACCTGCGGGTTATGAGTCCGCCGCTCTAACCATCTGAGCTACATCACCGGTGTTGCTCGCTAATGCCAAGGCTTTGCGAGGGCCGCAGATTCTCCTTGTGAGCCCCCTGACTGTCAAGGTAATCGAGGCCCGGCACCACCGATTTTCCGGTACAGTCGGTCCAAATGGACCTCAGTTTCGTCTACATCCTGGAGATGGCAGGGACGGCGGCGTTTGCCGTCAGCGGCGCGCTGGCCGCGTCGCGCAAGAACATGGACATTTTCGGCTTCTGCGTGCTGGCGCTGATGCCGGCTGTTGGCGGTGGTACGGTCCGAGACATCATTATCGACCGTGTTCCCGTCTTCTGGATAT
>Ga0255046_10000081_pt1 | contig 19806 bp, 18 predicted proteins | sample BC1_12_27_MG_FD_183632 | JGI IMG/M metagenome (GOLD analysis project Ga0255046, IMG submission 183632) | Seawater microbial communities from Strait of Georgia, British Columbia, Canada - BC1_12_27 | ecosystem: Environmental > Aquatic > Marine > Strait | place: Canada: British Columbia...
CGATCCGAGCAACTGCCGTGGACACGGCCGATTATCGCCACACGTAGAAGTAGTTCAGGCTGAAGTTCTCAAAGTCGCCGCCAGACTCGGTGACGATCTTTGTGCTAATGGCGACCCGGATCGCGTGCCCTCCTTTGAAGGCGAACGCCACGGTGGCGCCAATTCTTGAATTCTGCAGCCGGTCCGCTCCCTCGACCTGGTCGACGGTGGTGCGGCCGCCGACGTAGTAGTTCAGATCCAGAGACGCCCAGAAACCGGGCCGGATGCGTTTCACGACGTGAAATTCGCTGGACAGAATCGGGTCCTGCTGTCGTGTCGCGCCGAGGAATTCGTCGTTGTCAGCAAAAAACCATGCGCCTAGCTCGAACTCGAGCAGCCAGGTGGGACGCACCGGCCATATCACCCCGAGGGCGGGTTTCACGGCCCAGCGGTTGGTACCGGCGTTGATGAGTTTGTCCGGCTCGTAGCCGCCTGTCGGTGCCTGAACCAGCAGGCTTGCGCCGACGATCGTTCGTGGCTTCGCCCGTAGCGCCTGGAACCCGGCCGCATCCATTGTAGGCGCGCCGCGGAGATTGACGGAAAGACGAAACCGCGCATCGGCCAATGCAGAAATGTCACGGCTGCGGAATTCGCCATCCACGAATCCTTCGGTCGAGCTCCGCGTATACGGCAGATTGAACTGCAAATTCGCTGTTCGGCCGAACAGACTCAGGGTGCGTTGATAAGAGACCTGGGCGAAGTTGATATCTGATTCCACGCCAGTAATCGGCAATGAGGGATCAGTCACGATGTCCCCGCCGGAATACTGGTAGCCAACAACGAGTACGTTGGTTCCCTCCGGGATCGGCCAGTAGGCTCGTGGCGCAAGTTCCTGCGCAAAGGTGGCATGGCTCCAGAAACTGAATGCCGGCAGCACGACACCAAGACAAAGCAAGAGGGGACGTGTCATCAAAAGTCCTTAATTGTCTGGCGCGGGTCGAGTTCCATTATTTTTTCTTTACTTGAGCCCCGGCTATCGGGTCCAGTTCTCCACACGCAGCCCGGGAACACGCTTGAATTCACGCATGTTGTTCGTCACGAGAATCAATCCAAGCGAACGTGCGTGCCCGGCGATCATCAGATCGTAAGGGCCTATGGGTTTTCCCGTTTTCATGAGTTCGGCACGAACCTGGCCGAAATGTGTTGCCGCCCGATAATCAAACGGCAGTACATCCATGCGCGCCGCCAGACCCTCAATATCTTCAAGGTTGCGTGTGACCTGAGCAGATCTTTCTGCCCCGTATATCATCTCTCCGAGCGTCACGGCAGACATGGAAAGGTAATCGGCATTTCTCTTAAACGCCTCTCGCACTTTCTTCGGCCGATTCTTGATCGCGTAGATCAATATGTTGGTATCCAACATGTACTTGATCACTATAGAGACTCTCTCTCTTGATCGTCTGGTTGCTCTCGTTCAGGCACAAAGTCGTCCGAGACGCCCTCGTGATTGAACCACTCATCCCAGCTCTCGCCGGCAGGTGTAATCATCCGCGCGCGGCCGACTTTGACGATGTCCACCTTCTTCACACTTTCTGGCAGCGCAACCCGCTTCGGTAACCTCACAGCTTGACTCTTGTTATTCATAAAGACTGATGACCTGGCCATTCGAACCTCGGTATATACCCATGGTATATACCATTATGCTCAGTCAGCAGCATATGTCAACGGTATATATCCAGGTTCGCGAGATTCGACCGACTCGCTTTTTCACACGCAGAACGGTTTTGGATTCGAGGTGTAAATGTGCCCAATGTGCACGTAATACGCTGATTCTCAAGTGGTCAGATGCGCGACCTCAATGCACAGTTTCTGTCAGAGATCGTTGTGAGAGGGTGCCCCAATGGGGTATAGTATTTGAATTGGAGTTTATTGAAACGTCTGGTTTTTCTGCAGTTCGGGACAAGTACTTCAGCGACGTCCAGTTTCATTTGCTGCAGCTCTTCCTGATGGCGAACCCAGGTACCGGCAGCGTTATTCGCGGGTCCGGTGGCGTTCGAAAGCTCAGATGGGGAGTAGAGGGCAGAGGCAAACGAGGCGGACTACGCGTCATTTACTACTGGATTGCCGGCGACGATCAGATTTTCCTCATTACGGTGTACCGCAAGTCTGAGGTGTCCGATCTGTCGAGTACCGCCATCAAGCAGATACGAAAGTTGATCAGGGAATTACGATGACAAACAGGCGCAACGATGCGGCGAAGTCGCCTAAAAGAGATATCGGCGCAGAGATCATTGCAGGGCTGCGCGAGATCCGTGATCGACCGGAGACGCTGAGCCGAACAAAATTCGGCTCGATGGATGTGAAAGCGATTCGCGAGAGGTTCGGCATGTCCCAATCACAGTTTGCCGCTTTTCTGTGTATATCGGCACGAACGCTCCAGAAATGGGAGCAGGGCCAGCGCAGCCCTGACGGCGCAGCAAATACCTTGCTGCGCATTATGCAGGAAGAGCCGGAAGCGGTAATGCGGGCGCTCCATGGTTAGTCTTCATGTTTAATTCGCTAATGAAATTTTGAGTTGTCGGTCTCCGGGCGTGAATGTTCCAAGCGCTGGAGAAGTTATTGGAGCGAGAGTCACTTGATAGTAATATGACGAGACTATTACTGAGCACCTTATCTATACGGCATAACTTGAATGATGGAGCGATACAATGTTTTCCAAACTACTACTTGAACCACTCAGCCGACTTATTCTCATTTTGTCGGTATGCGCCTTTGCCGGCTGCGCCAGCACTCCCGATGTCCGATCAGATTACGATCCGGGAGCGAATTTCGGTGCCTACAACACGTATAACTTCGTAGAGGGCGCTGGTCCGGATTATGGGAATTACCAGAGCTTTTTCACCAAGTACGTAATTGCGGCCGTTACGATTGAAATGGAAAAGCGCGGATACACCAAATCGCATGACCCGGATCTACTGGTCAATTTCAGTGCCAGGTTGGACGAAAAAATCGATGTGAGAACTTCAACTGCACCGAGGACAGGCGGTTATTACGGTTACCGTGGCGGCGCTTACGGGTATGGTGCATGGGGTGGCTACGGGTACGCAACAGAAACACATGTCTCGCAGTACACCGAAGGTACGTTCAACATTGATTTAATCGACAACAGGCGCCGACAGCTCGTATGGGAAGCCGTAGGTGTCGGGCGTATTACCGATAAGAAATTGAAAAACCTCGAGGAAACCGTCAAGACCGGCGTTCCCTACTACTTCGCCAATTATCCATTCGTTGCCGGAAGTTCGACTCCTGTAGCAGTAGAGTAGGGTCTATCGATTGATTTGCCCGGATGCCAGAACGATATCCGGGCAAATTTCGAATGCTGAATGCTATTTTGTTTCTTCGATCTTGAATTTCTGTCCGCTGACGGAAGCCTCATACATCAGGCCACCTTTGATCGCTGTAAAAATCGCAAGACCGCTATTGAACTCAGCGTCTGCAGAAGCACCCGTTTTTAAGGCTACAGCTGATGCCTGAGCACCTAACTCAAAGTTGCCGCGTCTGAAGTCATCAAATGCTGCGCTATCTTCAAAGAAAATAATCTCACTGTATGCCTGGCCGCCCCATTGAAAGCCGATACTCAGCTGGGTAAGCGTCGTCAAGGCGACTGTCTCGTCACCCGTAACCAGTAATCCCTTACCACGAGCTCCGCCGATACCAAATCCTGCTTTGCCAACCGTCGGATAGATAGCATAGCCAGCCGCACTATCAAAAAATCTCTGAATTCCAGGATCTGCCTCTAAGAATTCGGCGATCGTCTCGGCCGCAGCCGCTTCCAGGTCTGCGGTCTCATCCGGATCCCAGGCCAAACCGGCCACAGACCAACCCAAAAGAACCAGAGTCAGCCCTGCAAATAACTTGTCTCGCATATCGTTCCCCTTTGCCACTTGAACTTTCCAGCACGGTTAAAGAACCTTAAGCCAAATAACGAGTCGCAATACTCGTCTCAATTTGGTCTCCATCAGTTACCATGTTTGAACCGATGAAAAGAAACCTCATTCTAACACTGGCATTCGCTTCGATTGTAAGTGGTTCTGCCCTCGCAAAGGACGAAACCGATGCGTCCGCGGACGAGGGCAAAACGGATACTCGACCTGGAATCGCGCCGGACATCCGTGAAGACGAAACCAAGCTGAAATTGCAGAAGGGCAATATCGTTGTCGTGCCGATTCCGATGTCCAATCCGACCCTGGATTCCGGTCTGGTACTTGGCGCCGCCTACTTTTACGCACAGACCGAAGAGCAGAAGAAGCTGCAACCCGCGTCAGTCACTGCGGGGGGTGGCATGTACACCAGTAACAATAGCAAAGCGTTTGTCATTGCGCAGCAGAACTACTGGAAGGATGACACGTGGCGCTTCACGGGCGTACTTGGTGCTGCCGATCTCAGGCTTTCACTACTCACGCCGGAGGAGTCACCGGGCAGTGCCAGCATCGATTGGCGGATAAACGGCAATTTTCTGTTTGCCAAGGGCTCCAGGAAGCTCAAGGGAGACTGGTACGGCGGACTATTCACGCGAGTAGTTGATGCCGATCAGAGCATCGCGACGGAATTGGATGACACGGAGCTGGAATTCAGTATCGGGAATGTTCGTTCTGTAGGACTGGGTGCGATTGTCGAGTACGACGCACGTGACAATCCGTTCAATAGCACCAGTGGCCGGCACTTCAAGGTCGGCGCTCTTTTCAATGACGAAGCGATAGGCAGTAATCAGAGCTACCAGTCCTATAGTGCCGCTTATCGGTCCTACCACAGACTGACAGACTCGACTGTCCTTGCCTGGGAAGTGCAGGGCTGCGCACGAGGCGGCACGACCCCGCTTTGGGATGCGTGCACGGTCAAGTTGCGGGGTTTTTCGGCGACCGATTACCTCGGCAAAGTGTCGGCGTCGAGTCAGATCGAGGCCCGCTGGCAGATGAGCAAACGCTGGGGCTTGGTCGGTTTTGCCGGCTCAGGCTACGTTGGCACTTCGTTCAGCGGCATTCGCGACGACAAGCCGATCCCCAGCTACGGTGTCGGTGTGCGATTCATGGTGCTGGCAGCGAAACGCATCAATATGCGCCTCGACTTCGCCCGCTCCCTCGATAGTGATGCGGTTCACTTCACGGTCGGCGAAGCATTCTAGCCAATATCAGTATTGCATCCGTGTTCGACTAAAATCGAAAAACCAGCCCCGCACGGGCTTCCCATTGTGAGAGCACCCTGCCGTCCACCTGGATCAGGCAGGAACCGGCCCCATCAATGCTGCTGCAAAATATACGGCTGTCATCCTCCACAAAAGTTGCAAATACGCGTGCCTCGAGACGCACGCCAATTCGCTTGCTGGCGTTTAACTGAACGCCGCCACCGAATGAGGCCGAAAAGAAACTTTCCGAGCCAGAGTCCAAGAGCTGAGGATCAAAATGCGACAGACCGACGGTCAGTGCAATAAATGGGCGCGTATTGTCACCGTCAAACAAATAGGTGCCGCCGAAATGAAAATACTCGACTTCAATGTCGATTGTGGGGTCATTGACGAAAAATCCTACTGTGTCAGCGTCAGTGTCCTGACGTGAATACAGCAATTCATACTGGCCGTTGGGTTTTGCCTTGATGTTGAACATGATTCCCTGAGCATTGGAGTCATTCAGATCAACTTCAGCATCGCCGTCCAACTCATCAAAACTACCGCCAAGTCGGTACCCGGCAAACGGCGTCAGTTCGTATTTGAAGGATTTGTTTTGGGCCGCTGCTGGAGTGGAGTGGCAAAGTATCGCGATCGCCACGACAACCAGCACAACGGGCAATGATCTCAGATACATCGCTTGATGATCCGTCGTTCGACGTCTTTAGGATCGTCGATCAGGTCGTAGAAGTCGTCGATATAGCGAACGAGATTCTTGCGCACGCGGGACTGCAGTCCTACCTGCTCAGCAACGAGTGCATAGATTGAATTGCGACGGTCTCTGAACCTGCGCAACGAAGCCGCAACGTGTTCGTTGTTGACGCAACGGCCACGATACAGCCGCTGTCGTACGTTTCGAATGCGAAAATTCTCATTCGGTACCGCATAGGGCGCGTCAACGAACCCGGACTGATCAAAATCGTAAGGGACTGCTGTCAGCGGATCGATATCATTACCAAACAGGACATAGTTGTGGCAGCACTCGTTACCCGGCGGGCCGGCAATTGGCGAGAAATCGGTATTACCGATCAAGAACTCGAACACCGATGTCAGGTTCAGTCGGTCTGCTTGTATGGCAGCGACCGTCGTGCGCTCGAGTTCCAGGTCTTTCAGATCGTATCGCTCCGCAAGGCGGTTCTTGTGTTCAATCAGAAATGCGTACCGTACTTGCCCGTCACCACGCTTCTCGGTGTTGACGTAGGTAACACGCAGCAGGCGTACCCGAAAACTCATGTTGGTGATGGCGTTTAGTATTCGGTAGGCGAGATATTCTCGAAGCACGACTTGCTCGTATCGCTCGGAGTAGTCGCAATGGATGACGAGCTTCAACTTGTCTTGCTTGTCGAACAAGGTCCCATCCGTTTGCGACTTCTTCAAGTTCAGACTCAGTGGCGGGTAATCGCAGTTCTTGTGCCGGAAATGTCCACGTGTTCGGATTTGAAGATCGAATTTGACCGTAGTGCCGTCGGTCTCCGTGTACTGGAACACGCCGGGCAGATAATCGTCTTTCGGGCGCTCGCGGACGAGCGTTGTCAACGGAGCTGTAATCGTCACATGAAGTGTTTCGTTGTCCTGAAACAGAGGGTCAGGCAACTCATTTACCTCAGCCAATGCCGAGACTGCCAGGAATCCGGATCCGACTATGATGATTGTGCGGTACAAGAAGTGTATTTCTTCCTTTCGATCCAGTTACACGGAAGCCGCTAATTTGTACTGGTCGGCGACGATGAACCTGTCAATTTGGCGTGTTTTTTTGCGGCCCGAGCATCGTCTATCGGGTTTCGCCCAAATTCCATCTTCCACAGTATCGCGTTGGTAAAACAGAAGAAAACAGCCATCATGGCTGCAATGCCAAGGTGGCCGATGCCCGCCGCCAAACCTATGCAGATCGACGCAAATATGAAGATGCCGTCTATGGCCTCCTGCAGTGCGACTCGAAACCTTACTGCGGCCACCATTGCAGCCAAACCAAATGCAAGTGCCAGGTTGTTCTGGATGAGCATCACAATGGTAGTCGCGCAGATCGGTAACACCAGCAGAGCACGTGCAAAGCTCTTCCGATAGCCGGTTTCCCTCTTGATCGCTGAATATGTCCATGTGATCGGCAGCATGACCAGAATCGTGCCGCCAAGGCTGGACGCCAGAAACAAAGCAAGAAGTCCAATCTGACCAGCGGTCGGCGTCTGCGTAACACCCACGTCTTCCGCCGGCGTTAAATGGTCGAACAATGTTCGTTCATCGCGCTCAAATCCCAGTACTTCCATAGCGTCAGTACCGCCCAACGGCATTAGAGACAGCGCCTCCGGCTTCATCAGCCCAACGGCAAGTAAGGCGCCGAACAGCAGCGCAAAGTAAGCCGTGAGAATCACGAACAAGCTTCTTGCGGTAACGGCTTTTTGAGTCATTGACATTAATCAGTAATAAACGGCCGGAAGATCCCGCGGTGGCACCGTGTTCTTGTCTGACACTGTAATGATGACTCTGTCGAGTTTCCCGTCAAACTTGAAGATGCCGGTATACAGATCGGAAACCTGCGTGCCGGTATCCCTGCCGATGTCGAATGTCTCAGCCAATGAGTAAGTCGCAATATGCATCTGCGGCATTTCTACTTCGTCGACTTTCTCCCCGTTTATGTAGAGCTCGCCATCGCCACCGAACTCCCGTGTCTTGATGAAGTTGAACTTCAGGTCTGTCCTGCCTTTGGGCAGCGTCGATGATTTCAGGATGTAATGGACACCATCGAGGAAGTTGTAGTCGTAATAGAGCCGGTGATCCTTGATGAACATCGTGTATCCGCCGGTCATACCGCCCACTGCAGCGATAACCCCTTCCTCGTCACCCTTGAGATCGATTTGAGTCTCGATCGTGTGTGCACGATTCTTGACAGGTGCCGATGACTTTTCAGCAATGCGTACCGCGCCCGGCGAGAAGTAAACGAATTCCTTTTGATCACCGAACAGACGATCCTGCTGCGCGCCCAAGCGCTTGATCATGTCGTCATATAACGGATAGACGTTGTACTTCCAGGCTTCCTCGTCAAACATTGCAATCATTTCAGCTAGCTTCTCAGGATTTTCTTCCGCGAGATTAGTGCTCTCCGAGAAGTCTTCAGCCACGTTGTACAACTCCCACTCGTCATTTTCGAATGGCAGTACGACGTTGATGTCCCACGGCATGCGATTAGCGTGCAAGGTGACGGCCTTCCAGCCATCGGCCCAGATAGCCCGATTACCGAACATCTCATAATACTGGCGCTCTTTGGCGTTCGGCGCATCCGGGTTGTCGAACGAGTACATCAACGAGACGCCGTCCATCGGTTGTTGCGGCACGCCATGGTGTTCCTCGGGCACTTCGATGCCCGCGGCTTCCATGATCGTCGGCGCGATATCGCTGATGTGGTGATATTGCTTGCGAATCTCACCCTTCGCCTCGATGCCGTCCGGCCAGTGCACGACCAGGTGGTCTGCTTGTCCACCACGATGTTCACTCTGTTTGAAGTAGCGGAACGGCGTGTTGCCCGCCATCGCCCAGCCGGCATGGTAGTGCGGATAGGTGTTCTCACGACCCCAGTCTTCCTGGGCGCGTAGGTTGGCTTCGAGCGATGTTTGCAGGCCGTTCAGGACGTAAGTTTCGTTAAACGTTCCTGCAAGACCGCCCTCACCACTGGCACCGTTGTCCGCCGTGACGAAAATTAGCGTGTTATCGAGTTCGCCGATGCGCTCGAGCTCAGCTACGACACGACCGATTTGCATATCGACCCATTCCATCTGTCCTGCGAACACTTCCATCTGCCGCGCATACAGGGACTGCTCTTCGGGTGGTAGCGAATCCCAGGCCGGAATCTGATCGATGCGTTCCGTCAGCTTCGTATCGGCCGGAACGATGCCCAGCGCTTTTTGCTGCTCGAGAATCTGCTCACGGGCCTTGTCCCATCCCATGTCGAACTTGCCCCTGTACTTGTCGATGTGGCTGTCAGGTGCGTGGTGCGGCGAGTGCATCGATCCCGACGCCCACAACATCATGAAGGGCAGGTCGGATTTGATGGACTTATGGCCTGTGATCCACTCGATGGCGCGATCGGCAAGGTCCTGGTCGAGATGCACGGACTTACGATACGGCTCAGGCGTGTGGTCGTTCCACATGACAGGCACGAACTGGTGCACGTCGGCCGCCATGAAGGTGTAGGCATGCTCGAATCCTTCACCGCTCGGCCAGCGGTCGAACGGACCGACCTGTGACACTTCGTAGAGCGGCGTGTGATCCCATTTGCCCAGCGCGTAATTGACGTAGCCCTCCCTCTGGAGGTAATTGGCTACTGACTTCGCCGACTCCGGCATGATCGCGTTGTAGCCTGGAAAGCCCATCGCGGTTAACGCATGGCTGCCCAGGCCAATGGAATGCGGATTACGACCGGCCATTAACGTAGCTCGTGAAGGTGAGCAAAGCGCCGTGGTGTGGAAGTTGTTGTATCGCAGGCCGTTTGCCGCCAAATTGTCGATGTTTGGCGTGTTAATCAAGCCGCCGAAACTTTCTACTTGTGCGAAGCCAACATCGTCGAGCAGGAAAATGATGACATTAGGCGAACCTTCGTTCGGCCGCTCTTCGGCCGCCCACCACTCCTGAGAATCATTATAGCTTTCGGCTATAACACCGCCAAATCCCTCAATAATTTTTGTCTTAATACCAGAGGCGGAGACTGAGAATTCGTCAGTAGCTGGCGGCGCTTCGCCGGAAGTCTCGGTGGTGGTCTCTCCGCCGCACGCTGCAAGGAAAAATACGGCCGCAACGACGGCCACAATTCTGAGATCGTTCATTTTGTTATCCTCGTATCCAGGTCAAGCAGCTTTTATTCTGTAGATCGTCGCGTAAAGCGTCGGCACTACGACCATCGTCAATACCGTCGCAAAACCGAGGCCGAAGGCGATCGTCACTGCCATCGACACAAAGAACGCATCCGGGAACAGCGGCGCCATGCCGAGTATCGTTGTAGCCGCTGCCATCGAGACTGGCCGCAGGCGGCTGACAGCGGATCCAGTGATCGCATCGATTTCCGGCTTATCCTCCAGCCGTTGCAGATTGATCTCGTCGACCAGCACGATGGCGTTCTTGATCAGCATGCCCGACAAGCTGAGGAAGCCGAGCAGAGCCATGAAACCGAACGGCTGATTCGTGCTGAGCAAGCCGACAGTGACACCAATAATCGCAAGCGGAACGACAAGCCAGATAACGGCCGTCTGACGCAGGCTGTTGAACAGGCCGATCGTGATTAGCACCATCATGGCGAGGAACGTGGGTATGCTACCGGCAAGCGCGCCCTGCGCCTTTTTGCTGTTCTTGTACTCGCCCCACCATTCCAGCCGATAACCGTCGGGCAAATCGATCGCCTCGACTTCGGCGCTCACATCGTTGAGCATCAGCGGTGCTTCGCCATGTCGGGGGTCTGCCAACGTGGTGATCACGCGCTCGCGGTTGATGCGCTGGATGATCTCGTCCTCGAAGACGGTTTCGAAGCCGATGACGACCTGGCGCAGCGGAATCGTCGTTCCGGCAGCGGAGCTGAAAATTTGCAGGTTGCGAATGTTCGCGACCTCGTCGCGTTCTGTCGACGGCGCGCGCATGATGATCGGCAGCATCTCGTCGCCTTCGCGGTACAACCCGACTGCCAGGCCTTCGAAGGCCTGCATCAGGACGTTGCTGATCTCCTGGCGTGAAATGCCGAACTGGCTGGCCTGTTGTTTGTCGATGATAGGTCGCAGTACCTTGACGCGGCCGCGCCAGTCGTTGCGAACGCCGAAGGCATCAGGATGCGTCTTGATGATCGCCTCGGCCTTGGCCGAGAGGCTACGCAGGACATTCGGGTCGGGCCCGAAAAATTTTGCCTGGATCTTGCCCGGATCACCGGGCCCTAATATGAACTTACGCACCTGGCCCTGCGCCTCTTCGAAGTTCTCGTCGAGGTGGTCCTGAATCTCGTCGTACAGCTTGGGGATGTACGTCGCGTCGTCGAGCTCGACAAGGAACTGCGTGTACGCGCTGTTCGCTTTTTCGGGCGTGTAGGTCAACAGGAATCGAGGCGCGCCGGTGCCGATGATCGAGCCGACGTGCTTCACGCCCTCGAGGCCCAGCAGGTACTCCTCGACGCGTGCGGCATGCGCATCGCTTTGCTCGATCGACGAGCCCTGTGGTAGCCAGTAGTCGACCATGATCTGTGGCCGCGTGGAATTGGGGAAAAAGCTCTGCTTCACGTAGCCAAAGCCGTAAACAGAGCTGCCGAAAACGAGCAGCACAAGGGCGATGGTCAACCAGCGAACCTTGATGCAAGTGCGCAGAAAGCCGCCGAACTTGCGATAGAAGCCGCTGTCGTACGGATCCGCATCCGGATCTCCTGCCGGCGTCTTCAGGAACATGATGCCGAGTAACGGCGTGACCGTTACGGCCGTGAGCCAACTCAACATCAGCGATATCATGATGACCGTGAACAATGAGCGTGTGTACTCGCCCGTGCTGTCCTGCGAGGTGCCGATGGCGGCAAATGCGAGCACGGCAATAACCGTTGCGCCGAGCAATGGCATTGCAGTCTGATTCACGACTTCCAAGGCGGCCTTGCGCCTGTCCATTCCCCGTTGGAATCGTATGAGCATGCCGTCCACGATCACGATCGCATTATCGACGAGCATGCCGAGTGCGATGATCAGCGCGCCGAGCGATATTCGTTCCAGATTGACGCTGGCCATACTCATGAAAATGAAACTGCCGCAGATCGTCAGGAGAAGAATAAAGCCAATGAGAAGACCACTGCGCAGCCCCATGAAAAACAGCAGTACCACGACCACGATGACGACGGCCTGCAAGAGGCTCACGACAAAACTGGAAATCGCCGTCTCCACGGCTTCCGACTGCATTGCAATAACGCCGAATTCCATGCCCAGCGGGATTTCGGGAGTCAGTTCCGTCAGGCGCTGCTTCAGCTTGTCGCCCATCGCGACAACGTTGCCGCCGGCTACTGTCGATATGCCGATGCCGATCGCTGGCTCGCCGTCGAAACGCAGCAGGTCACTCGGTGGCTCGAGGAAGCCGCGCTCGATGGTGGCGACATCGCGGAGATAGATCTGCGCATTGCTGCTCGATCCGGAAATCATAATGGCGCCGAGATCTTCTTCCGATTCGACCATTGCGCTGGGTTCGATCGTGATGAATTCTGGCCCGACGTTGGCGCCGCCCGAATTGGTCACCAGATTTTGCCGCTGCAGTTCCTGCGCGATGGCCGCCGCCGGAATCCCGAGTTGTGCCATGCGATCGCGGTTGAGCTGGACGTAGATGACCTCGGGCCGGTTGCCGATGATGTCGATCTTGGCGACGTCCTGCACGAGCAGCAGTTCCCGCCGCAGCATTTTGGCAACTTCCCATAGCTCGTCGAATTCGTATTCTTCCCCGTAAACGGCAAAGAAAATGCCGTACACATCACCGAAATCGTCGTTGACGATGGAGGGCCCGGCGCCCGGTGGCAACCGTCCTTGCGCGTCACCGACTTTGCGCCGCAGCTCGTCCCAGACCTGGGGCAGGGACGTCTTGTCGTATTTGTCCTTCATCGTCGCCGTCACGATCGACAACCCCCGATAGGACACGGAAGTGACTTCGTCGAGTTGCGCCATTTGTTGCACCGCGGTCTCGATTTCGTCCGTGACTTCTTCTTCGACTTCCTCAGCCGTAGCGCCGGGATATTGCGTGACTACCAGCGCGTCCTTGATCGTGAACTCGGGATCTTCGAGCCGCCCCATGTCCTGGTAGGCGCCCAGGCCTGCAACGATCAATACGACGGTCAGGACGAGTGTCGTCGTCCGGTTTTCAAGACAGAATTCGGTAAGTTTCATGGCGAGCTCCTAGTCAGTGAGCTCGCTGATTTTCATTCCATCTGCAAGGTGCTGGACACCCGACACCGCAATACGATCGCCCATCGCGAGACCCTCCAGGATGTCGATTTCCGACCCGGACAATTGACCGGCCGTGACCGGCGCAAGGCTGACGGTCATGGTTGCCGCATCAACTATCCAGACGTAACTGCCACCATCATCGCCACCGACGATCGCGTTGGCGGGAATCTGTAGCGCGCTCCCGATCCCTTCCATGTCGTCCGGGATGCTAATGGTGGCGGTCGCAGACATGCCGGGCAATATGACGACATCACCGGGCGGATCGAACTGCGCGCGGGCCGCAAATGTCCGCGTGACGGGATCCGCGGCCGCGGCGACCTCGGTGAGCGCAGCCGGGAACGACCGGCCGGGTAGTGGTGACAGGCTGACTTCGAGTTTGGCGCGCTCGTTGCGCTGCGTCAGCGTCAGGCCGGGTTTCGCCCGCAGCCAGTCTTGCTCGGGAACGTTGATAACGATCTCGAACTGTGTCAGGTCCTGTAACAGCAAAATGGGTTGCTTGGCCTGAACATTGTTGAAATTATCGACGTAAGTTAGCCCGATGCGGCCGGCAAACGGCGCGCGCAATTCTGTGTCGCTCAAGGCCTTTTTTGCCGAAGCGAGTTGCGCCTGTTCCACTTCGAACTGGCGCCGCCGGTTATCGAGATCCTGCCTTGATATTGCGCCGCGCTCAAACACCTCGGAAAAGCGGTCGAACGTCTCTTTGGCGGAGTTGTACTGTGCTTGAGCGGCATCGAGTGACGACTGGTAATCGGCCGGATCCAGTTTGGCGAGCAGCTGATTCTCGGTGACGTCGATGCCTTCTTCGGCCGGCACTTCGATCAGGCGTCCGGCGACTTCGAACGCTAATTCCGCATTCTGCACGCCCTGGATCTCGCCCGGATAACTCAGGGTTTCGCCGCCCTGCAGCGTGGAGATCGTCAGGATGCGGACGGGCCGCACCACCTCCGGCGCTTCGACAGCTTCTTTTTCGCAGGCCGCGAGCACCGTCAAGCTGAGCCCGGCAAGGGCAGTACAAAAAACTCTGGAGATATTCATTCGGAGTTCCTTATTTGTTGTTATCGCCGATCGACAGATTGTATCAACTTCCGAGTTGCATCGGACGGGGTCGGGCAAAAAAGATTGACTCGGTTACGGCTATTCGCGTGGCGGGCTGTTACCGGCGCCGTCTTTCTGTTGGTCGGTGATATAGGCACTGACGAGGCCGGCGACGAGGATCGCTATGTAGAACTGGCCGATAACCGCCTGCATGTACGCCAGCACACGGGCCAGAGCGGAAACCGGCAGGAGATCGCCGTAGCCCAGCGTCGTCATGGTGACGAAGCTGAAATACAGCCAGCTGCTGTCCCAGGGCCCGCCGTGAATTGCCTTCAGTCCGCTGAACGAACCCGGCGCAGCGAGCTCTGTGACCGTGTATGCGGACGCCCACAGCACGCCAAGCATCAGGTAAAGGCTGATAGCCCCGACAAGTCGATTAACACTAATCTCCGTGTCGAAGATGACCTGCCGCAAGGTGCAGGATATGGCCACCAGCAGGAATCCGATGAGCGCGCCGTAGGAGCCGAAGTTGAACACGGATGCGCCGGACCTGATGGCGAGTGCGTTCAGAACAACGCCGGCGATCGCCAGGCCAATCCCGAGTTTGAAATACCAGCCAAATCCCCTGAGACTCCATACTCCGACCGCGAGAAACCAGGACGCGATCATCGCCCGCGCCAAGCGCTCTGGTAGTATCTCGATCTCATTCAGAATCGGCACCCCCACCAGAAACACGAGCAATGCAATGAGAAGCCATGAGAAATTCTTGTGCATCACGAGCAGTCACCACCGGCGTTGGTTCATCTTTCTGGTGCGAAAATAACAGATTTCTGCGTCGATGGTTATAGCAACGGCACGCTGTAATTGATGATCAGGCGAAAATCGTGCACGTTTTCCCCGTCACCTTCGGTGTCGATGTGGTTGTAACGGACCCGCAACCACAAACCTTCCAGAGACCCTTTTGGCGGCTTGTAATCGACCGTGAAGTCGTATTCCGTGCGGTCTGGAAGGCCAATCCCCGTAGCCGGATCTTTGGCATCCGAGCCGTGGGCAATGTTGATGTAGCTGCTCAAGCCGAGCGACGAGAAGAACTCGGTGTTGTACGACAGGCCGAGCAGCATCGCTTTCTCGTTGGCCCGGTCGAAATCCAGCCGCTGGATAGAAAGATAGGACGGGCTGCCACCCCAGGGTTTGCGTATGCCGGCTCCATCATCCGTAATGGACCCTGCCAGCGTGATGATGGCGCCGCGCCAGCCGAGCGCACCTTTTGCCGCAAACTGATGGGTGCTGAAGTCGCCAACCAGTTCGTCGCCTGTACTTCGCTGGCTGGTGAACTGTCCGGACAGGCGCAAATCGACCTTGTCAGTGAAAGTGGTGTGGTAGGTACCTTCGGCAAACAACGTGTCAAAAGTGTCCCAGCCAGCAAGATATCCGACACCGATTGAGCTTTGCTCGCTAAACGGATATCGCGCACCAACTACCGAGACGCCTTTGTTCGAATCTGCTGCGCCGGCGGCCTCAGCCATCGTCACGAACTCGTCGCTGTCATAATCCTTGAACTTGGTGATGTGGCCGACGATGTAGTCGAGTCGTGAGTCGACACGGCTGATTGTGTACGCTTCGTGTGCGGCGGGCACCTGGCGGATGTCGTGCTTGTTCATGAAAGGCATGTTCAGGGTCTGTCGGTAGAGATTGATTGTCGAGCCCTCGAGAATCGAATCGGTAATTCGAAAACGCAGCGTTGCCTCGCCGAGAACATTGATGTTTTCCGCGCCGGGCGCGAGCAGTCCGGTGTCCGGGCCGTCGGCGTCGATTTCCGTGGAATTGTAGAAGGCAGTGCGTACCGCGAAGTTGTTCCACCAGCCGGATTCGAACGCCAGCTGGCCGCCGATTGTGCTCGCTTCGAGTTTGTCGTCAGAAGAATTGCGGCGCTCGAAGTGATAACGCCGCAGCTCGAAGCTGAACCTGGCGTCACGCCAGAAGTCGGGTTGGTCTTCCAGCAGTTTCTTCAGATTCTTCATCAGGAAGCGATCAGACAGCGGCACTTCGGCAAAGGCGTGCTCGATCGGACCCGCAAGTTCCTTCGCCGACGCCGGCTGCGGAGACTCCTGCCGGATGTATTCGGCGGCGTGGCCGGGGGCGCTGGTGCAAAGCCACACCAGCATTACCGGGATTACAGACCGGCTCACGCCCATTCGCTGCGGATACATGTCTCGCTCAATCTTCGGCTTAGACCAGATGATTCTCGATGATCCGGATGAAAAAGTTGATGACGCCCGCGTTCAGAATATCGATAAAAAACGCGCCAACAAGCGGCACCACAAGGAAAGCCTTTGTAGACGGCCCGTAGTGCGATGTCACCGCATTCATGTTGGCAATGGCTACCGGCGTTGCGCCAAGGCCAAGCCCCGCAAACCCAGCGGCGATAACAACGGCATCGTAGTCCTTACCCATCACGCGGAATACCACCCAGATGGCAAACATGGTCATCAACAGCACCTGCAGAATCAGTACGACCATCATGACCGTTGCCGCGCCCGAAAGTGTCCAGAGTTGAATGGCCATCATGCTCATCGCGAGAAAAATGTTCAGCGCAACGTCGCCGAATTTCTCCACCACCACCGGCGACAGCGGGCGCTTGAGCGTGTCGGCAGTATTGGTAATCAGAATGCCTACAAACATCGCGGTGAGAAAGCCGGGCAAGCGCATACCGTGTTCGCCCAAAGCTCGGTTGACGATGTCGCCCAGGCTGACGCAGAGGGTCAGCATAAGCACCGAGGCCAGCACGGTGTACAGCCAGTTCGTCTCGCCTGTCTCTGCCTGAGAGCGCATTTCGCCAACAGCTTTCCCCGACTCTTCGGTTGGTCCGGTAATGCCGTGCCGTTCGATCAGTCGACGGGCAATTGGGCCGCCAACGATGCCGCCGGCCACCAGGCCAAAGGTGGCAAACGCAAGGCCCATGGCCGCCGCGCCTTCGAGTCCCGCATCCTCTGCGACCTGACCCCATGCAATGGCTGTTCCGTGCCCGCCAGCGAATGCAACGCTGCCGGCCATCAGCCCCATCCCGGGGTGCGCGCCCGCACCGAGCGCAATCCCGATGCCTACCGAGTTCTGCAGGAACAGGAAAATTCCAGCCACAAACACCAGTGCGAGCAGTGCTTTGCCGCCGGCGCCCAGCGCACGCAGACGGGCGGACAATCCAACAGTGCTGAAAAATACCAGCAGGAGCACGTCCCGCATGCGCATGTCGAATTCGATCTGCATGTCCGCGAAGCTGTAGAGCAGCATGGTGCCCACTGCGAACAGCAATCCACCGGTTACCGCTGGAGGGATGTAGTTGTCACCGAGTACACGAATCTTCCGGTTCAGAAACATTCCGACAAACAGAACGATAATGCTCATAGACAACATATCCATGGGCAAAACGTTGATGACCGATAGCTCTTCCATAACAATGATCCTTCAAAGGAGCAAAATTGTACCCTAGGCGGTTCGCAGATAGATAAGGGGAGACCACAATGAGGGCCGTTAAGGATGTGAATGGCTTCCTGAAAGTGCGTCACAATGGACGAATGTTATTCTTGACGGCAGGATTCTGAATGGTGAACGGAGTAGGCAGCAAATTGTCAGGCAGCATCGCAGTACACGCATCAAGGGCTATTTTCTGCATATTTCTGTCGCTGCTGGTCGCGTGCTCGGATCCTCAGGGAACGGCGCAGCCTGAGCCGCAGGAAAATAAGCCGGACGAGTTTTTGTCGTCACTGGACGATTTGCTGCCGGAGCAGTTTGGTGAACTGACAGCGCCATGGTCCGGCGACCTGAATGGCATGGCGCAACGGCGCATTATCCGGGTTCTGGTTGTCTCGGGTGGACCGCAGTTCTTCTATTACGAAGGCAAACCCCGGGGAATGATCGCCGAGTTGCTCGTGCTCCTGCAAAAAGAGCTCAACGTAGGCCTGGACCGTGAACTGGACCAGGTCGAGATCCTGCCGATGCCGGTCAGTCGCGACCGGTTGATTCCGGCACTGATCAGCGGCCAGGCAGATCTTGTTGCTGCCGATCTCACGATCACCGATGCCCGATCCGAACTGGTCGATTTTTCTGTTCCTCTCGTGCGAAACGTCGATGAAGTCGTTGTCTTTGCACCGGGCAAAGGCGAGGGCGTTACGTCGCTAAACGATCTGGCCGGTCGCAGCATGTATGTTCGCAAATCGTCCAGTTACTTCGAACATTTGACTAAGCTGAACGAGGGTCTGTCGGGTCGCGCACTCAAGCCTGTTCGAATTGACGCGGCAAATGAGCTCTTGAGAACTCAGGATATCCTCGAGATGGTTAATGCGGGCTTGGTGTCAGCGACCGTCGTCGATAGCAACAAAGCGAGTTACTGGTCGAAGATATTTCCGGAGATGCAAGCCCGGGATGACCTCGTTGTGCACGCCGGTGGAGAGATTGCTTGGGCGTTCCGCAAAAACAGTCCGCAGCTGGCTGCAGTCATTAACGATTTTGCACGTGGCCATCGGCAGGGCACCTTGATTGGCAATGTGCTAATCAAGCGCTACATGGAGAACCTCGACTGGGTTCGGAATTCAAGCTCGGACAAAAGTGTCGAGAGACTACGGCCGTTGCTCGAACACTTCCGCTCCAGCGCGGCGGAGAATAGCCTGGATCCGTTCATGCTTGCGGCGCAGGCCTACCAGGAATCTGAACTCAATCATGACCGGGAAAGCCGGGTGGGCGCCATCGGCATCATGCAGATAAAACCGTCAACGGCCGCGGACCGCAATGTCGGCATCGACGATATCTCGAGCCCGGCAGACAACATCAGGGCAGGTGCCAGGTACATGCGCTTCCTGATGGATCGTTACTTCTCGGATCCCGAAATGGGAGAGATGCAACGATGGCTATTCGCACTGGCGGCCTACAATGCCGGACCCGCGAGAATTCAGAGATTGCGCAACCTGGCTGCCGCCGAAGGACACGATCCGAACCTGTGGTTGGATAATGTCGAGTTGATCGCGGCGCGCAAGATTGGACGCGAAACGGTCCGCTACGTCAGAAATATTTTCAAGTACTACGTTGCGTATCGATTAGCGTGGGAAGATCGCGAACTTCGGCAGTCACTTGGGACCGGTTCAGACAGGTAGCTCTACTAAGCGGTCGCCTGGTGCTTGCCAGGAAACAGCACAAGTATGGCGACGAGCGTGTCGAGTTTCCTTTTCATGAGCTCGGCACGAAGGGTCACAGCGCCTATATTCGCCCCTCTATTGGCTATGGCGGAGATGGGCTTACAGAATCATCTATAGAAATTGGATATAAGGTTATATAGTAAACAAGTCTTGGTTGTCCGTGTCGGAGTAGCCGTGCTGGCTTTCAGGCTAGTTCAAAGGGGTCTTCTAATGAGAAAGTTGATTGCGTTAATCGTGCTGACACTAATTGGGTATCAAGCACAAGCAGCCCAGCAGCCCAACGTGGTTGTTATGCTGGCAGACAATCTAGGTTACGGTGATTTGTCATCCTATAACAGTGGTATTCGTGGTGGGATGCGTACCCCCAATATTGATAAACTGGCGTCTGAGGGCATGCGCCTGACGCAGTTTTTTGTTGAGCCCGGGTGTACGCCGAGTCGATCCGCACTGCAAA
>Ga0255046_10000082_pt1 | contig 19769 bp, 15 predicted proteins | sample BC1_12_27_MG_FD_183632 | JGI IMG/M metagenome (GOLD analysis project Ga0255046, IMG submission 183632) | Seawater microbial communities from Strait of Georgia, British Columbia, Canada - BC1_12_27 | ecosystem: Environmental > Aquatic > Marine > Strait | place: Canada: British Columbia...
TCTTTTTGGATGCGTAATAATGCTTAAAAAACCCCTTATGATTCCCAGTATCGTTATTTTCGTGACTCTAATATATATATTACCTATAAGCGTCGTCGCACGGTTGAGCACCGTACCAGCCAACAGGCTGGCAGCCAAACTTCTCGATTTTCCAATATTGATTTCAGTAGTTGTCCACCTTGGTCTGTTTTATGCAACACTGTACATGTGGTCGGAAATCAGTGCTTACAGGGTTTTGACTCTCAAGCTCACCTTAATTGCCGTTATACTCACTCTTAGCTTGAATGTTATTAATGGCTACATGGGAGAATTCTCATGTTCACATCCCGGGTTCATGGCCCTTGGAGCTTACGCAGCTTCGACATTTACCGTTGTCCTATTCGTCAACGACAAACTCTTTGGTGCAGCTCTCCTGCCGCCTTGGCTGGGACCGTTCATGTTCCCTCTGGCGTTAATTGCGGGAGGAATTGTTGCGGCCCTGGGAGCCCTGGCCATAGCGATTCCTTCTTTCAGGACTAGAGGCGACTATCTGGCCATCATCTCCCTGGCATTTATGTTTATCATTAAAAGTATGATCGAAAACCTGGAGGTCGTTGGAGGCCCACGGGGTTTAAGCAGCCAGCCGGACTATGCCAGTCTACCCATAGTTTTTTTATGGACCATAGCCTGTATATGGATCACCAATAATTTTGTTCGTTCCACCCTGGGAAAGGCGCTGAGTGCGGTGCGCGATGACGAGATGGCGGCAAATGCCATGACCGTTAACACCAGACACACCAAAATCGTGGCCTTTCTGTTCGCTGCTTTCTGGGCCGGTGTTGCCGGCGGGCTTTTTGCTCATGTGATAAGGTACATCAATCCAGGCACTTTTGGTCTTCAAAAACTGGCCGAGGTCCTGGCCATGGTCTACTTTGGAGGGCTGAATTCTGTCTACGGATCGATTGTAGGCGCTGTGAGTTTAAGTCTTCTCGGTGAAGCCTTACGTCCGCTGGAGATTTTCAAGTGGATCATCATTCCACTTTTGCTCATTCTGGTGATGATTTATCGCCCAACGGGACTTATCGCCTTTAAGGAACTTAACGTCAGAAATCTGATTAAACCGAAACGGTAAAATTAATCTGGAAAGCCAGAAAGAAGAGATTAATAAAGAAGGATTGTGGCAATGCCTTTACTTCGAGTTGAAAAAATGAGTCACGATTTTGGTGGTTTGCGGGCTGTCAACAGTTACAATCTTGAAATCGAAAAAGGACAGATAAGAGGCTTGATAGGACCCAACGGAGCAGGCAAGACCACCATCTTTAATCTCATCACAGGTATCTACAAACCTACTGAAGGTGATATCATTCTGGATGGTAAAAGAGTAACGGGATTGCAACCCCACCGGATTGCCTCCATGGGTCTTGGCAGGACATTCCAGAACCTGCAGTTGTGGCGTCATATGACGGTTCTCGAACATGTACAAATGGCCCGATATTCAAGGATCAGCTATGGATTGATCGGGGCCTTTTTCGGCACTGGTAAACGTAACAGGGAAGAAGCAGAGAATGAAGAGAAAGCTTATAGCCTTCTTAAGATGGTCAGCATCGTTCATCTTGCGGATCAGGTTGTAATTAACCTGTCATACGGGGACCAGCGCAGAGTGGAGATGGCAAGGGCTTTGGCCATTGAACCCAAGATATTGCTCCTGGATGAGCCTACCGCAGGGATGAATCCCGAAGAGCTGATTCAGATGATGGAGATAATCCGGCAGGTTCATAAAGAGCTGGGGCTGGCCATTTTCCTAATCGAACATAGATTGAAGGTTGTAATGGAACTTTGTGAGATCATTCAGACCCTGAACTTTGGCCATGTCATTGCCGAGGGCACGCCTGAAGAAACCCAAAACAACACTGAAGTTATAGATGCATATTTGGGCAAGGAGGCAGTAGACTGATGCTTTTATCAGTGGAAAACCTGCGAGTTTCCTACGACAAAATTAGAGCCCTCCACAACATAAACTTTCAGATTGACGAAGGCGAGATAGTGTGTATTATTGGCGCCAATGGCGCCGGAAAGAGTACCACTCTGCGAGCCATTTCCCGCTTGGTTCCGGTGGAAGCAGGTGCCAAAATAAACTTTTTGGGACAAGACTTGCTTCAATACTCTGCCGACAAGGTAGTCAGCAAGTTTGGTATCTCTCATGTCCCGGAAGGGAGACGCCTGTTTGGCAACCTGACGATTTTGGAAAACCTCAAGCTGGCCACTTTTGCAAGAAAGGATGGTGAAAAGATAGAACGGGATCTCAAACGGGTTTTCAATATCTTTTCACGCCTGGAAGAGCGGAAAACACAGAAGGCCGGAACTCTGAGCGGGGGCGAGCAGCAGATGCTGGCTATCGGGAGGGCGTTTATGAGCGGAAGGAAGATCATGCTCCTGGATGAGCCTTCAATGGGGCTGGCTCCTTTGTTGATGCTGAACATGTTTGAAGCACTTAAGGAACTGAATCAGGAAGGGACTACCATTCTTCTTGTCGAGCAGAATGCTCGTATGGCACTGCAGTTCGCCAAGCGAGGATATGTACTTGAAAACGGAAGCCTTGTCCTGGAGGGAAGTTCTGAAGAGCTTCTCGACAACCTGGAGGTCAAAAAAGCATATCTTGGTGGTTAATGCAAGAAAGGAAAAATCCTGGCCCAAAGGACCAGATATTCAATGTGAAAATAAATAGGGAGGTCTTATGACCAGAGTAGGTGTGATTGGTGCAACAGGTTATGCGGGTGCTGAACTCGTACGGATACTCTGCGGTCATCCCGATATAGAACTGACTATCGTAACTTCCCGCCAGTACGCAGGCGTGAATTTTGACCAGGTTTATCCATCAATGACAGGTGCTATCGATCTTGTTTGTCAAGAGCTGTCTGTGGACAGCATTTGCGACAGGACTGATGTCGTATTCACAGCGCTTCCTCACAAGCTTCCCATGAAAATTGTACCTGAACTTATTAAATGCGGCAAAAAGGTAATCGACCTTTCCGCCGATTTCAGGTTCAAAGATGTGGCAACTTATGAGTCTTTTTACCAGCCCCATACCGCCGGTGATTTACTTAAAAAATCAGTTTACGGACTTTGCGAAATCTATTTTGACACAATAAAAAACGCTGTTCTGATAGGCGCCCCCGGGTGTTATCCCACCAGCGTCCTTTTACTACTGGTTCCGTTATTGAAAAGCAACTTAATAGATATCAACAACATTGTTGCGGATTCAAAATCAGGGGTTAGCGGTGCAGGTCGAACCCTTTCGCTAACAACACATTTTTGTGAAGTCAACGAGTCGTTTAAGGCTTATAAAGTTGCCGAACACCGGCATAACCCGGAGATGGAGGAGGTCCTGAGTCTTGAGGCGGGAAAACCTGTTAAGATTACTTTCGTCCCGCATCTTGTTCCCATGACCCGGGGAATACTGACAACCATATACACAACCCCGGTAAAAAATGTTGGCCATGAGGAGATTCGAAATTGCTTTACTTCCTTTTATTCTGACCGTGCGTTTATCCGTATATGCCCGGACAACAGGAGCCCAGATACATTATATGTACGGGGAAACAATTATTGCGATATCGGATTCAAGCTTGATGCACGGAATAACTGTCTGATCCTGATTTCGGCCATAGATAACCTGGTAAAAGGTGCTGCCGGCCAGGCGGTTCAAAACATGAACATTATGCTTGGTCTTGATGAGACCGCAGGCCTTAAGATGGTTCCTTTTCCATTTTAAGCTCCGGACGTTATATCTCTATCTCGTGAAAAAACATTGCCATCCACAGTCATTATTTTCGCTGATGGAGAATAATATTTTTTAAATTAAATAATCAACTAGTTAGAAAAGGAGGTTAGATATGGAAAACTTAATTGCAAAGATATGGGAATTGTTAACAATTTACGGGCTCAAAGTCATTGCAGCTATTGTCGTTTTTATCGTTGGTCGCTGGATCGCAAAGGGTTTGACAGGCCTTACTGAAAAAATAATGAACAAAAGAAAGGTTGATACTACGATCGTCTCCTTTGTGGCAAATATGACCTACATCGCTTTGTTGGTGTTTGTCGTTTTAGCGGCTCTCGGGCAGCTTGGGATCCAAACAACCTCATTTATCGCGGTTATCGGTGCGGCAGGCCTTGCTATTGGTCTTGCGTTGCAAGGATCTTTGTCAAATTTTGCCGCTGGCTTCCTAATGATCATTTTTCGGCCGTTCAAGGTTGGTGATTATATTGAAGGTGCAGGCGTTGCCGGCACTGTTGAAACGATTCATATCTTTACCACCCAGTTACTGACTCCCGACAACAAGACTGTGATTATACCCAATGCCAGTTTGACGGCAGGCAACATCACGAACTATTCGGCCAAAGGGACACGGCGCGTTGATTTCGTATTTGGCATTGGATATGGGGATGATATTGATAAAGCAAAGAAGATAATGGCGGATATCCTGGCAAAGGACGAACGTATCTTTAAAGATCCTGCCCCTAAGATTGCTCTTGTAGAACTGGCAGACAGCAGTGTGAACTTTGTGGCTCGTCCCTGGGTTAAGTCGGATGATTACTGGGATGTCTATTTTGACACAACCGAAAATATTAAGAAAAGTTTTGATGCAGAAGGCATAAGTATCCCATTCCCACAACACGACGTGCATGTATATCAGCATAAAGAATAAGGATTTGGATTAATCCTGCCAATTGCCGGCAATGACACTAAGGAAGGCCGGGCCAAAAACAGAAGGGTCGAATTACAGCCAATTCAATAACAGACCATAACGCTATAGGCATACGGGTATGAAGATGGGAAGATTCAAGATACAAATAGAACGCTCATCAATTTTTTAAAACTGTTAACTGATAACCAATAACTGATAACACCTAATCGAGTTTTAACTCGATTAGGGTAATAAAGATAATCCAGCATGGAAGGGGATTCCTCGCTTAAGCGGTAGTCAGGGTCTTTCAATTGTTTGAAGGTGGTCGAAGATGAAAAAACAGCTATCGAGAAGTAATGTAAAAAAGGTTACTCTGGTTTTATTGGTCTTGATCTTCTTCCTACCACTTGGATGCCGTATTAAGGTCATGAGACCGGCGGGTAAAGAAGTGGAACCCGTGAGTTCGCTTATTAAAAAGCTTGAAAACGAAGATACTCATGTTAGAAATGATGCAGTAAAAGAGTTGGTAAAAATAGGTGACCAAGCGGTGGGGCCTCTTGTTGGTGCGTTGAGTGATGAAAACATTTTAGTACGCTGTCATGCTGCCATTGCGCTGGGAAAGATCGGTGATAAAGGAACGGTTGAGCCACTCATAAATATACTAGGTGATGAGAATGAAAGTGTGCGCAAATTTGCTGTCTTTTCGCTGGGAGAAATCGGTAATAGAGAAGTGGTAGAGCCGCTTATTAAAGCTCTAGGAGACAAAGATGAAGAAGTGCGAAGGTATGCCACTGAAGCGTTGGGGAAGATAGATAAAAAAAAGGCCGTTGAGCCGCTCACAAGAGCTCTGGATGATGATAGCAAGGATGTGCGCAAAGGGGCTGCCTATGTATTAGAAAATATGTTTGGCATAATCAGAGAAGAAGTCCAGGAAATTACAAGTGAGGAGAAATCATTTACTAACTCTTATGGAATGGAATTTGTCTACATACCGCCGGGCACTTTTATGATGGGAAGCCCAATAAATGAATCAGGACGTGATAAAGATGAGAAGCAGCACCGGGTGACCCTGACAAAGGGTTTTTTCATGCAGACCACAGAAGTGACTCAGGGGCATTGGATGGCGGTGATGGGGAATAGCCCGTCCTACATAAATAATTGTGGTGATGATTGCCCGGTTAAAGATGTTTCCTGGGATGATGCGCAGAAATTTATCCGGCAACTGAACCAGCTGGAGGGGGAAAACAATTATAGGCTGTCCACCGAAGCAGAGTGGGAATATGCTTGCCGGGCCGGAAGTACGACAGCCTTTGCTAATGGTGTGATATCGGAACTCGAATGCGGCTACGACCCCAGCCTGGATGCTATAGGATGGTATTGCGGTAATGTAATAAAAAAGACACATCAGGTTGCACAGAAGAATCCAAACGCTTGGGGACTGTATGACATGCACGGCAATGTATTTGAATGGTGCCAGGATTGGTACGGAGATTATCCTTCTGGTTCCGTAACCGATCCTACCGGGCAATTGAGCGGATCGTACCGGGTGTTTCGCGGCGGAGGCTTGAATTTTGGCGCAAGGCTTAGCCGGTCGGCAGATCGGCTCAGCTTCACGCCCGGCCATAGGCTCAACTATATAGGCTTCCGCATCCTGAGCGAGTCCTTACCGCATAAGGCCAGGTAAAAAGAGGGCAATCTGAGGGAATAAAAGAAGGATAAGATTACAGAGAAGCAAGGCCGCAAGCATTGGGAAAACCCCTCTGAATATATCTTCCAGGGGGACATCTTTAGCCACTCCGTAGACCACATAAACGTTGACCCCAACAGGCGGTGTTATTACGCCCATCTCGGTAATTAATACAATTACCACTCCAAACCAGATAGGATCGAACCCAAGAGCCTGAACCACCGGAAAAAAAATAGGAATGGTCAGCATAATCATGGCCAGGGCGTCCATGAAACAGCCGCCGAAAAGATAGACTAAAATAATAACCCCCATGACGGCAAATCGGGGGAGAGGGAGAGTGCTCACCCATTCGGCAAGTTCATAAGGAATCCTTGTAATGGCCATAAAATGGCCGAATATAACGGCACCGGTTACAATTACCATTATCATGCAGCTTATTTTGGTGGTATCGGACAGAGATTGGGCAAAACCCTCCCAGGTAAGCTGTCCTCTGAAGATGGCAATGAGGAGGGTCATGAAAGCGCCTGTAGCTGCAGCTTCGGTGGGCGTGAAAATGCCGAAAAAAATTCCTCCCATGACAAGGGCAAACAGTATCAAAGTTTCCACCACTCCGGCAAAAGATCTGAATTTTTCCCTGAAACTGGTCTTAGGGCCGGGAGGTGCAAGGGATGGATTTCTCATGACCCTAAGGTGAATGGTCATCAAGAAAAGAAAACAGAGAAGGATCCCCGGAAAGATACCGGCTGCGAAAAGCTTGCCGATAGATTGTTCGGTCATAATACCATATACGATGAAAATCACGCTGGGGGGTATGAGAATGCCGAGGCTGCCTGCTGCAGCAACGGTGCCTGTGGCCAAACTCATATCATATCCGTATCGTTTCATTTCCGGAAGAGCAACGGTGGCCATGGTTGCTGCTGTGGCGTTAGTAGAGCCGCATATGGCCGAGAACCCGGCACAGGCGCCTACTGTTGTCATGGCAAGGCCTCCCTTGCGGTGACCTAGCAATACATAGGCAGAATCATAAAGCCGGCGGCTTATACCGGCGTGAAAGGCAATCTGCCCCATAAATACAAAGAGGGGGATAACGGTCAAATTATAAGAGGAAAAAACATCCCAGACATCTCTGACCAAAAGATTCAAGCCGGCCTCAAAATTTACTACATAGCTGAACCCGATTAATCCCAAAAAACCCATGGCAAAGCCCACAGGCATTTTGGAATACAGTAAGATGACCAGAATGACAATCCCTATGATTCCAATGGTTGTCAGACTCATTTGGCAAACATTTTCATCAGATTCTTATACAGGTCTGATAACAATATAAGACAAACTGCGGCCGCTGAAAAACCGATCCCATAAACGAATGGATAAAAGGGGAGTTCCAAGGTTAAAGAAACCTCACCCGAAAGGCGGAGTTCATCTGCGTAAATTGCGGACTGCCATGCAATTAACGCGAAAAGGAATAATCCGAAACTGCTGGTAATACTGTCAATCAGGCCCTGAATTTTGTGCGGAAAAAGGTCAACCACAAATCTCACCGATACATGACCTTTTTCAACAGACGTATAGGCTATGGCAAAGGCGACTGCCGCTGCTCCTAAAAAGCAAACCAGCTCATAGGTTCCTGGGATGGGTCTGCGTAAATAGCGTAATACAACATCCGCACAGGTGAGGAGCATCATGGCGACAATAGCGGTGCCTGCAACCCAGTACAGTTTTTTAGCAAGACCCCGGGAAATCCTTTCAAATGAATTCATCTAACTCTAATCCACACAAATCGGGGTTGCCCTAAAACCTTCAGTTCGATACAGGACAACCCTTTTATACAGATTTACACCTAATAAATTTAAAGTAACAACAAGGCAATAGCATTATAAGCTTAAATTAAAACATTATGTTATTTGGAAATCAATTCTTGGATTTTTTTGACGTATTTATCGCCATTTGGTGTATTAGCAATAAAATCTTTGATGGCCGGTTCAACAGCCTTACGCCATCTGGCACTCTCATCATCAGACAGCGGTATAATCTTGTTGCCCAGGCTCTCTGTATATTTTCGGCCCTCTTCATCAGTGCTGTCCCACACCTGTCCGTGAATATCTACATATTTTTCGCTGACTTCATCAAAAACCTTCTTTACATCAGCCGGAAGGGCGTTCCACTTATCCAGATTCATGACAACAAAGAAAGTGGTGGTATAGCCAACGCTGTAACATTCGGTAGTTGATTTGACGACTTCGGCCTGTTTCCAGCCCTTTAGAACCTCCATGGGGCTAAATGTTCCTTCCACAACCCCTTTTTGCAGGGCCTCGTAGGTGCCTCCCTGGGGCATGGCTACCGGAACTCCACCAAGGGCCTTAACCACTTTGGCGCTGAAGCCGGTGGCCCTGATTTTCATGCCTTTGAGATCGTCTATTTTGTTAACCGGTTTTTTGGTGTGTAACAGCCCAGGGCCATGGGCATGAATGTAGAGTACCTTAACGTCATGAAGCTCTTTTGGATTGAAGGTTTTGACAAACTCATGGGCCACACGGCTGGCTGTCTTTCCATCAGGATAGCCCATGGGTAAATCAACAGCGGCCATAACTGGAAAGCGTCCGCGCGTGTAAGCGAAAAGGCTGAACCCTATGTCGGAAATTCCCTTGACAACACCGCTGTAACATTGTTTGGCATTTGTTAGGGTTCCGCCCGGGAAAACGGTAATCTGCACCTTATTGCCAGTGCGCTTTTCAATTTCCTTGGCCCAGTCCATTGCAGCTTTTGTCTGTCCGTGAGTGGGAGGAAAGAAGATACTAAAAGTCAGTTTGGTTGGTGCGGCTTCCGCTCCGAATGCACTTGTTGATATTAAAGCGACGACCATGGTTGCAACCAGGAAAAATAGAGATATTCTTTTCATAATTAACTTTCTCCTTGTTAAATGTTGTAATGGAAAGAAAAGCAAAACCGGATGGTACTTGCGAAATTTGTACAAGTGTCGATATAACAAAATTAAAATTAAGACAATAAAAATCTGTATTAGTTTAGTTTTTTGAAAATATTACCGCTTCAGGTATAATTAAATTTATACTGAAAAAACTCGTGGATAATGGCTCGTAATGAAAGAACTTGCCCAGGCTATTAATAAAGGTTTTTGTTTTACGAGGATGATTCATCTTTAAATCAAATCGCTTATGGTTCTTTCATAACGATCCATAATCCACCCTGCTCGCTCGTGCCTTACGTAGCAGGCGGGTCAAACAGTTTCCAGCATAAAATCTAATCATACCTAAAGCTCGTTTGAAATCGATTTTTTTCAAATCTAAACTATTACAAAAATCTTAATATCTTGATTACGCTGCTTTAACAGAGCGCTTTATTGTTTCATCCGGCAAATCAAATGACGAGTCTTCTTGACATTAAGATTTTATTAGACTAATAGAATTCTGATTTAATAAATATAGGTCAAGAATGGTGATTTATACCAAAATCTATAACTTTATGAAAGGAGATTGAAGATGTCTGCAAAAATCATTAAGGGAACTGAAATCAGGAACGTGATTCTCGAAGAGATTGAAGCCGAGGTTAATGAAATTAAAGAAAAACATGGTGTTTCTCCCGGCCTTGTAACCATTCTGGTCGGAGAAGATCCGGCTTCCATTTCCTATGTTACCGCGAAAATTAAAACAGCTCAAAAGCTTGGTTTCAAAGAGATTCAGGACACCCAGCCTGTAGATCTTTCCGAAGAGGCTCTTCTGGAGCTTGTTGATAAATACAACAACGATGATTCCATTCACGGCATCCTTGTTCAGTTGCCACTTCCAAAGCATGTTGACGATAAAAAAGTACTGAATGCCATCGATCCTGACAAGGATGTAGATGGATTCCATCCAGTCAATGTGGGTCGACTGATGATCGGTGGCGATGAAGTCAGGTTTCCACCATGTACGCCTGCAGGTATTCAGGAAATGATAGTACGTGCTGGTGTTGAGACAAGCGGAGCGGAGGTGGTTGTTGTTGGCCGTTCTAACATCGTAGGAAAACCAATAGCCAATATGATGCTCCAGAAGGGTGAAGGGGCCAATTCAACAGTGACCATTGTTCATACACGTACAAAAGATCTGGCCGCCCATTGTAAACGTGCGGACATTTTGATCGTTGCCGCCGGTGTTCCGGGACTGGTAAAACCAGAGTGGATAAAACCGGGTGCATGCGTTATTGACGTGGGTGTCAACAGGGTGGGAGAAAAGATCAGTGAAAAGACCGGCAAGAAGATTGCGATCTTAAGCGGCGATGTTGATTTTGATGCCGCCAAGGAGGTTGCCGGTTCTATTACTCCGGTGCCTGGCGGTGTCGGTCCCATGACCATCACCATGCTTATGAAAAATACACTTAAGTCTCTTAAATTTAGTCTGGGAATTATCTAACCATAAAACAATGTAGTAAGAAATAACTACTTTATAGTCAGGTTGTATGACGCCGAAAACCTTGGGATGAAAAGGTTTTCGGCGTCAATTCAACCGGAAAATACCCGCTGAAGTCCCTCTGCTTCAGACAGATCTCATTAACACAAATTACGCAAATGATCATAACCTAAATTATTGACATCTCCGTGGTATGCATGTTAGAGTAAAAAATCATTATCCAAATGACAACCTGTTGGAATATATTCTCTTTTTTATAGACAGTTCCTTGTATCATTAAGTCACGGCAATTAAACGTCTCGAGATATTTATAATTTCATGAAATAATAGAGCATATAATGAAACCGGAAATATTAAAAAAGCTTATAGATCGAGTAAAACAGACTTTTAATAAGTTTAAAAAAGTTATTATGCACAGGAAAATCTCGTTATTTATTTTAAGTTATACCGGCTCTACAGTGAAACAGTTAACTGTATCAAGACGCTTTTTATGCACTGTCAGCGTCTGTTTAACGGTGTTCCTGTTTTTGTCCACTTTTGTTGTTTATGATTATTATAATCTCAAGACAACATTCGACAAACAGGAAATTGAGAGCAAAATTACCGGTCAATCTAATGAGATTGTCGCACAGCGCCGGCAGATTCAAAAGTTTGCGGAGGAGATCAACTCCTTAAAATCAAAACTGGTCAATTTGAACAATTTTGAAAATAAGATACGAATTATTGCCAATATTGAAAAATCTGCTGATCATGGCAGCCTTTTTGGCGTTGGTGGATCAATTCCTGAAGATCTTGATTCCAAGGTTCCACTTAAGAAACAACATAGCAGCCTGATGCGCGAAATGCATGAGCATACTTCGCAGCTTAACCTGGCATCAATCAATCAGCAAAAAGGATTTGAATCTCTTTATAAAGATCTCGAAAACAAGCGCAACTTTCTGTCATCTACTCCTGCAATTCGCCCATCTAAGGGGTGGAAATCTTCAGGATTCGGATACCGTACATCCCCTTTTACGGGTCTTCGCGAATTCCACAAAGGACTGGATTTTGCCAATCGCAAAGGGACACCGATTATTGCTTCAGGTGACGGAGTTGTAACATTTGTAGGGACCAAAGGTTTTTTGGGCAAGGTGATTGTGATTGATCACGGACATGGAATGGTTACCCGCTACGGGCACCTGCAGAAGACCTTGAAAAAACGAAGAGAAACTGTCAAGAGAGGTGATACTATTGCTCTCATGGGCAACTCAGGACGCAGTACAGGGCCCCATCTCCACTATGAGGTTTTCTTAAACGGAATTCCGGTAAATCCAAAAAAATACATTCTGAATTAAATCGTTTACTTCCCGTTTTATCTGCTTTTCATTCTCTTTTTTTATGCCCCTCAAAAAAAGGTTTTCTGTAACACTTTAGCTTTTTGAAAATATTACCGCTTCATGTATAATTAAATTTTTACTGAAAAAACTAGTGGATAACGGCTCGTGCGGTTTTCTTAACATAAAATCATAACAGATTTTTGCAATATCTTTTGATTAATGGTATACTTTTTTTGTTATAGAAAATTTGGCCAATTAATATCACTTTAAAACGGGCAAACTGGCTAACGGGCAAACCGTACAACCAGTTAGAGGAATATTGTTTATATGATTACAAATTTTTTAACAAAAATTTTCGGCAGTAAAAATGAACGGGAATTAAAAAAGATTCAACCGATTGTTGAAAAAGTCAATGTCCTGGAACCCCGGATACAGGCCATGAGTAATGAAAAGCTGAAAACCCAGACGGAATTATTCAAAGAGCGTCTGAATAACGGGGAAACGCTTGATGATATTCTTCCGGAAGCCTTTGCAACAGTGAGAGAAGCATCGGTGCGCACCCTGGAAATGCGACATTTTGATGTTCAGCTAATCGGAGGAGTCGTTCTTCATACGGGTAAAATCGCTGAAATGAAGACAGGTGAAGGCAAGACCCTGGCAGCCACCCTCCCGGCTTATCTGAACGCTCTTTCAGGCAAAGGCGTACATATTATAACTGTTAACGATTACCTGGCAAGGCGTGATACTGAATGGATGGGGAATATTTATAATTTTCTTGGTCTTTCTGTTGGCTGCATATTACACGGTTTGGATGATGACGAGCGTAAAGCGGCATACAATTCGGATATTACTTACGGGACGAATAATGAGTTCGGCTTTGACTACTTGAGGGACAATATGAAGTTCGACAAAGAATCCATTGTCCAGGGAGAACTTAATTTTGCTATTGTTGATGAGGTGGACAGTATATTGGTTGACGAGGCCCGAACCCCGTTGATCATATCCGGTCCGGCTGAAAAATCGACGGAACTATATCATCTGGTCAATGGCGTTATTCCACGCCTTGTATTTGAAGAGGACTACACGGTGGATGAAAAGGCCCGGTCAGCAGTTATGACCGAGGAAGGGATCTCAAAAGCGGAAAAAATACTCAAGGTCGATAATTTGTATGATCAGAAATATATTGAACTTTTACATCATATCAACCAGGCACTTAAAGCCTACACCCTGTTTAAGCGTGATGTTGACTATATTGTCAAACATGGAGAGGTTATCATCGTAGATGAGTTCACAGGCCGCCTGATGCCAGGACGACGCTACTCTGAAGGGTTGCACCAGGCACTTGAAGCAAAAGAAAACGTCAAGATCGAAAACGAAAACCAAACCCTGGCTACCGTTACATTTCAGAACTATTTTAGAATGTATAATAAGCTTGCCGGCATGACCGGTACCGCCGATACAGAGGCTGCTGAATTCAAAAAGATATATGACCTGGACGTGTCGGTTATTCCCACAAATCAACCCATGATCCGAAACGATTTTTCGGATGTGATTTATAAAACCCGCAGAGAGAAATTTGATGCGGCCATGGATGAAATCGTCGAACTTCATAAAAAGGGGCAGCCGGTTCTGGTGGGAACAATTTCGATTGATGTTTCAGAAAGTTTTTCAAAAAAATTGAAAAAAAGAGGCATTAAACATTCGGTTCTGAATGCAAAAAACCATGAAAAGGAGGCCGAGATCATTGCCATGGCAGGCCAGAAAGAGGCGGTTACCATTTCAACAAACATGGCCGGCCGAGGAACCGATATCGTATTGGGCCAAGGCGTCACTGAATTGGGAGGGCTTCATATTCTCGGAACTGAAAGGCATGAAAGCCGGCGTATTGATAATCAGCTCAGGGGGCGGTCGGGCAGACAGGGTGATCCAGGCTCATCACGTTTTTATCTTGCCCTGGAAGATGACCTTTTACGGATATTTGGCGGAGAACGGATTACCGGAATTATGGAGAAGTTGGGCATGGAAGAGGGCGAGCCCATCGAGCATAATCTGATAAGCAAGGCCATTGAAAACGCCCAGGGCAAAGTCGAGGGACACAATTTTGATATCCGAAAGCAACTTTTAGAGTATGATGATGTAATGAATCAACAAAGGGAGGTCATATACAGACAGCGCAGGGAAGCATTGAACGGAAAAAGTCTAAAGCCGGTCATTGAAAATATGATTTACGAAAAGGCCGAAGAGATAGCATATAACCTGACGGAGGAGAGGTTGCTCTCTGAAGAGTGGGACTGGAAGGGACTGAATAAAGCGGTGTTCAAACAGTTTCATTTCCGCATGGGTGATATTGATCCTGATGCCATGGAAGGTCTGACACAAGACGGACTGGCCGAGTTGATTTCTGATTCCTGTTTAAAAATTTATGACGAAAAAGAGGCAGCCATAGGAGCAGAAGATTTCAGAAACCTTGAACGAATTATCATGCTTCAGACCGTTGACAACCTGTGGAAGGACAATCTTTTAAGCATGGACCACCTGAAAGAAGGGATCGGTCTCAGGGGATATGCACAGCAGGATCCTCTAATAGTATACAAAAAAGAGGGGTTCGAACTATTTCAGGATATGATTTCCAGAATCAAAGAAGAGACCCTGGGGATTTTGTTCAGAATTCAGGTATCCGAGCCCAAAAAGATTGCCGATCTTCAGCGGCCAAGGGAACAGAGGATGATGTTTTCCAGTGGGGATGAACCTGAAAAGAAAAAACCGGCCAAGCGTACTCAAAAAAAGATCGGCCGGAATGCGCCCTGTCCTTGTGGGAGCGGGAAAAAATATAAAAAGTGCTGTGGGAGATAGTATAAGGCGGATAAACCCTCCAGAGGCGCGTAAACCTCGTGGATAACGGCTCGTAATGAAAGAATTCCGCCCGGACAATTAATAAAAGTTATTAATTAAGTATTAAGTTATAACTATCTGTTAAAATAGTAAAAATAAAATTACTTAAAACCTATATCTTAAAACATAAAACGTGATGAATTCAAATTTTTCGAATTCATCATCTTTACAAGACCGGCTATTAATGATTATAATATAGATATCAATTTAGCCTTATAAAAAATTATCGCATTAAGATTGACGGCTTCGTAAAAAGTCAAATTCGACGGCAAAGTAAAAAGCTCCAAATTTAAGGCGCGCAAATCCTGAGGAATGAGGCGTACTTATAGTACGCTGCAATGACGAAGGGTGAAGCGCAACGCAGAAGTTGGACTTTTTACGAAGCCGACAAGATTCCATGAACGAATACAACTCCAAAACAGAAGAAGAAGTAATTTCCGAAACCGAGGATGAGGTTAAAGAACCTCCCATGTATAAGGTGCTGCTACACAATGACGATTATACTACCATGGAGTTTGTAGTTGAAGTTCTGGTGCTTGTCTTTAACAAATCGCCGGAAGAATCGGTAAGAATTATGCTGAATGTTCATCAAAAAGGCATCGGTGTTTGCGGTGTTTATACATATGAACTATCTGAAACCAAAGTAAATACTGTCAAAGCGTTTGCCAGGGAAAACGGGTTTCCTCTTAAGTGTACCATGGAGCAAGAATAGATCATGATTAGTAAAGAACTGAGCGAAACACTCGGCTTTGCGGTAAGAGAAGCCAGAAAAAGACGGCATGAGTATGTCTGTATAGAACATTTGTTGTTCGCCATCTTATATGACAAAAGCGGAATGGAAATTATTGAGAATTGCGGCGGCAATGTTGAGAACCTCAAAAATGCCCTTGAGTTATTTTTTAGTCAGCGCATGGAGAGTGTTCCCGAAGATCATGAGTATGTGCTCCAACAGACTGTCGGTTTTCAAAGAGTGCTCCAGAGGGCGATCAATCATGTTCGTTCAGCCGAAAAACAGGAAGTGGCTGTAAGTGACATACTTGCTTCGATCTTTCAGGAAAAGGACTCCCATGCTGAATATTTTCTGAACGAAGAAGGCATAACCCGTCTTAATATTTTAAACTACATCTCGCATGATGTTGCCAAATCTTCCCACACAGAAGAACCAGGTGGTTTTATACAAACAGAGAGAAGAGGGAAAAAGAAGAAGACCAGTCCGCTTGAGGCGTTCACCATCGATCTTGTGAAACGTGCTTCCCAGGGGAAGCTGGATCCGCTCATCGGTAGAGAACTTGAAATGGAGCGAGCCATTCAGGTGCTGTGCCGCAGGCGAAAGAATAATCCGGTTTTCGTGGGAGACCCCGGTGTGGGTAAAACCGCAATGGCAGAAGGGCTGGCACTTAAGATAAATGACAAATCCATTCCTGACCTGCTTAAAGATGTTCGCATATATTCCCTTGATCTCGGGGGATTACTGGCTGGAACAAAATTTCGAGGTGACTTTGAGCAGCGTTTAAAAGGAGTGCTGGCCGCTTTAAAAAAGAAAAAAGATTCTATCTTGTTCATTGATGAAATACATACCATGGTAGGGGCCGGAGCAACCAGCAGAGGGTCCATGGATGCGTCGAATATCTTGAAGCCGGTTCTGGCAACAGGTGGCTTGCGGTGTATCGGATCAACTACTTATGAAGATTATAAAAATTACTTTGAAAAGGACCGTGCCTTGTCCCGCCGTTTTGAAAAGATCGAGATTTTAGAACCTCCGACTAATGAGACCGTAAAAATATTAAAAGGGCTGCGATCCCGCTATGAGGATCATCACGGCATTGTTTATACGGATCAGGCGTTGAAGTCTGCCGTCGAGCTTTCTGCAAAATATATCAATGACCGTTTTCTACCGGATAAAGCCATAGATGTGATCGATGAGGCTGGAGCGTTTATTCGACTTTCGGGGCCTTCAAGCAGAAAGAAGATTCACCCCAAAGATATCGAAAAAATCGTGGCCAAGATAGCCAGAATACCCACCATCAGCGTATCAACGCCGGACAAAATAAAACTGGAGAACCTTGGAGAAAAGCTCAAGCAGGTGGTTTTTGGACAGGATGATGCCATAAAGTCCCTGGTTACATCTATAAAGCGCTCTCGTGCCGGCCTTGGAACACCCGAAAAACCGATCGGATCATTTTTGTTTGCCGGTCCCACCGGCGTTGGAAAGACAGAAGTGTCCCTGCAGGTTTCCAAGATTCTCGATGTTCAATTTTTACGATATGATATGAGCGAATACATGGAAAAGCATGCCGTGGCTCGTCTTATAGGTGCACCACCGGGTTATATCGGTTTTGATCAGGGAGGGCTTTTAACGGACGGTATTCGCAAGCATCCTCATAGTGTCGTGCTTTTTGATGAAATAGAGAAGGCACACCCGGATATGTTTAACATTTTACTTCAGGTTCTGGACCATGCCACTCTGACCGATAACAATGGCAAAAAGGCTGACTTCAGAAACGTAATTATTATGATGACTTCCAATGCCGGAACACGGGAGATGAGCACCCAGACAATCGGTTTTGGTGATAAACAGAGCGATACTAAGGACAAAGGTAAAACGGCGATTGAAAAATATTTCAGCCCGGAATTCAGAAATCGTCTTGATGGAATCATTCACTTCAATCCGCTGACTGAAGAGATAATGGAAAAGGTGGTCGACAAGTTCATGAATGAGCTTAAAGCACAACTTATCGCCAAAAAAGTTTCGATCCGCATTTCACCCGAGGCGCGAACATGGCTGGCAAAGAATGGACATAATCCTCATTTCGGCGCCAGACCGTTGATCCGATTGATACAAACGGAAATCAAAGATATTCTTTCTGATGAGATTCTGTTCGGGCAACTTGAAAAAGGCGGCGACATTTTTATTGATATAGAAAACGACAAATTAGCCTTTGATTATACGGGATCCTTGATACCGGTTACTTGATACTGGATACTCGATGCCGGTTTTTCTTTTATCCGACAAAATATCATTTCCTCCTCCATATCTTGCCTCCAAAGAAGGTTTGCTGGCAGTGGGCGGCGACCTGAGCCAAAAGCGTCTTCTACTTGCCTACCACACGGGTATTTTCCCGTGGTTTTCAGATGATGAGCCGATCTTATGGTGGTCTCCTGATCCTCGTCTTGTGCTTTACCCCGAGGAGATCAGGGTTTCGAAAACCTTAAAGAAGATTATCAAAAAAAACGTGTTCCATGTGACCATGGATTCCGCTTTTGTTAAGGTGATAAACCAGTGCGCCAAAATTCGATTGCAGAATAATCAAGGAACCTGGATCGTTAAGGAGATGATTGATGCATACTGCAAACTACATGAATCAGGCTTTGCACATTCGGTGGAAGCTTGGTACCAGGGTGAGCTGGCCGGAGGTTTATACGGCGTTTCTCTGGGAAAATGTTTCTTCGGGGAATCAATGTTTACACGAGTCAACAACGCTTCAAACATAGCCCTTGTCAAGCTTGTTGAATATCTTAACGCATTATCCTTTGATATGATAGACTGCCAGCTTACAACCGAGCATCTTCTCCGTTTCGGTGCAAAGGAGATACCGAGAGTTAGTTTTTTGAAACAGCTTAAAGAATCTCTTAAAGCGCCGACTAAAAAAGGGAAGTGGTACTTTGAAACTTAGGCCTCGATCCTCAAGCGGAATTAAAGCCGCGTATTGAACTGTTACCAAAATTGTCATGATTTGCCAACAGGAGGTTTTGTGTTTGCAAAATATTCGACATATGGTAAAAGAAATTTACAAAAATCAGCCCCTACAGGGTAAAATCAAAGGTCTCAAAGCTACTTCCTATGTGCCGAGTTCCTAACATTTCTTTAAAAACGGAGGACTTATGGAAATAAAAACGGTCAAGATTGAAAAGACGGATGATTTGAATATGATCTTAGGACATTCTCATTTTATCAAGACGGTCGAAGATATTTATGAGGCGATAGTCAATACCGTACCTGGAGCAAAATTCGGTCTGGCGTTTTGTGAAGCTTCCGGTCCGTGTCTGGTGAGATATACCGGCACAGATAATGATTTAACTGAATTGGCCAAGAAAAATGCCTACAATCTTTCGGCCGGTCACAGTTTCATTCTCTTTATGAAAGATATGTTCCCCGTCAATGTTTTGAATGCGATCAAAAACGTTCCGGAAGTCTGCAGGATCATCTGTGCAACGGCAAATCCTGTGGAGGTCCTTGTCATAGAATCAGAACTGGGACGAGGAATTATAGGAGTTGTTGACGGGTTTAGCTCAAAAGGGATTGAAACCGAAGACGATATTAAGGAGCGAAAGGAATTTTTACGGGCTATCGGTTATAAGCAGTAAATGTTTTGAAATGCCTAAAATGAACTAAAATGAGCTAAAGTTTATCTGATTTTGTGCCAAATTATGAGGCCTTTGAAAAATGTTCAATTTTGCCTGCCCAGTTAAATCAGTATTTAACGGGGATTCAAGGGTAAGGAAGGTGAAAAATTTAACCACCCCAGTACGATCTTCCAGACCTACGGGGCAGGCAGGAATACGTTGAGTGTTTCGAGGATTAAAATATTAGCCTGACGCAGGCATTGGGCAAAAGGGCGCATTTTTCGAAGGTCTCATCATATGTGCATGATATTGGCTTCCAGCTTATCCTCCTTCAACCTGATAAGCACATAGCCACCCATTAATAACATACCAGGATTTAACACCTTTGTTTTACCGATAAAATCCTCGGACTTTGCCTCGTGGATATGACCGGTAAGACAGATGTCCGGTTGGACACATTGGA
>Ga0255046_10000083_pt1 | contig 19637 bp, 15 predicted proteins | sample BC1_12_27_MG_FD_183632 | JGI IMG/M metagenome (GOLD analysis project Ga0255046, IMG submission 183632) | Seawater microbial communities from Strait of Georgia, British Columbia, Canada - BC1_12_27 | ecosystem: Environmental > Aquatic > Marine > Strait | place: Canada: British Columbia...
GTAACAGACAAGACATACCGTGCATGCCATACGCTGCACGGCAGTGCCAATATGGCTAACGTGCGGCGCGGTGTTGCGGTTGCATCGGCGCTGAACCGATTCGTACGACGTGTCTACGACCATAAGGTCGGATTCCAGCAGTCGGGCCTTGACGCAGTGCGGGCGGCTGCAACTGCCATCGCGACAATTGTTGAGGACATTAACAACCCGGAACGCGATCGCGCGGATTACCAGGCTTTGATTGATCATCTTTCAACGCTAGCGGATGAGGTACGTCCTGTAGAGACCGTCGAGGAAGAACCGGCTGAGGTTCCTGAGCCCGTTGTCGAAATGAAACCGGTTGTTGAAGTGCTCAGCGATGAGCCCGAATATGACGCGGAGATCGCATCGATATTCACCGAAGAATCCGCCGAGCTGCTTGAATCAGCAGACAAGGCCCTGGTCGATTGGGTTCGGGAACGATCAGCGCACCCGATGGACGAGCTCAAGCGCCACCTGCACACGCTAAAAGGTGGCGCGCGCATGGCCGGCATCACGGCGATGGGTAATCTGAGCCATGAGCTTGAGACCTTGCTGATTTCCGTTGATGACGGACGCGTCAAGGCGACACCCGCCGTTGAAGATCTGTTGCAGCGCAGTGTCGACGAGCTGCACCGTATGCGTGACCTCGTCATCGCAGGCAAGCCGGTCAGAACAGCATCGGATCTTGAGCAGCGTATTCAGCAAGCGAATGCAGGTTTCGAGATTGCAGACGACTCGGAAGTTGAGGTCTCTTTGGACGATACCAATGTTCAGGAAGCGCCGACGGCCGCATTCACTATCGAGCCCGATGACACGGTGAGTATGGTCATCGTTGATTCGCGCCTGGTCGACGAGCTGGCTGAGACTGGCAAATCCGCAGAAGAGGAACCGCCGCTTGTCGGGGCAGCGTCACAGGAACCTGAGGCCGAAGTCCCGGTCGTATCCGAGCCTGAGCCTGAAGCAGAGTTGGAGTTCGCGCCGGAACCCGAGCCTGAATCCGAAGCCGAGCCAGAACCAGAGCCTGAATCCGAAGCCGAGCCAGAACCAGAGCCGGAACCCGAAGCCGAGCCAGAACCCGAGCCTGAACCCGAGCCTGAACCCGAGCTGGAGTCCGGGCCAGAACCCGAGCCGGAAGTCCCAGCGGAGGCTGAACCGGAAGTCCCGTCGGAGGCCGAAGCGGAACCCGTGGCTGCGTCAGCGGGTCCCGCCGAAGTGCGTGCGTTGCGAACACCTGAGCAAAGGCAGGAGTTTGCCCGCGTTGACGCGGATTTACTCGAAGACCTGCTCAACGCCGCTGGCGAGATCAGTATTTACCATTCACGACTGAATCAACAGGTCAACTCGTTCGAATTCCACGTTGACGAACTTGAGCAAACCATCGCGCGATTACGGGAGCAGCTGCGCAAACTGGAAATTGAGACCGAAGCGCAGATTATGCACGGCCACCAGGACACGCTGGTGGCGCGCGATTTTGATCCCCTGGAACTTGACCGGTACTCCAATATCCAACAGCTGTCGCGTGCGTTAGCCGAATCGGCGAGCGACCTCGGTAGCCTCAAGGATTTGTTGAAGTCAGTTACGACTGAAGCGGAAGGGCTGCTGGTTCAGCAGTCTCGTGTGACGGCAGAGCTTCAGGACGGTCTCATGCGGACTCGCATGGTGCCCTTCGAAAGGCACGTGCCTCGATTGACGCGCCTCGTTCGACAGGCGGCACAGGAAGCCGGCAAGCGCGCTGAACTGGCAGTCGAAGGTGCATCGGGTGAGCTTGATCGACAGGTACTCGACAAGATGTTGCCACCGTTTGAGCATATGCTTCGAAATGCCGTGATTCACGGTATCGAGGATCCGGGCGAGCGTCAGGCATCCGGCAAGCCGGGGATGGGACGAATCACCATACGGCTGCACCGCGAAGGTGCCGAGATGGTCATCGATGTAGCCGATGACGGCAGAGGTCTGGATGTCGATGCTATTCGTCGCAAGGCTTATGAGCGCGATATGCTGAAGCCGGACAGCAAGGTGACCGACGAGGAGATCATGGAGCTGATCCTGACGCCGGGTTTCACGACGGCCGGCTCTATCACGCAGTCGGCGGGCCGCGGTGTCGGCATGGATGTGGTGGCCAACGAGGTGAAGAAGCTCGGTGGCAATTTGCGTATTTCTTCGATTGTCGGCGAGGGAACCAATTTCACGGTGCGCTTGCCCTTTACGCTGGCAATTACGCAGGCGCTGATCGTGCGCACGGGTGAGGAAGTTTACGCCTTGCCGCTGCCTACCGTAGAGGGCGTGGCACGTATACCGCGCGGCGAAATCGAAAACCTGCTCAGCCAAAGCGAGCCGAGCTACCTTTACGGCGAACAAGCCTACAAGTTCCGTCATCTCGGCATGTATCTTGGCGGGCAGGCCGCGAAGCTGCCGGAAGAGGATACCGCGGTTCCCGTGATTCTCGTCCGGGCCGGCGAGTATTCGGCCGCGCTCCTTGTGGATGAAATGCTGGCCAGTCGTGAAGTCGTCGTCAAAGCCGTGGGTCCGCAGCTCGCTGGTATTCGCGGGGTATCGGGCGCGACCATTCTGGGGGATGGCCGGATCATACTGATTCTGGATATCAATGCGCTCGTTCGGACCGGTGCTCCGGTGGTCGAACTCAAGAAGGCCGCGCCGACTCCGACCGACACGCGTCCGCTCGCGCTCGTGGTCGATGACTCGATTACAGTGCGCCGCGTAACCGAGCGCTTCCTGCAGCGAAACGGCATGCGCGTCGCCACCGCGAAAGACGGGCTTGATGCGATTAGCGTCATGCACGATCACAAACCCGACGTTATCCTGCTCGACATTGAGATGCCGCGCATGGATGGCTACGAGTTTGCGTCCCACGTGCGAAATGACGCGCGGGTTTCCGATGTGCCGATCATCATGATCACGTCACGAGTGGGCGATAAACATCGTGCCAAGGCGATCGAACTCGGTGTCAACGACTACGTAGGCAAACCCTACCAGGACTCGCAGTTGCTCGAGGCGATTCGCCGTCAACTCGAAGACAGAGGAATAGAACTGACGTGAGCGCCGAAGCCGAGGAACTCTATAGCCTGCTCGTGCCTTTGTCTGGCGACCGCCTGATCGTGCCGCGTGCCTGCGTTGCCGAAGTGGTTCGGTTCAGCGAGCCTCGAGCCGAAGCGGGAGCGTACCATTGGATGCTCGGCAACGTCGACTGGAACGGCCGCCCGCTGCCCGTGGTTTCATTCGAAGGGGCGCTAGGCAACGAGGTGCCGGTCTCAACCGGTCGTACGCGAATCGTTGTGTTTTACGCAAGCACCGGGCTACTCAAGAACGGCTATTTCGGTATTTTGACACAGGGGTTTCCGCAGCTCGTGCGTGTCAACAAGGAAGTTCTAAAGCTCGAAGCCAAAGACGGCTGGCCTGAGGACGCGCCGGTGCTCTGTCGCGTGCGTATGATCAATGAATTCCCGTTGATCCCGGACCTTGAGAGACTCGAAATCATGCTGGCCGGCGAGTCGCTCCAGGCCTAGTATCCTGTCCGGTGTGTCGCATGATTTCAGAGCCGACAGAAACTGCCAGGACACTAGCTATAGTCGCCCCAAAGCGATTGCAGCACTGCGATCGCAGCAATGGCGGCTGTCTCCGTGCGCAATACCCTGGGACCGAGCGAGACGGGCCGGAAACCCGCGATCTCTGCGTCCTCGAATTCGGTGTCGCTAAAACCGCCTTCGGGACCGATCAACACACAGACCTTGGTCGCGGGACTGTCGATTCCGGCCAGCGGCGTCGCGGTGCCGGGCCGAAGGATGACTTCCGAATCAACTTGTTTCGGTTTGTTGCCAAACCAGTTTTTCAGCGGGATCGGCGGGTCGATCAACGGCAGCCGCACTCTCCCAGACTGTTCACACGCGCTGACCGCCACTTTCTGCCAGTGCGCGCGACGCTTCTCGGCGCGTATCGCATCGAGTTTGACAACACCGAACTCGGTCAGTACCGGTGTTATCCGCTTGACGCCCAGTTCCGTCGCTTTTTGCACAACAAAGTCCATGCGCTCACCGCGCGAGATTCCCTGCACAAGGTGTACGCGCAGCGGTGATTCGGTCCTGACGGTGGTCTTTTCATCAACTCGCAATGTCGCGCTGGTCTTGCCGATTGCGGTGATCGTGGTGGCGAATTCGCTTCCTTCCCCATCAAAAACCGACAGATTGTCGCCAACGCGCAGTCGCAAGACGCGACCCAGGTAACGCGCTTTGTCGGAGGCCAGTTCCAGCACCGAATCAGCACCATAGGGACCGGCAATGTGGAGTCTGGTTTGAGGCATGGTTTACTATGGTTGCTCCATGAACCTTTCGCAACCGTGGCAAATGAAGCGAGTGTATGCAAACGCGATTTGATGTTTCTCCCGATACCGGACTCATCGAGCCGGCGACTCGGTGCCCCAGTCCGAACCAGGATGCGCGGCCTGCACAGGCAGAACCCACAATGGTTGTGCTTCACGGCATTAGTTTGCCACCCGGGCAATTCGGCGGGAGCGAAATTGAGGCGTTCTTCACCAATTCGCTCGACCACGACGCGCACCCCTATTTTGATGAGATACGCGAACTGGAGGTATCTGCGCACTTGCTCATTAAGCGTGACGGGTCGGTAACCCAGTTTGTGCCAATCACCGAACGCGCCTGGCATGCCGGAGAGTCGTGTTTTCGAGGCCATAATCGCTGCAATGACTACTCAATCGGCATCGAACTCGAAGGCGAGGACGAAACGGCCTATGACGAACGGCAATATGAGGCGCTGCAACACGTGCTGCGAGCAATATTCGACGCATATCCGGCGATAACGGCGAGGGAGGTGGCGGGCCATTGTGACGTCGCTCCCGGTCGCAAGAGCGATCCAGGTCCTGCTTTCGACTGGCTGCGATTGTATGATGGGCTTCGTGCGAGTTGACATATCGCACTTGCCTGTAATCCACACTAGGGCAAGTGTTAACAGGCCCTAGCAACAGAGCTGACTTTCTATGAACCTGATTGCCCTGCTTATCGGATTGGTTATCGAACGACTGGCGACGCAGCTATTTCACTGGCGTCGAATGCGCTGGCTTGACCGAATAATCGATTTTGGGTTCAAGCAGGCGGAGCGCATCGCCAACTGGCCGGCGCTGATTCCGGTCGTGATACTGGCGGCGGTGCTGGTGCTACCCGTATTTCTCGTCATTTTCGGTCTTGGCGGGACGCTGGCGGGGTTTACCTACCTGATACTGGCGATCGTGGTGCTGTTTTTCTCGCTGGGGCCAAAGGACATCGGTGAGGAGGTCGATGAGTATTGCAAGGCGCTGGAGTCCGAAGACGAAGACGAAATCCAGAACGCTGCGAAAGCCATTGTAGAAGGCGAGGTACCAACGGACGCGCGGCAACGCATTCAGCGCGTTGAAGAAGCTGTCTGTGTGCAGGCAAACAATCGTTTGTTCGCCGTCGTGTTCTGGTTCGTCCTACTTGGGCCACTGGCCGCCTGGGCCTATCGCGTTACCGATATGATTCGACGCCGCGCCGTTTTTAACGCGGCACGAGACGCAGAGTCCGAAGACAGCAGCGGCAATGCGGCGATGGTGCGTGATGCTGCGATGATGCTGCACGGCTGGCTTGCATGGATACCCGCCCGTCTGACCGCGGTGGGTTACGCGACAGCGGGACATTTTGATGAGGCGATAGCCGCGATGCGTGCCCCATCGGAACAACGAGAAGCGACGACATCGGAGAGGAGCGAAAACCTCCTGGCGCGTGTCGGCACGGCCGCGCTCGCGTTGGGGGACAAACCGGACGAGTCGATCACCGAGCGTGGCGTGCGCGGTGCAGTCTCGGCTAACCAGCTCGTATTTCGCCAGCTCATTATCTGGGCTGTCATCATCTCCGCCATGACGTTGTATGGCTTGACCCGGTGAGTCGAGCGCTTGCGCTCGCATGCCTGGCTGTCGCGTTGTGCGGTTGCCCGGAGCCGGCGCGCAATACGCCGGAGCCGCAAGTCTACAAACGCCTCGTCACGCTCGCGCCCAACCTGACCGAGCTCGTGTTCGCGATTGGTGCAGGCGATCGGCTGGTCGGTGTCAGCGCGTGGTCAGATTTTCCTCCGCCTGCCCGCGAATTACCCGTTGTTGGGGATGCGTTTACTGTCGATCAGGAGCAGCTCGCGCTGCTCGATCCGGATTTGTTGCTGGTCTGGGAAAGCGGCACACCCGCGCACGCAGTCGATGAACTTCGAAACGCCGGCTATACCGTCGAACGGATACGAACCCGGAGCCTCGAGGATGTCAGCATCGCACTGCGCCGAATCGGAGAATTGACGGGACGCTCTTCCGAGGCGGAAGTCGTCGCGGCAAACTTCCAGGCGGAGCTTGAGGCGCTGCGTCAATCACAGGCGGGTCGGCCGTCGATCAGCGTTTTCTACCAGGTGTCCGCCAGGCCGCTCTATACCGTCAACCGCGAGCACTACGTCAGTGAGTTAATCGAGATTTGCGGCGGCAGGAACGTATTTGATGACCTGGACGACCTTGCGCCCGCGATATCTGTCGAGGCTGTGGTGGACCGTAATCCTGAGGTCATGCTCGCGAGCACCGACGCGGGTGACGGGGCCTTCGCCGAGTGGCAGCGCTGGCCTGCGGTGTCGGCCAATCTTTACGGCAACCAGTTTCTGCTACCCGCTGACGAAATCGGTCGTGCGACACCGAGATTGATTGTTGCGGGAGGCGCCATGTGCCTGGCGCTGCAGAAGGCGCGCTTCAATCGCGAAGCGCTCAGCGGCCGCTGAACATGCATGTCCGTATCCGCCAGGCGACTGCCGGCGATTTACCTCGCGCGATAGAGCTCCTCAGCGCGGCAGATTTACCGACCGAGGACCTTGCGCCGGCGCATCTTGCGCTGATTGCGGAGGGCGAGGTCGGGATATTGGGCGTGATAGGCATGGAATTATTTGGCGAAGTCGCCCTGTTGCGGTCCCTGGTGGTGTCGCCGCTTGCGCGTCGTGAGGGCGTCGGCCACTCGCTGGTCAAGGCGCTTGAGTCGTCCGCGAGAGAACGTGGCATCCACGAACTCTGGCTCCTTACCATTGACGCCGATGTGTTTTTCTTAAACTTGGGATTCAGTAAGCGCGAGCGCGGCAATGCACCCGATGCGATCCGGGACAGCGCAGAATTTTCGAGTCTTTGTCCGGATGATGCTGTGCTGATGAGCAAAGAGCCGTAGGAGCGCGCCATAGCAATGCGGGCTGACGGCCGCCGCTTTGCTTCGCGCGCTGTGGCGCGCTCCTACGATCGATTGCGATGCCAAAGCACTTCTTTGCCCGACTCGGCGCGAGCAATCACGCGGGCGATAACAAACAGCAGATCAGACAATCGGTTCAGGTATTTAACTACCTCAGGTAGCACGTCTTCAACGTTAGCCAGCGTATAGGCACGGCGCTCGGCGCGTCGCACGATAGTGCGGGCAAGGTGGCACGCGGCGGCGGCTGTGCCGCCACCGGGGAGTATGAATTCCTTGAGGCGGGGCAGGTCCTTGTTAAAGCCATCAAGCTCGTTCTCAAGGCGGTCGATGAAGGCGTCGGTAATTGCGCTGTGTCCCGGAATACAGAGTTCGCCGCCCAGCTCGAACAGATCATGCTGTACGTCGGTAAGGCAACGCCGAACGTCAGCGGGTACCGCGTCCGTGGCCAAGACCATGCCAATTGCGCTGTTAGCCTCATCGACGGTACCGTACGCTTCAACGCGCGCACTGTCCTTTGACGTTCGACTGCCATCGCCGAGGCCGGTCGTACCGTCATCGCCGGTGCGTGTGTAAATATTGCTTAGCCGATTTCCCACGTTATTCTCCGTACTTATTGCCAGCGATATCTTAGTTCAAGGAAGCCGCTGCGTTCCTGCATGCGGTAGTTGGCCGCGGTCTGATACTCCGTATCTGCCAGGTTTTCGATACGCGCGCTGAGCTGCCATTCGTCACCCAGCTGCAGCTGGCCGGTCAGGTTGGCCACCACGAAGCCAGGCAGTTCGACGCCACCGAAGTCCTCGCGGTCACCGCTGGCGAGAATCGAGAGGCCCAGCCGGTGTGCGCCAATGCTGTGCGTGTAGCTTACCGTCGCGGTCTGCTCGGCGCGACGCAACAATCGCGCGCCGGTCGCCGCATTTTCGGCCCGTTGCCTGACGAGGTCGGCGCGTAATACAAAGTTCTCTCCACGGTACTGGTATCCGAGCTGTGCCCCGCGAATCTCGGCTTCATCGAGGTTTTGCAAGGTAAAACTTTGAATGTCAAATTCGATGAGATCTTCAATCCTGTTAGTGTACAGCTCGAGGTTGACGCTATGACGTTCGCCCGGCTCATAACGCAAGCCGAGCTGCCGCTCGTCCGCGAGCTCCGGATCGAGATCGGGATTGCCGCCGAAGCCGAATCGATCGCTGGCATCCGGTGCGCGGAATGCGTGTCCCAATCCCAAATTGAGTGTGACGGCGTCGCTGATTTCGAAAGCGTACTCGGCATTCCAGGTCGTGTGACTGCCGAAATTCTCATGGTGCGTAAGCCGCAGCGCCGCGAAACCCTTGTGGCGCCCAAGCGTGAGCTGGTTCTGCAAGAACGCGGCTCGAACCAGTGTATTCTCGTCAAATCCGGAGCCAAACGACAAACTACTTGCGTCTTCGTCGACGATATACAGACCGCCGGTCAGCGTCTGATTTTCATATGCGTGGCTGTACTGCCAGTCGAGGCTGAGTCTTTCAGAGTTGACGAAATCCGGCGTCTGCGATTGTCTTATCTCATCTTTCGTAAATGACAGGACCAGTTTGCTGATACCTGCGTCAGTAAGCTTGCTGTTGAGCCCGACGGAGGTAACGGCGTTTTCGAAATCCTGATCGACCGGATTGAGGAAGAAATCGAGGTATTCGGCATTACCCTCGCCGCGCCAGTGACGAACGCTGACCTCGTTGGCGCCAAAGCGTCGCAATCCGTAAATGTTGGCTGACACATTGTCATAGCCGCGCTCGATTTCGGAATCAACGCGCGGCGCGTAGCCATCGGTTGTTTGCGAATTCAGGTTGATTCCGAACTCGCCATCGGCGCCGCGATTGCCGCCGGACACATGCAATGTTTGCGAGGCAAAGCTGCCTGCGCCAACGCCACCCTCGACATAGCCTTCGTCAGCGCGTCGCGTAATGACGTTGATTACGCCGCCAATCGCGTCAGTGCCGAATAAAGCCGATCGTGCACCTTTAACAATCTCGATGCGTTCGATCATTTCGGGCGCAATATTCTGGACCGCCGCACCGCCGATCGTGCTTGGGTTCATGCGAACACCGTCAATAAGCACGAGCGTGTGATTACTTTCCGTGCCACGCAGGAAAACAGAAGTTGTTTGTCCCGGGCCGCCATTGCGTCCAATGTCGATTCCCGCCTGGAAGCGCAGTAACTCGGAGAGATCCGTCGACAGCGATAGTTCGATGTCTTCACGAGTAATGATGGTGACAGGCACCGTCGCTTCGGACAAAGGGATTGGCGTTCGGGTTGCCGTGACAACAATCGTATCGCCCTGCGCGACATCTGCAGCTGCCGAAAGTGATGGAACTGATAACGCTGCCGCGAGCGCGATGGACAGTAATAGTTGCATTGAACCTCTTCCTTGCGTGCCGCCCGCACGCTCATTGTTTCCGAGTCTTACAGTGCGGAGGGAAGAAGGACGCAGCGATTGCACGCCCGAACATGCGCCCGCCGCGCCATTCGTGTTTCATCGGGCCGGTCTCCGGGCTGACGAGCGGATTTCTCCTGCCGTAACGCCTTCCCGCGAATCTCTTATGTTCGCAGTGGCTCTGCATCGTCAACCATTTCAATAGATGGTCCGTGACGCAGGGGTTACGGTCTTGACTCGATCACCGTTGCGGGGGCAGCGCCGGATTGGCGCGATCGAAGAGCTGATCGATCGCGCAACACCGGCTTCCCGTTCACCCGAAACAAGCCATTTCGGGTTCACCTGATGAAGAACGGACGATAGGTAGATGCTGCAAGGCTGTCAAGCGCTGGCTTGTCAATCGCAGAGCGGCGGGCCATAGTGGCGCGGTTCGACAGACACCGCAGGACATTGTTCGTGGAAATCTATCTTGAAAAAAGCGCGTCGGAGCATTTGCAGGTCGCACTGGCGGCGGCAAAGGAAGCGGCAAAGATCAGCCGGCATTACTACGCGGGTAATTTCGCCGTAAGCACGAAAGCCGACATGACACCGGTCACCCAGGCCGACGTCGAATGCGAGGAAGCGATCCGCAGCCTGGTTTTGCGTCATTTTCCGAGTCACGGTTTCTACGGCGAGGAAACAGGCCAAACGCAAGGCGACGCGGAATACCTGTGGCTTGTGGACCCGATCGACGGCACCAAGGGCTTTGTTCGCCAGTACCCGTTCTTTTCCACGCAGATTGGGCTCATGCATAAGGGTGAGATCATTCTCGGCGTTTCCAGTGGCACGATGATGGACGAACTGGCGTGGGCCGAGAAAGGTCAGGGCGCCTGGCTGAACGGACAGCGTCTATCGGTTAGCGATATTGACGATCCTGATCGTGCGGCGGTTTCCGTGGGCAACCTCAAGTCGTTGGCCGGTACTGACGGCTGGTCGTCACTGGGGCGCATTGTCGAGCGCGCCGATCGAATCCGTGGCTACGGTGATTTCTATCACTACCATTTGCTCGCTGCCGGCAAGATCGAAGCCGTTATTGAGTCCGACGTGAATATCCTGGATATCGCGGCGTTGTCGATTATTGTCACCGAGGCCGGCGGCGTTTTTACGGACTTGAATGGGGACAGGCCGACCCTGAATACTCGCTCCGTACTCGCGGCAAACGCGAGCTTGCACGCGAAATACCTGGAGTCCCTACGCGGGTACGTTGCCTGAGGCGATGAACAGCTGGTGCGACCGCCAGCTGACGGCTTCCATCGGCGTTGAGTAAAGTTCGCTTAATCGGCCGGGATCCAATATTTTGCTCGTGTCGCCGAGGTCCCAGCGCCCGTCGCCGTACAACAGCAAACAGCGGTTCGCGTAACGTACCGCCAGGTTCACGTCATGCAGGCTCGCGAGGACCATCGCTCCCGCGTCCGCTTTATCACGGAATAACTGCAACGCATCCAATTGATGCTGCGGATCGAGATGGTTGGTCGGCTCGTCAAGCAGATAGATGTGAGGGTCCTGAGTCAGCACCTGGGCGATCGCGAGTCGTCGTCGTTCGCCGCCCGACAGCGTTAGCACATCGCGTTCCGCGAGCCCTGCGAGGCCGACAGCCTGCAGCGCCGCGTTCGCAACACTGAAGTCGTGGTCGGACGCCCAGTTCAGGCGGCCGATATGGGGGTGCCGGCCAATCATGGCGGTGTCCAAAACAGTTGCTGGAAAAATGTCGTCCACGTGCTGTGGCAACAGCGCCAGGTTCGTCGCGATTTCCTGACGGCGCGTTGTCGCGAGGTTCTTGCCATTCACAACAATGTTCGCCGATTGAGCCGTTCGCAATCCGGCCAGCGTGTGCATTGTCAGCGATTTTCCCGAGCCGTTTTGCCCGAGTACGGCAAGCAGCTCGCCGGGCGCGATGCTGAATGTGAGTGCGTCCACCAGCAGCCGGCCCGGCACGCTTACCCGAAGATTTTCACAAGAGAACTGCGCTTTGCCGTTGCCTGCCATTCGCAGAGCGTAGCCTAAGGCTTCGTGCAGAAAAAGGCGGGTCAGTCGGCCAGGTTGATCTCGCTCGCGGTCCTGGGTCCGATAACGGCGTACTTCAGGCTTTTCGGAATGACCGAATCGTCTTCTGCCAGGGCAATTCGGCCACCCATTATCTCGGCATAACGTTGCGGGTACAGGGGCGTACGATCGGGTTCCGCAAGGCCATCGGGGTCTATCGGTTGTCCGTCGCCGCGGCTGTATTTGTCGGTAGCGCCCAGCGTGTGCAGGAACTCGTGCGCGATGATGACGTTATTCGTTCCGCGATACTGGCGATTCGCATATCCATTCACGATACCGACCATGCCTTTTTGCAGTCCGACCGAGTTTTCCAGCTCAATGTCAGAATGGGGAGTGTGGTATCGAACAAAAATTCGTGCGTCAGGCTTGATGCGGTCCTGGTCGTCGGCGATATCGCTCGCCCACCAGCGCATTTTAAGGGACCAGAGCATGACCGACAGCGCGTCGGGTTCCCCGCCGAGTTCAGGCGGTTGCTCGTTAATGGGTTGTCCCAGCTCGATTCGAACAGGCCGTTCGAGACCGCTGTCGTACTTGCTGGTCTCACGCTCCAGAAAGGCCTCTATGTCCTCGAAATGACGGGGTTCCAGGCTCTCGATGTACTTCGCCGCTGCTTCGCTGTTATCCCCGTTGATCGGGTAGACCTTGACCCAAAGACTGTTGTTCCAATCGGTGCTTCTCGCCTGGGTCAGCCAGGTGCTGACGGAGACGAAAAACAAGACGAACAGCAAAATTGATATACGAGCAGCTTTGAACATTTTGTCGACCGGTTATCAGTGCTTTGGCGCTTTTCTGGCCTTGGTAGCTTGCTCGAATGCATACGCAATCTCTATGAGCTGTTTCTCATTCCAGGCTTTTCCGACGAACGAAAGCCCGATGGGAAGGCCGGCGACCTGTCCCGCAGGGACCGTGATGTTCGGATACCCGGAGATTGCCGCCAGGGAAGAGCTGCGGATACTAAAATTGTCACCGTTGACGTGGTCGATCATCCAGGCCGGGCCGTTGGTCGGCACGACGATCGCATCAAGCTGGTGCTGATCCATCGCCGTATCGATTGCCGCCTTCGCGATGCGTTTGCTTGTTTCAAGCGCATCCAGGTAGGCGGGCGTGGTCAGCGATCCCTTTTCCTCGGCCTGCAAGAAGATGTCCTGACCGAAGTGGGGCATGACGCTTGCTGCGTTGGCGTCATTGAAAGCGATCAGGTCGGCGAGGCTTTGGATCGGGGCGCTCGACTTCTCGAGATAGCTATTCAGGTCGGTGCGAAATTCGTACAGCAAGACCTCGTACTCCGCGTCGTCCATGTTGTCCGTTTCGTATTCGATGTTGTCGACGATCTCGGCGCCGCTGTCTTTGAGCACCGCGACGCTGGTTTCGAGGATGTCGTCGACGCCCGGACTCGACCCGGCGCCGTAATAGGAACGAATGACGCCGATGCGTTTTGTACGCAGCCCGTCGGCCGTGAGGTTTGCAGAGTAGTCGTGATGAATCTCGGCGTCCGCTGTCGCAGGATCGTCAGCGTCAATGCCAGTGATTGCATTGAGCATTAACGCGGCGTCGCGAACCGAGCGCGCCATCGGACCCGCGGTGTCCTGACTGTGTGCGATGGGAATAATGCCGCCGCGACTCACGAGTCCGAGAGTCGGCTTGATGCCGACGATGCCGTTGATCCCCGATGGGCAGACCACGGAACCATCGGTTTCGGTACCAATTGCGAGGACCGTGAGATTGGCTGCGACCGCGACGGCGGAGCCACTCGATGATCCGCAGGGCGATCGTGCGATATCGTAAGGGTTCTTCGTTTGTCCCCCGACGCTACTCCAGCCGCTGGACGATTGCGAAGAGCGAAAGTTGGCCCACTCACTGAGATTGGCTTTTCCGAGTATGACCGCGCCCGCGTCTCGAAGCCGTTTTACGAGGTAGGCGTCGGCTGCAGGCGCGTGGTCCGCCAGCCCAAGAGAGCCGGCGCTCGTGTACATCTGGTCGGCGGTATCGATGTTGGCTGTCAGGACGATCGGGATACCGTGCAGCGGGCCGCGCGGCCCCGACGATTTCCACTCGGCGTCCAGGGAGCGGGCAATATCGATTGCATCGGGGTTTATTTCGATGATCGCATTCAGTTGTGGTCCCGAATCATCGATGGCTTCAATGCGTTGCAAATACCACTCGACGAGATCCTCGGACGTAAGCTCGCCGCGTTGCAGGTGATCATGAAGGCCGGCGACGCTCGCCTCGGTAAAGTCAGGTTCACCGCCGCACGCGGCGAGCGCAACGCAGATCAGTGCAAGGCAGGTCTTACGCAAGACTTTGTCCCCCTCCTGTGGATGTTCGGTGCGGCTCGCAGAGCAACCCAACAACGTCCGGGGACTCATTCTGCCAAAGAAAAAGCCCCGCGGCGTTAGCGGCGGGGCCAAATTCTCTTTTTTATCAAAAGAGGTAACTGCAAATTCGGTAACCGGTGACAGAAAGTAATTATTATTATTGGATTTTGATCTTCTTGTTTTTGTAGTTATTTTTCTTCTGGCGTCTAAATCCTGTATCTGACCGTTCTTGTTACCAACCGCAGTTACACTTCGCTTGGGCAGAGTATTAAAAGCAATTCCTGTGCCAACGCACTCGGAGGGCGCGCCGATGCAGGGGACGGGCCCGACGTCGGTGATTAACGCGCGGTATTTCGGCCATTTTTGTAAAAAAGTCCGACATTTTGAAGGCTTTATACATCACCTGTTATCGCAAGAGCCTGTAACAAGGCGATGATAGATATAGAAAAGTGTGGCCGGCTCATGCGCGCAGCACACAATATGGTCATTCTGGCACTAAAGTCATTATGTTGAATCGATGGCGGAACCCCGACGAAACCGCGATTTCCGAGCATTTTGTCAAATTAATCGACACTTTCGGCGGGCTGAACGCGATCAAGCAGTCCCCTGACGCTAAAGAACCGACCGTTACGGACAACGGCAACCACGTTCAGGGTGTCCTCGATACGTGAAAGCGGATCACCGTCGACGAAGACGAGGTCCGCCGACGCGCCGATGGCGATCCGCCCCAGCAACGGGTCCAGTTGCAGGGACGCCGCCGCATTAACCCCGGCTGCCTTCAAAGCCTGCTCCGGCTTGAGTCCTGCTGCCACCAGTGCTCGAAGCTCGGCATGTAGCGCGATTCCTGGCGGTAGACCGTTTTCGCGGCTACCCAGAACGACAGAGCTGGCACTGGCTTCCAGGTTCAGGGGCTCGGAAAAGCGCCGCGCGACGGGCGCCGATTTGCCGAGAAACCCGGCTTGCCGTGACTGCAGTAATGACGTCAGTCCGGGTGTCATCGAATCCGCCACGGCCCGCGCGCCGGGAACCGCCCAGTCGACCTCATTCAGCAGTATTGGACCCGGCATGTCTTTGCCAGACCACAACGTGTTGAAGCGTTCGCTATCGCTGTGTTTGGCAACAATGGTTGTAACCCCGGTCGCCAGCAACAACGGTCCCAAGCGATCTCCGAATTTGCCAGTCACGGAGGACAGGTCAGCATGGGAGTCGACATAGCCCGGTAACACGGTCAGATCGCCCATGTTGATAACAATCGCACCGGGCCGATCGGTGTGCGCTTCCACGGCCGTAATTCGGCCACCATCGATAACGATGTCGCGGTCCGCTTGATAACTACCACCGACGCCGTCGAACATGCGAGATGCGTGAATGATCAGGCGGCCGTCGGGTTCGTCGACACGGGGCAGTGGCCGGCGCTGGACTTTTTTCGCCTGCGCAGGCGGTTTCTCCGGTTGGATCGTCGCCTTAAAGGGTAAGGGTGACGAAGTCCAGGAGTTAAATAGTCGTTGGCGGATCATGCCGCCGGCCGTATAGAGCATGCGGTGCCGGTCAAGCCAGCTCACTGGCGCCAGTCCGAATTCTTCGCCGGTCGCGTACGGTCGGATCAGACGCGGTTGCGCCAGGATGACGATATCGATCGTCGAGCCGGCTTCACTTTTTCGGACGTAGGTAATCAGGCTGCCATCAGGTCTCCACGAGGGTCCTGCGAGTCTTTCCGAAGTGGACACCAGGGTTTCTTCCGGCAGTCCATGCCGTCGCAAGATCAACGACCATTCATCACCCTGCCGATGAATGTAGACAAGATCGCGCCCATCCGATGACCAGGCGGCGTCGGATTCATCGCCGGGATGATCGCTGAGCCGCCAGTGCAGGCCGGACGGCAAATCGACCTCCCAAAGATCCAGTCCTTCGCCCAACGTGTCTGACGCGTACACGAGACGCTCGCCAACCGGATGCCAGGCCGGGTGTATGTCGAAAGATGTGCCAGAACTGACGCGTCGCGATTGGTCTGTCGTAAAGTCGTAGAGCCAGATCCCCTGCGAGCCTTGTGACACCGCCTGGTAAGCGATCTTGGAGCCGTCGGGCGACCAGCGCGGCCGTTGCACGGACTTGATATTCGGAGTGATGGAACTGGCTTTGCCGCCGCCCGACGGCACGATCCAGAGATCCCCTGCAAGATCTATCGCGACACGGCCATCGCGGGCAACGTCGGCCGAGAGGTTTCCTCCCCGTGAAACGGTTTGCTGTGCGGCGAGCGGCGAAGCTGCAAGCACAGAGAGCCAAAGGGCTGTGACCGCGATGATCCGATTCTTCATGACGCGTTGGAAACGAAAACCCCACCCTCGCGTCTTGGATCCGCGGCGGCCTCGAAGCCGGATGTACGGTCGCAGACGGCTGCCCCAACCCCGCCGAAGTACATAACGAGCTCCGGAAACACGGTCAGCGGCAACCCTGTATCCGGCAGATCGAGCCCGGGCTCCGCCATGAGTCGCACGACCTCGCCGCTGGTATCGACGTGTACGCGCGGATGAGCGATGGCGTCTTTAAGCGGCATTTTCAAAAGCAGATAGTTGATCAGGAATTGTTGCAGCGCCGTTGTGATTCTGTCGGCACCCGGGGACCCCGCTGCGAGGACCGCGCCCTCTCGCCTCGCGACGCTCGGCGCCATGTTGGACGGCAACCTCGAGCCCGTCGGGCCGGCCTCGAGCCCACGCCGGTTCAATTCTATTTCGCCCAGGCAGTTGTTTAGCCACAGTCCGGTTCCTTCCGGCATCTCACCCGAGCCGTACCCGGATGACGCGGTAATGGCGCAGCCTGTACCTTCGTTATCGACAACGGAGGTGTGTACGGTCGACGCGGATGTCCATCGCGTCAGCAGGCTACCGTTACGCGCCGACTCTACCAGGCGTGCAGCTTCGGCGGCGACGTCGGCGGCGAGATCGAGGTTACGCTTGCGAAAATCAAGGCAGGCGCGTTGCGAATTCACCAGTTGCGATAGCGCGTTGCTTGGCCAGCGATCATCGGAAAGATCCGCACAAGCTAGTAGCATCGCGGCCAGTATGCTGCCACCGACAGCAGGTGGTGGATTGCTCGCGATCGACCAGTCGCCGATATTGGTGCGAATCGGAGATCGTTCTTTGGCCCGGTAGCGACGGAGATCTTCGGCTGTCAGCATGCCATTGCCTTCCTGGCAATGGTCGGAAATTGCTTTCGCAATATCGCCCTCGTAAAAAATTCGGGCACCTTCTTCTGCGATCGCGGCGAGGCTGTCTGCGAGGTGAGGCACGATAATCGTCTCGCCCGCATCCAGCAATGAATCGTCTGCGCGATGCAACGCCGCAAGTCCATCGTCACTGCGATTGAAAATACAGTCGCCTGAATAGCCAAGGTAGTAGCGGCAGGCGGCAGAGAGTGGGAAGCCGTCTCGGCAAGCGCGGATCGTGGGCTCGAATATCGTGGCCCAGGCTACGCTGCCGTAACGTTTCCAGGCGTGCTCCATCGCCGCCAATGTACCGGGTACCGCGATTGAGCCGGGACCGACGAGCGTTGTAATGCCACCCCCGTAGGCCAGGGTGACGCTAACGGCGCCGTGGCCACATTGTTCCCTCGTCAGGCCGGCACCGGGAACAGCAACATTGCCGTCGATCGTGACCGGCTCATCGCCCGCGGGCCAGATGGTAATGAATGCGCTGCCGCCCAACGCGCAAACGCCGGGTTCGGTATTTATCGTTAACAGAGCGGCCGCGAGCGCGCAGTCAACGGCATTGCCGCCGAGGGAAGCAACTTCCTCTGCTGCATCGGCAGCCAACTGCGAGGATGTCGCGACAGCAATCTGGGTCACTGTATTTCCAGGTCTCGTAGGATGAAGAACGTCTCGTCTAGAAGTGGATCACGGAACGAATGCTCTTGCCTTCATGCATCAAATCGAACGCCCTGTTGATGTCCTCCAGTGGCATCGTATACGTGATGAACTCGTCGATCTTAATGTCGCCGTGCATGTACTGGTCCACCATCCCGGGTAGCTGCGAGCGACCTTTACAGCCACCGAAAGCGGTTCCTCTCCAGACGCGTCCGGTGACCAGCTGGAAAGGCCGGGTCGAGATTTCCTGCCCGGCGCCCGCGACGCCAACAATGATCGATTCGCCCCAGCCTTTGTGACAACATTCAAGGGCCGAGCGCATCAGCCTGGTATTACCTACGCACTCGAAGGAGTAGTCGACACCCCCGCCGGTCAGATCGACGATTACATCCTGGATAGGCGCATCATGATCATTGGGATTGATCGTATCGGTCGCTCCAAACTGCCTGGCCAGCTCGAACTTGTCGGTATTGATGTCAACCGCCACGATCCTACCTGCCTTTGCGATTGAGGCGCCCTGAATGACGCTCAGGCCCACGCCCCCGAGTCCGAATACGGCAACCGTCGCGCCGGGCTCGACCTTTGCGGTGTTCAGCACGGCGCCGATGCCAGTCGTTATTCCACAGCCCAGGAGGCAGACTTTTTCCAACGGCGCCTGCTTGTTGATTTTCGCAACGGCGATCTCGGGCAAAACCGTGTACTCGCTAAACGTGGAGGTGCCCATGTAGTGGAAAATGGTCTTGCCATTGTGCGAGAAGCGCGATGTCCCGTCGGGCATCAGTCCCTGGCCCTGAGTGACACGAATTGCCTGGCACAGATTGGTTTTACCTGAGGTGCAGAAACTGCACTCACCGCATTCAGGAGTGTACAAAGGAATAACGTGGTCGCCGATGGCGACAGAGGTGACGCCCTTGCCAAGCTCTTCAACGATTGCGCCGCCCTCATGCCCCAGCACGGCCGGAAAAATGCCCTCTGGATCTTCGCCGGACAGCGTGAACGCATCCGTGTGGCAAACGCCAGTTGCAATATTTCGGAGCAGGACCTCACCCGCCTTTGGCCCTTCTAGGTCGAGCATTTCTATCTCAAGGGGTTTGCCTGCTTCCCAGGCAACAGCAGCACGTGTCTTCATTGATAATTGACTCCGGTCACGGTTGTACTAGTTATCGCCGCATATTCGCACGATTGCATGACGTGCGACAGTCGGCGCGCAACCCCACCACGCCGACCATTCATGTTCTGTTCATAAAACCAATAAAAACAATAACTTGCCTTCATTCTTGGTTCATGTTCGCCGGCGTATTGTGGAGCCGTACTCAGGACAGGAACCGGAGATTGGTATGAACAAGATAATTACTGTAGCGCTAATAGCCGGTGGCCTGCTGCTTTTGGATTCTCCGGAAGCCGCGGCTCACCAGGAGATACGCAGCACGTATCATCCGTACGCTTATTATCGGCTCGAACATCGGCGTAGCGACCGCATGCCGAACTGGCTGAACCGAAACCAGTCGTTTCGCAAGTGGTACGGGCACACACGGCTGCGCAAGAACAGGCACCTCGCCTGGCACCGCTTGTTTGACATATATCGTTGGGAACGTGTCGAAAAAAGAAAGCATCGGCGCGGCGAGCGTTTCGCCGACAATCACGACTACTACCGTCATTACGATCGCGACGACGGGCGGCGACACAGACACTAACCAGTCCCGAATGATCCC
>Ga0255046_10000084_pt1 | contig 19617 bp, 15 predicted proteins | sample BC1_12_27_MG_FD_183632 | JGI IMG/M metagenome (GOLD analysis project Ga0255046, IMG submission 183632) | Seawater microbial communities from Strait of Georgia, British Columbia, Canada - BC1_12_27 | ecosystem: Environmental > Aquatic > Marine > Strait | place: Canada: British Columbia...
AACTTCTCCTTGGCAATTGCTGCCTCCTTACGCCGTCATACCCGTGGCGCGCGCGACGATTTCGTCGGCCTTCTTCTCAGGAACCTCGTCGTAGTGATCGAACTGCATGCTGTAGGTGGCCCGCCCCTGCGTCTGTGACCGCAGATCGGTGGCGTAACCGAACATCTCGGAAAGAGGAACGTGCACGATCGCGACCTGGAACCCGGCCCGCGACTCCATGCTCGTGACTCGACCACGGCGGCGGTTGAGGTCGCCGATGACATCACCGAGGTATTCCTCCGGAGTCACCGCCTCGACCTCCATGACCGGCTCCATGAGTACCGGACCGGCATTTTTTGCGGCCTCCATGAGGGCCATGGAACCGGCGACCTTGAAGGCCACTTCCGACGAATCAACCTCGTGGAACGAACCATCGTAAAGGGCCGCCCCGACACCCATCAGGGGGTAGCCGGCGAGAATCCCACGGTCCATGGCCTCGCGGATTCCCATTTCCACCGGTCGGATGAACTCGCGCGGAACCACGCCTTTTTTGATCTCGTCCGAAAACACGAAGTCAGTGCCGTCGGTCAGCGGCCAGATGCGGATCTTGGCGTGGCCGTACTGACCCCTGCCGCCAGTCTGGCGCACAAACCGACCCTCACCCTTGGCTTCCTCGGTGACCGCCTCTCGGTAGGCAACCTGCGGGCGACCGACTTTGGCGCCGATCTTAAACTCGCGCATCAGACGATCGACGATGATCTCGAGGTGGAGCTCGCCCATCCCCGAGATGATTGTCTGCCCAGTCTCCTCATCGACCGATACGCGGAAGGTGGGGTCTTCCTGGGTGAGCTTGGCCAACGCGGTAGCGAGATTTTCCTGGTCGGCGGTGGTCTTGGGCTCGATAGCGACCGCGATCACCGGCTCGGGGAAATGCATGGCTTCGAGCACGATGAGGTGCTTGCGGTCGCACAGCGTGTCGCCGGTGCCGGCATTCCGCAAGCCGACCACCGCGCAGATGTCACCCGCATAGACCTCGGAGATCTCTTCGCGCTTGTTGGCGTGCATCTTGAGCAACCGTCCGATCCGGTCGGATTTGCCGGTGGTCGCGTTGATCACCGACGAACCGGTGGCCAGGTTGCCCGAGTAGATGCGAATGAAGGCGAGCCGACCTACGAAGGGATCGGTCATGATCTTGAAGACCAGGGCGGCGATTGGCTCGTCATCGTTGGCGCTGCGCAGGTTGCTGCCCTTGCTGCCCTCGGGGAGGAAGCCTTCGATCGGTGGCACATCGAGCGGCGACGGCAAGTAGTCGACGACCGCATCGAGCAACGGCTGGACACCCTTGTTTTTGAACGCCGAACCGCACAGCACCGGCACCAGCATGCCGCTGACAGTACCGATCCGCAGGCCCCGGATGATCTGCTCTTCGTTCAGGGATCCTTCGGCCAGGTAATGATCGAGAAGCTCCTCCGAGGTCTCCGCCACCGCCTCGAAAAGGCGCTCGCGATACTCCTCGACCTCGGCACGGTAGTCTTCGGGGATCTCCTCCTCGTGGTACTCGGCGCCGAGCGTCTCCTCGTGATAGTGGTAAGCCTTGAGGCGCACCAGGTCGATCACCCCGGCGAAGCCGTCCTCAACGCCGAGCGGAATCTGCACCGCCACCGCGTTGGCCATCAGCTTGGTGCGGATCTGATCGGTGACACCGGCAAAGTTGGCGCCGATGCGGTCCATCTTGTTGATGAACGCGACTCGCGGCACACGGTAGCGATCGGCCTGCCGCCACACCGTCTCCGACTGTGGCTCGACTCCGCCGACCGCACAGAAGACCGCCACCGCCCCATCGAGCACACGCAGGCTCCGTTCCACCTCGGCGGTGAAATCGACGTGGCCCGGCGTATCGATGATGTTGACGCGGTGTTCGCGCCAGAAACAAGTTGTAGCAGCAGATGTGATGGTGATGCCCCGCTCCTGCTCCTGCGGCATCCAATCCATAGTCGCAGTGCCGTCGTGGACCTCACCGATCTTGTAGTTGATGCCCGTGTAATAGAGCACACGCTCGGTAGTCGTCGTCTTACCGGCATCAATATGGGCCATGATGCCGATATTCCGGACCTGAGCGAGGGGTATGACACGGGGCATTTTTTCAAAGATCTCCTGCGAACTACTGTCGTTTCAGTCTTCTGGCTCTCCTACCAACGGTAGTGGGCAAAGGCCTTGTTGGCCTCGGCCATGCGATGCGTATCATCGCGCTTCTTGATCGTGCCGCCGCGGTTGGAGGCGGCATCGAGAAACTCGGCCGCGAACTTCTGCATCATGGTCTTTTCATGGCGGGATTTGGCGAAGCCGATCAACCAGCGAATGGCCAGCGCCTGCTGGCGGTCCGTCCGGACCTCCATAGGCACCTGGTACGTGGAACCACCCACGCGGCGTGATTTGACCTCGACCTGCGGCTTGGCGTTTTCGACCGCGCGTTTGAAGACCTTGACCGGGTCGTCGCCGGTTCGCTCCTCGATCAGCCCGAGTGCACCGTAGAATATCTTCTCGGCAATCGTCTTCTTGCCGCTCTTCGTCACGTTGTTGATGAACTTCGTGACCAGGCGCGAGTTGTAGACGGGGTCCGGAAGGACCACGCGTTTATCGATTGTTGCTCGCCGAGGCATGTGCTCCCCCCGCCCTAGTTCTTTGGCCGCTTGGCGCCGTACTTCGATCGCCGCTGACGACGGCCCTCGACACCCTGGCTGTCCATGGTGCCGCGAATGATGTGGTAGCGAACACCCGGAAGATCCTTGACGCGGCCGCCGCGAATCATTACCTGCGAGTGCTCCTGAAGGTTGTGACCCTCGCCGGGGATATATGCCGTGACTTCGATGCCGTTGGTGAGACGCACTCGTGCCACCTTGCGAAGGGCCGAGTTCGGCTTCTTCGGCGTGGTGGTAAAGACGCGGGTGCAGACTCCCCGCCTCTGCGGGCAGGCCTGCAACGCCGGGCTCTTGGTTTTCTCGGTCGCCGTTTTGCGGCCCTCGCGGACCAACTGCGAGACTGTTGGCATGGTCGCTCCCTATCCGGGGGTTCGTAAGTCCAAGTGGAGACACCACTTGGGTGCTTCCTCGATATATGAGCTCTGGCCGTGAGTCAGAGCCGCGGAAGAATACTGGAGATGGGGTGTTCTGTCAAGCGGTTCTAAGGCGTTTCCGGTATAGGAGCGCATTATTTGGCCAAACGCCGGTCTGGATGCTGGATGCTGGATTCTGGATACTGGATCCGCCCACCCACCCAGAAACCCACAGATCACACAGATAGTCCCAGATATCTTTCTCAGGCCGAAGAAGCGGAAGTGACTCTGGTGCATAACTTTAATCACTCCTACCCCTCGGAAAGACGCGGCGGGCCCGGCCCGACGGGGCTTTCCGAGGGCGGGCGGGTGGGGGGTGGGGGCGGGATATCCAGTGATTGTCGGGGCCAATCAGATATCTCTTTGTGATTCAATGACTTTCGGAATCATTCCTGGAAATGCAAGACTCCGTGATTCTGGCCCGCCGGCGCGCCGTTTGCGGCGCGCACAGGCGTGAGCTGCGTCGCCGACGAACGCTCGCGTTTGTCGGCGCCGGCGCGAGCGATTGTGGCCGGGGGCCGAAGGCCCGCGGCTTGCGGGCCATTTTCGGGATCGGGAACGGGATCGGGATCAGATAAAAATTGGCCGCCCCGAGGGGCGGCCGAAGTTGAATTGATTGTATAAAAGAGTTTAAGTTTTTTCGGCCTCCGCTACCGGTTTGTCCGGTTTGGCGTCCATCAGGGCGGTCGCGGCTTCGGTCATTTCACGGTAGAGGTTGTCAGGCTCCTCGCGCACCTCCATCTCATCTTCGGGAACCGCGTCGATGATGGTGCGGCGGTAGCGCGGCGCGCCGGTGCCCGCCGGGATGAGCCGTCCAACGATCACGTTTTCCTTGAGCCCGTGGAGGTTATCCACCTTGCCGGAGACCGCAGCCTCGGTCAGCACACGGGTGGTCTCCTGGAACGAGGCCGCCGAGATAAAGGACTCGGTGGCGAGCGAAGCTTTTGTGATTCCCAGCAGCAACGAGGTCGCGGTCGCCGGTTCGCCACCAGCCACGATCACCCTGTCGTTCTCGCGCTGGAAAAGATAGCGCGGTATCTGCTGCTCGAGGAGGAAGTCCGTGTCGCCGGGGTCAACGACCTTCACAAACCGCATCATCTGGCGAACAATCACCTCGATGTGCTTGTCATTGATGGTCACGCCCTGCGACCGGTAGACCTCCTGGATCTTGTCCACAAGATGCCGCTGCATCTCCTTTTCGCCGAGAATCGACAGAATGTCGTGCAGGTTGACTGCCCCCTCGGTAAGGGAATCTCCGGCCTGGATGAACTCACCCTCCTGCACCGACACGTGGGCGTAGCGCGGGATCGTGTACTCACGTTGCTCGTCACCTTCGCCGTCGACGACGATTCGACGCTGGCCGCGGACCGGTTCAGTGATGCGGATGCGACCGTCGATCTCCGACACCACCGCGGGATCCTTCGGTTTGCGGGCCTCGAAGAGTTCGACAACGCGCGGCAGACCACCCGTGATGTCCTTGGTCTTGGACATCTCGCGCGGGATCTTGGCGAGCACGTCGCCCGACGCCAGGTCGTCCTTCTCGGCCACCGCGAGGTGGGAGCCGATGGGCAGCTGATAGCGCCGCGTTTCCTTGTTCTTACCGCGCCCCTTGCCGATGACCTCGAGAGTCGGGATTCGCTTGCCCGAACCGAGCGGCTCGATAACGATCTTGTGGGCGTGGCCGGTGAGCTTGTCGATCTCCTCACGGACGTTCTCGCCCTCGACGAGGTCGTGGAACTTCACCTTGCCCGCGATCGCGGTCAGGATCGACGAGGTGAAGGGGTCCCACTCGATGAGCGGCGTCCCCTGCTCCACATCCTGACCATCCACAACGAGGAGGTGTGATCCGTAAGCCACCGAGTAGCGCTCCTTCTCACGCTGGCGGGCGTCGTGGATGACAAGCTTCCCTGTCCGGGAGATCGCGACCATCTCGCCATCTTTGTTCTCGACCGCTGCAACATTGAGAAACTTGATTTTCCCAGCGTGGTTCGCAACGTGCCGCGAGGACTCGGTGCCGCGGGTGGCGGTGCCGCCGTAATGGAACGTCCGCATGGTGAGCTGGGTGCCCGGCTCGCCGATGGACTGAGCGGCGATGATACCGACCGCCTCACCGATCTCCACCATGCGCCCGGTGGCGAGCATCCGTCCGTAGCACAGCTGGCAGACGCCACGCTCGGTCTCACAAGTGAGCGCGGACCGGATGCGCACGCGCTCGATGCCCGCCTCTTGAATTTGGCTGGCGAGGGCCTCGGTGACTTCGGTCTTTACCGGACAGATCTGGGTGTCCTCGATGGGGTCGTAAACGTCCTCCGCGGCGGCGCGTCCGACGACCCGGTCGCGCAGCTGCTCGAGGATCTCGCCACCCTCTGTGATGGCCGAGACCTCAATGCCGTTCTCGGTGCCGCAGTCGTGTTCAACAACGATCACGTCCTGCGCCACATCGACCAGACGCCGGGTCAGATAGCCGGAGTCGGCGGTCTTGAGCGCGGTATCGGCAAGACCCTTGCGCGCACCGTGGGTCGAGATGAAGTACTGCAACACGGACAGCCCCTCGCGGAAGTTCGCGGTAATAGGGGTTTCCATGATCTCACCCGACGGCTTCGCCATCAGGCCGCGCATGCCGGCAAGCTGCCGGACCTGCTCGCGGGAACCGCGGGCGCCGGAGTCGGCCATCATAAAGATGGGATTGAACTCGCCGGACTCCTGGTTCAACGACGACATCTCGACGAACATCTCCTTGGCCACGTCCTCGGTGACCCGGTGCCAAATGTCGATGATCTTGTTGTGCCGCTCACCGGCGGTGATCAGGCCCTTGCGCCGCTGATCCTCCACCTCGTCGACCTCGGCGTGCGCCGCGTCGAGTTGGCTCTGCTTGCTCTCCGGGATCACCATGTCGTCGGACGACAAGGAAAGACCCGAACGGGTGGCATACTCGAAACCGATCTCCTTGAGGTCGTCGAGGAGGATGACGGTCGGCTCGTGGCCCATCTTCATGAATGAGAAGGCGACCAGGTTCTGAAGCCCCTTCTTGCGGAGCTGACCGTTGACGAAGGGCAAATCCTCCGGCAGCTGCATGTTGAAGAGCACACGTCCGACGGTGGTTTCCAACAGCATGTTCTCGACGTCGATCATGTCGGCGTGGAGGAGATCCTGGCTGCCGCCCTGCGCGACGAGATCGATCAGGCTGCCCGAAAACCGCAGCTGGATCGGCGCCTGGGTGCCCAACACGCCTGCGCTATAGGCCAGGAAGACTTCCTCGGCGGTGGCAAAGGTCTTACCGCCGCCCTTGGCCATGTAGTTCTCGGTGGTCAGGTAGTAAATGCCAATCACCATGTCCTGCGACGGCACTGCCAGCGGCCGACCGCTCGCCGGCGACAGGATGTTGCGGGCTGACATCATGAGGATGTGCGCCTCGAGCTGCGCCTTCGGTGACAACGGCACATGCACCGCCATCTGGTCGCCGTCGAAGTCAGCGTTGTAGGCCGCGCAGACGAGGGGGTGAATCTTGATCGCCTTGCCCTCGATCAGCACAGGTTCGAAAGCCTGGATGCCCAGGCGGTGGAGTGTCGGCGCACGGTTCAGCAGCACCGGGTGCTCCTCGATCACCGTTTCTAAAGCGTCCCAGACCTCTGGAGTCTGCAGTTCCACGAGCTCCTTGGCCATTTTGATGGTCGTCGCCAGCTCACGCTTTTCGAGTTCCCGGTACACGAAGGGCTTGAAGAGCTCGAGGGCCATCTTCTTGGGCAGACCGCACTGGTGGAGCTTGAGCTCCGGGCCAACCACGATCACCGAACGGCCGGAGTAGTCGACGCGCTTACCGAGTAGATTCTGGCGAAACCGCCCCTGCTTGCCCTTGAGATTGTCGGACAACGATTTGAGCGGCCGGTTGTTGGAGCCCTTGATGACTCGGCCGCGGCGACCGTTGTCAAAGAGGGCGTCGACCGCCTCTTGCAGCATTCGCTTTTCGTTGCGGACGATGACCTCAGGTGCGCGCAGATCGAGGAGCTTTTTGAGTCGGTTGTTGCGATTGATGACTCGCCGGTAGAGATCGTTGAGATCCGAGGTCGCAAAGCGACCGCCATCGAGCGGCACCAGCGGCCGTAGCTCCGGCGGCAGTACCGGGATGACCTCGAGGATCATCCACTCCGGTCGATTGCCGGATCGGCGTAGCGCCTCGACCAGCTTGAGCCGCTTGGCGGCCTTTTGGCGGCGCATGATCGCGGTTTCAGTGCGCATAACCATGCGCAGCTCGGCAGCCATCTCGTCGAGTTCAAGACGCTCGAGGTGGGCACGAATCGCCTCCGCACCCATCATCGCGACAAATGCCTCGCCGTAATCTTCCTTGGCCTGGCGGTACTCCTCCTCGGTAAGTACCTGCTGGTTCTCCAGCTCGGTGTCGCCAGGGTCGACGACCACGTAGGCCTCGAAGTAGAGCACCCTTTCGAGCTCTCGCATGGTCATGTCGAGGAGCAGGCCGATTCGCGACGGCAGACCCTTGAAGAACCACACGTGAGAGACCGGCGCGGCAAGCTCGATGTGGCCCATCCGTTCGCGCCGGACCTTGGACTTCGTCACCTCGACCCCGCATTTGTCGCAGACCACGCCGCGGTACTTCATGCGCTTGTATTTGCCGCAGAGGCACTCCCAGTCGGTGACCGGGCCGAAGATCTTGGCGCAGAAGAGACCGTCCCGCTCGGGCTTGAATGTGCGGTAGTTGATCGTCTCCGGCTTGATGACCTCTCCGTGCGACCACGACCGGATCTTCTCGGGGCTCGCCAGTCCCAGGCGAATCGCGTTGAAGTCGTTGAGGGGTTTGGGTTTTTCGAAGAAGCTGCGAACTTCGCTCAGACTTGATCGTTCCATTAATCGCCCCCCTCACTCGTCATCCTGCTGCAAGAGCTCGACATCGAGGCCGAGCGCCTGCAGCTCACGTACCAACACGTTGAAGGACTCGGGTAATCCCGGTTCCTCGGGCACCTGCCCCTTGACGATCGCCTCGTAGACCTTGGCCCGCCCCTCCACGTCGTCCGACTTGACAGTGAGGAGCTCCTGCAGAGTGTGCGCGGCGCCAAAGGCCTCCAGCGCCCACACCTCCATCTCGCCAAGTCGCTGGCCGCCGAACTGGGCCTTGCCGCCCAACGGCTGCTGGGTGATCAGCGAATAGGGACCTATGGAGCGTGCGTGGATCTTGTCGTCCACCAGGTGCGAAAGCTTGAGCATGTATATGTAGCCGACCGTCACCCGCTGCTCGAAAGCCTCGCCGGTGATCCCGTCATAAAGCAGGCTTTTCCCGTCCTCGGGCAGACCGGCTTTCTCGAGCATCTCCCGGATTTCGTCCTCGTTGGCGCCCTCGAAGACCGGGGTCGCAAAGCTCATACCGAGCTCGTGACCGGCCCAACCGAGGTGGGTCTCGAGGATCTGACCGACATTCATGCGCGACGGAACGCCCAACGGGTTGAGGATGATCTCGACCGGGGTCCCGTCCGGCATGAACGGCAAGTCCTCCTCGGCCAGGGTCTGTGAAATCACGCCCTTGTTGCCGTGGCGTCCGGCCATCTTGTCGCCGACCTGAAGCTTGCGCTTCATGGCGATAAAAACTTTGACCTGCTTGATGACGCCGGGTGGGAGATCGTCGCCCTGCCGGAGGAGCTCGATCCGCTCCCGATTGATCTGGTCGAGGACCTCTACCTGGGACTCGGCCTGACGGATGATCAACCGTACCTTGTCGAGCAGGGCCGACTTTTTGACCGCCAGACTCTTGATCTGGCTGATCTTGAGCCGTCTCAGCGCCTCGGCCGTGATCTTCTTGTTCTTGCCTACCAGAACTTCCCCGCCCTTGCGGACGGCAACTTCTTCTTTCACAATTTTGCCAACGAGCAGACGCTCGATTTTGGAATCGCGAACCTCGAGGATGATCCGCTTTTCGTCCTCGGAGTTGGTGCGGATGCGCTCGATCTCCTCGTTCTCGATCGCCAGCTGACGGGAGTCCTTTTCGACGCCCTTGCGAGCGAAGATCTGGACCCCGACGACCACCCCTTCGATGCCCGGCGGGCAGCGCAGAGACGCATCGCGGACATCCCCCGCTTTTTCGCCGAAGATTGCGCGGAGCAGCTTCTCTTCCGGGGTCAGCTGGGTCTCGCCCTTGGGCGTCACCTTGCCGACCAGGATCGAGCCCTGCCGCACCTGGGCGCCGACGTGAATGATGCCGGCCTCATCGAGGTGGGCCAGCGCCGACTCGGATACGTTCGGGATATCGCGGGTGATCTCCTCGGGCCCGAGTTTGGTGTCGCGGGCCGAGGTCTCGAACTCCTCGATGTGGATAGACGTGTACTTGTCGTCCTTGACCAGCCGCTGCGATACGACGATAGCGTCCTCGAAGTTGTATCCGCGCCACGGCATGAAGGCCACCAGCACGTTGTGGCCGAGGGCGAGCTCTCCCTTTTGAGTGTTGGGACCGTCGGCCAGCACCTGGCCCTTGACCACGCGCTGACCTTCCTCAACCAGAGGCTTTTGATTGATTGAGGTGTTCTGGTTCGAGCGCCGGAACTTGGTCATCTGGTAGATGTCGGCCCCGAACTCGCCCTCACCCTCGTCCTCGACGCGAACGATGATCCGTTGGCAATCAACCTTATCGACCGCGCCGGCCCGCCGGCAGACTACGACCGCACCGGAGTCTTCGGCCACCACCGACTCCATGCCGGTGCCGACCACAGGCGCCTCGGGCTGCACAAGGGGAACCGCCTGCCGCTGCATGTTCGAGCCCATGAGCGCACGGTTGGCGTCGTCGTGCTCGAGGAACGGAATGAGCGATGCCGCCACCGACACCACCTGCCGCGGTGACACATCGATGAAGTCAACCTGCTCGCGGTCGAGGACCAGGAATTCGCCCCCGGACCGTGCAATGACCTTTTCATCGACGAGCTTGCCCTTGTCGTTGACGCGCGCGTTGGCCTGGGCGATGTTGAGGTTCTCCTCCTCCCACGCCGGCAGGTAGAAGGCGTGGGGCTCGCCCCAGGCCTCGACGCTCTTGGTCCTCGAACGACGCACGGTGGCGTTTGCAGCGTCTAAGTCCTTCCGCAGAACCACTTGACGGAGTTTGAAGTCGGTATCCCCGACTTGCGTGATCCGGACGTGCTCGAGAACGAGGCCCTTTTCCACTTTCTTATACGGCGACTCGATGTAACCCATCGGGTTCAGCCGTGCGTAGCACGACAGCGACGAAATAAGGCCGATGTTCGGGCCCTCGGGGGTTTCGATGGGACAGATTCGACCGTAGTGCGTCGAGTGAACGTCACGCACCTCGAAACCGGCCCGTTCACGAGAGAGACCACCGGGGCCGAGGGCCGACAGGCGCCGTTTGTGGGTCACCTCCGACAGCGGGTTGGTCTGGTCCATGAACTGCGACAGCTGCGAGGAACCAAAGAACTCATCCACCGAAGCCATCACCAGTTTCGAGTTGACGAGATCGCGCGGCATCGCCGAGTCGATGTCCGGGTGGATCGACATCTTCTCTTTGATCGCCCTTTCCATACGCACCAGGCCGATCCGGAACTGGTTCTCCATCAGCTCGCCGACCGTCCGCACGCGGCGGTTGGCCAGGGAGTCGATGTCGTCAACCCGGCCCAGGTCTCGGTGGAGTCTCAGGAGGTATTTCACCAGGTTCATGAAGTCGTCGACGTCGAGCGTCCTTTGATTGGCGTCCTTGCCGAGGCCGAGCTTGGCATTGAACTTGAAACGACCGACGCGGGACAGGTCGTATTTGCGTTCGTCGAAGAACAGACCATTGAAGAGCGTCGTCGCCGATTCTTCGGTCGGGGGATCGCCGGGCCGCTGGCGTCTGTAAATCTCCATCCTCGCGCCCATCTGTGAGGTGGTGGAGTCCTTTTCGAGGGTCTGGTGGAGGATCTCACCCACCGGATCCCAATCCGGGAAGGCGACGCTGATGATGTCGATGCCAGCCTCGTCCGCCTGCGCGAGGACGTCGTCGGTGACTCTCGCGTTGGCGGGGACGATGACCTCGCCGGTCTCCTGGTCGATCAGGTCGTCAACCACGATTGCCCCGATCAACTCTTCGCGGCCGATCGCGACCTTGGCGGGCTTGGCGACGGTGGCCTTTGCGAGACGTTTGTGCATCGGCTTGTCGAGAGAGAGGCCGGCAAAGAGGGTTGGTTCGGCGACCTTGCGGAAACGGAGTGCTTTCTGACGCTCGTCCTCGATGTCGAGGATGCGCGAGTCGAGATGAAGCGTCGCCGAGGTCTTCTTCGAGCCGAGCCGGACATCGAAGACGGTGAGGAAACCACGGAGGATCTGAGAGTTGGTCTCCAGCTCGGGGCTCAGCGAGCGGAGGAACACCGTTCCAGGCAAGCGTCGCTTGCGATCGATCCGGACCCAGAGGATCTGCTTGTTGTCATACTCGAACTCGATCCAGGAGCCGCGATAGGGCACGACTTTGGCGAGGTAGTCGTTGGGACCCTCGAGGGTGAAGAAGACACCCGGAGACCTGTGGAGCTGGGAGACGATGACCCGCTCGGTGCCGTTGATGATGAATGTGCCGGTCTCGGTCATCAGCGGCATTTCGCCGAAGTAGAGCTCCTCTTCTTTGACGTCACGCACCTGCCGGCTGCCGTCCTCCTCGGTGTCGAAGGTCACGAGCCGGAAAGTCAGCCGCACGGGCACCGCGTAGGTCATGCCGCGTTCGCGACACTCATCGGACGAGAACGGCAGCCGCAGACCCACCGAGGTGCCGCACACACTGCACACTTCGACACGGTTTTTGTTGGCCTTGCCACAGTCCGGGCAGACGACCGACTCTTCGTGCGGATCGCCGGCCTTGAAGCTGGCTCCACAGTGTTCGCAGGTCAGCCGCAGGTGGTGCAGTCCGTCGAGACGACCGCAACGACAGGTCCAGTTCCCGATCTCGTAGCGAACGAACTGCAGCTCGCACGTTTCACGAAAGTCGGTGAACGGAAAAATCGAGGATAGGACCGACTGAAGACCGCTAAAATAGCGTTCCTCAGGCAGCAGATCCATCTGCAGGAACTCCTCGTACGAGGATCTCTGCACCTGGATCATGTTCGGCAGCGGAATCGTGGACGAATGCTTGGAGAAGCTCAGCCGCCCATTGGGGCTCGTGGTCATGGACGTTCCCTCCCGACCATTAGACACACGGGGAGACGCACTCTCCCCGTCATGTCAGTTTGTGGCTCCAGCCGTTGCCACCCGACACGCGACGTGGTGGGAAGCACGAGCTTGACAGCCAGGAATCGAACGGCATGTAGCGCGTTACTTGATCTCCATCTGGGCGCCGGCCTCTTCGAACTTCTTCTTGACCTCTTCGGCCTCATCCTTGTTCACGCCCTCCTTCACCTTGGTGGGCGCGCTCTCGACCAGCTCCTTGGCCTCTTTCAGACCGAGCGAGGTGACCTCACGGACGACCTTGATGACATTGATTTTCTTGTCACCGATCGAGTTCAAGAAGACGTCGAATTCGGTTTGCTCCTCCGCCTGCTCGCCACCGGCGGCACCAGGCATGGCACCGGCCATCATGACCGGGGCCGCGGCCGCCGCTGTGACGCCGAACTCGTCCTCGAGGGCCTTGACGAACTCGTTGAGCTCGAGCACGGTCATCCCCTTGATTTCGTCCATCATTTTTTCTAACTGGGCCATTTTCAGATCCTCCTTAGGATTCTTGAGTTTCTTGAGTCTCTTGAGGTTCCTCAGCTTCCGGAGATCCCTCAGCTTCCTGAGTGTCTTGAACCTCTTGAGGTTCTTCCGCTTCCCGAGCCTCCTCGGCGGGCTGAGCCTCTTGTGGATCTTCAGCTTTCTGAACTTCCTCAGCGTCCTGAGCCTCTTGAGGCTCCTCAGCTTCCGGAGATTTCTCAGCTTCCTGAGCGTCCTGAGGCTTTTCTTGAGTTTCTTCGGCTTCCGGTGATCCCCCAGCTTCCTGAGCTTCTTGAGGTTCTTGAGGTTTATCTTCTTTGTTGTCGGCGATCTGTGAAACCGCATTTGCGAACTGCTGGAGCGGCGCGTTGAGCGCCACCGCCAGACGACGGATAGGCGACTGCAACAACTGCAACAGCTTGGCGATCAATTCCCCACGCGACGGCAGGTCGGCGATCTTTTCCGCCTCCTTGCCCTCGAGAATCTGTCCCTCGAGGAAGGCCTGCTCGAATTTGAGCTCGGGGTGCTTCTCGATGAAATCCTTTAGCACCTTGGCCAACGCAACGCCGTCACCACCGGTATAGGCGAGCACCTTGGGCCCGCTCAGGAAGGGCGTGATCCCCTCCATCTCGGTCCCCTCGACCGCCAACCGGACGACGGTGTTCTTGACAACCTTGTAGGTTGCGTCGGTGTTGCGAACCTCGGAACGAAGCACATTGACGTCGTTGACGTTGAGGCCGTGGTTCTCGAGGAGGAACAGCGTCGTGACGCCTTCCAGATGATCGCGAAGCACTAGCGACTGCTCGTGTTTCTGCTCCTTCGTGAGCATGGCTCCTCCCCCTACTTCATTTCGAGGCTGACCAGGTCGACCTGGACGCCGGGGCCCATGGTCGAGCACAGGTAGACCGTGTGCACGTAGCGACCTTTGGCGGTCGCTGGTTTTGCCTTCTCTACAGCGCTGATCAGGCTGCGGGTGTTCTCGACAAGGTTTTCATGAGAGAAGCTCACCTTGCCAACCGGCGCGTGGATGATCGAGGTCTTATCGACCCGAAACTCCACCTTACCGGCCTTTATATCGGCGACCGCGGAACTGACGTCGGCGGTAACAGTGCCAGATTTCGGGTTCGGCATCAGCCCGCGCGGGCCGAGAACGCGGCCTACCTTTGACAGGTTCCTCATCATGTCGGGCGTCGCAACGATGGCGTCGATGTCGAGCCAGCCACCCTGGATTTTTTCAACCGCCTCGTCACCGGAGAGTACGAAGTCGGCGCCGGCCTCCTCGGCTTCCTTCTGCGCCGGGCCCTCGCACACCACCAGCACCGAGAGGCTCTTGCCGGTGCCGTGCGGCAGGACCACGGTGCCGCGCACCATCTGGTCCGCATGGCGTGGGTTGACGCCGAGCCGCATCGCAACCTCAACGGTTTCGTCGAACGAGGCGTAAGCCGAATCCTGTACAAGGCCCACTGCCTCCTCGAGGGGATATGGCCGGCGCTCCAACTTTGCAGCCGACTCGCGGTACTTTTTCCCTCTATGCGCCATCGGCCACCTCCTGCACCGCGTCCTCCGACTCTTCGATCTCGATGATCCCGGCGACGTCACCGATCTCGATTCCCATCGAGCGTGCCGTGCCGAGAATGATCTGGACCGCGGCATCGACCGACTCGGCGTTGAGGTCGGGCATCTTGGTCTTGGCGATCTCCTCCACCTGGGGCATGGTCACGGTACCGACCTTGACCCGGTTCGGCTCACCCGAACCCTTGTCGAGACCGCAGGCCCGCCGCAACAGGAACGACGCAGGCGGGGTCTTGGTGATGAATGTGTATGTACGGTCCGCAAAGACCGTGATCACGACCGGGATGATGATCCCTTGCTCCTTCTGCGTGCGGGCGTTGAACGCCTTGCAGAAGTCCATGATGTTGAGACCGTGCTGCCCCAGCGCCGGGCCGACGGGGGGGGCCGGGGTGGCCTGCCCGCCGGACAAGTGGAGCTTGATCTGTCCTATGACTTTCTTTGCCATCGCTACTCCTCAAACGGCCTTCTGAACTTGGCTGAATTCCATTTCGACCGGGGTCTCGCGTCCGAAGATCGTGACCATCACCTTGAGGGTCGATCGATCGAAGTTGACCTCCTCGACGACACCGTTAAACGACGCGAAGGGCCCGTCAGTAATCCGGATCTGCTCACCCTTCTCGTACATCTCCGTCGGTCGCGGTTTCTCTTGCGTCGCCACCGACTGGTGGAGGATTTGATTGACTTCCTCCTCGGTGAGCGGCGTCGGCTTTTTGCCGGCGCCCACGAATCCGGTCACCTTTGGTGTGTTCCGCACCAGGTGCCAGGCGTCATCGGTCATTTCCATCTCCACTAACACATAGCCGGGGAAGAATTTCCTTCGTACCTCTCGCTTCTTGCCGTTCTTCACTTCGATGACGGTCTCGGTCGGAACCTCCACCTCGCCGAAGAATTCCTCCATGCCGAGTGCCTCGATCCGCTGTTCGAGGGTCTTTTTCACACGATCCTCGAATCCCGAGTAGGTGTGGATGATGTACCACTGCTTGGCCATGGAGATCAGCTCCTTACGAAAAGACTCTGAAAACGTCGAAGAGCTCGTTTCTCAAGAGCAAGAACACGAGATCACAGAGGTAGAGGTAAATGCCGAAGATGAAAGATGCGATCACCACAACGGTCGTCGTGCTGATGACCTCTTGCTTCGTCGGCCACGTGACCTTCTTGGTCTCGACCACGACCTCGGAGAGAAAGGTTTTTAGGCGTGTCCACCACTGCATGCTGGCGACTCCAGTCAAACGGGCTTGGCAGGCCAGGAGGGACTCGAACCCCCAACAACCGGTTTTGGAGACCGGGACTCTACCGATTGAGCTACTGGCCTACGCGGAAAAATCTCACGCACCACACCCCGGGGGAGACTGCAGAGCCCCCCAGAGAGATGAAGTGCGGCCAACCGCGAGGCTTCAATCCCTACTCCAGGATGTCCGTGATGGAGCCCGCACCGACCGTGCGGCCACCTTCGCGAATGGCGAAGCGCAGACCCTTCTCCATCGCGATCGGTTGGATCAGCTCCACTTCCAGGTTCGTGTTGTCTCCAGGAATCACCATCTCCACGCCCTCGTCCAGGTTCACCGCACCCGTTATGTCCGTCGTCCGGAAGAAAAACTGCGGCCGGTAGCCTCGGAAGAACGGCGTGTGACGGCCTCCCTCTTCCTTCGTCAACACATACACCTCGGCGCGAAACTTCTGGTGCGGTGTGATCGATCCAGGCTTTGCTACCACCTGGCCTCGCTCCACATCCGTCCGCTCTGTTCCCCGCAGCAGCAAGCCAACGTTGTCGCCTGCCTCTCCGCTGTCCAGAAGCTTCCGGAACATCTCCACACCCGTTACGACCTTCTTCATCGTCGGCCGAATGCCCACGATCTCCATCTCCTCGCCAACCTTCACCTTGCCGCGCTCGATCCGGCCCGTCACAACCGTGCCCCGACCTGAAATCGTGAACACGTCCTCGATCGGCATCAAAAACGGCTTGTCCACATCCCGCTCAGGCTGCGGTATGTACGTGTCCATTGCCTCCAACAGCTCCCAGATCGACTTGTTCTCCTCGGAGTCCGGATCGTCCGACTCGCCGGCCTTCAACGCCGAACCACGAATCACCGGTATGTCGTCCCCAGGAAAATCGTACTCACTCAACAGCTCCCGAACCTCCAGCTCAACGAGATCCAAAAGCTCCTCGTCGTCCACCTGGTCTACCTTGTTCATGTAGACGATGATGAATGGCACGCCCACCTGACGCGCCAGCAGGATGTGCTCCCGCGTCTGCGGCATCGGTCCGTCCGCCGCCGACACCACCAGCACCGCCCCGTCCATCTGCGCCGCACCCGTGATCATGTTCTTCACGTAATCGGCGTGACCAGGACAGTCAACGTGGGCGTAGTGACGGTTCTCCGACTGGTACTCCACGTGCGCCGTGTTGATCGTGATCCCACGCGCCTTCTCTTCCGGCGCCTTGTCGATCGAATCAAACGGCGTGTATTCCGCCAGCCCCCTCGCAGCCAACGTCTTCGTTATCGCCGCCGTCAACGTCGTCTTCCCATGGTCCACGTGACCTATCGTCCCGATGTTGACGTGCGGCTTCGTCCGCTCAAACTTCTCCTTGGCCATTGCTGCCTCCCTCTCTGATTTCGGGCTCTTTCGGTTCGCGAGGTAACGAATCCGCCCGGTAATTGATCTCTTATTTCATGGAGCCCACGACCAGACTTGAACTGGTGACCCCGTCCTTACCAAGGACGTGCTCTACCACTGAGCTACGTGGGCGCTCTCCCCGCCGTGTCTGGAGCGGGAGACGGGGCTCGAACCCGCGACCAACGGCTTGGAAGGCCGAGACTCTACCACTGAGTTACTCCCGCGATTCTCACTCACCACCGCGTCCCAATGGTGCAGGCGGATGGGTTCGAACCACCGTAGGCAATATGCCGGCAGATTTACAGTCTGCTGCCTTTAACCACTCGGCCACGCCTGCCTCCGAAACAATATCGCCAATGGAGCTGGCGATGGGAATCGAACCCGCAACCTGCTGATTACAAATCAGCTGCTCTACCGTTGAGCTACGCCAGCAGTATCTCGACCCCCCGCTTTTCGCTCATAACAAAGAACACACCTCTGCCTATAGGCAGTGGGAAAGGGACGATAGCATAGGAAACCACTGTGTGCAAGCAAAAAGCCTGCCCACACACCCGCCCGTCCGGATACAGGATACACCCACCCCTCCATCCAGATGCCAGATGCCAGATGTATCAAATACGTATTTCATCGAACCGTGCTGTCAATGGGCGGGTGGGCGGATCCGGTATCTGGTATCCGGTATCCGGTATCTGAGCCGGTGCGTGGGTCACTTCCCCTTGCTCAGCTCCCAAAGCAGAATGCCCGCCGACACTGAGAGATTCAACGACTCGACGCCTTCGGCCATCGGTATGGCCACGAATTCGTCAATCTGCGATCTGGTCTTGGCGCGGAGGCCCCGTTCTTCGGCGCCGATGCAGAGGACCCATCGCGGCGACCGCCGAACCTCGTCGAGGAGCGTACCGCCGGCTTCAGCGGCGAAGACCCAGTAGCCCTGATCACGAAGATGAACAAGGGCATCCGCGGCCACCCGCACCCGCGCCAACGACACCCGACCGAGGAGGCCGGCCGCGGCCTTGGCAACAGCACCTCCAAGCGGTGGTGCCGAGGGGCCCGCGATCACCACCCCGTCGATCGAAAAGGCGGCGGCGGTACGCAAGACCGCGCCGAGGTTGTGTGGATCTGAGAGGTCGTCGACCAGCAGTATTCGTGAGGGCTCACCTTCTGCTCGAACAAAATGATCGAGGTCGACAAAGGCAACCGGGGCCGATCGTACCGCGCAGCCGTTGTGCGCGACACCACCCGCCACTCCGTCGATCCTGGAGCGGGGAACCAGGTCGTACCGGACTCCTTTGCTGCGTGCGAGGTCTCGGACCCTCTGTATCCTCCGGTCACGCCGGTCCTTCTGAAGCCACAGCACATCGACCGGCCGGCCGTCCTCGAGCACCCCCAGCACGGCGTGGAAGCCAACTGTCCACAGATCTTCACTCATGGCGTGGTTGTTCCGCCAACAGGACCATCGCCAAGGCTGCCAGCCCTTCGGAGCGGCCTACAAAGCCAAGGCCCTCGGTGGTCGTCGCTTTGACCGAGACCACGGACATGGGGATACCGAGGATCTCCGCCAGGGAGTGGCGGAGGTTCTCCCGATACGGAATGATTCGGGGGCGTTGGCCAACAAAGGTGAGGTCGCAGTTGACGATTGCGAAACCTTCGGCGGCCGCCATCTCGATGGCGCGGGCCACGAAGACCGAGGAGTCGGCCTCCGTCCAACGTGGGTCGGAGTCCGGGAAATGCTCACCGATGTCACCTTGGGCGACAGCACCGAGGATGGCGTCGGTGACCGCATGCAACCCGACGTCTGCGTCCGAGTGCCCGTCGAGCCCGGTTTCACCAGGAAGCGTCAGTCCACACAGTTTGAGTAGCCGCCCGCTTTTGAAGCGGTGCACGTCAAAGCCCTGCCCGACCCGTATCTTCTTCACGACGGGGACTCCACCATCGCTCGCACCACCCGAAGGTCAGCTTCGGTCGTCACTTTGGGGTTTGGATGGCGCGCCAGGACTGCGCGCACCGCGATCCCCGCCGATTCCAGGAGCGCCGCTTCGTCGGTCCACACGCGCTCCGGGTCCGCGCGCTGCCATACCTCTATCAGCGTCGCGACCCTGAATACCTGGGGGGTTTGCGCAAGTCGAAATCGCTCGCGGGGGACGGTGTCGATGATCATTTCTTTGCCATCGACCCGTTTGACAGTATCCGAGACCCTCGCCGTCAAGATGGCGCCGGCCGACCCGCCCAACAAGCCGATTACCGCCTGCACATCCTCGGGCTCGACCAGCGGTCGTGCGGCGTCGTGCACAGCGACTACCTCGGCGCCTGCCTGAGCGGCATAGAGGACACCCGCCCGTACCGAGTCCTGACGCCGATTTCCTCCACCGACAAACCGAAGTTGCGGAAAATCCGGAGCAAGGTTTTCACGCCAGAAATCAAGGTGAGTCTCGGCAACTACCACAACTATCAGCGCCTCGGGCACCGCCCTGTAAAGCGCCCTGATTGCGGTTGCGAAGACCGTCCTCGGACCGAGCATCTTGGCCAGCTTGTCGCTACCAAAACGCACGCCCCGACCGGCACCAACACAGACGAAAGCCAGATTCATCGATTCACCATGATTTCGTAGACAGTTTACCCGGAGAGCGCTCGCGAGGATAGTAACCAGTGGCCAGTATCCAGTAGCCAGTCTGCACTGA